>Ga0114129_10006252_pt1 | contig 16885 bp, 14 predicted proteins | sample RhiMetdeltSRZDD1_FD_80071 | JGI IMG/M metagenome (GOLD analysis project Ga0114129, IMG submission 80071) | Populus rhizosphere microbial communities from Tennessee, USA - Rhizosphere MetaG P. deltoides SRZDD1 (version 2) (version 2) | ecosystem: Host-associated > Plants > Roots > Rhizosphere >... | reverse complement strand
GCGCGCGCTTCTGCGGCGCCCACCCGCGAGCCCATCTCCGATATCTGACCGGGAAGAGTTTGCTCGAGCTGACCAGTTGCGCTCTTGATCGAGTTCAGCTCGTTTCGCTGAGCCGCGATGATTCGGTATTGCGCTTTGAACTTCTTCTCGCTCTGGTAGTCGTCCTCGTCGAGCGCCTGTTCAAGCTCGCCGACGCGGGCAGCGAGCAAAGCCTCTCGCGAGCCTTCAGGTGTCACGCGCGAATCCGCTGCACCCACGCGTGTACCGTCTGAGGCGTCGCCGGGAACTCGCTCCGGCGAGCCTCCGAAAAGTAAATTGGTTCGCATAAGCGCGACCTGTGAGGATGGATTTGCGCGCTCACCCGTCAACTCCATCGCGTACACAACGGCCCAGAACGCGAAAACGAAGAGAGAAGCGAAGACGGCCAGCCGCAAGAACCCTCGATGCACGCGCGATAGAAGCTTGAACGGCGCTTCGAAGAACGGAGGCGTCGTTATCTCACTGCGCTCCGGAAACGAGCTGTAGCGTTCCTCAACCCAGTTCGAACGGACTGGCTCGTCGGGATCCAACGTTGCGGCCTCGCTTCGAAGTCGTCGCCCACTTTCAGACTTGCGCTTCGTAAGCGACATCAACGGTCCGGCTATGAGTGTCGCCAGGAACGCCAGCGCAAGAAGCCCAAGCCAGGCGAGCCCCCACCTCTTTATCGACGTGTCGATCGATCCGAGATAGGCGCGGTACAATCGCCGATCGCGCTCCTTCAAATATGGCTCGAGTTGCCAGATGCCGAGGAACCGCTGATTCGCGAAGCTGGTCAGCGCCGCTACTTCCTGGTCGATGCGGTCTTCGGAATAAATTCGGTTGCGATCCAGGTAGTACTTCAGCCACTCGCGAAATGCGTAGGCGTCCTGACCGTCGTCGAGATATTCACTCATGATCGGAAGCGACTCAGACCATGCCGCGTCGTTTTGCGAGTTGAAGCGGGATGTAATCCAGCGGCCCGGACCGTTGCGAAGGTAGCGCTCGTAGTCACGCCGGAACTTCTCGTCTTTCATCAGCCAGTTCGCGTTGAGCCATTCATCGTAGCTTGCGGTGTTCACTTCTCGCTCTTTCGTGAACTGTCCGAGCGAAGTGGTATGACGCACCGGATTGTTTCCCTCTTTGTTACGCATTACGAGAAACGTGGCCAACGCGGACATGGCCAGGATCGCAAGCGACAGCAGCAGCGTCGTGCGCCACGCGCGAAAATATCTCCCGCCGAACAACACAAGAAGCGCAAGCATCGGCGTCGCAAAAAAGAAAACAAAAATGAAGGCGAACAGGAACACAGGTTGTTCGTGCGGCAACACCGGGTTCCACTGCTTCGGGACCGAGGCGAAGCGAACGAACAGGATGGTGAGCAACAATATGAAGGCGAGCGCGAGTTGCTGGCCGATCACGAGCATCAGGAACACCGAGATCCGCGCGCCCCAGGGCCTGGCTTGAAAGCGGCGCGGCATGGAACGATCGAGCCGCTCGTCTACTTCTTGTCGCAACGATCTGAAGTCCTGGTCGGTGGTCTCAAGCTCTGCGTCGTTGAGCTCGCGACCGAGCAATGCCAGCTTGATAGTGGCGGCGAACTTTGCGAACGGTGAGAGACCTCGCTCGCGCGCGTCCAGGGCCGCCAGGTATTCGCGAAGTACGTCGGTGTCGCGTGTTATGACTGTTTCCATAATAGGTATTGGGGGTTTAGGGGCTGCAGGCCAGGGAAGGATTACCAACCCCATCCCTTAACCCCATCCCCCATTCTAGGTTTGAAAGTTTTGGACTACCCTAAGCTCCTCGCCGCTCACCGCGTCTATGTAGACCGTCCACGAGAGTGACTTCCCCGCTACCAGTTCCCAGGCGAGATGGACCTCGACCGCGTCGCCTTTCTCGATTGGAAGCACGACCAGCCCCTTTATGCTCACCTCACTGGGCGCGCCGATCTGGGCCCTTTGCGGACGCCCGGCTATATCTGTGTAGCTGAAAGTTCGTCCGACGACTTTCTTAGCGGCGAGGTCCCTTTCCACCGTCGGCTTCAACGGCAGATCGACCACTGGAACGAACCTGTCGTCGAGCTGGATGAGCCTGCCGTCGCGGCTTACAACCGCGATCATTTCGCCGAAGTTTCCCGCTACCGGATAAGCATAGTTCGCCTGTCGATAGGTCAGCCGGTTTGTATCGCCGGACTCGTCGGCGGTAATAAGCGACACTGTCGCCGGGTCGGCCCCAAGCAGATCACGCCATCGATCGATGAATGCCTTCATCGCTTCGCGGCGAGCGAATGTTTCATTCCCCGGCTCGGGTTTGAAGTTCAACACTTTTATTCCGCCGGACACTCCCAAAAGCGAACGCGGAGTGTTGGTGATGGGATAAAGGTCGGGCGGCGTCTGCGGCACGCCATAGGAGTCGAGCATCCGCCTCCAATCTCGTTCCGCTTTCGCACGCCGATCGGCCGAATCTCTTATTACCGCCGGATAGTTTTGCTTCGCCGCGCCGGGCACTTGAGGTTTGGTCTCACATCCGGTGAGCAATAAGACTGCGGTCAGAGCGATGATAGTTAGAACGGTCATACCAACGCAGAATATACCGCGCGCCGTTGTGCTGATGTGCTGCGCGCGCGAGGAGAAGTTCAATAAGGAATTATTCATGTTTTCAAATCGCTGGGCAAGCTTGCGTTCGGGAGCAAACGCCTTCCGCAGCACTCAGGGCTGAACGAGTTAGTTGCATCTTCGCTACCTTGAGAACCGGCGCTGGAGCAACATATCATTTACAGCATGCTCCTCGATTCTCTGTTGAGCAGGCTCCGGCGCGCGGCTCGCACCAAAGGCCGCAGGCGATCCAGTGAAGCAGTCGCCGGCGAAGACGAAGGTGCGTCGCTCGACCCGAACGATCCATTCCCCGAAGTCGTCAAGATCGAATTCAAAGACGTGATCGACCTGCACTCGATCCCGCCGAGTCAAGTTCGCGCGGTTGTCGAAGACTATATCGAAGAAGCTCACCGTCGCGGCGCGCGATGGCTTCGCATCATTCACGGCAAGGGAATCGGCGTCCAGCGCGAGATGGTTCGATCAATCCTCTCACGCTCGCCCTTCGTGGTTGATTTTCGAGATGCGCCCTCGGAGGCGGGCGGTTGGGGAGCTACAGTGGTGACGCTACGAATAGATGATGTCTGAAAAGACGCAGAGGTCGTCACTAGACCGGGCAGCAACCGCACGATTTAGACGCGACTGTTGGCGCGCCTTGTCAAAATGCGGCTTTGTCATGCTAAATTATCAGCGCCATGAAACGCTTGATTTTACGACCTCACATCGCCTCCCTTTTGCTGGTGACGGTGCTCTCAGGATGCTCGAGCTCCTCGAACACCAGCGCTCCGCAGCAAGCCAACAGCAACTCCGCCGAGCAGCCGGCGGTTGCCCAGAATAGCGCTCCGCCCGCCCCGAGCGCTCCAACTCGAACTGTGCAGCCAGTGCCGGCGCCAACGGACAAGCCCGCTGAGCCCCCTTCGACGGAGGCTAACGCCAGCCCCGCAAAACCTGCCGCAGCGGGTAACGCGCGCGCGCCGAAACTGATCGTGCCCGAAAAGAGAATAGAGTTCGGCAAACAGCCTCAGAGCAAAATGCTTGTTCGAGCGATCGCAATCAGAAACGGCGGGCGCTCCAATCTTGAAATCGAGTCAATCGTGCCAAGCTGAGGGTGCACGACCGTGGACTTCCCGAAAGTCCTTCGGCCTGGTCAGGCCGGCAAGATCAAAGTGAAAATCGAGACTGGCACGGCGCCGGGCCCGCACACTAAGTCGGTAACAATTAAGTCAAACGATCCGGATGACCCCTCTCATATTGTGTCGTTTGCCTTCGATGTGAAAGGCTGAGCGGCCGACTGAATGCTCAAAACAGAAATCGAATACGACTATATCCTGTCGGCGCTTGGGCGGCGGCTTCGGCCTAACGCAATCCGCAAACTCACCAAGCTCCTCGGCAGCAAAGAAGTGATCTCGCTTGCGGCCGGCGCGCCGAGCTTCGAGACATTTCCGCTCGAGGAACTCGCCGAGATTTCCGCGCGGGTCATCCGCGAGCGCGGGCAGTCTGCGCTTCAGTACGGACCTACCAAGGGGCAGGGCGCGCTCGTCGAAGCGGTATCCGGTATCCTTCAATCGCGCGGCATCTTGGATTCGAAGCCCGCCCAGATCGTGATGACGACCGGCTCGCAGCAAGGACTCGATCTGATCGCGAGAGTTATTCTGGAACCCGGCGACGTCGCGCTGGTCGAGTTACCCAGTTACATCGGTGGAATAATCGCGCTGCACAACGCCGGCGCCGAAATGATCGGCGTTCGCCAGGATGATGGCGGGATCGTGATCAGCGATCTGAAAGAGAAGATCGACCGCGTGCGCTCCGAAGGCCGGCGCTTGAAGTGCATCTACACGATCCCGAATTTTCAGAATCCTTCCGGGGTCACGCTCGAGGCCGAACGCCGCAACGAACTGGTTGACATCGCCGACGAACACGACTTGTTGATCATAGAAGACGACGCCTACTTTGATCTCTACTTCACCGAGGATGCGTCTCGGCTGGTACCGCTCGCGGCGTTGCGGCCGGATCGCGTGGTGTATCTAGGCACGTTTTCAAAAGTGCTCGCTCCAGGATTGCGCACGGCGTGGCTGCGGGCGCCGGAAGAGCTTGCTGAAAAGGTCGAACTGGCGAAGGAGGGAGCCGACATATCTTCTAGCATGCTCGATCAAGCAATCGTCATCGAAGCCATTCGCGAAGGCCTGATAGAGCGCCGGCTTCCTGAGCTCCGCGCGTTTTATAAAATTCGCTGCCGCGCGATGCTCGACGCACTCGGGCGTTTCGCACCTGCGGGATCGCGCTGGACCGAACCGATCGGCGGGTTCTTTATCCTGATGGAACTCGCGGCTGAAGCTGACGCTACGGCTATGCTGCCCGAAGCAATCGACGGCGGAGTCGCCTATGTGCCTGGCCAACCGTTTTTTGTCGACGGGAGCGGTGCGAACACGTTGCGGCTCGCTTACTCGAAGGAGTCGCCTGAAACGATCGGCGACGGCATCCAGCGGATGTGCCGCGTTTTTCAGAACGCAAAAGCACAAAGCAAAGCTTAAGAGATTAGGAGTGACACGCGGCGCCAGGCGTAAGCTGACAATCGTTGTCATAGCATCGCGGATTTGACTCGTTCGCGTCGTGAGTGCGTTTCATCACTCGGTCAATATCGTGCACCAGGGTTGACTCGCTTCTTTCTTTCTGGCTGAACCGGCCCTTTGCTCTTACCCGATACTGCTAGCGCGATTGGCGATTTCTGTAGCACTCAAAACAGAAACTCTGTCTTCCTTATTACCTGTCGATTCTGGAACGGCAATTGATATGTGAAGGGCTGCCCCCAGGGATTAGCGGCACTCATAAAGCAGCAAGCAGCGTTCGCTCTGTCGCTCCCCAAGCTCCCGCCCCTTCGGACTAAGGTTCCCCCGTTAGATCCGATCCATCGCCGCCGCGCCGATTAGAAAGCATCGGCATCTGCTTTCTTAAGCGGCTCGGCGGCGATGCTGCTTTTGAGGAAATCACTTCTTGACGGCTCTTGTTTGACTGTCCGGCGGGCGCGCGGCTGTCGCGACGACCAATCCCTTATTGGTTGCAATCACGATCTTGTCGGCTGAGAAGATCGGATCGGCCACGATCTCGAAGTCTTTTTCAAGCTGATAAAGGTTCACGCGGCGGCCGTCTGAATTCAGAAACACCGCAACGTAATCGCCTCTCAGCGGAGCCACCAGACTCGCGTCTCCTTCGACAATCGGAGCGGAGGCGATGCGGTTTTCGAGGCGCCGTTTCCAAATGCGATCGCCTTTCGAACGAGAGAGCGCATATACGAAGTTGTCAAACGACGCGACCAGCACCCGATCCCCAGCGAGTACCGGCGAGGCTTCAATTGCAGCGCCGGTTCGCGAACGCCACCTGAGTTTGCCCGTCGAACTGTCAACCGAGTAGATGAATCCATCAGCCGAACCAAAGTAGACGGAGTGCTCATCGATCGCCGGCCGGCCGATGATCTTGCCGGACGCTTGATACTTCCAGATAGCCTGTCCGTTTTCGCGGTCCACGGCTCGCAGCGCGCCATCGTCACCGCCGAAGTAGATTGCTCGATCGGTAACAAGCGCGCGTCCGTGAACTAGATCTTGAGTCTCGACCTTCCAAACTGTTTCTCCACTGTTTGTCTGGAGAGCATAGAATGAACCATCCGCATTCCCGGCGTATATTCGATTCTCATTCAGCTCGAGAGGCGAGGCGAACGGGCGCGGATAATCTTTAACCCAGACAGTCAACCCCGTGGATTTATCGACCGCGCGGAGCGAGCCTCCTGCATCCGATCCGTCGCCGGCGATCTTGTTCGTCGCGATGTATACCGAGTTGTCTCCGACGGCAACCGGCGCACTGATGATTCCGCCGGGATCGCTGGTCCACAGCAACGATCCGGTCTCTCGGTCCAGGCAAAGCACCCGTCCACCCGCGAGCGGCAGGTAGATTCGGGCGCCGTCAACTGAAGGCGAAATCGTGGACGCGCTGTCGGTCAAGTATTGCCACGAGCGCTTGAATGGGAGGGCGAGCTGAGAAGTGGACTTCGCACCGGCTTCCGCAGGGGACTCCGTGACGGCCGCGGCCTCAGCCTTCTGCCTCCGTTCAGCCTTTCTCTGCTGCTTGGTTTGAGATGGAGTTTGCGCGCCTGGCTTGGGGGCCGCGAGCCCTGCCAGTGGAACCAGAAGCATCAGCGCGAGAATCCTGATAACGGGAGAATCAGTGCAGCGGCTCCTCATCTGAGTAGAGTCTATCTTCGTGGGAACTGAACTGCCAAGGTTACATTTTGTTTGTCCTCGTTTAAGCGACACGTTTCAAGAAACCATGAGGATTGAACGTCATCAAGAATTTCTCTTTGGACTCATCCGCAATGAAATTCCTGTTTGTCTTGAGAAACTCTTCTACCGCTTCGTAAGGCCCTTCCCCAAATGATGAATAGGTAGGATGGTCGTTCAGGTTGGTATCCTCGACAATCACATAGCTTCCCAAGCTCACGTAAGGCGCAAGCAGATTCAACTCTTCCAGGACATGATTCTTTGAATGGTCTGAATCGAGCACCACTAAACGGGTTTCATCCGGACGATCCCGCAGCATCGAGTTGACCAAATCAACATCTGCGCTCGATCCTTTTATGTAACTGATCCTGGGGTGAGTTGGCCGGGGCAGATCATCTTTAATATCAATTGTAATAACCTCTCCCTTGCCGGTGATATCCAGCATATGAGCCATAAACAGAGCACTGCCGCCCATATGAGTACCAGTTTCTACTATCAAGTCGGGTTGGACCTCTGCAATTATTTCCTGATAGACCCATAGATCCAACGGGCATTTCAAACAGGGCACTTTCATCCAATAGGTGCGCATATGAATATGATCTTCGCCCTCGGGCCCGTTGTAATACAGATTGTGGAATTGATCAATTATGGCTTGTTCCTGTGAAGTCATAAGCCTCATCCATTTGAGAGCCGTCCGGGCCGTACTACTTTCTTAGCGAATAGAACGATCGCGGAGTTGGCCCGCCTTCGATCCGCAGGAAGTCCTCAACGATGAAGCATTCTTCCATCGCTGCCAAGAAAGCCGCGCGCGTTGCTTCCCGCCATTCAGTTCCCAACTCCGGATTGAGCTCTTTGAGGGCGTTGATGTTGTGCGGTATCTCGATCGTGCAACGATCCGCGTCGAGCTTGCTACCGAACTCTGAGATCAACGGGCGCTCGTCTTCGCTTAGAACAAGCGCGGTCCGAGCGATTTCAGCCGTGCTATCCGAATCGAGAGAGGTCTGCGCCGCTCCGCCGGAAGGTCCGCGCGAGACACGATGTATCACGCGATCGCTGTTCAATAGCCACCGCACCCACAGCCGGTCGGTTGCGAAGCCTTGATGCAACGGGCTCGAGGTCGCTTCGCCATAGAAGTTCACTATGTACCGGTTGGAGATCACGCCGAGCTTCGTGAAGTTCAAATGCGCGTTCAAGCTCTGAAGCGGATCAAACGTCCACGTTATCTCGTCGATTCCTTTTTCGAGCGCACACACACGCTGCGCAAGCTTTAGATAGAAACCCGCTTGAAAGTTCCGATACCCGGTTCTGACTGCCAGCATGTGCGAGTGCATCGAGATGCGCCCTTCTTCCAGAGCAGGAAATGCGTGGACGAAGCCGATCATCTGTTCGCCTTCAAACGCGCCGAGAACGATCCCACCCGCGTGCTGCGTGGCAATCAGCGTGGCTGCGGGCACGGTGTCGAGGTCGTTGAACCCCCACGCTTCTTTCTGGATGTCTTCGATCGCGTGAAACTCCGCTTCGCCCTCAACATCGCGGATGAAGAAGCGTTTGTTGTGGGCTTCCCATTCGAACATAGGCTCCACTCGCAATCAGTCGTCGCTTGCTGCCCTGACTCACAGGAAATGATCCCTCTAGCAACGTCGCCAGTCTAGCCCGTGCCCTGGTCGTTGCCAAGTTCAGCGATGGGTTCAGCCGACGAATTTGCGGCAACTGTGGGCATGAAGCGCGCGACCTGTTCGTAGTCCGGCCTTCAGGCGGAAGTTTGTATCCTGCTAATCAATCTACGAAGCAAACCCCAGATACAAACTTCCGCCTGAAGGCCGGACTACGAACAGGTCTCAAGCGCGGCGGTAATTTGAGCCCTCTGGCGTCGGCTGATGACCGCCTCCTCGCGATTCGTACCAATCAAGTTGCCGCGCCAATTCCCGGTCGGATAGAATCTTGGCTGCTCGTACTGCCTCGAAGCTCAGGACTATGAAAGGCTCCGAGGCCCTCCGCGACACAGAATTCCGGCGTTCAGCTTCAGTGCTAAAACGAGAGAGCCTCTGACTATGGATATCAAAACTCTTGCTGCAGACACCAAGACAAGACCCGATTTAGACAAGCATCCAAAAGGTCTGTACGTTCTGTTCGCCACCGAGATGTGGGAGCGCTTCAGCTTCTACACGATGGTGTCGATGTTCACGCTGTATCTTCGCGACGCGACCGACGGTTTCGCTTGGACCGCGGCCCAAGCTTCGACGCTCTACGCCAACTACCAGATGTTCGTATATCTCAGCCCGCTGGTTGGCGGTTGGATCGCCGACAGAAAGCTCGGCTATCGCAGGGCGGTGATGATCGGCGGCTTTTTTTTCATGGCGGGGCACCTGCTGCTTTCCGTGCGCTCGCTGGCCTTCGTGTACGCAGCGCTCACGTGTCTGGTAATCGGCAATGGCTTCTTCAAACCGAATGTCTCGACGATGGTCGGGAACCTATATCCCGAAGGCAGCCACCTGAAAGATCGCGCTTACAACCTGTTTTACATGGGCATCAACATCGGAGCGTTTCTCGCGCCGGTAGTCGCCACGATCGTTCAAGCGAAGTTTGGCTTCCATCCGGCGTTCGCGGTTGCGGCTCTTGGGATGGTCATCTCGGTGACGATCCTCTGGCGATTCAAGCACTACCTCGAGGACGAGAAGCACAGGGCGCCAAAGCCGAGCGCCGCGGCTCAGTCACACGCCGCCGGCAAGCACAGCGCTATGCAAGCAGTCGCCGAGTGGAAGCGAGTCGGCGCTCTCGTTGTTGTGTTTGCCGTAGTAGTCGTTTTTTGGATGGTGTTTCACCAGAACGGCACGACCATCACCTACTGGGCAGATGAAAACACCGCTTGGAATGTCAGAGGCATTATTTCGAACGCGATCAATCCCGGATGGGTCATCATTCTGACCTTTCCTCTTATCGGATTTTGGAAATGGTTGGACAAAAAAGGTAAAGAGCCTGCGACGCCAACCAAGATGGTATTGGGGATGGGGATGACTTCTGTTGCGTTCCTGGTCTTCTTCATCGCGGCGAAGACGGGCGAGGCTACGGTGACCGGTGACAACATCTATGCGTTCAAGGTGTCACCCGCCTGGCTGCTTGGCGCCTATGGAGTGCTGACGCTTGGCGAGTTGATGCTTTCGCCGATGGGCCTTTCGCTTGTTTCCAAAGTTGCGCCTATGCGATTTCGCGGCGTGATGATGGGCGGCTGGTTTGTTGCAACCGGGCTGGGCAACAAGCTTACCCAGATCGCAGTATTCTGGACCGAGTGGAGACATTCGACGTTCTGGCTTGTGCTAAGTGGCGCGGCGATGTTGATGGCTGTGGTGCTGCTGGTGTTGCTGAGGCCACTGAAGAAGGCGATGCCGGGAGTTTGATCGCGAGCACCGACTGAAGCTTGATGTGAACGTTGCAAGAGGAGTTAGATTTGGGAACGGCCGGGCTAGACCTCAAACGCCTGAGCGGCTTGTTAGAGCGTCTGAAGGTCAACTGCACTCTTATCGACGATGATCGAGCGCAAGATCATTGTGTTCTTCGGCTATCCAGCTTCAAACGCCCTGGCGTCGTGGCCTTTGTCCAATACGAAAACGCCGGCTCCGAACCGCGTCTCGTTGGAATGGTTTTAAGGCCTGCCAACTTCGAATTCAATGCACCTAGCGGAAATTCCTTCGACTGGGACAAAACAATCAAGCTAGCTGGGCCGCGCAAGAACGATCCTGAACTACTAGCACACTGGGTTGAAAGAGAATTCTTGAATTAAGAGGACTAACTCAGAATGGCAACAGACGTAGTCACACCTGAAGTAGACCGTACCCCGCCGGACACCTCGGGAATCGGCGGACACCCGGCCGGGCTCACAACGCTCTTCTTCACCGAGATGTGGGAGCGCTTCAGCTACTACGGCATGCGCGGGCTGTTGGTATTGTTCTTGAAGGCAGCGATTGAAGACGGCGGGTTTGCAATGAGCGCAGTCACTGCGACCGCAATCTACGGCCTTTATACCTCGAGCGTATACCTGATCGGACTTCCGGGCGGCTGGATCGCCGATCGAATTCTCGGTTACCGAAGGGCTGTGTTCCTCGGAGGCGTCATCATCGCTGCAGGTCACTTCAGCATGGCGCTTGGTTGGGTCCCGAGCTTCTATCTCGGGCTCGTGCTGATAGTCATAGGCACGGGTCTGCTCAAGCCAAACGTCAGCGCGATCGTCGGAGATCTTTATCCGGAGGGCGGGGCGCGCCGCGACGCGGGCTTCTCTGTGTTTTACATGGGAATCAATACCGGAGCTTTTGCCGGGCCGTTGTTGTGCGGCTATCTTGGAGAGAACGTTAATTGGCATCTCGGGTTTGCCGCGGCTGGAGTCGGCATGGTGTTTGGGCTCATTCAGTACAGGCTCGGGTATAAGCGATTGGGAGAAGCGGGATTGAGGAAGCTCGACGCCAACGACAGAGGCCGCGCCGTTCGGCAGTTGGTGGCTGGTGTTGGCCTAGTTGTAGCTATCTTGCTTGTTCTTGTGTTGCTCAATTCACAGGGCACCGTGCGCCTGAATCCCAAGGGCGTCGCTGAGTCGATGGGCTTCGTTATTGCCGCTTTGGCTCTTTTCTATTTTGGATACCAGTTGCTCTTTGGCGGATTCAACGCGACGGAGAAGAAACGCATCCTTGTGATCTTTGTGTTGTTCATGGCGGCAACGTTGTTCTGGTGTGGATTCGAGCAAGCGGGCTCATCGATGAATCTCTTCGCGAAGGACTATACCAACCGCGTGTTCTTCGGCTGGACGATGCCCGCTTCGTGGCTTCAATCAGTCAATGCCTTAATGATAATCGGGTTCGCTCCAGTGTTCGGCGCGCTGTGGCTGCGACTCGGCAGTCGCCAGCCGTCCATCCCGGCGAAGTTCGCGCTCGGACTCATTCAACTGGGCATCGGCTTCGCGGTGATTGCCTGGGCGTCGGTCTACGTGGGCGACACGACAAATCCGAACAAGGTCAGCGCGGGATGGCTGGTTGCAACCTACTTTTTCCACACCACTGGTGAGCTTTGCTTGAGCCCGGTTGGATTGAGCGCAATGACCAAGCTGTCACCGGCGAAGCTGGTTGGGCAGATGATGGGCATCTGGTTTCTGGCGACGTCGTTCGGAAACCTGATGGCAGGATTGCTGGCCGGAAAGATGGAGAGTATGGGGTTGGTTCAGTTGTTCAGCGCTGTTGCGCTTTGGACAGGCGCCGCCGGACTTGTGCTTTTGTTGATCAGTCGTCCGATCAAGCGGTTGATGGGCGGCGTGGAGTGATCACCTTACTAGCTTTGGTGCTCACCGGTTCAACGGGTATCATCAAACGCCAGTCTATTTCTCGGTTTGAGGGAAAGGTAATCGTAGTGTTGGCGGTTCTTCACGCCGTGAGAGAACCGGCGGTTTGGCAACGGCGACTAGAGTAGGTGCAGACCGCTTTCGCATAATCAGGTTGGTGCCTTAAGATCCTTTGTCTTATTACACAAGCCCAACTCAGTGGAGCAGGGAGGTCTCATGAAGAAGCGAAATACGCTTTGGAGTCGAAGTGTCGTTCTCTGTCTGACGGCTCTTCTCGTAGGCGCGCACGTGGTCCCGGCGGTCGCGCAGCAAAAAGCCGCGAGCTCTTCGTCGGGTTCCGGGAATGGCAAGTTCCAGCTCACCATCGACAACATAATGCGAGGCCCCGAGCTCGTTGGCTATGAGCCCCGCGCGGTGCATTGGTCGCCCGATAGCCAGCGCCTCTACTTTCAATGGAAGCAAGCCAGCGAGCCTCGCGAGAAAGACTTCGACACTTACGTTGTGAATCGCGACGGAACGGGATTGAAGAAACTCAGCGAAGAAGAAGCCAAGAACATACCTCCAATTAACGGTGAGCTGTCGAAGGACAAGAGACTCACTGTGTTCGTCGACAACGGAGACGTGTTCGTCTATGACAACCTGGCTAATCAGCGTCGCCAGATCACCGCTACCAGCGACGCCGAAACGAACGCTCGCTTCACGCGTGATCAGAAGCACATCTACTTCACGCGCGCCAGCAACCTCTACGTGATGTCGCTCGAAACGGGTTCGATTGTACAGATGACCGAGATCACCACCGGCGCCGCCGCGCCCGCAGCGCAGCCGGTAGCCGGTGGCGGCGGCGGATTTGGGCGAGGGCAAGGCCAGGGACAGGGCGGCGGCCAACGAGCTCAGGGCGACGCGGCTCAGCAACAAAAGGGCACCGACAGCCAGGAGTACCTCAAGAAAGAAGAGCGCGATTTGCTGGACGTGATCAAGCGCCGCGCCGAGAAGCGCGAACAGGATGAAGAAAAGCGCAAACGCGAGCGTCCGCGAAAGCCGTTTCAACTGGCGGCGCGGCAGACTGCCGTAAATCTCCAGCTCGCGCCTGACGAGAAATCCGTCATCGTCACCGTGAATGAACAGGGAGATGGAGCTAAGAATACGATCGTGCCGAACTACGTCACAGAGACTTCTTACACCGAAGACATAGGCAGCCGCTCGAAGGTCGGGGATGCGCAGAATCGTTCGCGGCTTGCGATAGTCGGCGTCGATAACGGCGAAGTGAAATGGGTCGACCACGGACAGAAGCTCGCAGCTCCAGCCGCGGAAAAAGCCACAGCCGAACAGCAGGACGCGGAGGGTCGCGGACCGCAAGCCCGCGGTGGGCAGGGCCGCGCGAATGAACCGCGTGAGCGAGACAGGGACGTCCAACTTTCGCCGCCCATCTGGTCAGAAGATGGGACCAAGGCCGTGCTTATGGCGCGCGCGGCCGACAACAAAGACCGCTGGGTCCTCGCGCTCGACCCCGCGACCGGCAAGACGAGAGTGATTGCCGCCGAACACGACGATGCGTGGATCGACGGGCCCGGCGCGTTCACGCTCGGGTGGATGAAGGACAACAAGAGCATCTACTTTCAATCCGAGCGCACCGGATACGCACACATTTACACCGTTCCTTACGAACGCGGCGAAGCGAAACAGCTCACATCGGGCATGTGGGAAGTCACCGGAACTCAAATGTCCGATGACAAGAGCCGGTTTTTCCTGACTACCAGCGAAGTCCATCCCGGCGAGCGCCACCTGTATACGATGTCTGCCGACGGAGGCGAACGAAATAAGGTAACATCGATGCCAGGCAGCAATCAGACGTTCGTCTCGCCCGACGAAAAGATGCTTGCGCTGATTTACTCGTACAGCAACAAGCCACCCGAGCTTTACATTCAAGAGAACAAGCCCGGGGCCACTGCTATCAAAGTCACGTCGTCGCCGGCGCCTGAGTTCTGGAACTACTCCTGGATCGAGCCGCCGATCGTCACCTTCAAGGCGCGCGACGGCGCTGAAGTTTTCGCAAGATTGTACAGGCCGAAGAATGTCAAAAAAGGCGGGCCTGCGGTGATCTTCGTTCACGGAGCGGGTTACGCACAGAACGTTCATCGCTACTGGTCGAGTTACTTCCGCGAATACATGTTCCATCACTTTCTGATGGAGAACGGGTTCACGGTGATGGATGTTGATTACCGGGCGTCGTCGGGTTACGGGCGAGATTGGCGGACGGCGATCTATCGTCACATGGGCGGCAAAGATCTCGACGATCAAGTGGACGCGGCAAAGTGGCTTGTGAGTGAGCAAGGCGTCGATGCAAAACGAATCGGGATTTATGGCGGCAGTTACGGCGGGTTCATCACGCTGATGGCTATGTTCACTCAGCCTGACGTGTTTGCGGCGGGCGCGGCATTGAGGCCGGTTACGGATTGGGCGCACTACAATCACGGCTATACGTCGAACATTCTGAACGTGCCGCAGAAGGACGCGGAGGCTTATAAGAAGTCATCGCCGATCTACTTCGCCCAAGGCTTGAAGGGCGCGTTGTTGATCTGTCACGGGATGGTTGATGTAAACGTGCACTTCCAGGATACGGTGAGGCTTGTGCAGCGATTGATCGAGCTTCGGAAGACGAACTGGGAGCTTGCGGTTTTTCCGGTCGAAGATCACGGCTTCGTCGAACCTACGAGTTGGGCTGACGAGTACAAGCGGATATTCAAATTGTTTGAAACTAACTTGAAGCGTTAACTCAACCGTTCGACCGCATTGGTGACCTTGATTCAACAGAATTATGGGGAGGGCTGAGTTGCGAGGAGGTCCGATTGATGTCAGAAAAAAACGCGGATCTTTGGTCAAGGACGTATGAGGAGCAGATTCGTCACAGCCGGCATCACGAACAACTACGAGCTCAGTCTACGAACGTTGTCGTGGCCATATCCGCCGCAGTCCTCGCTTTCCTGGCTTCAAATTATGCAATGGGTGCGAAGCGGTACGCGGTCGGCGCCTTCCTCATCGTTAACAACGCGTACGGCCTGCTCATGAGCCTCAAGCACTATGAACGAAGCAGACTCCACGCCACCGTCGCTTCCAAGTATCGTGACGCGATTTCCGCGTTCGCTTCATTTGAGGGCAAGACGATCAACGCTGAAAGGGAGGCCGCAAGGAATCTGCACGAGGCAGATTTCAAAGTTACAAGGCGCATCCGCGCCTATCTCCTTTGGTCTGGGTTGCACGTGGCGCTTGGCATAATCGGAGTTCTGATTTTGATCCTTCGCTCTTGAGTGATTTGCGATTCGTCGGATTTGGTGGGACTTGAAGATGGCTAAGCGAAGATCGCAAGATGCGCTAACGCGTGTGGAGGCTCTGATCAGAACGGTACGCGGCGAAAAAGTCATTCTCGACAGCGACCTCGCAGCGATCTATGGGGTTGAAACGAAGGCTCTGAATCAGGCGGTAAAGCGTAACAAGCGTCGATTTCCGGAGGATTTCGTGTTTCAGCTTTCCGCAGGCGAGTTGCAAGACTTGAGGTCACAATTTGTGACCTCAAACGAAAGCTGGGGCGGCAGACGCTACTTGGCCTATGTGTTCACCGAGCACGGCGCGATCATGGCGGCCAATGTCTTGAACAGTGCACGTGCCGTAGAGATGAGCGTCTATGTAGTTCGGGCGTTCGTCAAGATGCGGTCCGTACTTGCTGAACACAAGGAACTCGCCTTAGAACTTGCGGCAGTCGAACGACAATTGACCGAGAGGCTGGATATCCACGAAGCGGCAATCGTTGAGGTCCTTCAGCGAATCATGCTCTTGCTGGACCCGCCGCCTCCTCTTCCCGATCCACCTCGGCGACGAATTGGATTCAGCCCGCAGTCAATCGGCAGGAAGAAGAAGTCCATCCAAAGCAAGTGACCGTCTCACAGCGTGAATTTGTTATGAGAACGGCTAGCTTCATACCAGCACTCTTGCTGCTTTGCGTTATGTTACAAGCTCAGGACAATAAGTTGAAATCGCGCGCTGAGCTGACCAACTACGAAGAGACCAGCCGCTACGACGACGTGCTTCGCTTCTTCGGCGAGCTCGAAAGGCGAAGCCCGCTTGTGCGTGTACAGACCTTCGGGCAATCAGTCGAAGGCCGCGCGCTTCCGCTCGTGATCCTCAGCGATCCGCCAATCTCCGAACCGCGTGACGCGACAGCTTCAGGTAAGCCTATCGTCTTTGTCTTCGCAAACATCCACGCCGGTGAAGTCGAAGGCAAAGAAGCTGTGCAGCACATCGCGCGTCGCATCGCGCTGGGTGATTTGCGACCGCTGCTGGACAAGCTGATCATCCTGATCGCGCCGATCTACAACGCCGACGGCAATGAGAAGATCAACGTGATGAATCGCACGGCTCAGAACGGACCTCTGGGAGGCGTGGGGGTCCGCGAGAACGCGAAGGGCCTGGATCTCAATCGCGATTATATGAAGCTCGAGTCTCCCGAAGCGCAGTCGCTCGTGCGGCTGTTCAATCGCTGGGACCCGCATCTGACGGTCGATCTGCACACGACCAACGGCTCGTATCACGGCTATCATCTGACTTATTCGATCCCGCTCAACCCGACGATCGATCCGCGAATCATCGCTTATCATCGCGTGAAGATGATGCACGCGATCGCCAAGGCCATGCTCGCG
>Ga0114129_10006251_pt1 | contig 16886 bp, 10 predicted proteins | sample RhiMetdeltSRZDD1_FD_80071 | JGI IMG/M metagenome (GOLD analysis project Ga0114129, IMG submission 80071) | Populus rhizosphere microbial communities from Tennessee, USA - Rhizosphere MetaG P. deltoides SRZDD1 (version 2) (version 2) | ecosystem: Host-associated > Plants > Roots > Rhizosphere >... | reverse complement strand
TTCAACCGGCGCGGCAGGCCGAGGATCTCGGAGGCGGATACGCCGACGAAGACCGCCTTCATCGCAAAGGCGTTGAACTCCCGCTCGGAATAGTGGAGGGACGCGAACGCGTTGCCGCTGGCGAGGGCGCCGAAGAGCGTCATGTCGTGGGTGCGGCCGCAGTCGAGGGCGATGGGCACGAAGCGGGACGCCTCCGGGAGCAGGACCAGCGTCCGCACGATGGCCGCCTTCTCGCGGCCGTCGCCCGTCGCGTAGAGGTCCTCGATCGCGGCAGGCAGATCGGAAGGGCGCCCCGCCGCCACCGCGAGCAGCAGCGCGGCGCGGGCGGCATCGTCGGCGCTCCAGGCATCGAGGATGGCGAGCGGCTGCGCGGGATCCGCAGGCATCGTTCCCGCCAGGCGCGCGCGGCCGACGCGGCGGCCGGCCTCGGCGAAGACGGCACCGATGTCGACGCCCGGCCGGCCCATCTCGAGCGAGAGCACGCTCTCGCGCAGCCAGCCGGCACCGCCTTCGGAAAGCTCCGCCAGCCGGTCGACGAACGTGGCGGCGGGTACCGGGAACATTGCTGGAAGTCTATCAACTCGGGCGGAGAAAGGGCAAAATACGGCCATGTCACTCGAGACGCTTCCTACCGCCGTTGACGACCTCCTGAAGGCCGCCGGCCACCCGACCGCCAGCCTTCAGATCGCCCTCGACACGATTGCCAGCGAGTTCGAAGCGCGCACCGCCACCCTGCATTTCGCGGACAACCGCGAGCGAAAACTGCACATGGTGGCGCAGCGCGGCATCCCCGATCACATCGCCGCCATCACCCGCGAGATCCCGTTCGGCAAGGGCATGGCCGGCATCTGTGCCGAGCGCCTCACGCCGGTGGAGGTCTGCAACGTTCAGACCGATGCCTCGGGCCAGGTGCGCGCCGGTGCCAAGGAGACGGGCGTGGCCGGCGCGATCGTGATACCGGTAGTGGAGGGCGGCCGGCTCGTGGGCACGCTCGGCATCGGCAAGTCCGAGGAGCACGAATACAGCGACGTCGAACGGAAGACGCTCGAGGCCTGCGCGGTCAAGCTCGCGCACCCCCTGGGCCAGCTTCGCTTCGACAAGTAGGCCATGAGCGATCCGCGTTATCCCATCGGCAAGCTCGAGTACACCACGCCCGGCAACGACGCGAGCCGCGCCGGCTGGATCCAGACGATCGCCGAAGCACCGGCGCGGCTGCGCGAGGCGCTGCGCGGCCTGTCACCGGCGCAGATCGAGACGCCGTACCGCGAGGGCGGCTGGACCCTGCGGCAGGTGACCCATCATTTGCCCGAGAGCCACATGAACGGGTACGTCCGGTTCAAGCTCGCCCTCACCGAGGACGGACCGACGATCAAGCCGTACGACGAGGCGCGGTGGTCCGAGACGGCCGACGTACCGGCCGCGCCCATCGAGACCTCGCTCGCGCTCCTCGACGCGCTCCACGAGCGCTGGGCGATCCTGCTGCGGGCGATGCGCGGCGGCGACTGGGATCGGAAGTACGTCCATCCCGAGTACGGGAAGACCTTCACGCTCGACCACGCTCTGGCGCTGTACGAGTGGCACAGCCGGCATCACGTCGCGCACGTCACGTCGCTCCGCGCGAGCAAAGGCTGGTAGAGCCGCCGCATCGCCCGTGGGACGGGGGCGTCCCACAAGCGGACACTCGGCGCTCGGCGACGAAGCCGGTGCGCGGGCCCAAGCGACTCATTGCGGACGACTTGCCGGCGGCGCCGATCGACGGCACGAGGCTTGGTACTCGGAGGGGCATGGACATCGCACGCACCGGCGTCGTCGAGGCCAAACGCCGGCGGCGCATCATCTACGGGATCATCGGTGCCGTCGCCATGCTCCTCGTGACCCTCGGCCTCTCCCGCTTGAAGCCGGCGGCGCCGTCGATCGAGCGCTCGACGGTGTGGCCCGAGGTCGTCAAGCGCGGGCCGATGCTCCGCGAGGTCAAGGGCACCGGCACCCTCGTGCCGGAGGAGATCCGTTGGATCCCGGCGGTGACGAGCGGCCGCGTCGAGCGCGTCCTCACCCTGGCGGGCAGCCAGATCGAGGCCGACACCGTCATCCTCGAGCTCAGCAACCCCGAGCTGGAGCTGGCGGCGATGGAAGCCGAAGCCCAGCTCCGCGAGGCGCAGGCGAAGTACGAGGAGCTCGCCGTCAACCTCGAGAGCGCGCGCCTGCAGCAGGTGGCCAACGCCAACCAGATCCAGGGCGACTACGAACAGGCCAAGCTCGATGCCGAGATCCAGGGGCAGATGGCCAAGGAAGGCCTCACCTCGAACCTCAAGCTGCAGACGGCGCAGTTCCTCGAGAAGAAGCTGGCCGGACGGAACGAGATCGAGCAGAAGCGGCTGGCGATCGCGGTCGAGGCGAACAAGGCCCAGCTCGCGGTCTCCAAGTCGCAGGTCGAGAGGCAGCAGGGCACGGCGCGCCTGAAGCGGGCGCAGGTCGTGGCCCTCAAGGTCAAGGCGGGCGTGGCCGGCGTGCTGCAGGTCGTGAACGCCGAGGTCGGCCAGCAGGTGGGCCCCGGTACCAACCTCGCCCGCGTGGCGCAGCCGGAGAAGCTGAAGGCGGTCGTGCGCATCCCGGAGACGCAAGCCAAGGACGTGATCATCGGCCACAAGGCCAGCGTCGATACGCGCAACGGGATCATCCCCGCCCACGTGATCCGCGTGGATCCCGCGGTGCGTGAAGGCACCGTCACCGTCGATCTGGCCCTGGACGGTGCGCTGCCGAAGGGCGCGCGGCCCGACCTCACCGTCGACGGCACCATCGAGATCGAGCGCTTGGACGACGTTCTCTACGTCGGGCGCCCCGCCACCGCGCAGGCCGACAGCACCATCGGCCTCTTCAAGCTCGACCCGACCGGCCGCGAGGCCACGCGGGTGCAGGTCAAGCTCGGCCGCGCCTCGGTGTCGACTGTCGAGGTCGTCTCCGGTCTCGCGGAAGGAGACAAGGTCATCGTCTCGGATACATCGGAGTGGGACGCGTACGACCGCGTCCGTTTGGACTAGGAGCGAAGAGTCATGAGCGAGACGCCGTCGCTGATCCGTCTCGAGGGCCTGAGCAAGGTCTTCTACACGGACGAAGTCGAGACGCACGCGCTCTCCGGCATCCATCTCACGATCGAGAAGGGTGAATACGTCGCCATCGCAGGACCGTCGGGCTGCGGCAAGTCGACGCTGCTCTCGATCCTGGGCCTGCTCGACACGCCCACCGCCGGCACCTACGTGCTGAACGGCAACTCGGTGGCCGGCCTCGACGCCCGCCAGCGCGCCCGCATCCGCAACCGCGAGATCGGTTTCATCTTCCAGAGCTTCAACCTCATCGGCGACCTCACCGTGTACGAGAACGTCGAGCTGCCGCTCACGTACCGCGGGATGTCGGGCCCGGAGCGCAAGACGCGGGTGACGGAGGCGCTCGAGCGGGTGGGCATGAGCCATCGCGAGAAGCACCTGCCCAGCCAGCTCTCGGGCGGCCAACAGCAGCGCGTGGCGGTGGCGCGCGCCCTCGTCGGCAAGCCGTCCGTCCTCCTCGCCGACGAGCCCACCGGCAACCTCGACTCCAAGAACGGCCAGGCCGTCATGGACCTGCTGGCCGAGCTGCACGCGGACGGCGCCACGATCTGCATGGTCACCCACGACCCGCGCTTCGCCGACTGCGCCAAGCGAAGCGTCCACCTGTTCGACGGGCGAGTGGTCGAGGAGAGCACGGCCGGGACGACCGCCGCCGCGCATTAGAAGAAGATGACTCCAACGTTCCTGCTGATGGCAGCGCTCGTCACGCTGGCGCCGGCGGCGCCGGAGTCCGATCCGGCGGCGGCGCCCGCGCCGTCCTCGGAGCGCCTCCGCCTCACCCTCGCCGATGCCGTCCACCTCGCGCTGGGCAGCGACGCCGTGCGCGTGTACCGGCTGTCGCACCAGAGCGCCCTCCACCAGGAGAACGCCGCCCGCGGGCGCGCCTACGATCCCGTCCTCTCCTCGAGCGTCTCGTCGAACGATGCCACCTCGCCCACCGTGGAGCGCGTCGAAGGCGTCGACATCCTGACCAACCGGCGCGACTTCGCCTTCTTCAGGGTCGAGCAGCGGCTGCCGACCGGTACGCGCACCGACGTCGCCTTCTCGGGCGACCGCATATCCACCAACAGCCAGAACTCCTCGTTCAACCCGCAGTTCTCCTCGACGCTCCAGCTCTCGGTGACGCAGCCTCTGCTACGCAACCGCACGGGCCTCCTGCAGCGCGGGCCGATCCTCGGGGCCAGCCAGGCCACCGACCAGTCGCGCGCCGCGCTCGAGGCCAACCTCGCGTCCGCCGTCGAGCTGACCGTGCGCCGCTACTGGGACGCCGTGCTCGCCGCCGAGCGCCTGGCCGTACAGCGCAAGGCGCTCGAGCTGACGGAGACCACCCACCACAAGAACCGCCGGATGCTCGAGCTCGGCGCCATCGCCCCTCTCGAGATCCACCGCTCGGAGTCGGACGTCGCCACCCGCAAGCTCGACGTTTTGGCCGCGGAGTTCGAGCGCCGGCGCCGCGAGGACGAGCTGCGGCGCGGCCTTGGCCTGGACGCCGACCCCGCCACCGCCGAGGCGGCGCTGGAGCTGCTCGACCGTCCCGAGATGGGCGAGGCACTGGCGCCGGTGCCGGCGGAGGCCGTCGCGCAGGCGCTGCGCGCGCGGCCGGATCTGCTCTCGTTGCGCCACCAGTTGGGAGCCGACGAGACGTCGGTGCGCCTGGCCCGTGAGGACGCGCGGCCGTCGCTCGATCTGCGCGCGGCGTACACCGCCCGCGGCGTGGCCGGCACCCAGCTCGAGTCGGACGGCGTCATCCGCACGCAGACCAACCTCGGCAACGCCTTCGACCAGTCGTTCGACCGGCGCTTCCCCACCTGGGACCTGAGCGTCAACTTCGTGATGCCGGTGCGCAACCGCGCGGCCCGGGCGGCGGTGGCGAGCGCCCAGACGGCCTACGACCGCCGGCGGCTGCAGATGGTGGAGATGGAGCGGCAGGTGGCCCTCGAGGTGCGCTCCGCCATCGACCAGGTCGAGCACGCCCGCCAGGCGATCGCCCTCGCCACCATCGCCCGCGAGCATGCCGGCAAGACGCTGCAGGCCGAGCAGCGGAAGTACGAGCTGGGCACGACCGAGCTGTTCCTGGTGCTGGACGCGCAGACGCGGGTGGCGCAGTCGGAGCTGGCCCTGCTCTCTGCGAAGGTCGGCTACCAGATGGCGACGACGCGCCTCGATCTCGTGACCGGACGCCTGCTCGAACGACACGACGTGAAGACCGACCGCTGAAAGGAAGCCATGATCCAGCTCCACAACGTCGAGAAGTCCTACGGCTCGGGCGCCGGCCAGACGTGGGTCCTGCGCCGCATCAACCTCGAGATCCGCGCCGGCGAGTTCGTTTCGATCATGGGCCCGTCGGGCGCGGGCAAGTCGACGCTGCTGCACATCCTCGGCATGCACGACAGCGCGTGGGCCGGCGAGTTCAACTTCCTCGGCGAGCCCATCCACAAGATGAGCCGCAAGCAGGTGCTGGAGCTGCAGAAGAAGAACATCGGCTTCGTCTTCCAGAGCTATCACCTGCTCGACGACCTCACCGTGTACGAGAACCTCGAGGTGCCGCTGTCGTATCGCGACTACAAGAAGTCCGACCGGCAGGCGATCGTGTCGGACATCCTCGACCGCTTCCAGATCGTGGCCAAGAAGGACCTGTATCCGAACCAGCTCTCGGGTGGACAACAGCAGCTCGTCGGAGTGGCGCGCGCGGTGGTGGCGAGCCCGAAGCTGATCCTGGCCGACGAGCCCACGGGCAACCTCCACTCCGACCAGGGGCGAGAGATCATGGAGCTCTTCAAGAAGCTGAACGGCGAGGGCACGACCATCATCCAGGTCACGCACTCGGAGACGAACGCGACCTACGGCCACCGCATCATCAAGCTGCGCGACGGCTGGGTGGTGGAGTAGGCCATGAGCGCCTGGCTCGACGACCTGCGTTACGGCGCGCGACGTCTGCGGCACAGCCCCGGCTTCACGCTCATCGCGATAGCGACGCTCGCGATCGGCATCGGAGCCAACGTGACGATCTTCGGCTTCGCGAGCGCGCTGCTCCTGGAGCCGCTGCCGGGCCACGAGCCGGACCGCCTGGTACGCGTCTATCTCTACGCGAAGGCCAATGTCCCTTATCCGGTCTTTCGAGAGGCCCGCGCCCAGACGCGCACGCTGCCCGACCTCGCCGCGTTCCGCGAAGTCACCCTGAGCCTTCGCACCGGCGGCGAGCCGGAAGCGGTGTTCGGCTCGATGGTCACCGGCAACTACTTCGACGTCCTCAGGCTACCGGCGGCGCAGGGACGGCTCTTCGACCCGCAGGACGATCGACCCGGTGCGCCCGCCGTGGCCGTTCTCTCGGACGCCTTGTGGCGGCGCCGATTCGGCGGCGATCCCGGCGCCGTCGGCCGCACGGTCGGCATCAACGGCCACCCACACACGATCGTCGGCATCGCGCCGCCCGGCTTCAGGGGAACGATGCATCCCATCGATTCGTACCTGTGGGTCCCGATGCACGGCGCGGCGGGGCGCACCGACAAGAGCCTGCAGCTGCTCGGCCGCCTTTCGCCGGGCCGCACGATCCCGGAAGTACGCGCGGAGCTGACGGCGATCGCCGCTCGTCTGGAGATCCCGGGTGCTCCGAAATCGGGCCCGCCGCCGTTCATGTCCGTCTATCCCGGCACGCGCCTGGGCCCGGAGCCGAGACAGTTCGCCCAGGTCTTCACCGCGCTGCTGCTCGGCCTCGCTGGCCTCGTCCTGCTCATCACTTGCGTGAACCTCTCGGGCCTGCAGCTCACACGCGGTCTGGCGCGGCGGCACGAGATCGGCGTGCGCATTGCGGTCGGCGCCGATCGGCGGCGCCTCGTGCGCCTGCTGCTCGGAGAAAGCCTGCTGCTCTCGATGGCCGGAGGTGCCGTCGCCGCCTTGGCCTCGTTCTTCGCCGGCCGCGCGCTCGTGAGACTCCCCTTCCCCGCACCGATCCCGGTGAGCCTCGAGTTCGCGTTCGACGCGCGCCTCCTCGTCTTCGCGACGGCGCTGTCCTTCGCCACCATGCTCGCGTTCGGGCTGGCGCCCGCCCTGCAGGCGACGAAGCTCGACGTCGTCACGCACCTGAAGGCGGGCTCGTACGGCGGGTCACGATCGCGGCTGCGCGCGAGCCTGATCGTCGCCCAGGTGGCGCTCTCCGCGCTTCTCATCGCCCTCGCCGGACAGCTGGTGCGTGGAATGAACGACCCGCGCTTCACGGACAAGCGACTCGTGACCGAGGGCGTCGTCACCGCCGAGCTCGACCTGCGCACCGTAGGTTACGCGCGCGAGGAGGGCGTGTCGCTGCAGCAGCGGCTGCTGGACCGGCTCGCCGCGGATGGGCGCGTACGGGCCGCGAGCCTGGCCCAGGACATTCCGCTCTCCGGCAACAACCGCAACGGTGGTTTCCGAAAGGAAAGCACCTCCCTGGACGAGAAGGCGATCTACCCCAACGTCATCCGGGTGTCGGCCAGCCACTTCGCGACCCTTGGCATCCCCCTCCTCGCCGGCCGGGACTTCCAGACCACGGATGGCCCGGCGTCGCCTGCCGTCGCCATCGTCAACGAGACGCTCGCGCGGCGGCTCTGGCCGGGCGAGAGCCCAGTGGGAAAGAGGCTGCAAGCCGTCGGTGGCGAGGCGCCGGGACCGTGGATCGAGGTCGTCGGCCTCGCCCGCGACAGCAAGTACGTCAGTCTCGGCGAAGACCCCCGGCCGATGCTCTATCAGGCGGCGACCCAGGGTTATCTCGAGAGGGCCTATCTCCTCGTGAAAACGGACGCACCCGCCGCGGCCGCCATGGCCCTGGTGCGCGAGCACGTGTTCGCCGTGGCCCCCGAGCTGCCGGTCTCGGGCGGGGGCTCCCTCGCGGCTGTCACGAATCTCACCGCGCTGCCGCTGAAGATCGCGGCCAGGCTCGCGGGTGCCCTCGGCGCACTCGCCCTGCTCCTCGTCGTCATTGGGATGTACGGGCTCATGTCCCAGGTCACCCAGCACCGCGCACGCGAGATCGGCATCCGGGCGGCGCTCGGCGCGACGGCGGGCGAGCTGATCCGCGGCATGGTCGGCCAGGGTCTGCGTCTGGTCGCCGTCGGGCTCGTCATCGGCTTGATGGCCGCGCTCGGTGCCGGAGTCCTGGTGCGCGCGTTGCTCAGCGGCGTCTCGGCGTGGGACCCGATGGCCCTCGCCGGGTCGGCGGCCGGGCTCGTGGCCGCGGCCTACGCCGCGTCCTCGGTTCCGGTGCGGCGCGCGGTGCGCTCCGATGCCGTGGCCGTGCTGCGGGAATAGAGGAAAAAGAGCATGCGGCAAGACATCGGCAGCGGCGGGCTTCCCGCGCTCCGCGCCGCCCGCGTCGATCCGGCGGTGGCGCTGCGCTACGAATAGGGGGACGTGATGAAGGGCGTCTGGCAAGACCTCCGATACGGCTTCCGCAGCCTTCGGCGTCAACGTGGCTTCACCACCCTGTCCCTGCTCGTGCTCGGCACGGCCATCGCGGTGAACACGAGCGTCTTCACCGCGTTCAATGCCGTCCTGTTGAAGCCGTGGCCGGTGCCAGACCCCGACTCGGTGGTGAAGGTGTTCTCCGTCGGGAGCAAGGGCCCCCGGGCCGGCGGCCTTTCCTTCGTCGAGCATCGCTATCTCTCCGAGCACGCGACCTCCGTCTCCGGGCTCGTGGCCATGCGCGACGGCGGCAGCGACCATGGACTCGCGTACCAGCATGTCAGCGGGAACTTCTTCGAGGTGCTCCGCGTCCCGATGGCGCACGGCCGTGGATTCCGCGCCGACGAAGACCGCGCCGAACATCCGTCGCCGGTCGCCGTCCTCAGCCACGCGGCCTGGCAGCGGCATTTCGGCGGTGATCCGGACGCGGTCGGCCGTGTGGTTCGCATCAGCGAGATTCCGTTCACCATCGTGGGCGTCGCCGCGCGCGAGTTCACGGGTACCCAGTCCAACCGTCGCGACGTCTGGCTGCCCTTCTCAACCCTGGTGCTGCTGCGACCTCACGACGACGCGATCCGCGGGATGCTGACCGACCCGAGCCATTGCTGCGTCTCGATCGCCGGCCGGCTCACCGCGGGCGTCACGGCGGACGCCGCGCGTGAGGAGCTTTCGCATCTGAGCCAGCAGTTCCAGTCGCAGTCCGGCCTCGAAGGCGGGCGCAGGATCCTCCTGGCCTCCACCGCACCGATCGCCGACCCGAAGATGCCCCGCGAGGTCCTCCCGGTGGCCGGACTGATGTTCCTGGCTCTGACCCTGGTCCTGCTGATCGCGTGCGCGAACGTCGGGAATCTAGTGCTGGCCCGCGGCCTGTCGCGCCGACGAGAGATCGCCGTTCGCCTCGCGCTCGGTGCGAGCCGCGCGCGGGTGGTCTGGCAGTTGATGTCGGAGAGTCTGCTCCTCGCGTCTATGGCCGGCGCGCTCGGGATGACCACGGCGTGGTTCATGCCGTCCTACCTGCTGGCCACGCTCGGCAGCAACATCGGCTTGAGCGTGCGGCCCGATCTCGGTGTGCTGGCCTTCACCGTGTCCACGGTGCTGCTCGCGTGTCTGGCCTTCGGCCTCGCCCCCGCGCTGCATTGCACCCGCAACGTTGGGAGCCTGAACGAACGCGCGGAGTCTTCCGCCCTGCGCCTGAGCTTGCGCGGGACGATGCTGGCGGTGCAGGTCGCGGCCAGCGTCGTGCTCCTCGTCGGAGCCGGGCTCCTCGTGGGCGGGCTCCGCCATGCCTATCGCCTCGATCCAGGCTTCGCCGTCCAGAACGTCTCCGTAGTCTCGTTCTCCGTGGACGAGAAGACATACGACGCCGCGCGGACACGATTGTTCGTCCAAGGCCTGCGCGAGGAGCTGCGGCAACTGCCGGGCGCGCCTGTGCACGGGTTCACGCTCCTGGCACCCCTCGGCAACAGCCGCATGGCGACGACCCTGACTTCCCCGGGCGGCGAAACTCGCACCATGATCCAAGCCGTCTCCGCCGGCTACTTCGACGTCCTCCGAATCCCCGTCCTGGACGGCCGAAACTTCACACCGTCGGACGAGCAACGTCCCGTGATCCTCGTCAACGAGGCGCTCGCGCACGCGATGTGGCCGGAGGGTCGCGCCGTTGGCCGCACGGTGAACGCGAACAACAAGGCTCTCGAGGTCGTCGGCGTCGTGCGCGACGCCCGTACGACGCGCCTGGATGGCGTCGAGCCGACCTTCTATCAGCCGATCGACGCCGGGGCACGCGATAGCGTGCACGGCCTGCCGAGCGTGCTCATCCGCAACGACACCGGCCCGTCCCACGAGACGATGGCGGCGATCGCGTCCCGGCTGGATCCGCGGGCAACAGTGCGACTCCGGCGTATTGCCGACAACATCGACGAGGGGCTGCAACCCTTGCGCGTCGGCGCCGGTCTGGCCGGCGCCCTCGGGGCCCTGGCACTGGTGCTGGCCACCATCGGCCTGGCCGGCGTATTCGCGTACGTCGTCCAGCAGCGGACGCGGGAGATCGGGATCCGCATCGCCCTCGGCGCCCGGCCGCGGCAGGTCGTCGCTGTCGTGCTCGGCTCGAGCGCACGTGCGACGGGCCTCGGCCTGCTCTTCGGCTTCGTCGGTGCGATCGCGGGGTCGCAGCTGCTGCGGCGGCAGCTCTTTGGGATGAGCCCGTTCGATCCCGCCGTGTATGCCGGCGTCGCCGCGCTGTTCCTGCTGGCCGGCCTGATCGCCTCGTGGGTTCCGACGCGCCGCGCCGCCCGCATCGATCCGGCAGTGGCGCTGCGCTACGAATGAGGAGGGCGTGATGAAGGGAGTCTGGCAGGACGTGCGCTACGGGCTCCGCGCCCTCGGCCGTCAGCGCGGCTACACCGTCCTGGCGCTGCTCGTCCTCGGCACCGCCATCGGGCTGAACACGAGCCTTTTCACGACGTTCAACGCCGTGATGCTGCGGCCGTGGCCCGTGCCCGAGCCCGGTCGCGTCGTGCGCGTGTTCGGCGTGTCGGCGAAGGGGTCCCGCGAGATCTACGACTGGTTTTCCGTGGCCGAGCAGCGCTACCTGAACGAGAGTACTCGCTCGTTTTCCGGGCTCTTCGCCACGCGAGACGAAGGCCTGTGCGGGCCGGGCCTCCGCTGCAGCACCGTGAGCGGGAACTTCTTCGACGCACTGCGCGTGCCCTTCGAGGTCGGACGCGGCTTCCGTCCCGAGGACGACCGGATCGACACCCCTACCTGCGTCGCGGTGTTGAGCTATCGGGCGTGGCAACGCCACTACGGCGGCGCCCCCGACGTGATCGGACGGACGATCGTGTTACGTGAGGTGCCGTTCACGGTGGTGGGTGTCGCCGGCCGCGGCTTCACCGGCACGTCGTGGAAGCGACACGACGACGTGTGGCTGCCGCTCTCGGTCGTGACGCTGCTCCATCCGAAGGAGGAGTGGCCGCGCCGGTTCCTCACCGTTCCGGGCCATGCCAGCGCCGGGTTGGGCGGCCGCCTCGCGCCGGGCGCATCCATGGCCCAGGCACAGGCCGAGATCGCGCAGCAACGACGCGCCTACCGGGCCTCGATGGGGCTGGATGAAAGCGACACCGTCCTGTCGGGTACCAGCCTCGCCCACGACCTGCGTGACCGGCCGAAGGTGTTGCCGGTCGCCGGCCTTCTCTTCCTCGCCGTGACGCTCGTGCTCCTTCTCGCGTGCGCGAACGTGGGCAACATCGTCCTCGCCCGCGGGCTCGCGCGGCGCCACGAGATCGCCGTCCGGCTGTCGCTCGGCGCCGGCCGGGCGAGGCTCGTACGCCAGCTCCTCACCGAAAGCCTGGTCCTGGCCGGCGTCGCGGGTGCGCTGGGATCCGTGCTCGCCTTCGTGCTGCCTCCCTACCTTCCCATCGTGATGGGCCTCACGGACATGGCGACGAGCCTCCGTCCCGATCTCTACGTGCTGGCCTACGCCATCGGCCTCGTCCTGCTCACGTGCCTGGCGTTCGGCCTGGCCCCGGCGCTGCACTGCACTCGGACCGACGTCAGCGTTGCCTTGCGGGATCGCTCGGAAACGACAGGTACGCGTGTCTCCTTACGGGGCGCGCTGCTCGCGGTGCAGGTTGCGGTGAGCGTGGTCCTCCTGGCCGGAGCGGGACTTCTCGTCCGCGGCGTGCGCCATGCCACCTCAGTGCTCGAGCTCGGGTTCTCGGCTCATGACGTGGCGGTGGCTTCGATCCGCGTCGACGACAAGGCGTACGACGAGGCGAGAAAGCGCGAGATCGTGGCCCGGTTGGAGCAGGAGCTGGCCGGACTGCCGGGCCGGCCGGACTTCGGACTGACGAACGTCATCCCCCTGGGCTACCAGAGCAGCCTCATGGACGTGCGTCTCCCCGCGCAGGACAAGAGCCAGACCGCTCACGCGTCGATCGCCGAGGTCTCCAGCGGCTACTTCGACGTCTTGAGGATCCCGCTGTTGTTGGGGCGTACGTTCACGGCGAACGACGCGGGCCGGCCGGTCATCCTCGTGAACCAGACGCTGGCGCACCGCTATTGGCCCGAGAAGAACCCCGTCGGCCAGGTCCTCGTCGTAGGACCGGAACGCCGCGAGGTCGTGGGAGTCGTCGGTGATGCGCGCACGGAGTCGATGTACGGCGTGCTGCCCGCGGTCTACATCCTGCCCGTGCGGCCCTTCATCCCGAATGTGCTGATCCGCGACGACGGCGGCACGTCGGCGACGATGGCCGCCCTCGTCGCACGGATCGATCCGCAGGCCCGCGTCAGCGTCGAGAGGCTCGACACGAACATCGGCCGCAAGCTTCGCCCGGCCCGGGTGGGCGCGATCACCGCCGGTGTCATCGGCGTGCTCGGCCTGGTGCTGGCGACCATCGGCCTCGCCGGCGTCTTCGCGTACTCCGTCCAGCAGCGCACGCGCGAGATCGGCATCCGCATGGCGCTGGGGGCACGAGCGGCCGACGTCGTGCGCCTCGTGCTCGGCTCGAGCTCTCGAGCCGTGCTCACCGGCACCATCGTCGGGGTGCTGGCAGCGATGGCCGCGTCCCGGCTGCTGAGCAGCCACCTGTACGGGCTCAGCCCGCTCGACCCTTTCGTGTACGCGGCCGTCGCGGCGCTGTTGTCGCTCGCCATCGCCGCGGCATCGTACATCCCGGCGCGGCGCGCGGCGCGAGTCGATCCTACAGTCGCCCTTCGATACGAGTGAGGCACACATGACCGGCTTCTGGCAGGACTTTAGTCACGGCCTGCGCAACCTGCGCCGGCATCCCGGTTTCGCCGTCGCCGCCGTCAGCATCCTCGGCCTGACGATCGGGATGAACACCAGCCTGTTCACACTCTTCAGCGCTCTCGCGCTCAAGCCGTGGGCAGTGCAGGATCCGGCGCGCGTGGTGCGCGTAACCGGCATTCCGCAGATGTCGCCCGCCGAGTATCGCTACCTCACCGATCATTCGCAGACGTTCGCCGGCCTGGTCGCATTCGGCGACCAGGGCGCTTGGGCGGAAGACGGAGAGGAGTACTTCTCCCGGCAGGTCAGCGGCAACTTCTTTCGTGTGCTCGGCGTAGAGATGGCGGTCGGGCGCAGCTTCCGCGACGACGAGGACGACATGAACGCACCGAAGGCGGTCACGGTGCTCGACTACGGCACGTGGCAACGCCGGTACGGAGGTGATCCTGGGATCGTGGGTCGAGAGATCCGCGTCGAGGGCATCCCCTTCACGGTCATCGGCGTCGCCCCACGGTCCTTCAAGGGAACCCTGCCCTTCCGAATCGACGCCTGGCTTCCGCTTGCGTCGTTCCTCTTGACTCACCCGTGGGACAAGGGCGCGCGCGATCCACTTCGGAATACCGAGCTCTGCTGCTCCGGACTGGCCGGGCGTATCGCTCCGGGCATCGAGAGAGAGCAGGCGCGGGCCGAGCTCACCCTGCTGAGCCGGCAGTTCCGGGCTTCACTCGGGTGGCCCACGCTCGACGTTGAACTGAGCGGCACCGAGCTACTCGGGGGACCCCGCCGATCGTCGATGGTGGCGACACTCGGCCTCATCGGTCTGGCCCTCACACTCGTCATGCTGCTGGCGTGTGCGAACGTGGCCCAGGTGCTCCTAGCCCGCGCCGTTGCACGGCGGCATGAGATCGCCGTCCGTCTGACGTTGGGCGCCAGCCGCGTCCGGCTCGTCCGTCAGTTGCTCACCGAGGGCTTGGCCCTGGCCCTGGGCGCCGCTGGAATCGGGATCGCCCTCGCGTTCGTGCTGCCTGGCTGGATCGCGGACCGGGACGGTGCAAACGCACTCCAAGTGCGTCCGGATGCCGCGGTCCTGTCTTGCGCCGCCGTATTGTCCCTCGTCGCCTGTGTCGCCTTCTCGTTGGCGCCCGCGTTACACGCGACGCGGTCCGCCACGGCGGCTCTGCTCAAGACGAGCAGCCACCGCGGGGCACTCCAGGGCGCGCTGCTGGCCTTCCAGGTGGCGATCAGCATCGTTCTGCTTTCGGGCGCTGGGCTGCTTACGCACGCCGTACGGCACGCCCGAACGATGGAGCCAGGGTTCACCGTCAACCACATCATGGCCGTCGAGCTACAGTGGGCCCGAGGTTTCGAGGACGAGGCGGCTCAGCGCACACTAGCCGCCGCTTTCAAGGCCGACCTCGCAGACGCACCTGACGCGCATCGTCGTGCCTTCACCTCCGTTTTGCCGCTCGACCGGCGGGAGAGCCGGCTATCCATCTCCTTCCGGCTTCCCAGTGACGACCCCCGCCATGAGCGCCGGGCGCTGACCGACGACGCGTCCGGCACCTACTTCGGCGTACTCGGCGTCCCTCTCGTGGCGGGCCGCACGTTCGAGAACGGCGAGACCGATACCTCTCCCGCCATCGTCAACGAGGCCATGGCGCGCCAATGCTGGCCGGGCTTGGATCCGCTGGGACAAACACTGATTGTCGGCAAGACGACACGGACTGTGGTCGGCGTCGCGAAGGATACGCATACTCGGGATCTCGACAAGATCGAGCCGATTCTCTATCAACCGCTGCGCCGAGGCGCCCTGCCCCACGTGCTCGTTCACGATGCCGGCGGCGCTCGCGCCCATGCGATTGCCGACCTGGCCAAGCGACTGGATCCACGAATCGAGGCCCGCGTCTTCCCGCTCGCGGACAACATCGATCCGTGGCTCGATCGGCTGCGCTACGGCGCGGCCATCGCCTCCGGCGTCGGCTTCTTTGCGCTGGCGCTCGCCGCCATCGGCCTGTCCGGTGTCTTCGGGTACGTCGTACAGCAACGCACCCGTGAGATCGGCATACGAATGGCGCTCGGCGCCACTCGCTCGCACGTACTCCGGCTGGTGTTTGCCTCGAGTGCGCGCGCCTTGGCGACAGGCAGCGTCGTCGGCTTGATGGCGGCGATCGGGGCCGCGCAGCTGCTGAGACATCGCCTCTACGGGCTGACGCCCTTCGATCCCATCGCCTACTCTGCCGCGCTAGTCGTCCTCGCGATCGCCGGTTTGCTGGCGACGTACGTGCCGACTCGTCGGGCGATGGCGGTGGATCCGGCGGTGGCGCTGCGGTACGAGTGACCACGACATGCGCCTGCTGAACGAGCTGCGACAAGACGTCGGGTATGCGTTCCGCCAGATCCGCCGCAAGCCGGCGTTCGCCCTCGTCATCATCGTGACCCTCGGCAGTGCGATGGGCGTCAACACGAGCTTCTTTTCCATGTTCAATGCCAGCGCCCTGAAGCCGTGGGCGGTCAAGGACCCCGACCGCGTGGTGGTCATCGACGCGCGGGTGACGCTGGCCGAGTGGCGGTACTGGGCGGAGCGCACGAAGGCCCTGGCCGGCATCACCGCAACCATGGGCGGGGGCTCCGCGCGGTCCGACGGGCGCCGGCTGTTCTTCGACTACGTCGACGCCCGCCACTTCGAGGTGCTGGCGCCGCTCGCTCGCGGCCGGGCCTTCGACCACGCGGACGATCGCCCCGGCGGCGCGGGAACGGAGGCGGTGATCGCCCACCGACTGTGGGAGAGCCGCTTCAGCGCGGATCCGGCCGTCCTCGGAAAACCGATCGTCCTCGACGGCGTCGTGTTCACGATCGTCGGGGTCGCCGGTGCGGGCTTCGACGGGGCGGGACGCGGCGGGCGCGATCTCTGGCTGCCGCTGGCCGCATTCACGCGGCTGCAGGCTTCGGATGCCTCGCGCGACTGGCAGGAGCTCTCGCGCGCGGTGACGGTGGCGGGACGGCTCGCCCCCGGACGCCGCGCGGCCGAGGTCGCCGCCGAGCTGTCGACGCTCAGCCGGCCGTTCCGATCGCAGCACGCCCTCGCGATCACCCCCATCCCGGTCACCGACACGCGGCCGTTCTCGCGCCAGGACTCCATCGAGCACCTGATCACCGTGCTGTGGTTCACGGCCATGACGTTCGCCACCCTCATCGCCTGCGCCAACGTGGCGAACCTGCTGCTGGCCCGCGGCTACGCCCGCCGCGGCGAGATCGCCGTGCGCCTGTCCCTGGGCGCCGGCCGCGCGCGGGTGGTGCGCCAGCTGTTGACCGAAGCCTTCGTGCTCGCGCTGCTGGGGAGCCTTCTGGGGTTGGCCATCGCCAGCGTCCTCCCCGACGCCGTCTTCCGCGCGGTGCCGGAGATCGCCGTGCGCCTGCGCACGAACTTCCGCGTCGATCGTGCCGTGTTCACCTACGCCCTCGGGCTGTGCACGCTGGCCTGCGTCGCGTTCGGCCTCGCGCCCGCCCTGCACTGCACCCGCATCAGCGTCAGCCACGTCCTCAAGGACGCCCACGGCCTGTCGGTGCCGTCGCTCAAGACCTCGCTGCTCGGGTACCAGGTCATC
>Ga0114129_10006250_pt1 | contig 16888 bp, 14 predicted proteins | sample RhiMetdeltSRZDD1_FD_80071 | JGI IMG/M metagenome (GOLD analysis project Ga0114129, IMG submission 80071) | Populus rhizosphere microbial communities from Tennessee, USA - Rhizosphere MetaG P. deltoides SRZDD1 (version 2) (version 2) | ecosystem: Host-associated > Plants > Roots > Rhizosphere >... | reverse complement strand
GCAAATTTGCTTGTAACCATTTGTGACCCAATGCGACCAGTTTTATTACCAGATTGCGACGCGGATTGTGCTAGGATACAAATAAACCGGAAAGAGATCTGCCATGTCCAAATGGGAAAGGAGCTAAAAGTTCGCTAACGGGTGGTGTTTGTACCTCGAATATAGAGGTACTTGATGAACCAACGAGTGCAATCGCAGGGGGTCGTAGAGATGAATAAAAAGAAAAATGAGCTTTTGCAGGGCTACCATTAGGCATGCTGTTGTATTTCCCGTAGTGAAAAATCACAGTGTTTGGATTCGGCGATTTGTTACCGGCAGTGCCGGAGAAGGAGGATGAAAACAAGATAAAACTACTCTACATAATCAATACAATGTTCGTTTCAGCCGATAGCCCATTTATTCAACATTAGCAAAGGAGAAACCCATGTCCCTTTCCCGTAGGCTTATTTTGCATGTCCTGCTCGCCCTGATGTTGTTCGTTGGCGTCTCACCAGCTGCGGCGGCCCCGGCCGCTGACCATGAAGTGGTCACTGGCACCGCGAGCTTCAGTATCCCTGCTGACCAATGCCACTTGCTCCCTGCCGGAGTTTCGGTCGAAGGCTGGGGCGAGAGCGTGGCCATTATCAACACCCATACACTGGCGGATGGAAGCACCGTGGTTCGCATCAACAACCTGATCAAGGGGGATGCCACTGATAGCAATGGTGGTATACACAAATTCGTGTATCACAACTCCAGCACCCAGACGATCCTGCCGAGCGGATTTACCACGATCAGCATGAATGATACTTTTGCCCTGACCGGCCCTGGCCCACACTATAGCGTCGGTTTCAATTGGCGTTGGACGTTTACCCAACCCAATCTCTGGCCGCCGGTCGATAATTGGGAGCAACTCCACGGCGATCCTGACGACATTTTCGCGTGCGATCCACTGTAATTACGAGTTGAGCGGGAGTACAATGCACGGACGAACACCGAGCAGCAACGGTCTGTGTTCGTCCGTGCATATGCGCGTATGTCTTGTTAAAATCAATTTAGCTGAAATCCTATTCGACTGCGTTGAGAGAATGCGCATGCCGCGCTTCTGACCGGAAGGTGTGCCGTGTCAAAAAGATTCACTATCCACCTCTGTCTCTGGACATTCTTCAGCCTGTGCGTGCTGGGCCTTTCTATCGCGGCTACGCCCCCTCGGCCTGCCTCGGCTCAGGCCAGTTCGCTGGACGATGAGTTGCAAGCGGCGTTGCGGCAGGCTGGTTTCACCGGACGGATAGAGTCCACGCTGGAGCGACGGCTGGGCCGCCGCCTGGAGATGCAACTCTCCGACCTGGGGCGGAACCTGTGGTTCGACACCCTCACCGGCCTGAACGATGACAACTCCTGCGCAGGCTGTCACTCGCCCACCGCTGGGTTTGGCGATACCCAATCCATCGCCATCGGCATTGACAGCAACCAGGTAGTGGGGCCGCATCGCGCCGGGCCGCGCAACATGCGCCGTGCACCTATGGTTATCAATACCGCCTTCTTTCCTCGGCTTATGTGGAACTCGCGCTTTGCGGCGCTTTCTGGCGACGCTTTCGACAATCGCGCCAGTTTCCAGTTTCCGCTGCCAGAGGGCTTCACACTTTCTGGCCAGCCGCACTTGCTCACGGCCCAGGCCTTCATCCCGCCGACGGAGCGCAATGAAGTGGCCGGGTTCGATTTCGTCGGTGATAATGACGCCATCCGAGCCGAAGTCATCAACCGCTTAAACTCCACCGCCGCCTACCGCAAGTTGTTCGCCAAAAGTTTTCCTGCAGTTAAAGCCGGAGAGCCTATCACCTATGACATGTTCGCGCGGGCTATCGCCGAATTTGAATTCACGCTGACGTTTGCGAACGCGCCGATTGACCGTTATGCGCGCGGTGACCTCAGTGCGTTGACCGTGGCCGAAAAGCAAGGGGCACTATTATTCTTCGGCGCGGCCCGGTGTTCTGTTTGTCACAGTGTGGCGGGTCAGTCCAATGAAATGTTCAGTGACTTTCAAGAGCATGTGCTTGGGGTTCCACAGATTGCACCCTCCTCGACCAACGCCCCTTTTGATGGGCCGGGTCTCAATGAAGACTTTGGTCTGGAGCAAATCACCGGCAACCCTGCCGATCGCTACAAATTTCGAACCTCTCCGCTCCGCAATGTGGCCGTCCAACCGACCTTTATGCATAACGGAGCTTTCACGCGGTTGGAGGATGCGATTCGCCACCACCTGAATGTCATGGATTCGGCCTTGCACTACACTCCTGCCAGTCAGAATCTGCCCGCCGATCTGAGCGGTCTATTGGGGCCAATGGCTCCGGTCCTGGCTCGCCTCGACCCAGCCATATCCACTCCTATCCGCCTCACCGAATCACAATTTGAGCAACTGCTCGTCTTTGTTCGTTATGGCCTGCTCGACCCGCGCGCCACGCCAGACCGTTTGCGACGTCTCGTTCCGCACACTGTGCCCAGCGGTCGGCCGGTGTTGGTGTTTGAATTTCCATAGACCAACTGGCATGGGGGCCAACTCATCCATCAGCTCGGTCAAATGCTGTGAGACAGAGCCGGACAGCTTTCACGCTCGCTTCGTGCTCTATGAGCGGGGGCGCACCAGGAAAATAACTGCGCTCCAGTCAAATGACTGGAGCGCAGAAAGTAAGTTGACGAGCTGTCCGCAGCACGGGGCTCGGAATAGTGTGGCGAGAAGGCTTACCTCACCGAGACGTCATCGAGATTGAAGGTCGTGGGGAGCGATGCATTACCGACAACGCGGAACTGGACCCGAATCGTCTGACCGGCATAGGCGCCCAGGTTGAACGCGCCGCGCAGAACGTACACGCCTGCGCTGCCTCGGTCCAGATTGCTGTAGGTCGCCAGCGTTTGCAGCAAGGTACCGGCCGTGTTGCGAATTTCCACATACAAGACATCATTCGGGGCGGTGTTCGTCGTCTCACTGGATGTGACGTTGAGCGCGAAGGCAAGACCAGGTGTTGTGCCGCTCGGCACGGCGAACTGTTGATAGGCCGAGCCTTTCGCATTGTTGATATTCCCCAGGCTAAGATAGCCCGCGCCGCTATTCGGGAATGGGCCGTTGCTCCAAGTGGCGGGGCCGGTGAGCGTCCACGGACTGGCGCTGCCCTCGAAGCCGCCGTTGACGATCAGTTCCTGACCCGGGAAGGGCGTGTCGGTCGGTGTCCGGGTAGGGGTGACCGTTGGCGTAAAGGTGGGTGTCGGCGGGGTGAGTGTGATGGTTGGCGTAAAAGTGGTCGTCGGGGGAACGCCGGTGGTGGGTGGTGGCGGGGTCGTGGTGACACCATCCATCGGGTTCGTGGCTGACCAGTCACGCGGCACAATCTTGAAACTGCTCCAATGCGGCGACATGTGGTTCTGGTCTTCATCGCGCGCCAGATGATGGAAGGATAGTCCGTACCAGATCACGAGGTCGGACCCAGTCAGGCTCTCGCCGTTGACAAAGGCGCTGACATCGCCGGCACAGCCTCCGGTGGTGGGATTGTGTGAAGCAAACTTCTCGCAGGCTTTGTTGACTGTGAGATACAACTCATTCTGGGTGAACGGCTCGTAACTGGGGCCATGAAAGAGGTGCCCGGGCTCAGCTTCGAGGTGATACGAAATGGCGTGACCGTCGGTGTTGGTGGCGACCGTGTCCTTGATACGCCAGGAGCGAAATGTGCTGGGCGACACGGCGCGCGCCGCTTCGGTGGTGAACGGTGTTTGCCCGATGGTAAATAGCTCTCGCGCTCCGTTGGCCGTGAACTCAATTTGCTCCACCTGGTCATCGTTCGGTGTGCCGTTGAGATCGAAATCCAGGCGCCAGTAGTAGTTGTGCATGTGCGAGATGCCGTAACTGGTGTTGCCCGCGTTCAGCGGCCAGCCATAGGCGGGGTTAGACCCCAGGCGTTGCAGTCGGCCCGTCGCGCCCACGCCGAATTCAATGCTGCCGTTATCATAGAAGTGCAACTCGGGGACATAATTGTACTGGCCAATATGCGAGACGCTGAACAGGTTAAGGGCCTCGCCCTGCTGTTGAGTCGCATAGTATTTGTACGCGTAACCCTCCGCCTGAATCTGCTGGCAGAGCACGTCTTTGGCGCCGTCGCGGATGAGCGTGCCATTCGGACAGTCTTCCGGGGTGAGATCGTTTAAATTGCTCCCGCCCAGGCCGTAATCGGAGAGGTCGTGGAAACGGGCACCGTTGTCATCGTAGGGAACGTGTATCTGAGCGAGGTTGGCCTGCGCCAGCACCATACGCGCCGGCTGACCGGGAGCGGTGTAAGTGATGTCGTGCAACACAATACCTTCCATCGTGCGCGCTTCCCAGCACATCTGCCAGCGGGCACCGGTACTCAAGGTCACATCCACTAAATTGGAAGGTGAGCAGTTTATCGTTTGCGCCTGGGCAGTCAATTGTTTCCCCAAGAGGCCAAGTCCCAGGGCCACGAGGATCGCCATCGCCATGGTTCGAGTGAATTTAAATTTTGACATGGCTTAGTTCACAAATTGGCCGGCGCTGACAACTGTCTGGAGCGACAGGTCCACGATGGGCAGGAGATTGATGACAACGTCATTCTGAGTGGCAATTAGAAACTGCGCACAGCGGTGCAGGCCACAGGCCGCCGCGCCCGGGTTGGCATTGGGCATCGAGTCGGCACGATAGATGAGGACGTTGAATTTCAATTGCGCCTCTGGCTGAGTCAACGCCGCGCCGGTGATGGTTTGGTATTGCGTGGCGATGTTTGCCATCCGCGTGGCATCGGCCAGGAGCAGTTGAATGGCGTGGTCGGTTTCGTTTTGAGTCAAAGGCAGTTGCACGTTCTGCATCGTCTCGACGCTGTCCACCTGGCCCGTGGTGAGATTGACGACGGCCAGCATCAGCGTGTCGCTATCGTATAGATACGTATACACATCGGCGCGGCGCGGCCAATTTCCGCTGCGTGTCACGGCTTTGGGTTCCGCGTGACGTTCGATCAGCAGCAGTTCACTGCGGCTGTCCGAGTTCGCCGCAACGGCAAACCGGTTATTTTGACCGGCGAGGTCCCGGGCAAATCCTTGTTCTTCAGGGGAGAGAGAATCATAGCCAGTACGTGGCTTGTCCTGCAGGCTCAGACCGGGCACCGTCCAGACTAGCGTGACGGTAAGTGCTAGTCCGACGGCCAGGCCCAATGCCAGCAGAGGCAGGCGGCGAGGGTAGGGTGTCATAAGGCTCCTTGAGGTTAATTGTCAGAGCATTATACGGGGAGCAATGGCGGGCAGCGGCTCGAATGTAACCTTTTCATCCAGCTTGCTCACGCGAGAAAAACGATGAATCGCGCAGACCCGCCCGGATTTTGCCTGACGAACTTCGCACTTATTAATCAAACGCTTTGGATTAAATCAAAAGAGCAGTAAAATGGGATTCAAGTCCTGCTCATCGCGGCATCGACCTAACTGGTTTAAATCTCGTTGTTCTTTCAAAGGAGGACGTATGAATAGTTCAACAGACCCACAGCCTACCCCCTATTATTTCCTCAGCTACTCCCGACAAGAAGTCACCTTTGTGGATAGTTTGGCCCGCGAGCTGGAAAAACATGGCATCCGCACCTGGGTGGACTTTCGAAACCTTATCCCCGGGCACAAATGGCAGCACCAATTGGATGAGGGGCTAAATAATTCGGAAGCTATTTTGCTGGTGATTTCCAAGGCTTCGATGAAATCGAGGCCGGTGATGGACGAACTGAAAAAATCCGTCGACTCTGGCAAACGCATCGTCATGATCATCTTCGAACCCTGCTTCGTAGACCGCCGGCTGAACGAACGCGAGTGGGTCGACTTCTCCAGGGATTTTGACGGGGCCATCCTGCAACTAAAGTCTTTACTGGCACAACCCGAGGGGAAGATGCTCACTACCCCTCCGCAAAAATATGTGCGAGAGAAAGCGAAGTCGTCCCTTATCAGGCTATTGCTGTCCCCGCTGTTGTTCATCGTGTCCCTCCTTCTGAGGATTATGTTTGGGTCAGGCTATCTGCCAAAAGGGACCAAGCGGTTCTTTTTTCTGAGTATGCTGGCCACGGGTTTGTCGTTCCTGTCTACAGCGGGTACGTCGCTATCCATAGAAAACGAAATTGCCACGAACATATTGATCTTTGTGTTAGTGGCCGCGATAGTATTTGTCTACATTCCAGCCGCATGGAACTTTATCCAATTCCTGGTGCGTATTCGATTCCGTACTCATAATGCTGAAAAGCTTAGGAATGCAATCTTTGGCTTGTTCGGAATCACAGTTCTTCCACTCCTCATTAGTATCGGAGCGTTCCTTGGGATTCCGGGCGTGACAGCTGATAGTTGGGCGTTCTGGCCAGCCCTGATCACGCTGTCCATCTGTTACTACGTATATCGAATACTGACTTCGGAGGCGTTTTACCGGTGGGCCGGTCCAAGCGGCGTCTTGATCGCGCCCACTCGCCCGGACCTGACCAAGCATCTCAATGCCGATCAGGGTGACACAAAAGTGGCAATCGAATTTGCCCCACAGGATCGAGCCTATGCCCGGGAATTAAAAGATTCGGTCATGAAGGCCGGCTTCAAATATACGGATAACGTCCAAGAGGCCAATATCGTCCTGACCCTGCTCTCTGCTTATCAAAATAGATCCAGATGCGATCCGGAAAACAAATATGTCTTCCCGATCCTGTTACAAAGCTCGAGAGATATCGAGGATGGGGATCAGAACGAGTTCACTCAAATCCAGTGGATCGACCTGCGCTTCGGAAAGGCCTCCATGAACGCCGTGGCGCATCTTTTGGATGAGCCGGATAACCTGCTGCGCGTGCTGGGCATGGTCCCGGTCCGGACCCCGATTCTGCCCAATGGCGTGAGCCGTATGATCGGCGTGATGTCTTTTATCATCACCTATTCGGCGATATTCACCCTGGTGCAGGTAATCCTGAAATTGTCTCCAGACAGCACAGGCGTCGCGCCGGGGCTGGCAATGGCCGATTATTTAGCCATCCTGTGTGTGGTTGGCATGTATCTGTTTCGAAGAATTATTGTCAAGCGCCGTTTCTGGCTGGTCAAAAAAAGGTTGCAAATCTTTTATCGGACTGCCATATCGGACCCCCTCATGAGTAAGATCATCCCCATACTGGAGCAAAGGAAAATGTTCCTGAGCTTTGAGGAAAAACTCAATCAAAGGCTGGGCAGGGTCGGGTTTTCCTTTCCCTGGGTACTGGGATTTGCACTGGTGCTGGCCCTGCTTGCCACCTTTACCTGGGGAGATTGGATGTTCGCTCTACCCGTGTGGTTGATTCCGCCCATGATGCTGCTAAAGGAAATCCGGTTATGGCTGCCCGCCAGAGCGAAGTAGTATATTAGGTGACAGTCATTTTGCACCCTGTACAATCAGGTAAAAGCCGAGCAGATTCTGGAGAAATTCCTGGCTTTGATTCGAAATTGACCCTCTTCCCGTCCTTCCCCCATTCGAAGATCATGCATAGGGGAAGGGGAATGTCGAGTTCGAATCAATAATTCAGCTGCTTCCCACCGTACGATTTCTCCTCCCCCAATTGTGTTTGCCAATTGGGGGAGGTGCCCGCAGGGCGGAGGGGGTCCAATTGCATAAACGCACTACTCCCGAAGTCTTTGCGCACGCAAAAGAATTACGCCGCGAGTTAACTCCACTCGAGCGAAAACTCCGGGCTCGATTACGAGCGCACCGCATGATGGGCGTCCATTTTCGGGCACAGCACGCTATCGGAAATTACGTGGTTGACTTCTGTGCCGCGCGCAAGAAACTCATTATCGAACTGGATGGCCGCCAGCATTTGGAACAAACGGAATACGACGCAGAGAGAACCAGGTTTCTGGAATCAAAAGGCTACAAAGTAATCCGCTTCTGGAACAACGATGTGTCGAACCATATGGATGCAGTTTTACAAGTTATTTGGGATACATTACCGCAATAAGTCTCCCTGCTATGGGGCAAGGTCTTTCCGACAGGGAGCGGTAAAGCTCTGAGGGGCAGGCCGTTAGAAAGCAAGCCCCATCGTAGTAGGCTAATCCCCCATCGGAACATATTTGATTGAAGGCTATAATTCATATGGTCTGCGAACAGATAGATACTCGCAGCGTGCTCTCCTGACATCCCTTATACAATACCCACATCCTGCGCGGTGGCCGGCGAAGCGAGTCTTGTGAATCGCAGAGTCTATCCTGTTTTAGAGGTTTGTTTATGGAAAAGGCTTACAAGGCGCAGGGGAACCTTGGTGAAAAAAAATTACCGACAGACAAGCGGGCCTCTCTTTCCACATCTCAACTTAACGCGAAACACCAGCAGATCATCAATCAGCATCTGCCGATCGGCATCATAGAAACTTCTTTAGAGGGGAAGTACCTGGATGCCAACGAAGAGTTTTGCCTCATGTTGGGCTATGAGAAAGCGGAGTTGCTTCAGCGCGGCATCCAAGACGTAACGCATGAGGAGGATTACCAGGCCGACATTCAGTTACACAGTCAACTGGTTGCGGGTGAAATCCCCTATTACAAAATCGAAAAACGTTTTGAGTGCAAAGACGGTCAGATCATCTGGGCGGAACTAACACGTTCCGTGATCCGCGATGCCAGTGGAAACGCACTCTATACGGTTGGAATCGTACTCGATATCACCGAGCGCCACCTGGCCGAGGACGCGCTGCGTGAAAGTGAGCGGAAATTCAGCCTGATTTTCGATAAGCTGCCCTTTGCCGCAACGTTGACGAAACCACAGGATGGCCTCATTTTGGATGTCAATGAGACTTTCGAAAAGATATTTGGGTATTCCAAACAGGAAGTGATCGGCAAGACATTGCTGGAACTCGGACTGATACCGGACGCCGAGACCCGGGAACGCATCCTTGCCGAGCTGCTGGAACGGGGCTCCGTACGTGGGATTGAGCTGGAGTTATTGACAAAATCAAACGGTACGCGCATTTTTCTGACCAATATGGATCTGGTCGAGATCCAGGGAGCGACGTATATTCTTCAAACGGATCAGGATATCACGGAACGAAAGCAGGTTCTGGAAGCACTGCACGAATCCGAGGAGCGTTTCCGCGCCATTCTCAGCCAGGCGACGGCCGGCATCGTCCGCAAAGGCACGGATGGCACGTTGCTGTTTGTCAACGATGCGTTCTGCCGCATGGTCGGTTACACCTTCTCGGAGTTGGTCTCGGAGGGCAAGACCTGCTGGGACCTTACCCATCCAGACGATGTAGAAGAGAACAAGCGGTTATTTGACCAAATGATCAGAGAAGGCATACCGTTTCAGTTGGAACGACGCCTGATCCGGCGGAATGGTTCGATTCTCTGGACAAATGTCAGCGTTTCACCGGTTCTGGGTGTCGCCGGGTACCCTGTGTCATCCGTAGGTGTGGAGGTGGATATCACCTCTCGAAAGCAGGCGGAAGAGTCTCTGCGGCAACTGAATCTTGAATTGGAGCGCCGGGTCGAAGAGCGCACGGCTGAACTAAAGGCGATGAATGAGGCGCTGCAGAAAAGCCGCAGGCGCCTACAGGTACTTTCTCAGCGCCTGGTACAGGTACAGGAGGATGAGCGGCGTTCACTGGCGCGGGAACTTCATGACCGTGTCGGGCAAAGCCTGATCGCCCTGAACCTTAACCTGACGATTGTTCAAGGCGAAATCTCCAGGGGATACACGGAGCAACTCGGCACACGGCTATCTGATTCGATCCAGTTGGCGAGGGAGGTCATTGTGTTGGTGCGGGATGTGATGTCGAACCTGCGCCCCACCAATCTCGATGACTACGGGTTGGAATCCGCTTTGCAAACGTATGTCTCTGAGTTTCAAACACGATATGGAATTCCGGTTCATTTTGAAAAACGAACTCCTCCAATGTCCCGGCTGGATAACAACATCGAGATCACCCTGCTGCGGATCAGTCAGGAAGCACTCATGAACATCGCCCGCCATGCGCAGGCCAGCCAGGCTAAGCTATCCTTGCAAGTGGACGAAAAGCAGGTCTATTTGACGATTGAGGATGACGGGATTGGTATTCAAGGCCAGGAGGGAGCCAAACGCTCTCGCAGTCATGGATTGAAAATCATGCAGGAACGGGCCGAGGCATTGGAGGGGACCCTCCACATACGATCTACTTCCGGCCAGGGGACAAAGATCGAAGTTGTCATTCCGCTTCCTGCACGTGAACCAGATGCAATTTCTCAGGAGCCATCCTTATGATCACTGTTCTTCTGGCAGACGACCACGTTATGGTCCGCGACGGCCTGCGTCACATTTTGGAAGCGGCGGGAGATATACAAGTAATCGCGCTGGCAGCCAATGGCAAAGAGGCCGTCGCCCAAGCACTCACCCAGTGTCCGGACATAGCTGTCATTGATATCTCCATGCCGGTGATGGATGGTATTGAAGCAACCAGACAAATCCTGGCGGTTTGCCCGCACACGCGCATCCTCACGCTATCCATGTATCAAATGGGAGATTATGTACAACGTGCCGTGCAGGCGGGTGCGGTTGGCTATGTACTCAAAGATGAGGCAGGCAATGAGCTGGTGGAGGCCGTCCGCAGGCTGCACGCAGGACAGCGGTATTTTAGTCCGGGCGTTGTCCAATTCGGCTCCTGATGACGAGACCTTGTAATAAAGTTCTATTATTTCTTCTTCTGTAAATAATCAGAGATGGCGGCTTCGATGGGACGCTTGCCCGTTTGGGCAGCGACCGCTTCATACGTGGCGCGCAGTTGCGGATTCGCCAGTGCCTGCCGCGCGTATGCCACCGCCTCTCGGAAGCGCTGACGATTGGCCTGTTGTGCCGGGCTCCACGTTTGACACCATACCATCCGCCGTGATGGCAAAGTGCAGAAATAATTTTCTCAACTCTTTTCTCCTTTTCTACAATGATTTTTCGCATGAATTTCTTCCTCCCCTGAACTAGACAAACAGTAGCCCTGGCATTCGACCGTGCAGGGCAGACAATTTCACTAAAGATAAGATGGCCCACTTAACAATGAGGTAAATCCTACCCTATCCTGGGAAAACGATCGCACCCACGCCAGAGATACAACTATTGATTGCCTCGGCTGTGGATGTCCAGTGCCTGCTCCTCACGACGGATGCGGTCGCGCAATAGTAGAGCGTTGGCAACCCCGAACACGGCGGAGGTAAGGTAAGCGGAATGCACCAGCGGCGCGGACAGGATTTCCAGTTGGACACCCAGGTAGTTTGGATGGCGTATATGGCGGTAGATGCCATGCTGCACCAGCGCCCCTGCGGGTCCAGGCACGCTCATCACCCGTGTGGACCAGCGCCAGCCCAACGTGCGGATGGCGGCCAGGCGCAGTGCCTGACCAGCCGCAAATAGGCTGAATGCCAAGGCCGCTAGTCGGGGGCGGAATGTCCGTCGGCCAGCGAAGACTTCGAGCAGCATCGCAGCGAACCAGGCGGCATGCAGGATTACGATCCAGCGGTAGGTTTCGGGTGCGTGCTCGCGCCCTCCGTTCAGGAGTATACGCCGCTCATTATGGCGACTCAGGCGCAGTTCGAACAGACGCTGCATGCCCAAAGCCGCGACGAAACCCGCAAATAGCAGACGTGTTACCACTGCAGCAATACCAGCTCGGCGCTGAACGCCGGGCCCATCGCCATCAGCACCCCATACGCGTTCGGTTTCGGTCGAACGCGTTTCATGAACTTATCCAGAATCACCAGCACCGAAGCTGAGGAGATGTTTCCCACTTCTGCCAGAGTCTCCCAGCTCAAAGACAGGGCCTCGTCCGGCAGGCCCAGCCCGTCTTGCAGCGCCTGGATCACCCTGGGCCCGCCTGGATGCACCAGCCAATATTCGATATCGTTGATGGTCAGGTTGTGTTTGCCGAGAAAGGTTTCCATGATAGGCCGTATCTCGGATTGCGCCAGCTCAGCGATATCGGCGCTGAGCAGCACTTTAAAGCCGCTGTTCGTCACATCCCAACCCATGATGTGCTCGGTTCCCGGAAAGAAATGGGACTGCGAAGCGATCACGCGTGGCAGACCTGACTGCGCTCGCGCGTGGTCATTCCCCACCATCAGCACCGCTGCGGCGCCGTCACCGAACAGCCCGCTGGCGACCAGGTTCGCCATCGACAGGTCATAGCGTTGGATGGTCAGGCTGCACAGCTCGACGGCAAAAAAGATAACAGCCTGCTCCGGATGCCCCTGCAAATAGTCCGCCGTACGGGCGATGCCTGCCGCGCCGCCCACACATCCCAGACCAAACAGCGGCAGGCGTTTCATTTCCCGCGAAAACGGGATGCGGTTCATCAGCCGCGCATCCAGAGATGGCACGGCAATGCCCGTGGTAGAGATGACCGTCAGCTGGTCGATCTCCTGCGGGCCGATTTGGGCATCCTCCAGCAGGTCGCAAATCGTTTGTTCGCCCAACTCCAGCGCCGTCTCGATATAGGCGTTATTCCGATCTGCAAACGTATTAGGTTCTTTATAGCGTTCCAGGGGCCAGGCCAGGTAGCGCCCGTTTACTTTGACGTTGGTGTAGAACTGCTCCAGGGGTTTCTCGATGGAGGCTCGCATCCGTTTCCACTCCTGTTGTGCAATGGCGAGCAGCGTGCTTTGAGGGTAATAATGTTCCGGGAAACCCGTCGTTGTAGAAACGATGACAGCCATTTCGATCTCTTTCTGCATCCTCCGGGCCGACAATTTCACTATAAGATAAGATGAACCACACGACAATGGGGTAAATCCTATCCCTTGGTAGGCATCCCCCCTCAAAATTGCAGCAGTTCGAAAAGTTTATTTTTTATGATAAGACAAGCGGTAGGAACCAGAGCGTCCTATTCTCCGTTCTGTTAACAACGGCTGTACCCTAAACCTATCCATCTTTGATAACTCGTCTGAAGTTCGTTAGGAGGATTCTATGATGAAGCGTCGAACATGCAGCAATCGGGGATACCAACTTCTCCTGGGAGTCTTGATCACATTTTTCGTTACGGCGTGTGGCAGCCCTGCCATCCCGAGTGTGGAAAATACGGCAACCGCTCCCCCGCCCACGCCCACGCCGACCCCTAAGGCTCTGCGCGTCGAGGATGTTGCGAACATCCGTCAGCTGGCCCGTTTCGGAGAGGGCAGCCTCAGCTTCAGTCCACTGGCTTATTCTCCCGATGGGAAGATTCTGGCGGCCGCCTCTGGGATCGGGATCTATCTCTATGAGGCCGAGACAATGGAGCGGATAAGATTTATCGAAACCAAAACCTGGGTAAGGGCTTTGAATTTCTCACCCGATGGAAGCGTACTGGCTGCCGGCGGTCGCCGCGATCAATCATTGACCCTGTGGCGGGTCAGTGATGGAAGCCTGGTGCAAAGCCTGGAAGGACACGACCTGGATATCATGGGTGTGGCATTCTCGCCGGATGGCAATACGTTAGCTTCGGCAGCGGTGGATTCCACGGTGAAGCTTTGGCAGGTCAGCGACGGCAGCTTGCTGCAAACGATGCAGCATGAGGAACCGGTCTATAGTGTGACGTTCTCGCCGGATGAGACCAAGATCGCCTTCGGAGACAGAAGCGGCGTTGTATCGGTATGGCAGGTCGGCGAGAGCGAGGCTCTCTTCAAGCAGCCCGGCCATGAGTATGGAGTACGCCTGGTGAGGTTCTCCGCAGATAACCAAACCCTCATCTCCTCATCAGAGGACGGCACACTGAAGTTCTGGCGCGTCAGCGACGGCAGCCTCGTCAATACGCTGGTGGATACAACACTGAGCAGAGTGGCCATCTCTCCCGACGGCCGCCTTCTCGCAACAGATTTTTTTGGTACAGTGAAGCTGCTTCAGGTCAGCGATGGTAGCCTCGTGCGCACGCTGGAAATTGGGGGCCCCGAGAAGCATGCCTCAAACATGGCGTTCTCTCCCGATGGGGAGCGACTGGCAGCGGTGGGATCCGATCAGAAGCTGCGTACCTGGCGTGTGAGCGATGGAAGTTTGCTGAATACTCGGGAGGGACATGTTGCTGAGGTCACCAGCGTGGATATCTCGCCCGATGGCCGCTTGATCGCTGCCGGCTCCGCGGAGGGCCAGCTCAGGCTGTGGCAAATCAGCGATGGCAGCCAGTTATTCACGTGGGAAGGTCTAACTCAGGTACAGAATGTTGCTTTTTCACCGGATGGCAGCCTGCTGGCCGCCACGTCCGCCGATAAAACGGTGAGGCTTTTGAAGGTTGTGGATGGCAGCCTGGTAAAAACCCTGGAGGGACAGGCTTTCATCCTCGCGTTCTCTCCGGATGGCAGCCTGCTTGCCTCCGGGTCAGTTGACGGCTCGGTGAGGCTTTGGAAGGTGAGCGATGGGAGTTTGCTGCGCAGCCTGGAGGGACATGCAGGCCCCGTTGATGCCCTGGACTTCTCACCCGATGGGCAAACGCTCGTCTCCGTGTCAGCGGATAAAACAGCCAAGTTATGGAATGTCAGTGATAGCAGCCTGTTATTCACGTGGGAAGGTCCAACCTATGGATTTCGGGGCGTGGCTTTTTCACCGGATGGCAAAATAATTGCCATTGGGGCAAGCTATGAAGCGGTCTGGCTCTGGCAGGTGAGTGATGGAAGCCTCCTCAACAAGTTCGAGGCTTTAGGCGCCGTTACGAATCAAGTGGCGTTCTCCCCAGATGGGACCATGCTCGCTTCCGCGCGTGAAAATATCGTACAACTCTGGCGGGTCAGCGATGGGCAGTTACTGGGTGCCCTGGAAGGGCATACATTATCGGTCAGTGATGTCCTTTTCTCAGCGGATGGCAGCCTCCTTGTTACCGGATCCAACGATGGCACCGTGCGCATATGGGGATTAGAGTAAACGTGCCGAGCCAGGACGGCCGGACTCCAGATGTGAGCCAGGGTTGTTCAGCACATTCCGTTTGGATGTACAATCAGGCGCAAAAAGGAGCGCAGGATGGACGAGTTTTCTGTAAAAAGTGATCGCATTAGAAATACAGCCGTCATAACGGTTTCCGGCCGGGTGGATTCTGTCACCGCAGAGTGGCTGGACGAAGAACTCGGAAAGATTGCACACGGAGACAACCGAATCGTTCTCGACATGGAGGATGTATCCTATCTGTCTTCTGCGGGGGTGCGCGCCATTGTCAGGGCGGCCCAATCTGCGGAAAAATCAGGGGGTTCACTGAAGATGGCCCGTATTCCAAATCAGGTTATGCAGGTGCTGGAAAATGTCGGACTGACACAAATAATCCGGTCGTTTCCATCTGTGGATGAGGCGATTGCAAGTTTTTGAGCATGGAAAAAGGGGGCAGCTGGCAGGCCAACCTTGATGAGTCTGGCAAGCCTGGCAAATGAAAAAAAGCGGACGAGGCAAGGTGCCTGATCCGCTTCAACTTTCCAATCCTTCGACTAACTCAAGACAAGGCTTCCAATCGTTTGCCTGCCTGGCTCACGTAATTTCTTGAGCGCGGCTTTCTGTACTGTAAGCTTTTGGCAATTTCACGCCCGTAGCCTTTTCGCGCGTCTGCTGTCCTGTATGCATAGGAGCCTATGATGAATACATCTGCCGCAGGCATCCTACCGTTTCCACGGAAACGGCGGCAACGATATGACTGATCTAGTCAAAGCAAGGAAAAAGTCAGAATGAATACCGTTCGAACAAAATTCTACTGTGCATCAAAAATTGAGCTGGTGTATCCCAAAGCAGCGCCCCTCTGTTCTTATGTGTTTTACCTGGTTGACTCGGGCAATGAAGAAAACAAAGTGCTGGTTGAAGCCAGTTCGCCAGGGAAGCTGGAACTCGCATCCACAAACGATCACTTGTTTGAAATCGGTAAAGAATATTATTTAGATTTTACGCTGAGTGCGTGAAGTCTAAGGTCTCCCTTATATCTAGAATGTTCCTGTGTAGTGAGCGAGACCTACGGCCATGTTTTCGCGGCGCGCCAGGATTTTGATCAAGGTGACGATTCATTGCAAGGGAGAGAATGTGGGGGAAATGCAGGGAAAGTTTGTGGTGCTGGCAAGCCCCGCAGGGTAAAACTCTCTACAAACCAAAAGCGGACCGACCAACTTTCAAGCCTTCAAATTATGACTCTTCGCGCGGACTTTCCTCAGCCAGGCCGTCACAGTTTTGAGGAGGATTGTATGAGATTGCCTCCAGTCATTGAACATTGAAAGTGATATCATCGTCCTATGATCCTATCAGCCCCTTGTGGGGATACCTAAGCCTTCGTCCGCAAAGCGTATTGCGTTCATTATATTTACATTGGCAACCCTCGAATGAACAAACAACAAGGCTTGTGTTAGCGGCCAATTTATCAGGAACAGCTGGGCTTTTTCTCCGAACCTGACCATCTTTATGCAAAGTGATCTTATAACAAAGCTATCTTGTACTGCACAAAAAGGCCGAAGTGCAATTGCCGCTTGTCTCAGAAATCATTAGATTTTTGAATACTTTTGTAGGTCAAGCTTTAAAAGTCAGGTTTAAATAATTATGCGGCACCCTGCAGAAGATCCTATTGCAACCTCCATTGAATCGATGGTCGATGCTGGCGCTCTCGCTGGCGCGGCAACCCTGATATGGCGTGACGGTAAGATAGTCCAGATTACGACTGTCGGCTGGCGGGATGTAGAAGTCCGACTGCCAGTCGAACGCGATACCCTATTCCGGATCGCCTCCATGACGAAACCGATCACCTCTACGGCCGCACTGATGCTATTCGAGGAGGGCCGATTCGCGCTGGATGACCCGATCACGCATTGGGCGCCGGAGTTTTCAGAGATGCGCGTTCTACGGTCTCCCAACGGTCCCCTCGACCAAACCTACCCGGCAGAAAGACCGATCACTTTTAGAGATCTGCTGACCCACACATCAGGCCTGACCTACGGTGCATTCCATACG
>Ga0114129_10006248_pt1 | contig 16888 bp, 15 predicted proteins | sample RhiMetdeltSRZDD1_FD_80071 | JGI IMG/M metagenome (GOLD analysis project Ga0114129, IMG submission 80071) | Populus rhizosphere microbial communities from Tennessee, USA - Rhizosphere MetaG P. deltoides SRZDD1 (version 2) (version 2) | ecosystem: Host-associated > Plants > Roots > Rhizosphere >... | reverse complement strand
TCGATCCGGATCCGCAGATCACCGACGACACCGATCTCCGGGGTGAAGGCGATCCCGCTGTCGACGCAGAAGACGCTCCACGACGGCGACACGCCCATCCCCGCCTGCTGGAATGCGCCGAGCCGGCGCATCGGCACGTATTTGGCCCGGGTGACGCCTGCCAGGTCCGTCACCGTGCCGGCGACCAGTTCGACTCCCGCTGCGCGCAATTCGGCCGTGCGGCGGGCGAGCTCAGCGTCCTCATCGGCACCTCTGCCGTCGCTCGGCACGGGCATTCGACCTCCATCGAGACAACCTGAGTCTGCGGCCACGCTATGTCATAAATGTTTCATGATCTTTAATATTGGCGCTAGAGGATTGATTCATAAAATTTGGGATCGGAGGATGCCCGCATGTGCCGGCTGCTGGGTGTGGTCTCGACATCGCCGATCGCCGTCTCGGATGCCGTCGGCGCCCACGTCCTCAAGGACTTCGTCGCGCTGACCAAGATCCACGGCGACGGCTGGGGCATCGCCCACGCCGGCCGGGCCGGCCAGCCTCCGCGGGTTGAGGTTTCCGCCGGCAGCGCGCTCGACGATCCCGCGTTCGACGCGGCGACCCGCAATCACCGCTGGGCGGCGAGCCTGGTCCACCTGCGTTGGGCGACAAACGGAATCGCGGTACAGCCGCGGAACTCCCACCCGTTCCTCGCGGACGGTGTCGCGATGGCGCACAACGGCTCCATCAAGCCGACGGCCGCGCTCGACACGCTTATCGATCCGTCGATCACCGCGACACTGGGTGGCACCACCGACAGCGAGCGCTACTTCGCGTTGATCCGCCAACACCGCCCCGCCGCTCCGGATCTGGCCGAGGCGGTGCGGCGCGCGGTGGCGCAGTTGCGGGAGTTCTACCCCGACACCAGCCTGAACGCACTGGTTCTCGGCGAGGACCAATTGATCGCAGTGCACGCGCACGCGCGAAGCCGGCTGCCCGACGAGGACATCAAGGAGATCACCGCAGCTGAGCTCCCGCCCGAGCATCTGGAGGATTATTTCGCGTTGCGCTGGGCCCGTCCCGACGAGCACACGATCGTCGTCGGATCCACCGGTTTCGGCGATCTGGACTGGCAACCGCTTCCACCGGAAAGCGTCACGTCAATCTCGATGCGCGACCTGTCGATGTCCTTGCATCCGCTTGTGACAGGTTGACCCGTGTGATCGACGAGCCCGTGTCCGCGCGCACCAGTGCCGCGCTGCCGGCGTTGAGTAAGGCCGAGCGACGCGTCGGTCGGGCCCTGCTCGCCGACTACCCCAGCGCCGGCCTGGCCAGCGCCGCCACGTTGGCTGAGCGCGCCGAGGTCAGCCCGCCCACCGTGCTGCGGTTTGCGCAGTCACTGGGCTACGAGGGCTTCACCGATCTGCAGGTGGCGCTGCGCGCGGAACTGTCGGCCCGATCAAGCGGCCCGATCGCGCGGTTGCCTGATGCGCCGGCGGCCGGCAGCATTCTCGAGCGACTGCTGCAGCAGGCGCGCGCCCAAAACGACCGAGCCGCAGAGACTTTGGCTCAGCTGCCCGCATCAGCGTTGGAGGCCGCAGTGACCCTCCTGGCGGACACCAGGCGGGCGGTGTATCTGCACGGTGGGCGCTTTTCTCACTTGCTGGCCATTCACCTGGCGGCGCATCTCGAGCAGCTGCGCCCAGGAATACGAGTGCTCGACGACCCCAGCGGCCGCGATCTCGGGGTGATGCTCGAGATGTCTCGGACCGACGTGGTCGTGCTGTTCGACTACCACCGCTATCAGCGAAGCGCCGCCGAACTCGCGTCATGGGTGCACCGTGCCGGAGCGACGGTGTTGTTGATCACCGATGACTTGGCCTGCCCGGTGGCTCCCGACGCCGAAGTCGTGCTGGCCGCGTCGAGCACCGTGGGCACCACTTACCAGAGCATGGCCGCCGGATTCCTGCTCACCGAACTCCTCATTCCGCTCGTGATGGACGCTATCGGGGAACCCGCGCGCACTCGGATGGCGCTGTGGGAGGAGCAACTCCGCGCCGAACTACTGTCCTGACGAGCACAAATCCACGCTCACGACACCCGCAGGGTCCCTATTGCTTACTCTGGAGTAATGGCCGGAGGCACCAAGCGTTTGCCGCGCGCCGTGCGCGAACAGCAGATGCTCGACGCCGCGGTGCAAATGTTCTCGGTCAACGGCTATCACGAGACGTCGATGGACGCGATCGCGGCCGAGGCCCAGATCTCCAAACCGATGCTGTATTTGTATTACGGCTCGAAGGAGGAGCTGTTCGGGGCGTGCCTCGATCGCGAGCTGACGCGATTCGTCGACGACGTGCGCACCAAGATCGACTTCTCGCAGAGCCCAAAAGAACTGCTGCGCAACGCCGTTCTCGCGTTCCTGACCTACATCGACGCGAATCGGGCGTCGTGGATGGTGCTCTACACCCAGGCCACCAGCTCGCAGGCGTTCGCGCACACGGTGCGTGAGGGTCGCGAGCGCATCATCGATCTGGTGGGCAGGCTGCTGCGGTCGGGCACCCGCCATCCCGAGCCGGACACCGACTTCGACATGATGGCCGTGGCGTTGGTGGGTGCTGGCGAAGCCGTTGCTACCCGGGTCAGCACCGGCGATGCCGATGTCGACGAGGCCGCCGAGTTGATGATCAACCTGTTCTGGCGCGGCCTGAAGGGCACGCCGTCGGATAAGGATGCCCAGGCGGTGGCGTCCAACTAGGCTCGCCGGACAGTCGAGGCGTGGCCTTCGGCTGGAAGAGGTGCAGTCAATGGCTGAAACAACGACGCCGTCTGGTCGTCTGGTGTGGCGCAGTCTGGGCATGTTGCGGGCGGTGCGAGGCCTGATCGTCGTCCTAATCCTCCTCGGCGTCGTTGCGTCGGCGTTGCCGTATGTCACGGCTGCTGCCTTTGGGCCCATGATGCAGGTCGTCGCCGACGCCGGGGCGCGTGGAAATCTCAGTGGGGTATGGGATTTGAAGGGGCCTCTCGTCGCTCGTGAGGACGGCTTGCTTCGGTCGCTTGCGGGCCCTGTCCCGTTCGCGGTGCTCCTTGCGACATGGGGAACCTCGCTGTTGTTGACCCAGTTGATGTACTTGATCAACGCCTCGGTCAGGGTGAAGGCTCAACGGGTACTCGTCACCGACATCCGGCAGCGGGTACACGATCACATCCAAACGCTTTCACTGGACTTCTTCACCGGGTCGGGCAGCGGCGCGCTGATACCGCGCGTGACGACGGAATCCGCTGGCGTGCAACGCCTTCTGATGGACTGTCTGCTGGCGCCTCTCATCGACGCCGTCGTGCTGGCTGTGGCCATCGCCTATCTGCTGGCCCTTTCGTGGCAGATGACGATCGCCGCGCTGGCCCTTACACCGGTTGCCTTGCTCACGCTGAGATTCGCAGGGCGCAATCTCCAGGCGGTGATACAACGCGTGATGAACGCGGACCGCGTGATGGCCGCGGAGCTCGAGCAGACGGTGAACGGGATCGCAGAGATCCAAACGTTCAATGCGCAGCCCATACGCAGCAAGCGATTTCAGGTCGCCTCGGAGAACGCTGCGAAGAGCGACGCGTCGACCGTGGTCTGGATGCAGGCCACGGCTAACGGATCGCAAGTGTTCATCGCGCTCAGTATTGTCGTGGCGCTCCTGGTTGGCATCGGGTTCAGTGCGAGCTTTGGTCTCACGTTCGCCGGCTTGATGGTGTTCGCAGGAATGGTCCCGACGATGTTCGGTGCGGCGCAACGGGTCATGGGCGCGTACACCACCTACCAGTCGGTGCTGCCGAGTGCGGCATCGACGTACGAACTGCTGGACACTCGCCCGTCGGTTGAGGACCGAGCCGACGCTATCCCGCTCGGCGATGTGCACGGCAACCTGGTATTCGAGGACGTGGCCTTTGGTTACACACCGGGACAAAACGTCCTCGACGGTCTGTCGTTCTCGATAACAGAAGGCGAGACGGTGGCCCTGGTGGGTGGCATCGGATCGGGAAAGTCGACGGTGTTCAACCTCGTGCTGCGCTTCCTGGACCCGCAGCGGGGCCGCATTCTGCTGGACGGCCACGACATCACTGCGGTCACCATGGCCTCACTGCGTGAGCAGGTATCGAAGCTCGCCCAGTTCCCCTTCTTCACCAAGGACACGATCCGCGAGAACATTCGGTTGGCCCGACCGGACGCCAGCGACATCGACATCGAGAAGGCGTGCGAGGACGCCCACGTCCACTCCGTCATCACCGATCCGGCGAAGTTGCGCGACGGCTACGACACCGTGGTGGACGTGCAAGTGCCATCTGGAGGACAGAAACGACTGATCGCACTGGCGCGCTGTTTGTTGCGCAAGCCCGAGGTGTTGCTGCTCGACGAGCCGACCGAAAACCTCGACGCCGACCAGCGGGCGAGGCTCAAAGGAGTGATCCGCGGCTATGCCCGCGATCGCACCTGCATGGTGATCAGTCACGACATGGACTTCATTGCCGCGGTTGCGGATCGAATTCTGGTCCTCGAGCACGGCCGCATCGCGCAGGTGGGCGACCACCACACGTTGATGGCCGAAGGTGGCCTCTACAAGCGACTGTACGAGGCGCAGAACGTCGACCCCAATCTCGTCTATCCGAGCGGCTAGGCTCTCGCCCGATGAACGTCATCACGATGGGGGCCCACATACTCGATGTCCTCGTGCGTCCGGTCACCGACATTCCACCCGGACAGGAAACGGCGTTGGTCGAGCAGATACGGATGACGGTGGCGGGCACCGCCGCAGGGACGGCGCTGACGTTCGCCAAACTCGGCGCGACGGTGCAAACGGCCGGGGCGATCGGGACCGATCCCGCGGGCGACCTACTCCTGTCTCTGCTTGGCCGCGCCGGCATCGACACCAGCATCGTGGTGCGCAAACCCGATGTGCCAACGTCGATGTCGGTACTGCCGATCCGGCCGAACGGCGAACGGCCGGCCCTGCACCTGCTCGGGGCCAACCTGTCCTACACGCTGGACGACGTGGACTGGGACGCCGTCGCCGCCGCGGACCACATCCATCTCGGCGGTACGGAGATGCTCGGTCCTGACTTCGCCGCGCGAATCCTGAAGCACGCCAAGGAGAATGGAGTCACGACATCTGTCGACCTGATCGCGCCCGGCGGCATGGGCACATTCGACCTCATCGCGCCGGCGATGGCCTACACCGACTACCTGCTGGCCAACGAGGACCAAGTCCTCGGTTTCACCGGAGCCACGGACCTCGATAGTGGGAGCCGGAAGCTGCTCGACGCGGGCGCCGGGCTGCTGGCCATCACGTGTGGCGCCGACGGAGCATTTGTCGTCGACGATGAAGGGAAGCAACAGGTTCCGGCGTTTACCGTCAACGTGGTGGATACCACCGGCTGCGGTGACGCATTCTCCGCCGGCTTCGTCTATGCCACGGGTATCGGCCGGCCGCCCCGCGACGCCGCGGTCCTCGGCAATGCGGTCGCGGCGCTCGTCGCACAGGGTCTGGGCAGCGACCACGGTGAGTTCGACCTCGCGGCCGCCGACGCATTCGCAGCCAGCCAAGCCGTAGGAAACCCGCGCGCAAGCGGATCAGACCCCGCCGAGCGGGGTTAGTTGAGGGATCTCATTCCAGGTCGGCGAGGGCCTTGCGGGCGGCTTCTAGTTCGGCTTCGAGGGCGGCGACCTTGGCGGCCTGCTGAGAGCGAGCCTCTTCGATGACCTCGTCGATCGGGGTGGAGAGGTCCTCGTGCAGTTCCTTGGCCGCGCGGGAAACGGCGGCGGCCGCGACCGTGAGGTTGCGGGCCAGGTAGGTGGTGCCCTGCTTGAGCTCGGCGCGCCATTCGCCGTCGGCGGTACCGGTGACCGTGAGGGTCAGCTCGAGTGTCTTGGTCTTCTTGCCGGCCGCCTTCTTGGCCTGAACCTTCTTCGGCTTCTCCTCGACAGAAGCGGCATCGGCGGACGTGTCGGGCGCAGGCGAAATGCTCTCGACAGAAGGAACCAAGACGTCGGGAGCGTCGGAGTCGGTGGACGGGGCTTCTCGTGGCAGAGTGTCTACAGTCATCGTTGCGGCGATCTCCTTCGGAACTTCGCCCGCAGTGAGCGGGCTGGCCTAGGTTATTAGAACACATGTTCGATGCCCGGGCCAACTTACCACTCACGGCTCAAAGAAAGACCTCGCCGGCCTTGGGCTTTCGGACTCGTGGCATCGCCTGTCCCTCGAGGTTCGCTAAAACCGCTGCGGCGCTGAACATTCCATGGGCGATAACCGTGGGAAAACCGAACAACTTCGCGGCGATCGGGTTGGTGTGGGTCGGATTGTGATCCCCGCCGACCGACGCGTTCGCCAAGACCACGGCGCTCCCGGGATAGTCCGCGAATTGCCCGCGTTGCGAGCGACAAACCGACACGCGAGCTCCCTGCCTCACCTGCGGACGATGGTGGACCACCAGCCCACCTCGCGGCTTCCAAGATGCAGGGCCGTGACGACTGCGGCCAGCGGTGGACTGACCGCACTCTGATTTAGTCAGATTGCCGCCCGATTCTGAACCCAAACGTCAAGCCCAGGATGCGCACCGTACCAACCAAATCCACGGTGTTTGTCGTTTCAGCCGGTGCTCGCGGGACGGTGGGACGGCGCTGGGTTGCGGGGTTGTAGCGCGCAGCTTGGCGATCATAGCGCGCCCGGCGCTGGGGGTCGCGCAGCAATGCGTAGGCGGCGAAAACCCGCCGTAGTTGCTCATCGGCGGGCGCCGGCGTCGACTCTGGTGTGGTTCTGGTGTCCGGGTGAAAGGCTCGTACTTGCGTGCGGTACGCATGCGTGATCTCGTCTGGGGTCGCCGTTGGTGACAACCCCAGCACGGCGTAGGGGTCAAATCGCTGGCGCGGCACGTTGCACTCCTCAGAGTTGGCTCCTTGCGAGACCATATGACGCTCTGGCGGCAGAACGTGTACGTCAGTGTTCTACCCGTTTATTGACACAATCGAAACATTCGAGTGAATCGCGAGTGGCCGGTGCGCGCATATGCGCCCGATGTTGTCGCTCCCTACGCGGGCAAAACAGAAAGTGCCTTCCGGCGAGCGCGAACCTACAGCGACGTCACCGTGCCCGTGAGGTGCGGGTCGCCCTTCGACAGGTTACGCAGCGTGAGCTGCCACCCATCGGAGATGCGGTCGACGTACAGACCCGCCCGCGCAGGCAGCACGACCGGCTTGGCGAACTTCACCGAATACTTGACGGCGTCTGGGAGCTGGCCCTCGACGTTTGCCAAAACCGCAGCGGCGGTGAACATTCCGTGCGCGATCACGGTCGGAAAACCAAACAGCTTGGCTGCGACCGGGTTGGTGTGAATCGGATTGTGATCCCCGCCGACCGACGCGTAATGCCGGATCTGGCCGGGCGTGATGCGCAGCACTGCATTTGGCGGTCCCGGCTTCGGCTGCTTCTGCGGCGGTGGCTTCGGCTCGTCGGACAGGCTGGTTTTCTGCTGATGCAGAAACGTCGTCACCTGATGCCACGCGGTCTCATTGCCGACATTCACGTCGGTGACGATGTCGACCAGCAGCCCGCGCCGGTGCTCCCGCAGGTTCTCGGCGTGAGTCCGGACCGACACCGTGTCGGTCACCAGGATCGGCCGGTACTGCGTGATGTGGTTCTCGATGTGCACCGAACCCATTGCGGCGAACGGAAAATCAAACCCCGTGACAAGCGACATCACCGTCGGGAACGTCAGCGCGAACGGATACGTCAGCGGCACCGCATCGCCGAACCGCAATCCAGTCACATTGGCGTACGCCGCTACGTTCGCGGGGTCGATCGCCAACTCGTCGACGGTGAGCGTGCGGTCGGGCAATGTATCGCCGCGCGGAACGAACGGCAGCGCCCCGGCCGCCGCGCGCACCAAATTCATCAACCCCGACGGTTGCGTCACGCTACGCCCCCAGCCATGCCTGTCCGCATACCCGAATCGTATTGCCTGTCACGGCGTTCGACGCCGGGCTGGCGAAATACGCGATGGTTTCGGCGACGTCGACCGGCTGGCCGCCCTGATACAGCGAGTTCAGCCGTCGGCCCACCTCACGTGTGGCCAGCGGAATCGCCTCGGTCATCTTCGTCTCGATGAAGCCCGGCGCGACCGCGTTGACCGTGATGCCCTTGTCGGCGTACGCCTCCGACAGCGCGTCCGTCAGCCCGATCATCCCCGCCTTGGTGGCTGCGTAGTTGGTCTGCCCGCGGTTGCCCGCGATGCCCGCCATCGACGACAGGCCGACGACCCGGCCGCCCTCGCCAAGGCTCCCGTTGTCGATCAGGCCCTCGGTAAGCCGAAGCGGTGCAAGCAAATTCACTGCGACGACCGAATCCCACCGGGACTCGTCCATGTTGGCCAGCAGCTTGTCGCGGGTGATGCCTGCGTTGTTGACGAGGATGTCGGCGCGACCGCCGTGCACCTCGCGCAGGTGCTCGGTGATCTTGTCGACGGCGTCCTCCGCCGTGACATCAAGCGTCAACGCCGTGCCGCCCACCTTCGATGCCGTCACACCCAGCGGCTCAGCAGCGCCTTCTATGTCGATGCACACCACCTTGGCGCCATCGCGTGAAAACACCTCGGCAATCGTCGCCCCGATGCCGCGGGCCGCGCCCGTCACGATCGCGACCTTGCCGTCCAGCGGCTTGTCCCAATCCGCGGGCGGCGCCGAGTCCGCCGCGCCGACGCGGAAGACCTGCCCGTCGACGTACGCCGACTTGCCGGACAGGATGAACCGCACCGTCGACTCCAGGCCGGTTGCCGCGGGCTTGGCATCGGGCGATAGGTGCACCAGGTTCACCGTCGCGCCGCGCCGCAGCTCCTTGGCGAGGGAGCGGGTGAACCCCTCGAGCGCCCGCTGCGCGATCCGTTCGTGCCCGCTGATTTCGTCGGGCGTCGTGCCGATCACCACGATGCGACCCGAAGGCCCGAGGTTGCGCAGCAGCGGAGTGAAGAACTTGTACAGGCCCTTCAGGCCCGCCGGTTCGGTGATGCCGGTGGCGTCGAACACCAGCCCGCCGAACGAATCGGCCCAACGGCCGCCGAGGTTGTTGGACACCACGTCGTAGTCCTCGGCAAGCGCAGTGCGCAGCGGCTCGACGACGCGGCCTTCACCGCCGATCAGCAGCGTGCCCGCCAGCGGCTGATCGCCGGGCTTGTAGCGCCGCAGTGTCTCGGGCTGCGGGATGCCGAGCTGCTTGGCGAGGAACGATCCGGGCGTCGAGTGGACGATTTGTGAGTACAGATCGGAAGCCATAGCCCTAACTTACTCCAGAGTAAGAACCGTGAGTAGGATGGGCCCCATGGCCAACCAATCGAGTCGCCGCGTAGCTGTTCTTGGCGGCAACAGGATCCCGTTCGCACGATCGGATGGCGCCTACGCAAACGCCTCCAACCAGGACATGTTCACCGCGGCGCTGGGCGGGCTGATCGACCGCTTCAACCTCGAGGGCGAAAAGCTCGGCGCGGTGATCGGCGGCGCGGTGCTCAAGCACAGCCGCGACTTCAATCTGATGCGTGAGTGCGTGCTCGGCAGCTCGCTGTCGTCCTACACACCGGCGTTCGACATTCAGCAGGCGTGCGGCACCGGACTGCAGGCGACCATCGCGGCCGCCGACGGCGTCGCAGCCGGGCGCTATGACGTGGCCGCCGCCGGCGGGGTGGACACCGCCTCCGACGCTCCGATCGCCTTCGGCGACGACCTGCGCCGCGTGCTGCTCGGGCTGCGCCGGTCGAAGTCCAACGTCGAGCGGCTCAAGTTGGTGGGCAAACTGCCCGCATCGCTGGGAGTCCAGATCCCCGTGAACAGTGAGCCGCGCACGGGCCTGTCGATGGGCGAGCACCAGGCGATCACCGCCAAGCAGATGGGCATCAAGCGGGTCGACCAGGACGAACTGGCCGCGGCCAGCCATCGCAACATGGCCGCCGCCTACGACCGCGGCTTCTTCGACGATCTCGTCACCCCGTTCCTCGGGCTGTATCGCGACAACAACCTGCGGGCCGACTCGTCGCCCGAGAAGCTGGCGTCGCTCAGGCCGGTGTTCGGGGTGAAGGCCGGTGACGCGACCATGACGGCCGGCAACTCGACCCCGCTGACGGATGGCGCGTCGGTGTCGCTGCTGGCGACGCCCGAGTGGGCGTCGGCGCACGGCATCGAACCGCTGGCGTACTACGTCGACGCCGAGACGGCCGCGGTCGACTACGTCAACGGCAAGGACGGCCTGCTGATGGCGCCCACCTATGCGGTGCCGCGGCTGCTTGCCCGAAACGGGTTGAGCCTGGGCGACTTCGACTTCTACGAAATCCACGAGGCGTTCGCGTCGGTGGTGCTCGCGCATCTGCAGGCCTGGGAGTCCGAGCAGTACTGCAAGGAGCGGCTCGGGCTTGACGCGGCGCTCGGCTCGATCGACCGGTCCAAGCTGAATGTCAACGGCTCGTCGCTGGCCGCGGGTCACCCGTTCGCCGCGACCGGCGGACGGATCGTGGCGCAGCTGGCCAAGCAACTGGCCGAGAAGAAGAAGGAGACCGGCCAGCCCGTGCGCGGCCTCATTTCGATCTGTGCAGCGGGTGGTCAGGGCGTCGCGGCCATCTTGGAGGCGTAGAAAAAAACTTTCGCGGGTGCTGTAACGCGCCCGCGGGGGTCGTCGATACACCCGGTAGCTTCGTGTTGCCGTCTGACCCCCCGACCCGACGGCAACACGGGGCTCTTATTTTTTCGCCCGGGATGCTTCGATGAGGTCATGCAAATCAGCCTCAGCCTCGTCGGACTACTCAGCGACTCGACCGGTGCTTCGCCGGTCGACGGGACCATAAAGAACCTCGCCCGGCTTCGCGACGAAGGCTTCCGCAGAGTTTGGATGGCGCAGCTGCCCTACGACCCAGATCTGCTGACGATCCTCGCCGTCGCACTCCACGAGGTCGACACCATCGAGGTGGGGTCCGGCGTGGTACCGATCCAGGTCCAGCATCCGACGCAGTTGGCGCAGCGGGCGCTGACGCTTAATGCGATCGCAGGCGGGCGGTTCAGCCTCGGCATCGGCATGAGCCACAAGATGGTCACCGAACAGATGTGGGGTATCTCCTACGAGAAGCCGCTGCGCCGCATGCGCGAGTACCTCGACGGCCTGCTGCCCCTGTTGTCCGGGCAGGCCGCCGACGCGGTCGGGGAGACGGTGACGACCCGCGGGTCGCTGCAGATTCCGGGTGCACCGACGCCCGACGTCTACATCGCCGCGCTGGGCCCGCAGATGCTGCGGCTGGCGGGACGCCGCACGGCGGGCACGCTGACGTGGATGACCGGGCCCAAGACCCTGGCCGAGCACGTCGGCCCGGCGCTGCGTGAGGCCGCCGCCGAGGCCGGTCGCGAGGAATCGGCGGTCCGGGTCGCTGCCTCGCTGCCGGTGAGCGTCACCGACGATATCGACGCCGCCCGCGCCCGTGCCGCCGAAGAGTTCGCGATCTACGGCCAGCTGCCGTCGTACCGCGCGATGCTCGACCGTGAGGGATACGCGGGACCGGAGGATGCCGCGATCATCGGCGACGAGAAAACGGTGTCCGACCGTCTCGACGAGCTGGCCGCAGCGGGCGTCGACGAGTTCGCCGCCGTCACCTTCGACCCGTCTGCCGACGGCCGTGAACGCACCCGCGCACTACTGCGAACAAGGGACAAATAGCGCCCAAATTTCCTCTGGTGTGGCCGCAATCACAGGCGTACGATCGAGCGCACGACGGGTTCGGGAGTGACTGATCCGAAGTGCCGGCATAGAGGTGAAAGCCGGACGCGCGAGAACTAATGAGACGCCCTCAAGTGTCCTCCCGAACCCGCCCTTTTTGTCTGCATGGCCGGTGTGGCTCGCCCCACCACCCATTCGCGGGACACCACCATGGTGCGCGGGCCCGCGGCGCGACGATCGCTGACGTGATGACGACTGCCGTTGCGACCCAATCGGATTGGACCCGAACGCTGCTGGTTCCGCTGCGTGCCCCGGCGTGGCGGGCCTACCTGTACTTCGTGCTGGTCAGCGTCCTTGCGGTCGTCGGCGTCGCGTTCATCTTCTTCGCGGGCCTTGCCTCCGGGCTGCTGATGGCCACGCTCGTCGGCATTCCGCTGCTGGCTCTGGTGGTGATGAGCGGCCGCGCATGGAACCGCCTGTACCGGTCACTGGCGCGGCTGCTGGGTACGACGATCGACGCGCCGCCACCATTCGTTCGACCCGCGGGCCGGCTGCACACGGTTGCGGCCGCGCTGACCGACGGAGTCGGCTGGCGCAGCCTCGGATTCCTTGCGCTGCACGCGGTGCTGATGACACCGATCGGTTACTTCGTCTTGGTCGGTGTGGCAATGTCCGGAGCGTTGGTGGTCTCGCCTGTCGTGTGGGCGGCGCTGGGCGAGCCGTTCGTCACGCTTGGCGAACCGGTCGACTCACTGCCGGCGTATCTGTTGATGTCCGCCGGCGGCGTCGTCGCGCTGTACGGCCTGGGCTGGCTGATGCTGGGGCTCGGCCGCGCCCACGTGTGGGTGGCCGGCGCCCTGCTCGGTCCGACCGAACGGGAGCGGAGGGTCGGCGAGCTGGAACGGGCCCGCGCGGATGCGGTCGACGACTCGGCCGCCACCCTGCGCCGCGTCGAGCGTGATCTGCACGACGGGACACAGGCCCGGCTGATCACGGTCGCGATGGCGTTGGCTCGCGCCGAGGAGCACTTCGCAGCGTCCGACGTGACGCGTGGCCGTGAACTGGTCTCCGACGCGCTGGCCAATACCAAGGACACGCTCACCGAGCTGCGCGATGTGATACGCGGGATCCGCCCGCCCGCACTGGATCTCGGCCTCGGCGAAGCGGTTCAGACCTTGGCGGCACGCAACCCCATCCCGGTCGAGGTGGCGGTCGACGTCGCGACCCGGCCGTCGATCGGCGTGGAAACCATGGCCTACTTCTGTGTCGCCGAACTGCTGGCCAACGTGTCACGGCATTCGGGTGCCAGCCACGCCTCGGTCCGGATCCACGGCAACGCGGATGAGTTGCGAATCATCGTGGAGGACAACGGCTCCGGTGGCGCACAGGTCGGCAACGGCTCGGGGCTGACGGGGCTGCGCGATCGGCTTGCGATGCTCGACGGTCGGTTGGAGATCGACAGCCCGCCCGGCGGCCCCACGGTTGTCACGGTCGTCGTTCCGCCGGGGACCGAGCAGTGACCAGGCTCGTCATCGCCGAAGACAGCGCGATCCTGCGCGACGGGCTCGTGCAGTTGCTACTCGAACGGGGCCACGAGGTGGTGGCCAAGGTGGGCACCGCCGACGAATTGATCGAAGCGGTGAACGCGTTCACACCGGACGTCGCCGTCGTCGACATTCGCATGCCGCCGACGTTCACCGACGAAGGCTTGGTGGCCGCGGTGGCGCTACGCCGCTCGCATCCCGATGTCGGTGTGTTGCTGTTCTCGCAATGGGTCGAAACCCGTTACGCCACTGAACTATTGGCGGGCAATCCGGAGGGTGTGGGCTATCTGCTCAAGGACCGGGTCACCGACATCGCCGAGTTCGACGCGGCCTTGCGCCGCGTTGCGTCGGGCGGCACCGCGCTCGACCCGGAGGTGGTGCGTCAACTGATCGGCAGCCGGCGGCAAGCCACCGTTCTGGATCGGTTGACGGCACGCGAACGCGAAGTGCTTGAGCTGATGGCCGAGGGCCATTCCAACAGCGCGCTGGCGCAGCATCTTTCGATCACTGAGCGGGCGGTCGAGAAGCATGTGTCGGCGATCTTCACCAAACTGGACCTGCCGCCGTCGCAGGCGCATCACCGCCGCGTGCTGGCGGTGGTGACCTACCTCAACTCCTGACGGCTATTCGTCCTCGCCCTGCATCACAGGCAGCTTCAGCACCCGGTCGCTGCCATCGACGACATAGACGTTCTCCGCGGCATCAACCGCGATACCCCTGGAGTAATCCAGGCCGTCGAACGGCAACACTGTCGGCACGGTCGAATTGGTGGCGAACTTCAACACCCGGCCCTCCTCGACGCGACCAGTCTCGTCGATGAAGGTGCATGGGCCAGAATGGGTGCACGGATCATGGGCGTCGGTGATGTAGAGGTTGCCGGCGCTGTCCACCGCGATCGCATCCAGACGTTCGAGGCCAGGCAATGGCATCACGGTCGCGCTATTCGCCCCCGCCGCCAGTTCATAAACGTGCTTGGTATCACGATCGGCGACGTAGACGTTGCCCGCGGTATCGACCGCCACACCAGCGGGGTTCTCGAGGTCTTTGAACGGCAACGCAATTGGGTTGTTCGCTCCCTCCGCCAGCTTCCATACCCGGTTTTTGTACATGTCAGTGACGTAGAGGTTGCCCGCGGTGTCGACCGCTACCGCTGAGGGTGCCTTGAGGCCGGGGAACGGCAGCAGGGTTGGCTCGGTTGCCCCGGCGGCGAGCTTCCACACCTTGGGGTTGTTGTTCTCGATGTACCTCTGGCTGTCCGGTTCGACGACGTAGAGATTGCCCGCGGTATCCACTGCCACCGCGTCGGGTGCCCGGACGCCGGGGAGCGGCAATACGGCGGGGGCGCTCGCACCCGCGGCAAGCTTCAACACATGTTCGCTTTCGGCGATGTACAGGTTCCCCGAAGCATCCACCGCTGCGCCCCGGGGGGTAGAGACGTTGTTGAAAGGCAGCACCGTCAGTTTGTTGGCCCCGGCCGCCAGCTTGTGCACCGTGCCGTTGCCGGCGTCCGTGACGTACAGGGTGCCGCCGGCGTCCACTGCGACACCAAACGGACCGCCCATGTACTCGGAAGGCATTTCCGTCTGGGAATGAGAACCCGCGGCCAGCATCCACCACTTTCGACTGGCTTGGTCTGCGACGTAGACGTTGCCCTTGCCGTCGACGGCGACGCCATCGGCGTCCTTGAGCCCGGTGAACGGCAGCACTTCTGGTGCCTTGGCTCCCGCCGTGAGTTTGAGGACCCGTCGATTGCCTTTGTCAGCGATGTAGAGGTTGCCTGCGGTGTCGATCGCGAGACCTTCAGGGTACTTGAGACCCTTGGTAGGCAACACTTCTGGGGCATTCGCGCCCGCCGACAGTTTCAGCACGCGGCTGTTGTTGAAGTCCGCGACATAGAGGTTACCTGCGGTGTCGACCGCCACGCCCGTGGGGTTCTTGAGTCCGGTGAACGGCATCACGGTCGCGTCACTTGCTCCCGGCGCCAGCTTCAGGACACGGTTGTTGTCCCCATCGGTGACGTAGAGGTTGCCGGAGGTATCCAGTGCCACACCAGTCGGGTGCTTGATGTCATTGAACGGCAACGCGATTGGGACCTCCGCTCCCGGTGGCAGCTTCCACACGATGCTGTCGTAGTAGTCGGCGACATACGCGCTGCCCGCGGCGTCAACTGCGATACCGACCGGAATCTTGAGGTTGGTGAACGGGAGGGCGACCTGAGACGAATACGACACGGTCTTCTTCTCAAGCGTCTGATGGCCAACGACCGCGATGATGCTCGCGACTGCGGCGACGGCCACAAGGAAAGCCGCGGCAACGACTATCACCATCTTGGCGCGTTTGCTCAACCGCTTATTGGGTGGCGACAGTGTGGTCATGGAGATGGCCTTTCTGACAAATCGGTTTGGCTGGTTGCCGGTGTCGACCGGCTCGCAGAAAGGCTGCGGCCCAGGACTCGGCGGATTCTCAAGCGATTCTTGGAGAACTCGTTCGCCGGTTAGTTTGCTCGGTCGACCCATCCCGGCAATATGAGGTGTTTACCTCATATTGAGTTCGGTCCGACCGTAGGCGGCCCCGAGCGACCAAATGGTCACGTATGCCAGCCCGAAGAACGCTGCCACCGCCAGCGCCACCCCGATCGACGTGGTGTCTGCGAACGGCGAGCGCATCCACTCCAGTGTGGTCCCTAGCACTTCTCTGGGCCGACTCACCAAGTCCCAGGAGTTCCAACGCTGGAACCGCCCGATCACGATGCCGATCGCACATAGTGGGATCGAAACGATGACCGCGACCCAACCGGCGAACGCGCCGAAATCCCGCTCGATGCGATCATGCACCAGTCGCAACGACACCACGCCGAGGAGGATGCCCGTCCAGGCCGCGAACCCGTACTGCAAGACGTGACGCCAGAAGTCCACGCCTTCCTCGAGATGCACGAGATCGGTCACCAGATACGGCGAATTCGGCAGGAACGCCAGCCAGGCCAAACCCAACGGCAACAGCCAAAGGCGAAGGCGCACCGCCGCAAAGCAGGCCGCGAAAAATACCGGGATCCACGCGAGAACCAGATTCCAGACGAGAAACTTCGTGGGATAGGACGGCGTGCCGGTCGGATCCGTGACGCCAAGGACGAATGTCAACACGGTTGTTGCCACCAGCGCAAGAAACAGAACGACGCGAGCGACATTGGTCATTCGTCCAGTTTGCCGCAGGACCAACGCAAAAGGCCCCGGGAAGAGTCCGGGGCCTGTCGCGTACGAAGCGGTCTAGAAGGCCGCCTCGTCGAGTTCCATCACCTCGTTGTCGAGGTTCTCGATCACGGTGCGCGTGCTGGTCAGCAGCGGCAGGAAGTTCTTCGCGAAGAACGACGCCACCGCGACCTTGCCCTCGTAGAAGGCGCGGTCGTCGCCGCTGGCACCCTTGTCGAGCGCGTCGACGGCCACCGCAGCCTGGCGGCCCAGCAGCCAGCCGATGACCAGGTCACCGACGCTCATCAGGAAGCGCACCGAACCCAGGCCAACCTTGTAGAGCTCGGCCGGGTTCTCCTGCGCCGCCATCAGGTAGCCGGTGAGCGTGGCGGCCATGCCCTGCACGTCCTCCAGCGCGGTCGCCAGCAGAGCCCGCTCGGCCTTCAGCCGGCCATTGCCGGAT
>Ga0114129_10006247_pt1 | contig 16889 bp, 14 predicted proteins | sample RhiMetdeltSRZDD1_FD_80071 | JGI IMG/M metagenome (GOLD analysis project Ga0114129, IMG submission 80071) | Populus rhizosphere microbial communities from Tennessee, USA - Rhizosphere MetaG P. deltoides SRZDD1 (version 2) (version 2) | ecosystem: Host-associated > Plants > Roots > Rhizosphere >... | reverse complement strand
GGTGAACGACATCGAGCTCGGCACCGGCGACGCGCGCCGCCTGTACGCGGCGACGCGCACGGGCGTCTGGCGATCGCTCGACGGCGGTCAGACGTGGTCGCAGCTGCTGGCGACGAACGTTCGCGCCGGCTGCCTCGACCTCGCGATGCGTCCCGATGCTCCGGACGACACCCTCTTCGCCTCGTGCGGCAGCTACGAGCAGGCGACCGTCTACCGGTTCGCGCCCGCCAGCGGCACCGCGACGCCCGAGGCCGTGCTGCGCGAGAGCGGAATGGGCCGCACGTCGATCGCGATCGCGCCATCGCGTCCGGACATCATGTATGCCCTGGCGGCGAGCAACGATCGTGGACCGGACGGGAATTACAGGCAGGGGCTGCTCGCCGTCTACCGATCGGATCGCGCCGGCGTCGCCGGATCGTGGCAGCCGCGAGTGACCAACACCGATCCGACGAAGTTGAACACGCTGCTGTTGACCAACGCAGGACCCGCCATGGCTCAAGAGTGCGGCGCGCCGGCCGGCCGCAACTCCTACGCGACGATGGGTTGGTACAACAACGTGATCGCGGTGGACCCGCGCGACCCCGAACGCGTATGGGCCGCGGGCGTCCAGTGGTTTCGATCCGACGATGGCGCTCGGACGTGGGGCATCGCCGCGTACCAGATCGGTCCGCCAGGCGCCGCCGACAGCCCGCACGTCGATCAGCACGCCATCACGTTTCATCCTGAGTACGACGGCCTGGACAACCAGGTCGCCATCATCGGCAACGATGGCGGGCTCGCGCGGACGAGGAACGCGCGCGCGCCCGTGTCGACGGGACCGCTCGCCACGTGCACGCCGGCCTCCAGCATCGGCGTGAAATGGGAGTCGCTGAATCGCGGCTACGGCGTGACGCAGTTCTATCACGGGCTCCCGTATCCCGACGGCGAGCGATACTTCGGCGGCACGCAGGACAACTCGACGGTCGTCGGCGGCGACGCGGCCGGACCCGAGGCGTGGCGCACGATCATCGGCGGCGACGGCGGCTACGTGGCGCTTCATCCGGCCAATCCGCAGGTGATGTACGGCGAAACGCAGTGGGCGAACGTCGTAAGCTCGACCGACGGCGGCATCCGGTTCACGAGCGCGACGGGGGGACTGGATCCTGTGCGCTCCACCGGCATTGGTCCCGACGCCAACTATCTGTTCATCACGCCCTTCGTGATGGATCCGGCGGATCCGAATCGCCTGTGGCTCGGCGGTGAGTACCTGTATCGTTGGTCGGCCACCGCCGTGTTCTGGACGAAGACCAGCATGGCGATGCCGGACAACGGCCTGGCCAGCGCCATCGCGGTCGCGCCGGGCGATCCCAACTACGTCATCGCCGGCACCAGCAAGGGGGACATCGTCTCGTCGCGAGACGCGCTCGCCGCGACGTCGGCGACCGCGTGGGACGTCACGCGTCCCCGCGACGGCTGGATCACATCGGTCGCCTTCGATCCGCGCAACACTTCGATCGTCTACGCCACGTACGGGAACTTCGGCGGCGCGCACGTCTATCGGAGCGCGAACCGCGGCGCCACGTGGAGCGCGATAGACGGCGGGGGCGCGGGCCGATTGCCGGACATCCCCGTTCATTGCCTCGTCGTGGATCCCGACAATCCGTCGCGCCTGTACCTCGGCACCGATCTCGGCGTGTTCGTGTCGCTCGACGCGGGGTTGAATTGGATGGTGGAGGAAACCGGTTTCGGACCGGCCGTCACCGAGTGGCTCGCGCTCGTCCGCGACTCGTCGGCGCGCCGGCGTCTATTCGCCTTCACGCACGGCCGCGGCGCCTGGCGGGTCGATGTGAAATAGCGACAGCGATCGCGTCTCACCAGCGAGAGCGCGTCGATCCTTTCCTGATTCCGACGGTCTACGAAATCCTCGACGACTGGCGTGACGCGTTCACGTCGCGCGCTCGCGCCTGGCACTCGCGACAGTTGTCGTCCGCCACGTCTCGGCCAGCATCTGCGCGCTCGCGAGCGCGTACAGGCGATCCTGCCGAATCACATCTTCACCGCGACGGACGCAGACTTCGTAGCGAGGCGCGTACTCGCGCTCGATGAGCACGCACTCGGTCCCGCCGGCCGACCACAGCCGTTGAACCGGACAATCCAGGGAAAGCATGTGAAGCGCGTAGAGCAAGCGCAGGACCGTGACGCGTGACGTTCTTGTCGGTCCGAATGACAACCTGCGTCAGCCGCAAGCCGGAGTGTGCGTGCGCCTGCGTCACACGCCCGCAGGCGCACACCGCACACAGTGATTACTGTTGCGCTTCCGTCGTTCTCGACGGCGCGGACGTCGACGTCGCGCCGCCGTAGTAGATGCCGTTGAAGAACATCTTGAACGTGCCGTGGGGCTGCGCGCGCCAGAGGACCTCGTTGCCGAACAGCACGACGTGGCCCTTGCCGACCGACGCTTCGACGATCGACACCGCCTGATCGAGGTACTGCTGGCCCCACGCCCACCCGCTGCGCAGCGGCTTCGGGCTGTCATACCACGCGATCGGCCTGACGCCTTTCATCGCCGCCTCCGGCTGCAGCCGGAACGCCGGGCTCTCGTCGCAGAACACCATCGCGCGCGGCTCCATGCCGTACGCCAGCGGATGCGTGTTGTCGATACGCGCCTCGAGGATCGATCCGGGGACGTAGTACTTCTCGCGCGGCAACGAACGCGTGGCGCCGTTGATCGTCTCGACGAGCGCGTCCCGGATCGGCAGCCCGAGGTGATGGCCGAACGACGTGGACGATCCAATCGTCAGCACCGTGCCGCCGTTCTCCACGAACGTCTTGAGCTCCGGCACGGTCTTCGCGACCGTGACGCGACCGAGCCAGTCGCGGAACTCGGCCGGGATGCCGTCGGCCGCGGGCTGCGCGCCGAATCCGCCGCCGCCGCCCGCCGCCTGATCGCGGTCCGGGATCGCGCCGTCGACGAACACGAGCACGTCGTACTTCGCGTTCAGGTTGCCTTGGTCGAGCGTCTTCGGAAAGACCACTTCGAATGGGAACTCGTACTGCTCGAAGATCCAGCGCGTCCAGCCGGAGGGCATCGAGCCGCCGTACTGATCCCACAAGCCGATGCGCACCGGCTTGAGTTTCATCATTCCTCCCGCGGGGATTGACCCCGCGGGAACAGCCGGCGGTGCAGCGATCGCGTCGAAGCTGATGCCCTTGTCCGCGGCCACCTTCTGAAGGACGGCGAGCGTCGACGTTTTTGCCGGGATGAACATCGTGCCGGCGCCGTACTGCCTGCCGTTCGCATTGAACGGCGACTTGATCCAGTAGACCTCTTCGTTCGCTTTCAGCAGGCGGTTGACCGCGACGAACCCGTCGTTCACTTCGTGGCTGAGAAGATATCCGCCGCCACTCGGCGCCTGCGCCACCTTGCCCGCCGGCGGCGTGATGAGATCCGGAACTTTCTCGAACGGGCCGTCGAAGCCGTCGAGGATGCGATCGAATTTGATCCCCATCGAGTACGACAGGTTGTAGCCGGTCACGTCGTACGGCGGCCGCGGCGGCCCGCCCGGATACGGGATGTCGTCGGGATGATCCTGCGGCTCGAACATGTCCATCACGTGCGCGCGGAACGGCTGCGCCGCCTTCACCACGTAGGAGCCGGCGGGATACTGCTTGCCGGCGACACTGAACGGCGCGGTCGCGCGGTGCACGGTGACGCCCGCCTTCATCAGGATGTTCATGAACTTCGTCGCGGTGAGGAAGTCCGGCTGATCCGACGGCAGGATGAACCCGCGCGGGTCGCGCATCTTCGGATCGCGCAGCACCGTGTTGTAGACGGCGATCGGCGCGCCGCCGCCACGTCCGCCGCCGCCGCGTCCGCCGAGCGCGGCCCGCGGTCCGAGGTTCTCGCCGCCGCGCGAGGCTCCCGCCTGCGCCGCTTCGATGGCCTCGCGCGCCGCGGCAATCCGCGTCGGATGGATCGTCCAGTTGTCGCGATTCCCCTTGTCGATGGCGTTCTTCCCCATCTTGTACATGTTGAAGAGGAAGTCTTCGTGCCGCTTGGAGGCGACGTCGAGGATCGCGTAGTTGTTCGTCACGGAGTACTCGATGGCCTCGCGGAAATAGAACGTGCGCGGCTCGATCGGATTCGGGACGTCGGCGCGGGGGAGCTGCATGTCGAGGACGAACGGAATTTCGACCGGCGTCGGGTTGCCGATGGTCTCGGTGAGAATCCCGATCTGGTTGTGGAAGTACGACGTCGTCCGGATGCCGCCGTTGAACCAGGTCGAGTAGTTCGTCGCCGATCGCATCACCGCGCCGGGCTTGCCCTCGGCGGCGAGCCGCGTGTGGATGGCCGACCCGACGGTGTCGATGCCGAGCACGACGAGCGGATCGAAGTTGTAGTTGAACGGATCGCGGAACGGCGGCGCGAAGAGCACGGCCCCCGCCGGTCCCGTCTGATGATGGTTGTACATGATGACCGGGAACCATTCGCGATACATCATCTTGTTCGCGTTGGTGCTCTCGGACATGTTCATCATGTAGAAGTCGCGGTTGTCGTCGTGGCCGATGTACTTCTGATAGAGGCGCGGAATGCCGTTGGTCGATCGCTGCTTCTCCTCCGCCTGCCGCATGTACCAGTTCGACACGAGCTCCATGCCGTCGGGGTTGATGAGCGTGCAGAGGATGACGGTGTCGTTGAGGATCCGCAGCGTTTCCGGATCGGTTCTCGTGTTGAGGCGATAGATCGTTTCGATGATCTGCTGCGCCCCGAGGACTTCGGTCGCATGGAGGCCGCCGTCAATCCACACGACCGCCTTCCCCTCGCGCGCCATCTGCCGCGCCTGTTCCTCGTTGACCTCGGCGAGCGCGAGCTTGCGGTTCGCTTCCTTGATGAGCGGCAGCCGGCGGTGATTCTCCGGCGACGTGATGATGGCCGTGACTTCGGCCCGGCCCTCTTCGGTCTTGCCGATGTCGACCACCATCATCCGCTCGGACTGCGCGTCCATCTTCTTGAGGTAGTCGAGGTACTGGGTGTAGTTGACGAGCCGGTAGTTGTCGCCGATGTCGAAGCCGAACTGCTCTTTCGGACCGGTGACTTTCGGCGCCGTCGCCGGCTTCTGCGCGTACGGCGCCGCAACGGTGACGGTCAGGGCCAACGCGACGAGCGCCGCGTATCGCTTGAACATAGAAACCTCGTGAATGGAAGACGAAACTGCGGGATCGTATCGCGGATTGCGCCGGCGGCGACAGGTAATTAGATGTGTACGCGCGTGCGCATGAGCAGGACGGTCACCATGATGAAAATGATGTTCGGAGTCCAGGCGGCGATGACTGGCGGCGGCCAGCCTGTCAACGCCGTCGCGACGCTCACTCTGAAGAAGAAATAGACGAGTGAGTAATAAACGAGGCACGCGATGAAGCCGATCACGATCGAGCGGAACCGGCCGCGCATCCAAGCCGAAAGACCGAACGCGAACGGACCGAGGGCCAGCGTGGCGAACGACAGCGCCAATCGCTGATGGTACAGGAATCGCTGTCCGCTGGTCCTCAGCTCGCCGAGCGTCAGCTCGTTGGCGCCTTTTGGCAGGGGGCGCGCGGCAACGGTCTCGCGGAACGCCTGGTTCGCTGCCGGGACGATCCACGCGAGCGTCACGAGCATCAGTGCGCAGCAGACAACGCTGATGATGACGATCGATCGCCTGGTGCGGAGAGTGGCTGCGCGGCCTCGCAGACCAGACACGATTCCGATCGCAACCCCGATCGGCAGCGTGATCGGGATCGCCTGCGGAATGATGAAGAGCAAGAGCCAACCGACCTGGTCGACAGTAGCCCGCAGATAGAAGCGGCCGTCTTCCGCGTAATCAACCATGTGCGACAGCGGCGGGTACATGAGAAGCATCGTCACGATGCTGGTGGCGATGCACGAGAACGCAAGCGTGCGGCCGAGCGCGTGATCATCGGCGGCGGCCCATTCGCGCGTCAGCGGCCATGCACGCGCCGTTGCGTGCAGACCAATCACTTTCCAGAACGCGACGTAGCCGGTGAACCGAATCCACCGGCTGCGCCAGACCTGTTTGCGACTGGCCGCCTCCGCGTACTCGGACTGCAGATCGGCGATCACCGGATCAATCAACCGCGTCATCGCCCTTGCACTGCACACGCGCGATGCCCACGCGCGCAGCCGTTCGCCGGGCCGCGGCCGCCTCATCGCGCGAACTCCGGCAACAGGCGCGCGACGTGCGACCATGCGTCGAGCACGCGGCGGCCGAGCGGCGTGGCCTCGTACATGCGGCGCGGCAGCCCGCCGGCGTCGGCCGGGGCGTCTTCGAGCCGCGACGTGATGAGCCCCTTCTCCTCCATCCGTCCCAGCGTGACGTAGATCGTTCCCCGTTTCAGCCGGCGTTTCGATGCCGCGACGAGCTCGAGTCCGTACATCTCGCGCGTGCCGACGAGCAGCTCCAGCACGAGCGCCTGCTTGGCGGGAAGGGTCGGCATCCGGCGCTTGCGCCGGGGCATGGCGGTGATCTTACAGATTGTAAGACTGCTGTCAACCATCGGTGGTGTTACGCTGTGTGCATGCGCGTGACCGTGTTCTCCGACTACGTGTGACCGTACTGCTACCTCGAGGAGCCGGTGGTCGACCGGCTGAAGCGGGAGTACGGCGATCGCATCGAGGTGGCCTGGCAGGCGTTCGAGCTGCGTCCCGAGCCGGCGCCGCTGCCGCCGCCGGACGATCCCGGGCGCCGGCAGCGATGGGCCTCGTCGGTGTTGCCGATGGCGGCGGAGCGCGGATTGGAGATGCGGCTGCCGTCGATTGCGACGCGGACGCGGCTGACGCATCAGGCGGTCGAGCTCGCGCGCGATCAGGGCAGGTTCGATCCGATGCACCGCGCGATCTTCGAAGCCTTCTTCCACGACAGCCGCGACATCGGCGACGCCCAGGTGCTGGCTGACATCGGTCGGGCAGCCGGCATCGAGCCGGCGCTCATGACGCGCGCGCTCGCGGCCGCGACGTATCTGCCGCGCGTGCTCGAGCAGGAACAGCTCGCGTACCGGCTTGGAGTCAATGGAGTGCCGGCGATGCTCGTGGGAGACGATCTCGCGACCGCCGAACCGGTGATTGGCGCCGTGCCGTACGACTGGCTGCGGGCCGCTGTCGATCGCGCGCTGTCGGGCGATTCAATCGAGTGGCGCCGCCGCGCCCTGAAGTCCGCGATCCCGCTCAAAGAATCCGACTGACGCCAACGGCGAGAGGCCGTTTCAACACCCGTTTCGGAGGGGCGGCCGCGCGTGTCCGCCCAAGGGCTATCGAGTGGTCTGGCTCGCGACTGACGACTGAAGACTGGCCAGAGCCGCCGCCGGCATCAGGCGCACGGCGATCGCCGCCCGCTGTCCGGCATCGAGGTCGAACCGCGACCTGTCGATCGAGAAGAACTCGGCCGCCGTGCGCTTGGCGCGCATCAGACCTTTCAGGCTGTGCTCCTTCGACGCGAGCAGATAGTGTCCCAGCTCGTGCGCCAGCGCACGCCCCATCGCGCGGCCCAGCAGCGTTTCACTCTCCGCGCGCGGCATCTTCTCCGACGCTCCGGTGGTTCCGCGCGACTGATCCATCAGCGCGTGCGCATTCGTGTACGACACGTAGATGGCGTGCTGGGGCGCGCCGTCGTCATCGAACACGATCCAGCCCAGCGGCAGCGATGTCTCGTCGCGCCTGACGCGGTTGGCCCAGTGGCCGATCGTCAGGCGCAGCGCAGACGACACACGGCCGTCCCGCTTCCAGATGATCGTCAGGCCGGCGGCGCGCCAGATGTCGCCGGCTTCCGCCAGCACGCGCTCGACGAGGGACGGCGAGATGTCCGTCGCGACAATGACGTCGATGACGAGCGGCGGCACATTCGTCAGGGGTCGCGCGGTGAGTGCGGAAGACGTGATCAGAGCGACACCGGCGACGAGGCTCGCGGCCATCAACATCTTGTCTGCTGTAGACGGACGTCGAAGCCAAAAGTTTGATGTCCGATCTCGCAAAGATCGGACATCAGCACCGCGCAGTGTTCAGATCTGAAAATCTACCGAGACGATGTGCTCGCTGAGGCTGACGCCGAGCTGCGCCACCGGGACGTGCTGAGGATTCTTTGCGTAGGCATCGAGCGCCGCACGATCGGGAAACGTAATCATCAGACCGGTGTCGTACGAGCGTGGCGCGCGCACGACGTCCTCGCCAACCTTCAAGTCGATCACGCCGTCTAAGGTTTTCAACGCGGCCAGCCGCTCGCGGTGTTGTGTGCGTGCGGCGGCGTCGGTCTCGGGCTTGTACTTGAAGCAGACGAGGTGTAGCAGCATCAGAGCTCTTCTCCTTCGATGTCATCGTCGGCCATGTCCACGACCACGCTGTGGATGTCGACGCGGAACCATTCGCGAAACGTTCTGAGGTCGCGCGTCTGCGGCCACGCCGACTCGTCGTCGGTCCAGGCCGCGAGCTGAAATTCGAACAACCAGCCGGCGTTCTCCTCGACCCACTCCTGCACGTCTTCTTCGAGCTCGAGCTCCGGCAGCAGGCACGCGGTGCCGAACGGCCTCGCGCGCGCGACCGTCAGCGCGCCGCGGTTGGCCGCGGCGTCGGTCTGCCGGGTCCAGTTGACGTAGGGTTCGGCGCCGGTGATGGAAACCGCGATGCGGTTGATGACGCGCATCGGGGGATTGTAGCGCGGGCCTTTTTCGGGTCCGCGAGGGCGGCCCTGCCCTTCGACAGGCTCGGGGCATCCCGAGCTCGTCGAGAGATGAAAGGACCGCCCTACACGAGCCGCGCGATCGGCGCCTCCTCCGTCTCGCGAGCTGCGGCGGCAATGGCGCGGCCGATGATGTGCGCGGCCCGCGGCGCACGCGCGGGCGGCTGCGACGTGTAGCAGATCCTCAGCTGATGCGCGCCGCCTTGATCGACGTAGAACGGCTCGCCCGAGACGAGGATGACCGACTCGCGCGCCGCGTGCTCCTGCACCGCCCGCGCGCGGATGCGTGACGGCAACTGGCACCAGAGATACATGCCGCCGTCCGGCACGGCGAAGCGCAGCATGCCGGCGGGCACGTGCTGCCGCAGCGCCTGGACCATGGCGTCGCGGCGCCGGCGATGCTCGGCCTTGAGCGTGACGAGATGGCGGTCGAACACGCCGCGCGTCACCAGCTCGCACACGACGAGCTGCGAGAGGTTCTGCGTGTGCGGATCGATCTGCTGTTTGATCAGGGCGAGCTGCTCGACGATCGGCTTCACCGCGCTGATCCAGCCGAGCCGCAGTCCCGGCGCCAGCATCTTCGAGAAGCTGTTGATGCGGATGACCACGTTGCGCGCCTCGTCGAGCTTGAACAGCGACGGCGGCGGCGCCGACTCGAGCGCGAGCTCCCGATAGGTGTCGTCCTCGACGATTGGCACGCGATACCGCGCGGCCAGCTCCAGCAGCTCGCGGCGCGCGCGAATGGGCAGCGTGACGCCGGTCGGATTGTGGTGTGTCGGATTCGTGTAAATGAGCTTCGGCCGATACCGGAGGAGGAGCTCTTCGAGCTCGTCGACGTCGGCTCTCGCGATGTCCCAGCCGACGAGGCGCGCGCCGGCATTCCGAAACGTCTGGATCGCGCCGAGGTATCCCGGCCGATCGAGGATGACGGCGTCGCCGCGATCCACGAGGCAGCGCGCCAGCAGATCGAGGCCCTGCTGCGCGCCGGCGATGACGAGGATGTGCTCCGCCTCGCCGCCGAACCGCTCCGCCAGCGCCGCGCGAAATCGCGGGAGTCCTTCGGTCGATCCATGGCGCCACGCCGTCGCCGCGTCCTTGGCCAGCACGTCGTTCATCGCGCGATGGAACGCGTCGACCGGAAAGCAGTCGAGCGCCGGTTCGCCCGCCGCCAGCGACATCAGCGCGGGATCGGCGGCGGCGCGCACGAGATCGCGAATCGCCGTGTCGGTCGCCTGCAGCGCCGACGCCGCGATTTTGCCGCGCCACGCGAACGGCGCGCTGCCGGCATCGGGCTTCGCCGACACGAAGGTGCCGCGGCCGACGTACCCGCGGACGAGGCCGCGCGATTCGAGCTCGCGATACGCGCTGACGACCGTCGCGCGGCTGACGCGCAGCGCTTTGGCGAGATCGCGCTCGGGCGGCAGCCGATAGCCGGCCGGCACGTCGCCGCGCGCGATGCCGGCTTCGACGAGATCCACGAGGCGGCGGTACAGCGGCCGCGTGCGCGGCAGCGCTTTCGGGTCGGCGCCGAGCGCGCGAAACAAGCCAATCGTCGATTGGACCGTCTGAAGCGGTGATTTCTTCGGCATGATTGCGGTCCAATTGTATCGCTTGTCCGCCGCGATCGGCACAGGCGGAGGCGGATGCGGAAGGAGAGAACGATGGACGCGATCGATGGTCTGGTGTACGTGAATGGTGGGTTTCGTCCGCCGGCCGAGGCCACGGTCAGCGTGTTCGATCACGGCCTGCTGTACGGCGACGGTGTCTTCGAAGGCATCCGCGCGTACAACGGACGCATCTTCAAGCTCGAACGCCACGTCGATCGGCTGTTCGACTCGGCGAAGGCGATCCGCCTCGACATCCCGCACACGCACGCCGAGGTCTGCGCGCTCGTCATCGAGTCGTGCCGCCGCAACGACATCACCGACGGATACATCCGCCTCGTCGTGACGCGCGGCGCCGGCGATCTCGGGATCGATCCGCGGAAGTGCCCGCGCGCCGGGGTGATCGTGATCGCGCGCAGGACGATCGCGATCTATCGCGCCCCGTCGGCCGGCATCCGCGTGGTGACGTCGACCTTCCGCCGCAATTCGCCGGAGGCGCTCAGCCCGGCGATCAAGTCGCTCAATTATCTGAACAACGTCCTTGCGCGGATCGAAGCGAACGATCGGGGCGCCGACGAAGCGCTGATGCTCGATTCGCAGGGCTACGTCTCCGAAGCCACCGTCGACAACTTCTTCATCGTCACCGATCACGCGCTGCTGACGCCGCCGACCGCGACGAATCTCAAAGGGGTGACGCGCGAGACGCTGCTCGGCCTCGCGGTCAGCCTCGGGATCAAGGCGCAGGAAACGCCCTTCACGCTGTTCGACGTCTGGACGGCGAAGGAAGCGTTCCTCTGCGGCACGGCGGCGGAAGTCGTGCCGGTGGTCTCGGTCGACGATCGCGTGATCGGCAACGGCGGCGTCGGACCCGTGACGGGCCGCATCATGGAAGCCTACGAGCAGCTCGTGCGCGCGCAGGGCACGCCGATCCATCCGGTTCCGACGGCGCGTGAAGCCGTCGCCGGATTCAGAGTCTGACCGGCGCCGCCGCGCTACGCCGTGGTCAGATATCGGCGAAGCGCGTCGAGCGTGCTCACCATCGACTCGCGTGCGATGCGCGAGACGATGGGGGACGCGATTGGCCGCACGAGCGCCGGCACGTCACGGCTGAGCGTCAGCGACTCGAGATCCACCCGCACGCCGCCGTCGATCTGCTCGTAGCGCCAATACGAGTTCAACCGCCAGAGGAAGCCGCGGTCGCCGCTGCCGACCTCGGCGATGCGCGTGGCGACGCTCCGCGCCGTCGCAATCGCCGGCGTGCGGCGGCGGAACGTCATCTCGTGCTCGGTGTCGTAGGTCACCGTCACGATCGCGTGGCGGACCAGGCGAATGAAGACGCGCAGCGAATCGGGCCCGCGCGAGAGGACGCGCGACGAGACGACGTCGGCCTGCGGCGGCGGCGTGCCGGGATGCTGCAATCGATCGAGCACGTCGTCGAGCCGCACTCCGGGAATGAACACCGATCCGCGCCAGCGGCTGATGGTGCCCGACGGCACGCCGAGGCTCTCCCCTTGCGGCTCGGTCTCGCGAGTCGCCGCGCCGGCGCGAGCCGCCGCGGCCGACCGCTCCAGGCGCGCCTCGGTCTCGGCGACGTGCCGGTTCCACGCCGCGATCGTGTCGGCGCGCGGACCGGCGAATGCGGCCGTCGCGCTGAAGAGCAGCATCGCGACCGCCGGCGTCGCACCGCGAAACACCCATCGATCCGCGACGAAAAAGTTCACGAGGCTCATCGTCGCCACGGCGATCGCGTTGGCGATCACCGGCGGCAGGCCGAGAACGCCGGCGTAAACCGCCATCAGCGCGACGTTCCCGCCGATCGATGTGATGCCCGTCGCGATGTTGAACCGGACGAACCGCGCGAGCCTCGCGAACCTCCGATCGGCCCACGTGACGCGCTCGTGCCAGATGAAGTTGTGAACCACCGCGAGCTCCACGGCGACGATCGTCGCCGGCAGCCACGACCACTGCGCCAGCGCGGTCAGCAGCGCGAGGGCCGCGAGCTGGAGGGCGAAGCCCATCCAGCCGACGATGATGAATGTGGAGAAGCGGTTCATGCGGCCTGCTCCACTGCAGCCACGCGTTTGTCGGGCAGCGGCTCCGCGACGTACAACGACCGGGTGTTTCTGATCGCGGAAACTGCGAAAGCCACGATCATCCCCACGATCGAGACCAGTCCGCCGACGTCAAAGAGCCGCACCTGCAGGCCGGCGATATCGACCCACGGCTTGTTCACGACGGCGATCGCGCCGGCAGCCAGCACGAGACGCAGCTCGGTTGGACCGAAGCCGGCAAACGAAATCCGGAACACGCCCGCCGCATGCGTGGCCAGGTAGCTTTCCGCGGCCACGAGAAAATACGCGGCGACAACCGCGATCGCCAGCGACGGATGCATGAGTCCCGACGCCCCGATGCCGGCGAACAGTGCCGCGGTCCCGACCAGATCGATCACGTGATCGACGTAGTAGCCGTAGCGCGGCCGCTGCTGATTGCGGACGCGGGCGAGCGTGCCGTCGAGGCTGTCGCCGAACCAGTTCGCCGCCAGCGCGAGAACGAACGCCGCGGCGCACCAGGGCGCGGCCGGGATTTGCGCGAACGCCACGGCCGCGAGCGGCATCGAGACCAGTCCTACGAGCGTCAAATGGTCGGAATTGATCCACGACGGGAGCCGCCGCGCGATGGCAATCAGCAACCGCCGTTCGGATTCGGCGAGCAGGCTGCGGTGCTCGCGGGTGTGCTGCATACAGAAGCCTCCACCCGGGAATGCGAGAAACTCGCGCGGACCAGCTCAGGCAGGGCGTAAGATTTCGTAAAGGAGGCTCCCCATGGCGGACTCGCATCCGTGCGCCCATCCTGGTTGCAGTTGCATGGTCGAGAAAGGCGGACCTTTCGGCAAGTACTGCAGCGAGCACTGCAAGCAGGCTGGCGACAAGATCGAATTGCGCTGCGAATGCCGGCACCCAGGTTGTCGGTGATTGGCCGATTTCAGGTCTGCCCGTGTGACTCGAGGTCGTGCCAGCGCGCGTACGCGCCGGCGATCTCGCGACCGACGTCGTCGGCGCGCGCCAGCGCCGCGCGAATCGCGTCCGGCGCTTCCTTGTAGAAGTCGGGCCCCGCGATCCGCGCGTTGAGCGCGCCCTGCTCCGCTTCGAGCGCCTCGATGCGCGCTGGCAGCGCCTCCAGCTCGCGCCGCTCTTTGTAGCTGAGCTTCCGCCGCGTCGACCGTTCGACGGCGGTCGCGACCGACGATTCGGAACTCCGCCGCGTTCTCTCCGGCGGAGACGGTTCGGGTCGCTGACGCAGCCAATCCTCGTAGCCGCCCACATACTCCTGCACCCGCCCCTCGCCTTCGAACACGAACGTGCTCGTGACCACGTTGTCGAGAAAGGCGCGGTCGTGGCTGACGAGCAGGAGCGTGCCCGGCCATTCGACGAGCTCCGCTTCGAGCAGCTCCAGCGTTTCGAGATCCAGATCGTTGGTCGGCTCGTCGAGCACCAGCACGTTCGCGGGCCGTGTGAACAGCCTCGCGAGCAGCAGGCGATTGCGCTCGCCGCCCGACAGCGCCTTGACCGGTGACCGCGCGCGCTCGTTGGAGAACAGGAAATCGCGGAGGTACGCGTGCACGTGGCGCGTGCGTCCGTTCGCGGTGACCGTGTCGTTCCCGTCGCCGACCGTTTCGAAAACGGTCTTCTCGGGATCGAGCTGCTCGCGCTGCTGATCGTAGTACGCGACTTGAACGTTTGCGCCGCGCCGGACTTCGCCCTCGTCGGGCGTCAGCTCCCCGATGATCATCCGCAGCAGCGTCGTCTTGCCCGCGCCGTTGGGACCGATGAGGCCGATGCGATCGCCGCGCATGATGCGCGCGGAGAAGTTGCGGACGATCGCAGGGCTGAAGCCCCCGTGGGCGCCGAAGCGCTCGGAGCGCGGCGGCGGCTGCGCCAGTTGCGGCGCGTACGTTTTCGAGATGCCGTCCACCTCGAAGACCAGCTTCCCCGACGGATCGGCGAGCTCCGCCTGCAGGCGCACCAGGCCGATCTGATCGCGCCGATCGGCGCGCTCGGCGCGCATCGCCATCAGCGCGCGGACGCGCCCTTCGTTCCTCGTCCGCCGTGCCTTGATGCCCTGGCGGAGCCACGCTTCCTCTTCGGCGAGCTTCTTGTCGAACCTCGCCTGCTCCGCCGCTTCGTTCGCGAGCGCCTCCTCTTTGCGGCGCAGGTAGGTCGCGTAGTCGCCGGGCCACGACGTCAAGCGGCCGCGATCGAGCTCGACGATGCGCGTCGCGAGACGCTGCAGAAACGCCCGATCGTGCGTGACGAACAGCACGGCGCCCGGATACTCGGCGAGGAAGTCTTCCAGCCACGTGATCGCGTCGATGTCGAGATGGTTCGTCGGCTCGTCGAGCAGCAGAACGTCCGGCTGGCCGACGAGCGCGCGCGCGAGCAGGACGCGGCGCCGCCATCCGCCCGACAGCGTATCGACGATCGCGTCGGGCGGAAGCTGCAGGCGCGACAGGATCAGATCGACGTGATGCTCGCGCAGCCACGCTTCGTCTTCGTCGAGATGATGGGTGTGACCTTCGGCGACGACGTCGAAGACCGGGGCGTCCGCGGACAGCGGCACGTCCTGCTCGAGGCGCGCGATGCGAAGCGCGGGCTGACGCCACACGGTTCCGCCGTCCGGCGCGACCTCGCCGCTGATGATTCTCAGCAGCGTCGACTTGCCGGTGCCGTTGCGGCCGATGATCGCCACGCGCTCGCGCGCGTCGATCTGCAGCGAGATCTCTTCCAGCAACGGCAGGTGACCGAACGCAATCGACACGCGATCGAGCGCAGCGAGCGGCACGTCTCTCAACGTACCACGGTCACGAAGGAGGGGCCGACCCGCGTGTCGGTCCTGGGCTCAGCGGTCAGCCGTCAGCGTTGAGGCAGGAGCAGCGTCAGCGCACCGCTTGCGATGAGCGCGACGGCCCAGATGAAATCGAGATTGATCCACGCTTTGCGGAGGAGACCGACGCCGAGCTTGTGGAACACAATCCAGGCAATCGCGGCGGTGACGAGGAGATAGCTGGCGCTGTGGACGACGGTCGCCGCCAGACCTGAGGCGAGATCGGGCGACCCGTGCAGGTGCGCCGCGTGATCGCCCGCGTTTGCCGACATCCGCAGCCAGACCGGGAGGACCATCAGGCCGGCCCCGTGCGCGGTGGCGACGAGGAACGACCAGATGGTCAGCCCGACGACACCGATCCGCATGCTGCCGTATCGCGGATGGCGATGACGAACGAGTCGCTGCACGCCGAGTATCACGAGAATCGCGGCGATCGGCCAGCGGATGACGTGAAGCGGCAGCACGATTCCGGCAAGGACGCCGAGCGCAACGGCGGCTGCCACCGCGCACGCGTGACCGATGCCAATCGGGACGAGCGCGCGCCACACCGCGGCCGACCGGTTCTCCTGCATCCCCAGCGCGACCGCGAACAGCCAGCCCATGCCGGGATTGATGCCGTGAAACGCGCCGAGAAACAGGAGCATCCCCCAGGACGTCATCATTTGTCACACGTCACGACGTAGGGGCCGACCCATGTGTCGGCCCGGGGCGGACACGCGGGTCCGCCCCTACCAGCGTGTTCTGAAATCCTAAGAGAAGCAGTACGAGTCGGACGACGCGTCGCCGCCCTCCAGATGGACCTGATGCGGTCTCAGCTTGCCGGTGTCGAGGAAGAACTTCGGATCGAGCGCGCAACCGCCCGGCGTCGCGTCGATCTTCGCGATCCAGCCGCGCACGCCGTCCGGGTAGAACTGCTCGTCCCATGACTGGTAGAGCGAGTTCGTGAAGTACACGCGCTTCCCGTCGCGGCTGATTTCCACCATCTGCGGACCACCGTTCAGCGGCGTCGCGGGATGATGGGGATGCGTCGCGCGTCGCACGATGCCGCCGATGTGCACCGACCCGGTCAGCTTCGGCGCGAACGGATTCGAGACGTCGTACTGCCGCATCTCGCCGGTGCCCCAGCACGAGACGTACAACTGCCGATCGTCGAGCGACAGATTGATGTCCGTGACGAGCGGCGGCACCGCCTTGAAGCCCTGCAGCAGTGGCGGTAGATCCGCCGGATCGGCCGCCTCTGCTGGAATCTCGATGACCTTGGTGACCGCCCACCCGCTGCTGTCCGATCCGTCCTTGCGATGCCACAGCCAGATCGACGACGACAGATCCTTCAGCGACGTCACCACGCCGACGAACCCGTACGCTTTTTTCGGATCGTGCGCCGGCCGCAGCTCGAGCACCATCTGATACTCGGCGCCGAGATCGAGCACCTGCCGGTGGCGGCGCTTCTGCAAATCCCAGACGTGGAGCTGATGACCGTACTTCCCCGCGAGCAGCAGCTCGGGATTCACGCCGCCCTCGACCATGTCCGGCGTGCCCCACTCGCTGGTGATCATCGTGTCGTGGCCGAGATGCCACCAGAAGTCGTACGCGAGGTACTGCGGACCGCGATCCCGTTCCCACCGGCCCTCGATCTCCAACGTATCCGGATTGAGCACGAAGATGCCGCCCGGACCGGTGCCGTCGGCCGATCCGATCG
>Ga0114129_10006245_pt1 | contig 16892 bp, 10 predicted proteins | sample RhiMetdeltSRZDD1_FD_80071 | JGI IMG/M metagenome (GOLD analysis project Ga0114129, IMG submission 80071) | Populus rhizosphere microbial communities from Tennessee, USA - Rhizosphere MetaG P. deltoides SRZDD1 (version 2) (version 2) | ecosystem: Host-associated > Plants > Roots > Rhizosphere >... | reverse complement strand
GCCCCGTTGTTGCCGGCGTAGTACCGCTGCTGAACGTAGTGCAGCAATTGCCCGCCCGTTTTCAGCGAGTGACGTCCTTTCAGCCAGGTGACTTTCTCGTTGATCTGAAACGTCTTGTCGAGCGTATCGGTGTTGCTCGCTCCCGTGCCGATGTTCGTGAGTGAGCTGCCCCACTGGATCGCGCTGAGCCCGGGGATCGGTTGCCCCCCTCCAATCCCGAACGTCGCGTTGGCGTTTCCAAGGCCGGCCCAGTCGAGAGCCTCGGTCACGATGGTGATCTGGTTGTAGCCGACCAGGACCTCGTTGATGAGCGACGAATTGATGACGCGGTTCCAGTTCACCGCCAGATTGCGAAACGGCGCAGTCCTCACGGTGCCGAGAAGCAACGGAAATCCCCTCTTGTCGTTCTTTTCGTCGTACTTCGAGAATGAGAACCGTCCGAAGATCTTGTCTCTGTTCGACGCGTTCCAGTCGACTCGCGCATCGGCCTGATGCGCACGAATGGTCGTGAGCGTCTCGCCCACGAAGTTTCCGATCACGCCGCCGCTCACCGTCCGGTTCGGCAGCGGATAGAGCGAGGCGTTGGAGAGGATCGCGCGAGCGATCGGGCTCATTCGACCCAATGGGATCTGATTGCCGGCAAACGTCTGCCCCGTCAACGGGTCGCGGATGACCGAGCTGACGCTCGAAAGGTCGCCTCGCCGCCAGGCTTCCGGCGCGACGGAGAGCGTCTCGAACCCGGGCGCGTTGTACCGCGTCCCCTGATAGTCCGCGAAGAAGAACAGCCGGCTCTTGGCGATCGGCCCACCGATCGTCCCTCCGAAAATGTCCTGCCGGCGCTCCGGCTTGGCAGCGCCCGAGCGGTTGTTGGACCACGAGTTGGCGTCCATGGCGCTGTTCCGATAGAACTCGAAGACGTTGCCCCGCACCTGGTTCGATCCGGACTTGATCACGTTGCTGATGACCGCGCCTGCCACGTTGCCGGTATCGGCGGCGTAGTTGTTCGTCTCGACGCTGATCTCGGCGATCGCATCCGGGCTCGGCTGGTATGCGACGAGGTTGTCGATCGACTCGTTCATGTCGACGCCGTCGATCATGTAGTTGTTGGTCTGTTCGCGGTTGCCGTTGACGTACGGTCGTCCACCACCGAAGTTGCGGATCTCGCTGAAGGTGCCCGGGTTCGGCGACACGACTCCGGGCAGCAGCAGCGACAGCGCTCCGGTATTGCGGCCGTTGATTGGCATCTGCTCGACCGTCGTCCCCGAGATCACTTCGCCTACGGTTGCCGTTTCGGTCTGGAGAAGCGGCGACGTGCCGACGACGACCACTGTCTCTTCGATCGCGCCGAGCGACAGCTTGAAATCGATTCGAACGGTCTGCAGCGCTTCCACCTGAATCGGCTGCGTCGCCGAGGTCTTGAAGCCGGACAACTCCGCTTTGACCACATAGATCCCGACGGGCAGCGAGGTCACCGTGTAATTCCCCGCGTTGTTGGATGTCGCCGTGTACGTCACGTTCGTGGCCTGGTTGGTCGCGGTGACGGTCGCGCCCGGCACGGTGGCGCCGCTTTGATCGGCGACGATACCGGTCAGCGTACCTGCGCCCGTTTGGGCGAAGGCGTTGCCTGGAAGCAGCACGTCGATGAGCAGGAGCAGCAACACAGTCGAAAGCCACAGCCGCGGGGTTCTCATGGTTTCTCCTTGGGTCGAATTGCCGTAACCATGGCGTAGCCACAGCCCAGAGTCAAGCGGGATGAACGACGAAATGTGCACTCATCATGTAGGATGAAGCACTGTTCGCGACGACCCAAATACCCTTTGCGGTCTTTGCGTTCTTCGTGGACGTGGAGGCGTGCCCATGCATCGCAGATCGTTCGTCCGCCTGCTGGCGGCGGGAGCCGCCTACGCCAGGGCGCCGGTCGCGGGAGCTGCCCAGAAGGCAGAAGGCCTCCCGCCCCTCCGCGTCGTCTCGAAGTATTCAGCCGCGAAAGTGCCTGGCATGCCCGGGCCTTATCCCGGACGCGTCGTGTCGGTGAAGTCGGACAAAGTCGTCGACACGACTACAGGAAAGGCAGACGACGCTATCGTGCGCGAGATGATGGCGCAGGGCATCCGCAGGCTGACGAACGCCGCGACAACGGCTGACGCATGGCGGCGCTTCTTCGAACCGTCGGACGTCGTCGGCATCAAGGTCAACTGCGGCGGCTTTCCGCACTGTATTTCCGCGTATGAGATCGTGGCGGAAGTCGTGCGACAACTGACCGGCATCGGCGTTCCGGTCACCCAGATCTTCGTGTACGAGCGGTTTCAGAACCAGATGGATGAGTGCAACTACGCCGCGCATCTGCCGAGTGGCGTACAGAGCGTCGCGGCCGAGCGCGCCAATCGGAACGCCGACAACAGCGGCTACGATCCCGCGACGTACCTCGAGGCCGATCTCTTCGGCGAAGAGGACACGCGGTCGAACATGATGCGGCTGGTGTCGCAGCGGCTGACGAAGATCATCAACATCCCCAACATGAAGGACCACGGCGCGACCGGCGTGACGGGCTGCCTGAAGAACATCGTGTACGCTAGATTATCGAATGTGGCGCGCACGCACTCGCGCGGCAAGTCGCACACCTACTCGGTCGTCGGCGCGCTCGCCGCCATGGAGCCGCTCCGCTCGAAGACCGTGCTGCAGGTCATGGACGGCCTGCGCGGCGTGTGGCACGGCGGTCCGTTTGCCAGAACGACGCGCTATGTGTTCTACCCACGCGAGATCATGTTCGCCACCGATCCGGTCGCCATCGATCGCCTGCTGCTCGACATCATCGAAAACGAGCGCCGCGCGCACGGCGCGATCTCGATCTGGGATCGCTCGCCTGCGTCGTTGAAGATCGACAACAACCGGGCGCGCGACGCCGATCCCAACGTGAACATCATCATCCGCGAGCCGGGCCACGTGGAGTATGCGTCGACGCTCGGCCTCGGCGTGTACGACCTCAAGAAAATCAAGGTCGAGCGCCTGACCGTATGACGGCGCTCGTCGTGCTCGCGCTCTCGTTGCCCTGTGTCTACTGGACTGGTGGCACCGAGAGCCGGGCGACGCTCGAAGGGGCAGGTATCACGCGGATCTGCGTCGCGCCAGGCCGTGCCGATTCATGGCGTGCGGCGGGTTTCACGGTCACGCCGCTCACCGACGCCGAGCTTGCCGCTCGCGAACGTCTACCCTCGCCAGGGACGACCCCGCGGCCGGGCGTCGCGTCGCCGACTCGCGCACCGTGGATTGACGCGAACGGCTGGCGTGTGACGAGGCATCCGACCACCAAATACGTCTACGACGTCCCGGCGGGAAACGCGGCGCTCGCGGCGGCAGAGATCGTCGCGTACGGCGCCGACGCCGTCCTGAAGATTGATCCGGCGGACGCCGCAACCCTCGGCCGGATGCTCGCGTTCCTCGCCGCGCTGCCGCCGGCCGACCTCCCGCCGGTTGCCGACGTCGGGATCGTGGACGATGGATCGGCGATCACAGGCGAGGTGATGAACCTGCTGTCGCGCCGCAATCTGCTGTTTCAGGTGGTGCAGGCGCCGTCTCCGCGACTGCCGATCACCATCAGGATCGGCGCCCCCGAATACCCGCGCGAGGAAGCCGCGGATCCCAGCGCATTTGCACAGAAGATCCGACGTCAGGTGACGGACGAACGGCGAGCGCTGCGCGTCTACGGCAGCGAGGTCGTCATCTGCCGCCTGACCGCCGCTGGCGGGCGGGCGAGAGTCCACCTCCTCAATTACGGCGGCCGCGAGATCGAAGGACTGCGCATTCGCGTGCAGGGAACGTATACCGATGGCGAAGCCCACGTGGCTGGCACGGGACGCCTCGCTCTGGAAGATCGAGTCGTGGCCGGAGACGCGACCGAATTCACCATCCCTCGAATCACGACATACGCCATCGTGGATCTGCGGACCGCACGTTGACATGGAATAGCATTCGACGCCATCCGATCGGATAGATCGTTATCCGCCCGGATAGGGATCGGCACGCATCGAACCGTTGCGAGCCGCCGGTTCGCACGTCTTTCGGGCCGCTGCCGCTGGCTCGCCAATTGCTCTGTCCTCGCATCATTCGGACGAGTCCAGCAGGAGGCGTTCCATGGCGAGGCAGCTCGGCGTCAAACCGATTCGAAAAGTCTCCGCGGGCGCGGTCGGCGGAGCGACGATAACGGTGGCTCTCTGGATGCTCAAATCCGTGTGGAAGGTCGATGTTCCCGCGGAGGTCGCGAGCGCCCTGACGGTGATCCTCACATTCGCCGTTTCGTATCAGACTCCCGCGGCCGAAGACGATCTCACGCCCGCGCCGTTGGAGATTCCAAAGGCCGCGTGAGCTCGGGTCGTCGCGGGACTCGAGACTCTCCACGCAGAGTTCGGAACTGTGCAGGGCCCCGAGTCTCGAGACGTCACGGCACGCGAAATTCAGCGAACGACGTAGCGGACTCTCGGTACGTCGGTGCCGAGTGGGGTACCGAGGTTCGACAGATCCTGCGGCCGCGCCCAGCGGCCGAACACGAATCCAATCACGACGCGTCCATTGTTGGTCGGGCCGACGAGCGATTCATTGACCGTTACTTCCGCGGTCAGCTCGAGCCGCTCGAATAGCTGGTGCGACACGCGCAGCATGGCGCCGGGGCGGCCTCCCAGCGGCTCGGGCTGATGGAGGAACACCAGATTGCCTTCCAGATATGTCTTCGGTGCCCAGGGCGCCAGACTGACTTGCGCGCCACCCCCGAACTGATCCACGACTCGCAGCAGAGCATCATCGTGGAATCCTTTCGCGCCGAACACGTTGACGCGGAATTTCTTCAACAGCACATCGAGCGTGAACGACGCATGGCCGAGCACGCCGGCATCGCTCGCGGCGGTGAGCTCCGCGGACTTGATGTTCGCGAACACGCCGCCCTGTAGCCATTTCCACCGGTTCAAGAGCCCGGCGTCCAGCTCGCCCTCGTAGCGTTCGTGGTACCCGATGAACTCGCCCTGCGTCTGCACACCGAACGAGTGCGTCGGCCCGAAGGGCACCATCGCGCGCCCCTGCCCGCTGAAGGTGAAATCGCTCGTCCGCGTGTGACCAAACGCGGGTCCGCCCGACATCGACAGCGACGCGAATGTCGGCGGATGACACACCCAGGCCTCAGGCGTTTCGCCGGTGAGATTCACCAGCTTCAACGGTGTCGACGTATCGCTGCTGCTGATGGTGATCGTCCCGCTCTTCGCGCCGGGACTCGTGGGCTGGAGTCGAATCGGTACCTCCAGCGAGGTCCCCGGCGCGATCGTCAGCGGGAACGAGAGCACCTGTGGTGTCTGGAACTCGGGCGAGCTGGACGTGATGTTGGTGATCGTGAGCGGACAGATGCCGGAGTTGGCGATCGTCATGATCTTGTCGCGGAAGGTTCCCTGGCAGACTGGCCCGAAGTTGCCGGTGTCCACCACCATCGTCGCGATGATGGCGCTGCCGCCTGTGCCCGAGACCGACACCTTCGCTGACGGCGTCACCGGATCGTTGCTTGGCACCGTCAACACACCGGTCTGGAGACCCGTACTGGTCGGCGTGAACTTCACCTGGAATGGAAAGCACGAGCCAGGGGCGATCGTCACGGGATAACCGGACGACGGAGTCGCCACGGAGAACAGCGCGTTCGACGAGGTGATGGCGTTGACGATCAGATCCGCCTTGCCCGTGTTGCAGACAGTCGCCACCGCCGTCGAGGAGCTTCCCAGGCAGGTGTCCGGGAAGGCGATCGGACCCGGAATCTGAATCTGCGGATCGCAGCAGGCGACGTGGAAGAAAAACGGATCGATCGAGACGGCGACGGGGTTGTTGGCCAGATCCGTCAGCGTCTGGGTCGCAAAATTGTGGTTGCGCAGAAAGATCGTCCCCGGAAAGAAATTCGCCGTCGCCGGCGTATTGTTCGCCGAGAAAATGCCGTAAAAATCGGTGCCGACCGCCTGCAGGGAGGCGTAGTCGCCAATCGGATTCGCGCCCCCGTAGCCGCCCGCGTTATCGGGCACATTGGCCAGCAGGAGATCGGACGTGTTCCCGAAATTGTTCGAGGTCCGGATCAGGTGGGTCTCGAAGCGACCGCCGTTGAATTGCTGGTACAGGAAGCCGACCTCGCCCGTCGAGGTGACGGCGATGCCAGGATTGGTCGCCGACGCGACGGTGAAGAGGTCGCCGCTCCACGCCGCGCCACGGTTCGTCGAATTCCGAACGTGCAGCGTGTACGTGGCGGCGGTGCTGCCTTCTCCATAGACGATATACACGTTCTGGCTGTTGTTGGGATCGACGGCAATCGCCAGTCCCTCTCCCACGCGCTGCGATCCGACCGAGGCGGTGCCGGTCAAGCCCGCCACGACGCGAATGCCCGGTTGCGCATCGGTGTCCATGAGCGCCCGAAACGGTGTCGCTCCGGTACCCCAGTTGTCGTCGCGCACCACCACGATTTCAGTGCCGCCCGCGCGAAACCCGGCATAGAGCCCGTACACGGTCCCGTCGCGGTGAACCGCCGGCCGCACCGATGGCGAGTCCTGTCCGGTCGTCGCTCGCGTTTCGAGAACAGTATTGGCAAAGCCTGACGGCACCGGCGGTGTGGCGTTGGCCGAGTGGTCGATCGTGGCCGTTTGTCCGCCAGCCGCCATGAGATCGTTGTTGCCGACGAACACACGATCGCGGCCAGCTGCGCTCGATGCCTCGATGTAGGGCTGATCCGCGAATCCAGTCGCATTGCCCGGCCGCGACTGCAGGATCGTCCCCGTCGCGGCGGTTGTCGGATTGGTCACCCTCCAGATGTCGAGCCTGCTGATGCCGCCGACCGGATTGAGATCGCTGACGTACAGCAGATTGGAGCTCCGCGCAAACCGCAATGTGATGTCGCACACCGCCGTGAAACAGCTCCCCGTCGTTCCAGTGATGATCGCCGGGCTGAGGTCCCAGTGCAGCCCGCCATCGATCGAGATGAAGAGGGGCAGGTTGGCGGTGCCGATCGGGTCGGGTGTGAAGGCCGTGCCGACGATCTCGTTCGGCTTGGCTGGATTCACCGACAGGTTCGGCTCGGCGTCCCGGTTCGTCTCGCCGCTCAGAGAATTGGGAATCATGTTGACCACGGTGACCTTCTGGGCGAGCAGCGGGCGTGCCGGCACGAGCAGCGCGACGATCGCCAGCGCCACGGCGCGTCGCCGGTTCATGTGATCACCAGTGACAGGCATGACTACCTCCGGGCGGCCACGAGTCGCCGGACGACTTCGAGCTGGCTCGTCGGCTGGAAATCGAGTCGATCGAGCGTGCTGTATCCCTGCTGTGCGATGCGGGCCATTTCGTCCGTGTGGAGCAGAAAGATGCCTTCCTGCCCGGGTGTGTATTTCGGTGAGAGGATCCACCGCTCGTCGGTGCTGTGAGCGAAGTACACCGGGACGCGGCTGCTCGCGGGCCGCTGTCCCTTCAGGACGGCGGTGACTTCGACATCGGCGCGCCAGAGCTCGGGGTCGTGCTCGGAGCGACGGGCGCTCGCTTCCCTGGACGTATAAGGCGCGACGTCGACGACCCGTCCGGTGATCACCAGCACCGAGGAATTGATCCGCACCGCGAGCGCCTGCTCGGCAGCCTGTCGCTCGGCCTGGGCGATTTGACTGGCGAGCCCCCTGACGTCGGTTTGAGCGGTGACCGTGGTCACTTCCTTGACGGCGAGGTTCTCTCCGTAGAGCAGGCTCGTCGTGTAGAACACCGCCTGCTGGCCCTGTTTGAAGCGCGAGCTGCGCTGCAGCAGCTGCACGGTGACGTCGCGGCCTTTGAACGACGCGAGCGCAGGCGGCGCTTTCAGAATCTCGTCCACCCGGGCGACGATTGTGCTTGCACTTTCGGGCAGGGAGCCGACGTTCGAACTGGCCAGTTGTTGGATGGTCCCTCTGAAGATGAAGCCCGAACGTTGAATCACGCTGGGAGCGGGGGAAGCTGGCTGCCCGGCTATCGGGAACGCCGCTCCGACAACGATGAGAGCCGTCAAGAGCGTCCGGGCGTTCATGGAGCCTCCTCGATCACGTGGACTCCACGATACACCTGGACGGCCAGGCTGAAAGCACGGTCTGTCACACGCGCGTGCACAACTGCTGAGCGGTCAACTCGTTGGCCGAACCAGCCAATCGATTGACCGCAGCGCACCTGGTTCGTACTTCGCGCGACGCGCTTGGGATCTGTGTCTCGAGCTCGAAGCGAAAGGCAAGAAAACGCAGGAGCCGGAATCAAGGACAACCGTCAGTGATCCGGAGTACGCTGCCGGGACATGTCTGACGCGAGACTCGCGCCGCCCAGAAGCTCAGGTTCTTTTGTCGTGCTGAGCGCGCTGTCGGCGGCGTGCCTCATCGGGGCGTGCCGTTCGACGCCCGCGACTCCCGCCGCGACCGTATCCGCCGACACGTGGGCGGTCGTCGACGGCAAGGCGATCACTCGCGACGCCGTCGACAAGGCCTATCGGCGCGTGCGCGACGCGTCGCAAACGCTGTCGCCGGAAGAGACGCTCGCAGGGAAGCTCAGTCTCCTCAACGACCTTGTCCTACAGGAGATTCTGCTCGCGAAAGCGACCGCGTTGAAGCTCGATGTGGCCCCGAACGATCTCGACGCGGCGTACGCCGACGCGAAGAAGAACATCGCAGACGACGCCTTTCAGCAGGAGCTCACGCGGCGCGGCCTGACGGCCGCGGACATGCGGGAAGGCATCCGGCGCGAACTGCTCACGAAGAAAGTCATCGATCAGGAAATCGCGTCGAAAATCGCCGTCTCGGATCAGGACGTCACCGATTTCTTCAACGCGAATCGCGCGCAGTTCAACGTGGCGGAAGAGTCGTACCACATCGCTCAGATCGTCGTCACTCCTGTGAAGGAGCCGCAAGTGGCCAATGGGACGGGCGACGATGCCACGACGCCGCAGGCGGCGGCCGCAAAGATCCAGATGCTGATGGAGCGGCTCAAGGCGGGCGCGTCGTTCCGCGATCTTGCGATGGGCTATTCCGAAGATCCGGAGTCTGCGCCCCGCGGCGGCGACTTGGGCTTCGTGCCGGTGTCGAGGCTCAGACAGGCGCCTCCTCAGTTGCGCGACGCCGTACTGAACAAGGCGCCGGGTACCGTGAATGTCGTCAGCGCAGGAGGCGCGCACACGCTCGTGCTGGTGGCCGGGCATGAAACGGCCGGCCAGCGCGACTTGTCGATGCCCGGCGTGCGCGATCAGATCTCGCAAACACTCCGCTCGCGCAAAGAGCAGCTCATGCGCGCCGCCTACCTCACATCGGTTCGCAACGATGCAAAGGTGACCAACTATTTCGCGCGACGGCTGCTCGAGTCGAAAGGCCAGCTGCCGGTGGTTCCACTTGCCGCGCCAATCGGGCGGTAAGCCGGTCCAGCCGACGGGGCTATGAGAACGGCATCATCCAGTTGCGATTCTTGCGCTTCGGTCGGACGACGACGATGACGGGCTGCACGGAGTCGCCAATCGTGCCCGCCGCCTTCAGTTCCTCGATCGCGCTCGTGACTTCATCGAGCAACTTCCCCTGGCCATCGAGCAGCTGGCGGACCAACTTCCGTCGCTTCTTGCCCAGATCGACCACGATAGGTGCCGCGGACTTTGCCAACGGTCTGGATTCTCCAGCAGTGCTTGCCATTGCGTCTCCTCACCTCTGCTACGGGCGCGTCCCAGCCTGGATCGCGGGTCATGATAGCGCACGTCGGCCGGGTCCCACTCACAAAGAAACCGTCGTGGATCGTCCGTTCGACCGGCAATCTTGCCCAACCGAGTGTAGTGTGCTATACGGCATGCGATCGTTTGTCTGCCGGAGACGACACAGAGAGGTCATATGGAGCCGCAGCCACGGATGAGCAAGTCGATACGCAAGGTCACCGTCCTCATGCGGGATGCCAGCGGGAACCTCAGTCCCGTGGTCCTCTTCGACCGACGCCGGGACCAGAAGAAAACGAGCCGGCCCTTCCGACCCTTGGAGAAAGCGATTCGGCGTGCCGCCGATGCCGAGGCCACGTTTGCAAAGGCCTACCTCTCACGCCACCGACGCTCGGCCGCGAAGAAGAAGGACGGCTGGATCCGCGACTTGAACGTGAACCTGTTCAAAGCGACACGGCGTGGCTTCAAGAGGTCCCCGCTCGGTCGCCTGATCTCATAGCGTTCCCCGATTTTCGCCCGGCCCTATGAGCAACGAGTCACCTCTCGATCGGGCCGAGGCCCTCTCCCCATTCGAACCGATTGCCATCGTTGGCGTCGGATGCCGGCTGCCGGGCAACATCACCAGCCTGAGGGCGCTGCACGACGCGCTGCAGAATGGCAGAGACCTCATTACCGAGATCCCCCGAGATCGCTGGCCTGTCGACGCGTTCTACGATGCCGACTCGCTGACCGACGGGAAGACGTACGTGCGCCGGGGAGGCTTCGTCAGCGAAGTGGACCGATTCGACGCCGGTTTCTTCGGGATCTCGGATGCGGAAGCCGCACGGATGGATCCTCAACAGCGCATCGCGCTGCAGACCGTCTGGCATGCCCTCGAGGATGCAGGGCAATCGGCCGAGGAGCTGGCGCACAGCAACACGGGCGTCTTCCTCGCGATGATGAACACCAACAACTACGCCCAGCTCAAAGGCGTGTTCGGGGGGCTCGAGTCGCTCGTCGCGTACGACGCGATGGGAGACGCGATGAGCATCGCGTCCGGCCGCATCGCCCATTTCCTCGACGTCGAGGGTCCGGTGCTCACCCTCGACACGGCCTGCTCCAGCTCCGTGGTGGCGCTCCACCTCGCGCGCCAGAGTCTCCTGGCAGGAGATTGCGAGACGGCGATCGTGGCGGGGGTCAACATCATCCTGACGCCGAGCATTCACATTGCCTTTTCAAAGCTTGGATTGATGTCGCGAGCCGGCCGCTGCGCGGCCTTCGACGCCAGCGCCGACGGTTATATTCGCGGCGAAGGCTGCGTGGCCGTCGTGCTGCGCCGCCTGTCTCGAGCGGTTGAGAGAGGCGACGAGATCCTCGCCTGTGTCGCCGGCACGGCGGTCAACCAGGACGGCCACACGCCGGCGGTCACGGCGCCGAACGGCCGTGCTCAAGAGGAGGTCATGCGCAGCGCAGTGGCCGACCTCGGTATCAGCCCGAGCGAGATCGGGTACGTCGAGGCGCATGGCACGGGCACTCCGGTCGGCGATCCGATCGAGATGGGCGCGATCGCCGGGGTCTTCGGTCCAGGCCGCCCGCCGGGCGAGAAGCTGTACGTCGGCTCGGTCAAAAGCAATTTTGGTCACATCGAAGCCGGGGCTGGCCTGTTAGGGGTGGTCAAGACGGCTTTGTCACTGAAGTACGAGGAGATTTACCCGAGCCTGCATTTCGTTCGCTGGAACTCCAACATCGAGCTGGGGGGCCTGCCAATCGACGTGCCGACGACGGTCGTGCCGTGGCGGCGCGGCGCGCGCCCGCGAATGGCCGGCATCAATTCCTTCGGCTACAGCGGAACGAATGCCCACGCCGTTCTTCAAGAAGCGCCTCCCGCAACGAACGCGGTGACCGATGCGACTCACGGGACGGCTTCGCGCGCGCGGCCCAATGAGCTGGTCGTGATCTCCGCGCAATCGAAAGCCTCCCTCGAGGAGCTGACCGACGCGTGGGTGGACTACCTGGAAAAGGACGACTCCGCTTCCCTCTCGAATATTGCCTTTACCGCTGGCACGGGTCGCACGCACCTGAAGCACCGCGTCGCCGCCGTCGGCACCAGCAAGCTGGACATCGCTGTCAAGCTGCGGGCGTGGCGGGAAGGACGTCCGGCCAAGGGGCTCGCTTCCGGTCAAACGAGGTTCAGGGCGCGGCCCGCGATTGCTTTCATGTTCACAGGTCAGGGCGCGCAGTACGCGGGCATGGGGCAGGAGCTGTACCGGACCGAAGCTCACTTTGCCGAGAGGATCGACCTCGTCGCACGGACCATGGACGCGGAGCTGGGTGTGCCGCTCAAGGAGGTCCTCTTCGGTCCGGATGCGAAGCGGTATCTGGCCAACACCCGCTACGTGCAGCCAGCGTTGTTCGCCCTCGAGTACGCGCTCGCCGAACTCCTGCGGCACTGGGGCGTGCAACCCGACTTCGTCATCGGCCACAGTGTCGGCGAAATTGCGGCCGCGTGCGTCGCCGGTGTACTGGACCTCGACGACGCGATTCGCTTCGTCGTGGCGCGCGGCCGACTGATGGGCGCCTTGCCGGCCGGCGGAAAGATGCTGGCCATCAGTGCCGATGTGGAACAGGTCCGGCGGTGGCTGGACGGCCGCGAAGCGGATGTGTCCATTGCCGCCGTCAACGGGCCGCAGGCGGTCGTCGTGTCGGGGAAGGCGGCATCCATTGATGCCGTCGCCGATCTCGCGGCCGGGCTCGGATCACGAGCGACGCCGCTCGAAGTCTCCCACGCGTTTCATTCACCGCTCATGGATCCCATCCTGGCCAACCTGGCGGCGGTCGCCGCGTCCATGCGCATCCGATCGGCCCGCATCCCGATCGCATCGAATGTCACCGGAGATTTCCACACGGGAAGCATCGAGCCACACTACTGGAGCGACCATGTCCGCCAGCCCGTCCTATTCCATGCGGGCCTCGAGAGAGTCGTGGCAGCAGGCGCCACGCTGCTCGTGGAGATCGGCCCGCACCCGGCGTTGACACCCGCCGTGGCGACATCGCTCGAGGCGACCAAGGTTCAGCCGTTCCCCACACTCAAACGAGACGGGAAAGACAACGCGAATCTGCTGGGCGCGCTGGCGATGTTGCACGTCAACGGCGTCGCGATGAAGATGGGCCATCTATTCAGTCGCCCATCGAGTCAGCGGGTTGCGCTCCCACTGTATCCATTCCGAAAGGACCGTCACTGGCTGTTTCCGACGACGGGGATTGAGCGCCTGCCAGGCTCGTCAGTCGAGACGCTGCCTGATTTGCCCACACTCCACCCGTTGCTTGGCCGAGTGGAGGTCCGCACGGCTCGACGCACCGTCTTTCGTCTCAGCCTGACGACGACCAGCCCGTGGACCGACCACCGCGTGCTCGGCGTGACGGTGTTTCCGGGCACCGCGTATCTGGACATGGCGGCGCGCGGATTTGCCGCCATCTCCGGGAAGGAGTGGTGCGCTGTCAGGTTAGAGGACGTGACATTCGAGCGTCCGCTTCTGCTGGCGTATCGCAAAGCGAAGAACGTGTCACTGATCCTGGAATCAGGCGTCGGCGGCGCCGGTGCGATTCGCTTCGTGGTGGCGGCGGCAGAAGACGAGCGAGAGATCTACTGTCAGGGCACCATCGCCGGCGCCCGCGATCGGGCCGAGGGGAGCATCCGGCTGGCGAGCGTCAGGGAGGGCCGGACGGCCATGCCGATTGGCGCGTTCTACGGCGACCTGCGTCAAGCGGGCCTGGAGTATGGCGCCAGTTTTTCAAATGTCCGTGACGTCTGGCTGGGCGGCCCGGGCTCCGGCGACGCGCTTGGGCGCGTGACTGTTGCCGCGCTCGGGGCACGTGGCACGAGCGACGCGTTTGCCAATGCGATCCTGCTCGATGGATGCCTGCATGTCTTTGGTGCCGCCGTCAGGCTGATGGCGACGGCGAACCGGGACGGCGCCTTTGTTCCCGCGTCGATTCGATCCGTGACCCTGCGACGGGAGCTGCCTCGCCAGGTCTGGAGCCAGACCACGGTGGCGATGACGGCCGACGATCGCGCCGCTCTCGCGACGATTCGCATTGCCAACGACGACGGAGAGGTACTGGCGGAGCTTGACGACCTGGAGCTCCGGCACACAACGGCACTGTCCGCGGCCCGAACCGGCGGCAACGCGGTCGTGTCGGCGAAGCCGAGCGCTGGAGGTCTGGCCACCCGATCGGGAGCCGGGCTCGTCGAACTGCTGCGGCCGTTGAACAGGCCACATCGAATCGTCGAGATGACGAACTGGCTCACCACTGAAATCAAGGACACAATGGGTCAGGCCGCAGAGGGGCTGGACCTCGACTCCCTGCCTCCCTCGACCGCATTCCTGGAGATCGGTCTGGACTCGCTGCTCGTGACCGAGTTGCAGCGCCGCATCCAGGAGAAACTGAACTTCCGATTCAAGCCGACGCAGGGACTGGACTACCAGACCATCGAGTCGATGGCGGAGTTCCTCCTGGACGTCGCGCTCGCAGGCGAGCTGGATCGCGAGCCGGCGCGCACTGCGTGATCCACGTCGAGTGGGAACGCCTATGAACAGCCATTCCGTGATCGATGTGGACCATGCCCTGGAATACATCGAGAACAATCTCGACAAGCACCAGGTCAACAAGATCCAGCATTCGTTTCCGTCGCCGCGCTACTGGTCCGAGACCAACGTGCCAGTGCACGATGTGATTCGCGACCGCCGAATGCTCGACGCGGCGGGACGTGGCATGCCGGTGAACCTCTACGTCGGGGTCCCGTACTGTATCAAGACCGATCCGGGCAAGTGCGGGTACTGCCTGTTTCCGGTGGAGGACTTCGTCGGCAACGCGGCGCTCGAGGTCTACTTCGACTACCTGAAACGAGAAGCCGCGATGTACCAGGACGGCATCCGAGGGTTGCCGCTGGGCGCCGTCTACTTCGGCGGCGGCACCTCCAACCTGTACAAGGAGCCGATCTACCACGCCTTGATGGATCTGGTCAGAGATCTCTTCCCCGAGATTCCCGAAGCCGCGCACATCACGCTCGAAGGGATTCCTCAGCTGTTCACCCGCGACAAGGTCAGAGCGATCAAAGAGTCGGGGATGAACCGCATCAGCATGGGGGTGCAGCAGATCAACGAGCACCTGAACAGCCTGAGCGGGCGCAAGCAGACCATCCGCCACGTCACGCAGACGCTCGAATGGGCGAACGAGTTCGGACTGCCGGTCAATCTCGATCTCATCTTCGGCTGGCCGCAGCAGACCCTTCACACGATGCTGGAAGATCTGGAGACCGTCGTGTCGTGGGGGGTGTACGACATCACGCACTACGAGATGAACGTCGGCGGCCCGACTGATTTCGCGCTCAACCGGTACCACGAGCTGCCGAGTACTCTGAGCAACCTCGAGATGTACCGCGCGTCGCGCGACTTGCTGCGCAGCCACGGCTACGAACAGATCACGGCCTACAACTTCCGCAAGCCAGGAGATCCGAACAGCCGCCCGTACGAAGAGGGCGTGACGCACCGTCTGGACCACATGGACACGGTCGGCCTGGGCTATGCCGGCATCACCTTCTTCGGCGACGTCGCGTTGGACGCGGGACACTGCTGGTCGTTCATCAACCAGCGGGACCTTGGCGAGTACAAGCGCGCAGTCGACGAGGGCCGGTTCCCGGTCGAGCGCGGGTTCCGTCATGCGCGCGAGGATTTCATGTTGTCGTTGGTCTGGCGCAACCTCTTCGGCTTGCAGATCGATCGCCCGAGTTTTCACGACGCGTTCGGCGTCGACGTGTACGATCAGTTCGAGGGCGTCTGGCGGGCGCTGCAGGAGTTCGAGTTCGTCGAAATCACGCCCGAGAAGATCCGGCTGGTCGGCGACGGCCCCTTCTATACCCCTCTCGTCCAGACGCTGCTTGCCGAAGCGCGCTACAAGGAGCTGAAAGAGCACATGGCCGACGCGCCCACGCGGACCGCGACGGTGGTCCCCCTTCGCAGCCGCGCGACCGCCGAGGCGTAGGTGCCCGACGCCTCGACTCGGAAGACCGTCCCCATAAGTCTTCGCGAGCGCTGGCTTCTCATCAGCCAGCCGAAGACGTTCGCGACCCGGATGCGCGAACGCCATGGGGACGTGGTTTGGGTCGACTATTGGGGAACCCTCCAAGTCTGGGCCTTCTCCCCCGAGGCGGCCGGCGCGGTGCTGTCCGCCGATCCCGCAAGCTACGATGCGTTCTGGAAAGAAGGATTCACGGGTCTGACCGGACCCGGGTCGCTCTGGGTCCTCGGTGGGCGCGAGCATCGGCGCGAGCGGCAGCTGCTGTCGCCGGCGTTTCACGCGCGAAGCTTCCGCGGCTACGGCGAAATCATTCGGGCGGTGACACGCGAGCAGATCGACAGATGGCAGGCCGGTCAAAGCATTCGGGCCATCCACACCACGCTGGCGATTTCACTCGACATCATCATGCGCCTCGTGTTCGGTGTGGGCGCGGAAGAGGAGGCCTTCAAGCATGAAGGGCGCGAGGTGCTCAAGGCGCTCTGGCGCCACATGCACCCCCTGATCGTCTTTTTCCCAGGACTGCAGAAGGGTTGGTTTCCGCTCTGGACGCGGTATGCGCGGTCCAAGAGACGTTTCACCGACTGGACCTATCGGTATCTCGCGGAGCGCCGCGCGCGGGGATCGGCGTCAGACGACGTTCTGGGACAGATGCTGGCCGCCTGCTACGACGACGGCAGTCCCATGCGCGACGAGGACATCCGCGACGAGCTCATCACGATTCTGCTGGCCGGACACGAAACCACCGCCACCGCGCTCGCCTGGGCGTTGTACGAGCTGGGAAGGCATCCGGCGGTGCTCGAGACGCTGCGCAGCGAGCTGGAAAGCCTCCCCCACATGGATCCCGCCCTCGTCGTCCGGCTTCCGTATCTCTCGGCGGTGTGCAACGAGACCTTGCGCCTTCACACGCTCCTTGCCGAAGTGGGCCGCGTGTGCTCGGCGCCCGTCGATATCCTCGGCCGCACGCTCGCGCCCGGCGATTCGGCGGTCATCTCGATCATGGCGATTCATCACGACGCCGAACTGTATCCCGAGCCCGATCGATTCATGCCGCAGCGATTCCTCGACCGCTCGTACAGTGCCTTCGAGTTTCTGCCCTTCGGGGGTGGACACCGCCGGTGTCTGGGAGCCGCGCTTTCTGATT
>Ga0114129_10006244_pt1 | contig 16894 bp, 19 predicted proteins | sample RhiMetdeltSRZDD1_FD_80071 | JGI IMG/M metagenome (GOLD analysis project Ga0114129, IMG submission 80071) | Populus rhizosphere microbial communities from Tennessee, USA - Rhizosphere MetaG P. deltoides SRZDD1 (version 2) (version 2) | ecosystem: Host-associated > Plants > Roots > Rhizosphere >... | reverse complement strand
CCACGACCGCTGGAGTCGAGATGCAGCAAACCCCGTCCAACCGGGACCTTGTGGTCGAAAAGCACAGCAACAACTGTTCCCGCATGGGATCTGGCCGCACCCACACGTTTTCCTGGGATTTTTTAATGAACTACAGGTTGACGTTTACTAGACCGGCCAACCCATTGGCTGGGGAGCGGCCAATAGATTGACCGATCGGGGAGAGCTCAGCTCGCGGCTGGTACGTGATAGACCCGCCGCGTGCACCGGCGATCCGCTCGGGGAGTGGACCCGTCAGACTGTCCGGCGCCCGCTGACGAGGCCGACGACGAACAGCACCAGCGCAATCACCAGCAGGACGTAGATGAAGTTGCCCAGGGTGTATCCACTGACGAGCCCGAGGAGCCAAAGGACCAGCAGAATCACCGCAATCGTGAACAGCATCGTTCCCTCCTCGTTCCCCGTGAGAGCACAAGGCATGCCGCGAATGCACCGGGGGCAGGTCTCGAAAATGGTTGGTTCAGGTGCCCGAGTACGTCATCGCCTACCACCCGCGCTCGGGATTGAGTAACGCGTCGGTTGTCTTGTTGCGGCCCGACCATTCGCATAGCATGGGTTCGACGACATCACAGGATGCTGAAAGAGCATCCTGCGCGAGGTTCAGCGTTCACGGTTTGCGGTTCTCAGTTCCTGGTTCTGCGGTGCTCGGATGCTCGAGCCGGGAATCGACGACGAACTCGAGAACCGGGAACCGCGAACCGGGAACCGTGAACCTCACCGGCCGGCGTCCTTTCAACGGCCCGATCAGGAGTGAGCCATGCGCAGGAACGTGAACACGGCGGCAGCTGCCGCGGGCGTGCTCGGATTGGTTTTGTTGCTCCCCCAACGCGGGCAGATCCCCGTCGCCCATGCACAAGCGCCTGCGGCTTCGCAGCCATCCATCGGGATCGACCCGGCGCTGTTTGCCGGGCTCCGATGGCGATCGCTGGGTCCTGCGCGAGGCGGACGCTCGCAGGCGGTCGCTGGAAGCGCCAGTCGTCCACTCGAGTACTACTTTGGTGCCACAGGCGGCGGCCTCTGGAAAACGACCGACGGCGGCACGACGTGGCGTCCGGTTTCCGATCGCTTCTTCAAGACATCCTCGATCGGCGCCGTAGCAGTCGCGGAATCCAATCCCGACGTCGTGTATGTCGGCATGGGAGAGACGGAGCTCCGCGGCAACATCATCCAGGGCGACGGCGTCTACAAATCCACCGACGGCGGCAGCACGTGGACGCACGTCGGGCTCGAGAAGACGATGGCGATCGCGCGGATTCGCGTGCATCCGACGAATCCGGACGTGGTCTACGTCGCGGCGCTGGGCGATCCCTACGGTCCGAACCCCGATCGCGGAATCTTCAAGTCCACGGATGGTGGCAAGTCCTGGACGAAGACATTGTTTCGTGACGACAAGACCGGCGCGGTCGATCTCTCGTTGGACATGAAGAACCCTGATGTGTTGTATGCGGGTCTGTGGGAGGTCTTTCGGACGCCGCACTCGCTCTCGAGCGGAGGACGGGGCAGCGGACTATTCAAATCCACTGACAGCGGTCAGAAATGGACTGAGCTCACGACGAACCCCGGTCTTCCGAAACCAATCTGGGGCAAGATCGGCGTCTCCGTTTCAGGCGCGGATCCGTCGCGCGTCTACGCCATCATCGAAGCTGCCGAAGGCGGAGTCTTCCTCTCCGACGACGCCGGCGCGAGCTGGAAACTCGTGAACGACGATCGCAGGTTGCGGCAGCGGGCCTTTTACTACACGCGCATCTACGCAGATCCCCAGGTGAAGGACACGCTCTATATCCTCAACACCGGGATGTACCGATCGACAGACGCAGGAAAGACGATTCGGAGCATCCGCGTTCCGCACGGCGACAACCACGATCTCTGGATCGCGAGCAATGACGCGAGGCGGATGATCAACAGCAATGACGGCGGCGCAAACGTGTCGGTCAATGCCGGCGAGAGCTGGACGGATCAGGACGTTCCAACCGCGCAGTTCTACAACGTGATCACGACGGCGCATGTGCCGTATCACGTCTGCGGCGCGCAACAGGACAACAGCACCGCGTGCGTGCCGAGCACTGGGGGAGAGCTGTACCAGGTCGGCGGCGGGGAGAGCGGCTACATTGCGCCGGATCCCGAAGACGTCGACGTGTTTTATGCCGGCAGTTACGGCGGGCTGCTGACACGGATCAACCGGCGGACGGGGGAGCGTCGCGCGATTAATATCTGGCCCGACAACCCGATGGGCTTTTCGTCCGGCGACATCGCGGAGCGCTTTCAGTGGACGTATCCCATCGTCATCGCGCCCAGCGATCCCAACACGTTGTATGCGACGTCCCAGCACGTCTGGAAGTCGACGAACGAAGGCCAGAGCTGGACTCGCATCAGCCCCGATCTCACGCGCCACGATCCGTCGACGCTCGGTCCCTCAGGGGGACCGATCACGCTCGATCAGACGGGAGTCGAAACCTACGCGACCGTGTTCACGCTCGCGCCGTCGCCGCTCGATGGCCGGGTCATCTGGGCGGGATCGGACGACGGCATCGTGCACGTGACGCGCGACGGTGGAAAGAGCTGGACGAAGGTGACCCCACCGGATCTGCCGGAGTTCACACGGATCAGCCTGATCGAAGCGTCGCCGCACAACGCAGCGTCCGCGTACCTCGCGGGTAATCGTTACCAGCGCAGCGATCGCGCGCCGTACGTCTACAAGACCTCCGATTATGGGAAGACATGGACGAAGATCGTCACCGGCCTCCCGTCAGACGACTTCGCGCGCGCAATCCGCGAAGACAAGAAGCGGAAAGGTCTGTTGTTCCTCGGCACGGAAACAGGGATCGACGTGTCGTTCGACGACGGCGGCACGTGGCAATCGCTCCGCCTCGAGCTGCCGGTCACGCCCGTGCACGGAATCGAGGTGAAGGCAGACGACCTCCTGATCGCGACGCACGGCCGTTCGTTCTACAGCCTCGACAACATCAGCGTCCTCCGGCAGATCACACGAGACACGACGAACGACGCTGTCGTGCTCTTCGACCCGGCCGATGCGACGAGGTCCGTCTCGCGGGGCGTGTCGATCGATTACTATCTGAAACAGGCGGCGGACAAAGTCACGATCGAGATCCTGGATGCGCAGGGTCAGACCATTAGGACCTTCACGGGCGCACCGGCCGCGGAAGGCACGAAAGAAGGAGGACGCGGCGCCGCGCCGGGAGAGCCCGAAGAGGAAGAAGGTGGCGGTCGCGGCGGTCCGCCGCCGCGCGTCACCCTCAAGCAGGGCATGAATCGTTTCACCTGGGACATGCGGTACTCGAACGCGCGTGACTTTCCAGGGTTGATCATGTGGGCCGGCAGCGTACGCGGACCAATCGCGCCACCCGGGAAGTACACCGTGAAGCTCACGGCCGCCGGCGTCACGAAGACGCAGGACGTCGTGATCACGCGAAATGCGGCTGTGCCGGGCATCACCGATGCGGACCTGATCGAGCAGTTCAAGCTGGCGCGGGCGATCAACGACAAGGTCAGCGCAGCGGACGAGGCGGTGTTGCGCATTCGAAACCTGAAGACACAGATTGCCGATCGCAGCGGAAAGAAGTCGGACCAGCGGCTCAAGACGTCGGCCGAGACGATGACGACGACGCTGACGGCGATTGAGGGGGAGATTTACCAGTATCGGAATCGAAGCAGCCAGGACCCGCTGAACTTCCCGATCCGGTTGAACAACAAGCTGGCCGCCCTGCAGGGTATTGTCGAATCCGGCGACTCGAAACCGACAGATCAGTCCTACGCCGTATTCAAGGATCTCGCGGCGCAGCTCGACAAACAGCTCGCGCGCCTGGATTCGTTCGCGAAGACGGAGCTTCCGTCGTTCAACAAGCTCCTTGCCGATCTGAAGCTCGAACCGATCAAGGACGGCGTGCCGGCACGGGACACATCGACGCAATGAGATAGACACATGAAACTCGGAGCGAGCAGTCATGGCGAGTCGCGTCTGCGTATGCTGCGCATCGTCCGCCGCGGCGATCGGCACGATCCCAAGGACCTCACGGTCTCGTGTCGCTTCGAAGGAGACTTCACGGCGGCGTTCACGGACGGGCACTCCGAGGGCCTCGTACCAGGGGAGGCGCTGAAGAATCTCGTGCACGCCGCCGGCCGTCAGGAAGGCGCGGGCGAAATCGAGAGGCTTGGCCTCGCGCTGTGCGATCGGATGCTCACCGGATTCCCGCGCGTGAGCCGCGTTCGCGTGGAGATTGTGGAGCAGCCGTGGGGCCGGTTGGAGGTCGGCGGCAAAGCGCAGGGCCAGGCGTTCTTCGCCGGCGGCCCCGAGCGTCGCGTGGCGACCGTAACGAGCAACGGCGCGCAGGTCGCGGTCGTGTCGGGTATCGAAGACCTCCGGGTCATGCGCACCTGCGGCTTCGGACCCGCCCGGCCGCAGATGGAGGACGCCAATGGGTTGCAGGACGGACTGCAGCGTCTGCTGGTCGCCACCGTCGGCGCACGCTGGGCGTACAGCAGTCCGGACGTGACGTTCGGTCCGTATCGCCAGGGCGTCCGCTCCGCGATCGTCGAAACGTTCGCTGCACACGCGAGCCGGTCGGTTCAGCACACGCTCTACTCGATGGCCGACGTGGTGCTCGGCTCGTATCAGGAGATCTCGGAAATCACGCTCTCGATGCACGAACGTCCGTACCGTCCGGCGGACCTCTTCGGCGTGAACATGGAGAATCCCGACGATCTGTTCGTCGCCATCGAAGAACCAATCGGCGTCGTCGAAGTGACCGTAGAGCGTGAAGCTTGACCCGGCTGCGAACCACATGTGAACAATCACCTCTGTTCTCCTGGCCTTCTCACCCTCCTGTTGATTGTGAGTTGGCGTTGATTGATGGTCATTGCGAAGCACTACCTGATTGGCGGACGCGTGCAGGGTGTGGGGTTCCGGTTCTTTGCCGAGGCGCAGGCGGCTGTCGAAGGACTCAACGGGTGGGTGCGCAACCTGCCCGACGGTCGGGTGGAGATGCAACTCGAAGGTGACTCGGAGGCGGTGGAGAGGGCCGAGGCCAAGTTGCGGCGCGGTCCGCGCGGCGCGCGTGTCGAGTCGTTCGAAGTCGCGTCCGCTGTGCCGAGTGGCCGCGCCACAGGTTTCTCAATTCGATCGTGACAAATAGGCGCGCGAGCGAACCTGCGCAGCCGGGCCCCCGGCGCGCGTTTGGTGCGCGTCGGGGTAGTAGCGAGTGAGCCACGCGAAGCGGAGCCGGGATCGTCGGGCCCCCGCGAGCGAGCGTGTGAAGGGGGTCCGGTGGACGCAAGTCCCCCGGAATCTACATGGACGCACTCAAATCGAAGATTCGCCACGTACCAGACTTCCCGAAGGCGGGGATTCTGTTCTATGACGTGACCACGCTGCTGCGCGATCCCGAGGGATTCCGGATCGCGATCGACAGCCTCGCGTTGCCACATCAGGGACGGAACATCGACGTGGTTGTCGGGATCGAGAGCCGCGGTTTCATTCTCGGCGCCGCCGTTGCCGATCGCATTCACGCCGGATTCGTCCCAGTCCGCAAGCTGGGGAAGCTTCCATCACTGACCGTCCGCGCCACCTATGACCTGGAGTACGGCACTGACAGCCTCGAGATGCACCGCGATGCCGTTCAACCTGGCCAGCGGGTACTCATTGTCGATGACTTGCTCGCAACCGGCGGAACCGCGCGGGCAACCGTCGACCTGGTGAAGCAGCTCGGTGGCGACATTCAGGGGATCGCCTTCCTGATCGAGCTCCTCGCGCTCAACGGGCGGGCCAGGCTCCAAGGAGAGAACGTCAGTGCGGTGTTGCAGTACTGAAGCGCCGCGGTTCGGGAGTGCGTCAGCCGTGGCTCGACGCGAGCGCGATGCTAGAATGAACAGTTTTGCGCGCCGGTAGCTCAGCAGGATAGAGCATCGGTTCCCTAAGCCGGCCGGTCAGCTTCGCCAGATACCGCTCCACGTCTTCGCCGAACGTGCCCCTTGCGCCATGCAGCGACGCTGCGAGCTTCTCCAGTTCAAGCCGCTGCTCACCGCGCCAGATCGCGATGCGCGCCGGACTCGCGTCGAGCGGAAAGAGCTTTGTTCGTTGCAGCCCGCGGTGTTTCACGTAGGCCATCAGGCCGCCAGGACGGACGACGTAGCCTCGGCCGCGCATGGTCACCGCCCTCCGTTGCTGCGGTGTTCGATATGCCACCGAATCCGGCGAAGGAACTCCAAAAAGCCCTGCTGGAAGCTATCTGGCTCGCTCCGCTTCTGCTCTTCAATCCGCCCCTCTTCGGCGCTCTCGATCAATACGTAAAGCGCACCGAAGCCGAAGACTGAAACCAAGACGACGGTGAAGATCTCGCCCCCCGTCATGACGCTACCGCTCCTTCGCCCATCGCGCCTGTCGAGCCTTGGCGACGTTCCGCCTGGCCGCCTCGATTTTTCGCCGGCTGCGGGATTGGCCGCCACGTTTGCCGAGTGATACCGCCGCCGCGTCTTTTCGTTTCGTCATCGTCTACGCCTCCGGTCGAGGAAGACCATTATGAGGCATCAACAAGCGGTTGCACAACTACGAGTGTTGTAATCGCGGCGTGCAAGAACGTGAACTGTAATCGCTATGCCGAAACGTCAACCTGACCAGGAATGCAATAATTGTCTTCCCGCCGGCAATCGGTTCATGAAATACATAGACACGAAATGCGAGCGCACATCGTTACAGGGCTTGAAGATTTTGAAGATGTGGCGTATTTCCAATGCTCGAACGATCCTCGCCATGTGAAGAGCGAGGCAATCCCGCCGGAAGAGTGAGCGATTATCGCTCAGCCCTCGGACCGCGCACGCCGCGCACGCGATTGCCGGTCGTGGACTTGAACTGGATGTCAAGCCACCTTCCGTCTTCCAGTCGAAGCTCCAGCGTTAGATTCTCGTCTGCTTGTTGGCGTAGTGCGTCGATGGTCATACCCTGCGGGCTGATCGGTCCGTCAATCTCCACGAAACCGCCTTTAACGACGCTCTGTGTAGCTCCGAACCCTTTCTTCATCATCGGAGCATCCGATGTGATCTCCAGCTCGTAGGCGCATTCACAGAGCCTCTCGCCTCGAAAGACTTCGCCGTCTCCGGTCAGTGTCGATTCGTCAAGCTCTATGATCGCCTCCGCGCAGCAGAATCGTTCAACGCTCTTGATCTCTGTGCCCCTGTGCGACTTCCCGAAGCGCAGCCGCGATCGCGTCTCGGAATTCGGTCACGTCGAGCGATCGTTCTGCGCTGCGAGGGTCTCCGCGGACCGCAATCAAGACTTCCAGCATCATCTTGGCGAAGGAGTAAGCGAGGTCGTCGGCAAGCTGGTCGTATCGATCTTTCTCGTGTGGCTGATCGTCGGTCATCACGTTCTCCGTCCAGCGCGATTGTAGCTCGAACGCAAGAAGGCCGGCACGCTGGTTGCCCAGGGCCGGCCCTTGTGAACTGAGACGCTCGACTGGTTACGCGGTCAGAAAATCAACGCTCTGCTCCAGCGCAGTGCGATCGGTCACGCGAGCCGCCAGGGCTCCGCTGACGTATTTCCTGCTGTGCCCCTTCTCGAACAGGTCAGCGCCTACGTTCTCCAGTCCTGGCCGCCGTGGATCGTGTCGCCGGTCCAGGTCCATCGCGGCGTCCGATGGTTGACAGGCTTCCGCCCCTTCCGATGCGTTTCGAGCTTGCCGCCTTGCGGACATGCGTCATACCGCAGCAGATTCGGATATTTCTCGCGAATAGCCTTCTGCGTTCGCCAGATGTGCCGCTCGGACGTGTGCAGGTCTTCGCCGATGACGGCTACGTGCGGGAAGCACGCATACGAGCCGTCTGCGGTCTCGCCCATGCGATCGCAGAGCGAGAGGAGCACCATTCGCTCGAATGGCAGTAGTCGGCAACCCGGTGTCCGGGTCACAAAGCGGAGGGATTGAATTCAGGCCGTTCGTGTCTTCGAGCCTCGAACCAGGTCAGCGGCCAGCGGCGACCGTATCCGCCCACTGGCGATCATACGTGCCCGGCGGCAACACGGCGCACGCTTTGTGGGTCCCAGGGCAAGCGATCGTCTCGGGGGCAGGCTCAAGGTGAACAAGAGCAGGCCACCCCGCCGGCAGCTCCGGCGCGTTGAACTGGCGCGCAATCACGCGGCCATCGTTGCAGGTATACAGCACATACACGACCTGGTTGACCACGAACGGCTGCGCGCTGCCCTGCACGCTCGCGTATCCGCCGCAGGGCGAAGCCGGCAGCTCGGTATCGGAGTATTCGAACGAGAACAGGCCGAACCCCTGAGCATACGCGAGCCCCGGAACACGCCAGGACGATCAGAAGTGCCACGAATGAACCGCCGATGATTTTCCGCATTATCTGCTCCCTGGCGCGACTCTGCGCGCCTGATGAATCCTGTAAACTTGACGGATGGTTCGAGCCGAACCGATCGCCCCGTCGTCATCGCGATCGATCGCTCCGTTCTTGCATACTCCCGAGGGAGTAACGCTCTACAGTCGAGTTAGGATAGCCGTTGCAGTTAGCCGACAGCCTGGAAATAGCCGGACAGCCCTTTGCCGCATGCCACGTGCCAAGTCGAATCGGCTAACGAGAACTGGTACGAATGGGCCGCAAGTTGTTGAATTTATTGAGTGCGCGCCCGTAGCTCAGCAGGATAGAGCATCGGTTTCCTAAACCGGGGGTCGCAGGTTCGAGACCTGCCGGGCGCGCCAACGACTTCGAACAAAATCCTTAGGAAGTCGGCGAAATCGACGGCGAACGGCCCAGCCGCAGGCGTGCTGTTCCCATCTCGCTGGTCAGCTGCACATCTGCATGGCGGTCAGCGGCCGTGTTTTCGGAGATCAATCTCTACCCGTCCTGCAACACTTGGGGTAAAGTCCTGAATTAGTGGCTGGTGAGCTATACGCCCCCGCGAGAATACTTGGCGATGCTCCGCGACGTCGACCGGCAAGAGCGCGACGCGGAACGCACTGAACGCCGAATCGCGCGGGAAACGCGGCGGTTCACCGAACGACTCGCGCTCGACACCGTCGCCCAGCACCTCAGCGCAACGGAGAACGTCGCACGAGCGCGGGAAACCGAGGCACGGTCACGTTTGCTGGTGACCCAGGCGACGAGAATCCTGCAATCCCTCCAGGCCTTCCGCTTATCACACGGACGCTGACCTGTGGGCGAGACCCTGGCCCAGGAACACGTGCGCCTGCTCCGTCAGCTGGAAGCTCTCAAGCTGGAGCATCGCCGGTTGGAGCAAGACATCAAGGACACAGAAGGGCATGTGAACCACCATGCAAAGCTGGTGGCGCACATTGCAGACCTGCGCGCACACCTCGCAAAACTGGAGGCACACATCGACCGCATCCGCACCGAGAAGCCCCTCCGCTGAAGGAATGCTAGAATCCAGAAGCCAGAGTGATCGAGAGATCAATCGCTCTGGCTTCTACTTCTAGCTTCTGATGCCGACAGGACCCATACATGAAACGTATAGAACGTCACAAGCTGAAAGAGAACGAGTTCGCGCGCACGGTGGCACACGCGCGGGATCTGCTGGAAACGCGCAAGCGCGACTTCGGGATTGTCGCCATCATTCTCGTTGTTCTGGTCATCGTCGTTGGCGGAATGCTGGTGTGGCGTCAGTCGCGGAATGCCAGCGCGGATCGGGCGCTGGCGGCGGCGATTGCGATCTACGAAGCGCCCGTCGTCCCGCTGGCGGCGCCTGCGCCCGGAAGTCCGGCGCCGCTCCCGCAGCCGGGAACGTACACGACCGAAGACGCCAAGCTTCAGGCCGCGCTGCCGAAATTCATCGAGGCGGCTGATCGTTATCCGAACACGGGGCAGGGAATTGCGGCACGATTCCATGCCGCGGCAATTCTCGCCGGCATGAGACGCGACAGCGAAGCGGAGCAGCGTTATCAGGAAGTCATCGCCAAGGCGGGCCGTACTATCTACGCGAGGACGGCGAAGCTTGGGCTCGCCGACGTGCAGGTCGCTCAGGGAAAGTACGACAGCGCGATTAACATCTACACCGAGCTCAGTCGCGACGCTGATTCCCAGCTGCCGCTCGACAGCATCCTGTTGCAGCTCGGACGCGCGTACGGGCGCGCAGGTCGGAAAGAAGAAGCTGCCCGGGCCTTCAACCGCGTCGTATCGGAGTTCCCGCAGTCGCTGTATGCCGCGGATGCGCGGCGCGAGCTGGAGGAGGCAAAGAAGTCCTGAATTCGTCCGCTTCTTCCGATCCGCGGAATCCGCGCGAATCGGCGTGAATGAGCGATCTAGACAGCATCAGAAGCGCTCGAGAACGTGAACTCGCGGATCCGCGCCGCGGGGCAGACGAGCGACAACCCGGCGCCGCCGAACCCTTCACCGGTCACGACGCGCTCGGCGGGCGACATCGCGTCGATGTTGTTCAGCGCAACGATCGGACTGTCGTTCCACCGCATATTTTTGACCGGACGCGTGACCTTTCCTTTCTCGATGAGAAAAACCCCGTCACGCGTCAGCCCTGTCAGCAGAATCGTCTGCGGATCGAGCGGACGGATGTACCAGAACCGCGTGACGAGCACGCCGCGCTCCGTCCCGGCAATGAGATCTCCGACGCTCGCTGTTCCGCCCTCCATGATCACGTTGCCCGGGCCGGCGGTCGGCTCCTTCGACATCTTCTCCGCCCAGAAGCGCGAGTAGAAGAGATCCTTCAGCACGCCATTTTCGATCCAGACGCGGCGCTTGATTGGCAATCCTTCGCCGTCGAACGAGACCGCAGGCGCGATCGGCGAGCCAGGGTCGGAATAGATGCGCACCTTCTCTCCGACGACCTGTTCGCCGACACGATTGCCACCACCCTTTTTGGAGAAGAAGCTCCGGCCTTCGTCGGCTGTCCTCGCATTGGCCGAGAAGAGCATGAAGACAATGAGGTCACCGAGCGCGGCGGGTTCGAGGACCACGGTGTATTTGCCAGGCTCGATCGCGGAAGGGCTTTTCGAGAGCGCCGCCTTCTCGATCGCGGCTCCGGCGAGCTTCGGCGGATCGAGCTGGCGCAATTCGTTGAAGGACTTCGAGGCCCACCCGGATCCGGATCCATCGGGCGTTCGCGCGGTCAGGTTGTAGTCGGCCGCGGTCGACCGATCGAACCCAAACAACCCCTTCGAGTTCGCGACCGCTTGAATCGACGCGCGGGTCTCGACAAACCCGGCAGAGACGACCTCCTTGGTCTTGCTGAGATCTATCGCGGTCGCCACCGATGATGCGCGCCATTCGGGTGTGGCGCTGGCTGCGTCTTCGAAATACGCGGTCACCGGCAGGTACGTCTGGGGCCCCAGGACGGGCATCGCTTCGGGGTTGTCCGGTGACAGCCTCGCAATTTCCTCGGCGTTTCGAACGGCCCGCTGCAAGCTCGCATCGTCGAACTCCGCCGTCGTAACCGTTCCCGACTTCTTGCCGAAGCTCGTCGTGATGGCCAGGCTGTATCCGGAGCTCGCGCCCGACGTCGTCGCCGTGTTGCGGGCGAATCGCAGGTTCGCGCGCTCGCCGCCGTTGAGAGACACCAGCATCTGCTCGGCCTTGCCGAACGACAGCACGCGGTCCGTGAGCGCTTTCGCTTGTTCTCTTGTCCAGATCATGATGTGCCTAAAGGGAAAAGGATAAGCGGGCCAGGGAAAACACGTTCTATTTGCCCGTGTTCAGGATGTTCACGCGTGCGAAGCGCGTGATCGGGCAGCCGTGCGACACGGAGTTGCTCTGCGCCGGCTGCCCCTTGCCATCGCTGAACGCGCCTCCCAGCAGGTACGTTGACTGACCTCCGAGCATGTCGCACGACTTCCAGAAGTCCGGTGTGTTCGACTGATAGGCGAGGTCTCGAAGCTGAGTCGCGATCTTTCCGCCCTTCACTTCCCAGAACGTCTGGCCGCTGAACTGAAAGTTGTACCGCTGGTGGTCGATGCTATAGCTTCCGTCGCCCTTGACGTACACACCGTCGTCGGTCGCACCGATGATGTCGCTCTCGGTCACGTTGTTCTGGCCCGGCTGCAGCGACACGTTCGGCATTCGTTGGAACGGAATCGATCCCCAGCTGTCCGCGTAGCTGCAGCCGTGTGATGCGTTCTGTCCGATGAGGTACGCCTGATCGCGGGTCGTCTGATAGTCGACGAACGTCCCGTCCTTGATCAAGTGCCACCGCGTCGTCTTCACGCCGTCATCGTCATAGCCGCATGTCGCCATCGCGTTCTCCTGCGTCTTGTCGGCGACGATGTTCACGAGCTTGGAGCCGAACTCGAACTTCCCGAGCTTGTCCAGCGTCAGGAAGCTCGTCCCCGCGTAGTTCGCTTCGTATCCAAGCGCGCGATCGAGTTCCGTCGAGTGGCCGACCGATTCGTGAATGGTCAGCCACAGGTTCGTAGGGTGCAGAATGAGCGTCTTCTGGCCGGCGGGCGCAGGCTTCGCTTTGTGCATCGCGACAGCCTCGGTCGCCGCCACACGCACTTCTTCGAGCAACGGATACGACTCGATGTACTCGTACCCCATCCCCATGGGCGCTGTGAGTGCACTGCGTGAATAGAACTTGCCCGACGCCTTGTCGACTGCGGTGATCGAGAAGCCGGGATACGAACGGATCAGCGACTGCTCGATGTGCGAGCCCTCGGTCGACGCAAAGTACTTCTGCTCGTTCACGAACTGCATGTACGCCGACACGAAGCTGGCGCCCTGCACCTGCAGCGCTTCATCGTTGATCTGCAGCAGCAGATCGAGCTTCGGCTGCAGCGGCATGTCGAACGGGTTCTTCTTGACCGGCGTGTTCCACGTCCCGTTGTACGCCTCGACCGGGGCCAGCTTCACCGGTTCGCCATTCACTTTCCGGTTCGCCTTCGCAATGCTCGCCGCCTGGGCAGCGACACGCGCGATCTCCTCCTTCGTGACGAGGCTGCTGCTCGCAAACCCCCAGGTCCCCTCGACGATGACGCGCACGCCGAAGCCGTAGTCCTCGGTGTTGACGATGTTCTGGACGCGACGGTCGCGCGTGAAGATGAACTGATTGCGATAGCGATTGATGCGGATGTCCGCGTAGCTCGCGCCCGCGTTCCCGGCCGACGCCAGCGCGGCGTCGGCCAGGTCCCGCAACTCGGTTGACGGCGGAGATGCCAGCAGGACCGTCGACGGGCGCACGCGCGTGGCCGCGCCGAGAACGAGCATCGAATGCATGAAGCGACGCCGATCAATCATCGCATTTCCCCCCCCCAACATCGGTGTCCGCGGGTACGTCGCGGATGCGCGCAACTGATCGTGCAGGCGATCAGCCTATAACAGGTGAAACGCGAGAGCGAATGGTCCCGTCAGACCGACCAACCGCCGGGGCGAATTGCAGAAGGGAGGGACGAGCTGCGAACCTGTCAATCGGAGTCTGCGGGCCGGACAGCTTCGCCACATCGCGCGGGCATTGCGCCCAGCGCCTCGAACCGGCCCGACGCGCCCGCCGGTATCGCCGCGATATCGCCGTCGCGCAGGATCGCTGAATCGTCGTCGAGGGTGAGCTTGACCAGCCCGGAGATCACTGCCGCGAGTCGCTCGCGGTCCTGTGGCTGGCCGGCAATGACGGCACCCGCCGGAAAGGTGCGAAGCGTGACGACGAAACCACGCGCTTCGAGCTTTTGCTGGAGGGCGCGCTCGCTGAATGGCCCGTCACGTCGTGGATCCCAGCGTTCGATTCGCATGGTCGGAGTCGCCGGGTCCACGTCGCTTCGCTCCGACCGTTTTGCTGGCTTAAGGAAGCCGTGACGCTCAGGCTGTTCTTGTCGCAGTCGTATGGACCTCGCTCGTCACGATCGGGACGATCGGGGCCACGTTGGTGCGACGCTCGGGTTCGACCAGCATGCGAAGCGCATAGTCGCTCGGCGCGCCAGTCGCCTGCAGGCACGCGCCTACGCGGAAGACTGCCGAGAGTACGCTCGACTTGCGCAGCGCGGCCGGCAAGTCCGCTCGATTGCGCGCTTCGCGATCGACCTGAAAGAAGACGAGGCGGAACAGCGGAATCGGCATTCCGCCGAGACACTCGACGCTGACGCCATGGTCGCTGACGTCCTTGGTCACCACGGCCGCAATCCGGGTCGTCCCCTTCGCGTCCTTCCACACAATCTGACCGGGAACCGACAGCCGGCGGCGCTCCGATGACCGCTTCTCGAACCGGGGCTGTCCCCCTTGCACAAGTCGAAGTCGCTGCTCCATGAAGTGGTGACCTCCGAAGTTGTTGCGTATGCCCGCGTCTCGTATCAAGGGGCGGGCCGACGAGCACGGGAGACCCACAAAACCCGGCTTCTCGCCGCAACCGACTTTGAATGGGGGAGTTACGAGACGGATTGCGGTTCGGTCGATAATCAGCGGTCTGGATACTGAGTAGTCAGTACTCCCGTTCAGTGGATACCTGGTATCTACCCGGCCGGCCAAAACTGCAAGCGGGCAAGGTTCACAGTTCCCGATTCCCGGTTCTGGGTTCGCGCTACGTGGATTGCCTGTTCTTTCGTTGTAATGCGAACGAAAGAACGAAGAACCGTGAACCCGGAGCCGAGAACTCGAGAAGCTCACGCAGGATGCGCTTTGCGGCGCTTCCTGCTAGTTGGTCGCCGACCGTCCGACGACACCCAGCCGCTCCATCTTCAGGTAAAGACCCCGGCGGGTCAGACCCAGCGTCCTGGCTGTTTCGGAGATGTTCCCAGCGGATCGTTCGAGCGCGCGCTCGATCATCTCGCGTTCGAGCTTCTCGACGGCGCCGGCCAGTGTCGCGTCTCTGATTCGCGAATTGCCACCCGAGTCGCTTCGTTCCAACCCCGTCCCGAATACTGGCGACAGCAGATCCGGCGTCACCAGGCCACCGGCTGATGTCATCGCGACCGCGCGCTGCACTTCGTTCCGAAGCTGGCGGACGTTTCCGGGCCAGGGGAAGGCATCGAAGAGGTCCAGCGTCTCCGGACTCAGTCTCACACCGGGCTTTCCCAGGCGTTCAGACGCGTCCCGCAGAAAAAATGTGCTCAGGTGAGGGATCTCCTCGCGTCGTTCGCGCAGCGGCGGAACGTGGATCCTGATGACGCTCAATCGATAGAACAGGTCTTCGCGAAACTTGCCGTCGGCAACGCGCTGCTCGAGATCGGCATTCGTTGCCGCAACCACCCTGACGTCGACACGCTGCGGACGCGTGTCGCCGACCGGTAATACCTCTCCCTGCTCCAAGAACCGAAGCAATTTGGGCTGAACGTCGAGCGGGAGATCGCCAACCTCGTCGAGGAACAGCGTCCCGCCGACCGCCGTCCGCAGCACGCCGGGTTGATCCGCAACCGCGCCCGTAAAGCTGCCTCGCCGATGACCGAACAACTGACTGTCGGCCAGCTCGCGGGTCGCACTGGTGCAGTTGTACGGCAGGAACATGTGGCTCCGGCGAGGTGACCCCGCGTGGATCGCCCGTGCGACGAGATCTTTGCCCGTCCCGCTCTCGCCGGTGATGAGAACCGTCAAGTCGTTCCCCTGCATCCGCTGGATCTGGTCTGCGACGCGCTGCATGGCGGTACTCGCGCAGACAAACCCGGGCAGGAGCGGCTCCAAAGTGCGCTCGATCGAACCGCCCACCGCCTCGACCGGCCTCTCACGCGCGCTGCACAACTCGAATCCCTGACGGAGCACCGCACAGAGTGTGCGAAACCGCTGCAACGTTGGCGCAACCATCGGTTGGGCGCTCGAAACGGCCGCGAATCGCGACCCTTCGGTATCCTTCCCGAGGGGCTCGACGACGAGAAGTGCGGAGGGTGGGCGTGACGTGGATCGGATCGCCGTCACGGCAAGCCGCCGCGCGCCTTCGGCGTCGCAGCCCGCTGCGCCAAGCACGCGAGCCTCAGTAGACGATTCCTGGACGTAGAGAACCGCCGCCTGCGCATCGCACGCTTCGAAAAGCGCTGTGGCTCCTTCGCGAGCGAGCAACCCGGGCACCACTGCCGCGTCGACGATTCTCCTGACGATCGCATCGTCGCCGTCCACTCGGGGACCGACGCGCTCGCCAGTGCCGTCATCAGGAATTGCAGTGAGCGCCTCCCGGGCGGCGGCGAGATCCGGCTCAGCACCCAGCGACTCGAAGATTGCCGCCGCGTCGTTGAGGTATCGCCTGGCACGCGCGCGCGCGTTTGCGCCCGCCGCCAGCCGGCCGAGCTCCAGATAGCTCAGCCCGGCCTGATGGCGCTCGCCCAGCAAGTCGAAAACGCTCACACTCTGGCCGAAGTCGTGATAGGCGTCGGTGGAACGCCCCGCTGCAGCCTGCAAGCGGCCCCTGAGACGCAGGAACTCTCCCCACGTGCCGCTTATCGATCCCGGCTGGATTCGGGTTCCGATCGCATCAAGGCGCTCCTGTGCGCTATCAACGCTCCCGGACAGCAGCAGCGCCTCGACCGCGATCAACTCGGCCTGACGGGCGTAAGCGCGCGGAGCCTCGGCAGATTCGGCAATTGACGTGGCTTTCGTAAGTGCCGGCGCGTGCTGGCCTTGGCGAAGGGCGAGTTTCGCTTCCTGAACCTTCAACGACCATTTTTGATACAAGCGGCTGGTCTGAGTGCCGATCTCGCCGTAGGCCTCGCGGGCCCGCTGCAGGCACCGGCTCGCCGCGTCATGCTCGCCGCGGATCAAGTGGATCTGCGCGAGCGTATCGAACACGGCGCCGGTCGTCTCGCGCATGAACTGCATCGGGCTCCGCACGTCCAGGGCCCGGTTCAGCGCGGCCTCGGCGCGCTTGAGGCTGCCGAGACGAACACAAATCTGCCCGAGCGACGCCAGGGCCACACCCAGGCCATGAGGCGTTCCAGCCTGCTCCTGCAACTCGACGCTGCGTTCT
>Ga0114129_10006243_pt1 | contig 16896 bp, 17 predicted proteins | sample RhiMetdeltSRZDD1_FD_80071 | JGI IMG/M metagenome (GOLD analysis project Ga0114129, IMG submission 80071) | Populus rhizosphere microbial communities from Tennessee, USA - Rhizosphere MetaG P. deltoides SRZDD1 (version 2) (version 2) | ecosystem: Host-associated > Plants > Roots > Rhizosphere >... | reverse complement strand
GTAGACCACGAGCTCGTCGCGGCCCTGGAACAGGTCCAGGAACGGGACCGGGCCGTCGGGTCCGACGACCTCGACCGTCCCGTCGAACTCCACCATCGGCAGCCGGCGGCGGGCCGCCGCCAGGGCGTCGCCCTCGCGGGTGTGGGCCTTCTCGCGGACCAGCAGCTCGTCACGGGCGGTCTGCCAGGCGGCCAGGTCGACCACGGGCGGGCGGCCGGGCAGCGCGGTGGTCGGGTCGTCCGGCGTGGTCGTCATGGTGTCCTCCGTGGCGTCTCGTGCTGGCCAGCATCGTACGACGTCCGACGACGGTCACCAGAACAGACGTGCGACCCGGCCGGAACTCATCCGGCTGCGATGGGCGGGTAGCCCGTCCACAGCAACGGGCTTTCTTGCTTCTTGACCTCCGGCATAGAATCTGCTATGGCGCCCGGGGTCAGGACGGGTTCCGCGATGCGACCCGGGAGGAAGAGCGGCGCCGGGCGCCCCACCCTTGGGAGGTGGTGCCTACTGAAGGATCCTGCTTACGGCGGAGAACGTTTCGGGGGTCGGGACGCGCCTCCATTCGCCCCCCGGCCCCCGGCCGTTCGTGCCACCCCGCGTGCCACGCGCTGCAAGGTCGAGCCCCAGCCCTTGGGTGGCATCGAGGAATCGTCGCCGTAGACTCTGGCGATGCGCTTCGGCCCTCCCGTCGCCTTTGTCCGCCGCCCGGACGGGCACAACATCGCCTACCAGGTCCTCGGCGACGCGGACCTTGACCTGGTCCTCCTGGTCGGCTACGCGACCCATCTGGGCCTGCTGTGGGAGAACCGTGACCTCGCCCAGTTCCTGCGCGGGCTCGCGTCGTTCTCGCGGCTGATCGTGATGGACCGGCTCGGCAACGGCCTGTCCGACCGCGGGCCGAGCGGCCAGACCTTCGAGGAAGACATGGACGACGTTCGCCTCGTGCTCGACACGGTCGGCTCCGAGCGCACCGCCTTCTTCGGCGCCCACCTGGGCGGGCGCATGGCGCTGCTGTTCGCCGCCACGTACCCGGAGCGCACTCGTGCGGTGGTGACCTTTGCCGCCCACCCCGCCAGCCTGCGTGACGAGGATTTCCCGTGGGGTTCCAGCCAGGAGCAGCACGAGGCGCCCCTGGAGTCCATCCGTCATGGTCCGCCCGACCCCGTCGCCTCCATGACCAGGCTGACGCCGGGAGTCGCCGCCGACCCGTCCTTCCTGGAGTGGTGGCGGATGTTCTACCTCTCGGCGGTCACGCCGCCCGAGGCCTACGACTTCGTCGCGCTGCTGGGCAAGGTGGACATCCGCCGCTTCCTGGGCGCCGTCCGGGTGCCCACACTGCTGCTGCACCGGACCGCCGACCCCTGGATCGACGTGCACACCAGCCGCTACATGGCCGAGCGGATCCCGGGCGCCAGGCTGGTGGAGCTGCCCGGCGACGACCACCTGCCGTTCCTGGGCGACCAGGACAGCGTGGTTGCGCTGACCCAGGAGTTCCTGACCGGCACCCTGCCGGTCCCCGATCCCGATCGGGTGCTGGCCACGGTGCTGTTCACCGACGTCGTGGACTCCACCCGGCTGGCGACCCAGCTCGGCGACCGGCGCTGGCATCGCACGCTAGAGACGCACAACGAGGTGGTGCGCGCCAATCTGGCCCGCTTCCGCGGCCGGGAGGTCAAGACCACCGGTGACGGGTTCCTGGCCACCTTCGACGGCCCGGCCCGGGCGATCCGCGCCGCCCACGCCATCCGCGCCGAGCTGGCAGAGTACGGCCTCCAGGTGCGGGTCGGGCTGCACACCGGCGAATGCGAGCTGCTGGGCGACGACATCGGCGGGATCGCGGTGCACATCGCGGCCCGCGTGCTCGCCCGGGCCCGGAGAGCTGCTGTGCTCGCGGACGGTCAAGGACCTGGTCGCCGGGGCCGGCTTCGTGTTCATCGACCGTGGCAGGCACCGGCTCAAGGGCGTGCCGGACCGGTGGCAGCTGTATGCGGTCCAGCTCGCCGAGCGCTAGCCGAGCGCCGCATCAAGAGAGAACGCTCATGCCACGGTCGCCGGATCAATCGGTCGATGGTCGTGTGGAGAGTTCCCGTCGTTTGGCCTCGACCGGGAGCATGACCTTCTCGTTCAGCGATGCCACCAGATCGGACATGTCCCTGTAGTGCTGGATCTCCAGAACCCAGTGGTACTTGCGCTTCAGGTCAACGAACATGCTCCATGGCTCGAACCCCTCCTGCAGCAACGGCTGCACCGGGACGAGCACGTCCGGCACGATCGCCTGCAGTTCCTGGGGGATGCTGCTTGGCTCCGTCAGGTCGGCGACGACGAACCGTGCCATGCGTGCCAACAGGGTGACGGTCTCGGTGACGTCTCGATCAGCGGGGATGTCGAAGTCGAACAGGATCGGCACCAGGTCGTGCTTGCGAACCTGCTCCCGCAAGCCATCGAGGACCAACTTCCGCTCCGGCTTGAACCGTCCCAGGATCAGGACCGTCTTGGAGGTCACCGTGTCGATCACGTCCCGGATCTTCTCGTTGTGGAGCAGGAGGTACACGAACTGGGCCACCTCGAGCTGATCGACGGTCACGACCGGGTCGGTCTCTGGAGTGATGATCAGATCCGACTGCATCGCCCCGGTGAGGATCGGGTTCCAGGCGGAGATGCCATAGACACGACACGATGTGAGGTTCGCCTCGGTGAGGTTCGCCTCGGTGAGGTTGGCTCCAGACAGGTCCGTCCTGGTGAGGTTCGCCCCAGACAGGTCGGCTTCCGAGAGATCCGCTCCCGACAGGTCCGCTTCCGAGAGATCCGCCCGGGTGAGGTTCGCTCCAAAGAGCGATGCCCTCTTGAGGCGCGCCCCGGTGAGGTTCGATCGGAAGAGGGTGGCCTTGTTGAGGGTCGCCCCGTCGAGGAACGCTCCCGAGAGGCGCGCCTGGGTGAGGTTGGCCCCGAAGAGGTACACGTCCCAGGCGGTCGCCCGGGAGAGGTTGGCCTTGAAGAGGTTCGCCTCACGCAGGTTCGCCCAGGAGAGGACCGCCTGGCTGAGGTTCGCCTTGGCGAGGTTCGCCTCGGCGAGGTCCGCCTTGGCGAGGTCCACCCCGGGCAGGCGCGCGCGGTAGAGGTCAAGCCGTTCGAAGACGTTCTTACTCCGGTCGTCCAGCGCCGTGGAGCCCCGCTTCACCAAGGCAACATGCTGCGGATTGGCCACGTAGCGTCACCCTCCCGGGCCATCCTGCTCTGGCATTGCAGCGGCGTCCAGCCGTTGAGTGCTGCAGCTCGCCTGAGAGATTGATGACGCTCATGCTGGCTCGATAGCGCTCGCTTGCGGCTGGCGCAATTCCCGGCCCTGAACCACCGCCTCCGCCCGGGACCTGATGCCCTTGAGCATCTTGCGTTCCATGATGAAGGCGCCCGGGTCGCTGAGCAGGATCCAAAAGGCGGTCGCCGGGGTCAGCGGCCAGTCCACCCGCCACCGGCTGACCAGCCGGCAGCCGCCAGCGGTCGGGTACAGGGCCAGGCACCAGACGCCAGCTTCCTGGTCGCCAGCGACGAAGTACCGGTTGGGCTCGACCTCACGGACTCGCGGGCAAATTGCCGGGGCCATCAGGATCTGAGCACCCACCTCCAGCTGTTGCAGTTCGGGGATGATGCCGTCGGCACTGGGCCGGCCGTCGTTGTCGATCCAGTCGTAGCTATACCAGCCACCTCGGCCGTAGCCGAGCTGCACCAGCCATGGCCAGACCTGGTCGGCCGGAGCCGCGATGGTGATCGCTCGGGTGGTGCTGGCGGCGTCCGGGATGACGTCGTCGCCGGGCATGGCCCGGCGGACCTCCAAATCGGTGGCCCCCCAGCGGTGCTGCCAGGGCTGAATCCAGAGCCGGTAGGCACCGAGAGCGGTCAGGATTCCAAGCGCCCCGACGGCCAGCCCCAGCCAGCCAAGCATGATCAGCACCAGGGTGATGACCCCGATGGCCGCGGCCGCCGCCGCGAGCACGATCCCCGTGATCATCAGTCGGGTCCGCATGATGCTCCTTTCGTCTGGTTCCAGGTTTCCCCCTTGTTGCCCGGCTCCGGCCCGGTGCCTCGGCAACCGGCAACTGGCGGTTGGACATCGACCACACCCGAGCCGTCGTAGGCGGCATGTCGACCGTGCCGACCCGGACGCGCGCGGCTCAGGCGCCGGGGGTGGTGGTGTGGCGGGCCAGGTAGGCGGCGGCCTCGGCCCGGCGGGCGACCTCGAGCTTGGCCAGGATGCTGGAGACGTAGTTCTTGACCGTCTTCTCGGCCAGACCGAGCTCCTCGCCGATCTGGCCGTTGGTCCGGCCGTCAGCGACCAGCGACAGGATGCGTTCCTCCTGCGGCGACAACCGAGCCAGCTTCTCGTCGCGGAGCAGGTGCTTGCCCTTGCGCAGGCGGTCGAACACGCCCTTGGTGACGGCCGGGTCGAGCAGGTTCTGGCCGGCCCCGACGGCCCGGATGGCCCGGACCAGCTCATCCCCCTTGATCTGCTTGAGGACATACCCGGCGGCCCCGGCCATGATCGAGGCGAAGAGCGCCTCGTCGTCCGCGAACGAGGTCAGCATCAGGACGCTGGTCTGGGGGCGCGCGGCGCGGATGTCGCGGGTGGCCTCGATCCCGGACCCGTCGGAGAGGCGGACGTCCATGACGATCACGTCCGGCAGGGCCTGGGCGGCCACGGCCACCGCCTCCCGGGCCGATCCGGCCTCGGCGCACACGACCACGTCGGTGGTGTCGGCCAGGAGCAGCTTGATGCCGTCGCGGACGACCTCGTGGTCGTCGACCAGCATGACCCGCAACGGGGGCGCGCTCATGACCCCATCCTTGCAGGACCCGGTGGGCGGGCTCAAGCGGATCAAGTTCGTCGTGTCAGGGCGCATTTGCTTCGACGCCTCCTTCATGGCCGAGAGCCTGTGGCGCGCTGTCGGTCATGGCCTGCTGGGTAATTGCCTGGCCGAGCCGGTCGAGGAAGTCCTTCAGGGTCGCCTCGGCGACCCGGTGGAGCAGCACCCGGTCGACGGCCCGACCTACCACGCCAAGGGGTGGGCGGTAGCGAGCGCTGATGGCCAGCTGGGTCCGATCTCCGCCGAGCGAGCCCAGCTCGAGGTTGGCGTCCAGGCGGGGGAGCAGGCCCTGCAGACCAATCGGCTCCCAGGTCAACGGAAGCGAGGTCATGGAGGGGAAGCGCACCGGCCCGCCCAGTTGGATCCTGACCGGCCGCCGCAGCTGGGCGCCGAGCGGTCCAACACCGATGTCGCCGAGCAACCCATCGCCGCGGGCCTGCGCCTCGCCGGCCATGGCCGAAAGCCACCCGGTCGCGGAGCCGACCAACGCCTGCTCCACCTTGGCCGCCGGCAGCGACAGCTCGATGTAGTAGCGAATGAACATGCCAACACGGTGGACCAGCGGCGAGCCGGACCGTAGGGCCGAAGGACCCGGTCGCCCTGGGCCTCTCGGCACCGTTCCACCGGCGAGGCGTGACCGTGCGACTTGGCGACCTCGACCGGATGCTCAGCCGGGCATGGTGACCCGGACCCGGGTGCCCTCGCCGGGGATGCTGTGGAGCTCGGCCTGGCCGCCCAGGCGCTCCGCCCGCTCCCGCAGGTTGCGCAGGCCCTGGCCGGTGCCGGTGGCCGCGGCCGGGTCGAACCCGCGGCCGTCGTCGTCCACCTCCAGCACCCACCCACCATCGCCCCGGTACAGCGATACCCGGCAGGTGGCGGCCTCGGCGTGGCGGCTCACATTCGAGAGGGCCTCGCGGGCCAGCTGGACCACGTCGCCGGCCTGACCAGCCAGTTCCGCCGCCACCTGTGGATCGATCTCGGCTATCGCCACGACGCCGGTGCGCTCCTGGAATTCCTGGCACAGGCGCTGCAGGGCCTGGTCGAGCTGGCGGTCGGCGAGGATGCCGGGGCGGAGGCCGAAGATGTAGTTGCGCAGGTCGCGGACGACCCGGTCGACCTCCTCCACGGCGTCCTGGAGCCGGCTGCGCAGCTCCTCGCTGGCCGCCAGCGCGGCCGAGCCCTGCAGGCCCATGCCGACCGCGAACAGGGCCTGGATGGCCCCGTCGTGCAGCTCCTTGGCGATTCGCTCCCGGTCCTCGAGCAGGGCCAGGCGCTGTAGTTCGCCCTGGAGGCGGCCGTACTCGATCGCCACCGCGGCTTGCTCGGCGAAGGTCTCCACCAGTGGGATGGCGGCCTCGCGGAGCAGCGGGCCCCCCTTGACGTTGGCGACCGTCAGGGTGCCGAGGATGGTGCCGCGTACGGCCAGGGGGATGAACACCGCCGGCCCGACTCCAGCTCGGACGATCGGCTGGACCACACGCTCATCGGCCGAGGCGTCGGCGAGCACGACCGCCTTGCCGGTGCGGATGACCTCGCCCGTGACCGACCCCTCGGCCCGGAACACGGTCCCCCGCAGCTGCTCGGCCAGCAGCCCATCGGCCGCCTCCACCGTGAGCCGACCAGGACCCGCAGGCCGGGCAAGGGTGGCCAGGTCGGCACCGGCCAACTCCCGCGCGTGGCGGACGACCAGCGCCAGCAGCTCCACGGTGTCGGTCCCGGCCAGGATGGCCGTGCTGATGGCGCGGAGCGCCTCCAGCCGCTGGGCGCGGTCACGGGCCTCCTCGTACAGCTGGGCATTCTCGATGGCCACCCCGGCTTGGGCGGCGAGCAGGACCAGGGCCCGCTCGTCGTCGGCGTCGAACTCCTGCCCACCCCGCTTCTCGGTCAGATACAGGTTGCCGTAGACCCGGCCACGCGCGGTGACTGGAACGCCGAGGAACGAGTGCATGGGGGGGTGGTTGGGTGGGAACCCGACCGAACGCGGGTCCTCGGCGATGTCGTGCAGCCGCAGGGGCCGGGCGTCGTCGATCAGCACCCCGAGGATGCCGCGGCCGACCGGGATGTGGCCGATCGCCGCCCGCTGCTCCTCGCTGACCCCGGTGGCGATGAACTCGCTGATGGTCCCGTCGCGGCCCAGCACCCCGAGCGCCCCGTAGCGGGCCCCGGTGAGCTCGGCGGCCAGCTCGACGATGCGCTGCAGGGCGGCCGGGAGCGACAGCTCGGCGGCGAGCGCAAGCCCGGCCTCCAGCAGGCGCTCGTAGTGCGCATGGGTGCCTGCCATCGGCGGCAGCGTACACCCTGTTCGCCGATGGCCGACCCCGGTGACCGCCCGCGTGGGCCGGCGTCAGGAGCAGGAGAACTGGGGCGGCCTCAAGCGGTTCCCTCAGGCGCGGGAGGCCTCCCGTGGTCAGCCGATCAGGTCGGTCCGGTAGGCGACCCGGACCCTTTCCTGGTAGGTGTGGAGAAGCTCGGCCGTGTCCTTGAGCCAGTGGCGCTGGAGCGCGGTGAGCTCGGCCAGGGGGACGGCGTCGTCCGGGACGGCTCCTGCGGCCAGTCGCTCGGCCTGGTGGCGCAGGCGCAGCTGCTGCAGGTACTCGAAGGCGGCGGCGAGGTCGGCGGCGGCGGTCCCGGCCGTGCCGTGGTCGGCCGCCGCCTGCAGCCGAGCGGTGGTGGCCACCGCCGGGTCGCCGGCCTCCAGGGCGAGCAGGCGGGCCAGGTCGACGATCGGCGCGGTGCCGTGCGCCTTCAGGTCGATCCGGCCATGGTGGTCGCCGCGCAGGTGGTGCAGGAACCCCAGCGGTGGCCGTCGCCAGAGGGCCGCCACGGCCAGGCGGCCGAGGAACCGCCGGTTGCCGGCAGCGTAGCCGGCGATCCGCCGAAGCGGCGCCTCGGCGTCGAGCTCGCCGTGGAGCTGGCGGAAGTCGAAGTAGGTGGCCGCGGCGAGCACCGCGTCCTCCTCGGGCTCCTCGATCCAGCGGATGAACTGCTCCTGCCAGGTCCCCAGCCGGACCCGCCGGGCCGGGTTGGTGGCCATGATGTCGCCCGGGCAGCGGACAAGCCCGCACTGCTCCAACGTGGCCGCCAGGTGCTCGGCGAGGGCGGCGAACCAGCCATCGGCCCCCGGCGGGGCGCCGTCGGCCACCACCAGGGCGTGGTCCTGGTCGGTGCGCAGCGTGCTCTCCCGGCGAGCCCCGCTGCCGAGGACGAGGAGCGCATACGGGCACGGGGGCGGCCCGAGCGCCGCCTCGCCGTCACGAGCCGCGCGGACATGGAGGGCATCGTGGGCGCTCGTCAGAAACCGGGTGACGTCAGCGGGCGGGGTGCCCGCCCGGACCAGTTGGGCCGCGGCGGTGGCCACCTCACGGGCGGAGCCGGCCAGCTCCTCGGGGCCGGCCGCCTGATCGAGCTGGCGGCGGACGAGCAGGGGATGGTGGGACCCCCGCCGCAGCAGGTCGGTGGCGGTCACCATGCCGGGCGGCCGGCTGTCGACGATCAGCGACGACACGCGCCGGTCGCGCATGCGCCGGGCCGCCTGGGTGACGGTGTCGTCGGGGGCGCAGGTCACGATCGGTTGGCTGGCCAGCGTCTCGGCTCGGACCGAGAGCAGGCCCCGTTGCGCCGTCCGCTGGGCCGGCAGGGCTGCCGGGAGCCGATCGGACGGCGGATGTCGGGTGAGCACCCGGGCGATCTCCTCCATGGACACAGCATCGCCCCGTCGGGCCGGGATGGCTCAGGCCGTACGGCCCGTCGGCTGCGGGCCGCACGGCACTCCTTGGCGGCGCCGCCCGCAGCGATGCTGGAGGCACACCTCGAGCTGAGGCGCCTCGTGTCGACGCCGGGACCCGGGCCGGCCCCGGCGCCGCCAGGAGGTGGAAGACATGGACGCGCCACAGGTGATCGTGGTGGGCGGGGGCGGCACCGGAGGCGCCCTCGCCCACGACCTGGTGCTGCGCGGGCTGGCCATGACCCTGCTGGAGCGGGGCGAGCTGACCTCGGGCACCACCGGCCGCCACCACGGGCTGCTGCACTCGGGCGGCCGCTACGCGGTCAACGACCCGGAGTCGGCGGTGGAGTGCATCGCCGAGAACCGCATCCTGCGCCGCATCGCGCCCGGTTCCTTCGAGGAGAACGGCGGGCTGTTCGTCGCCCTCACCGACGAGGACATGGAGTACCTGCCGAGGTTCCTGGCCGGCTGCGCGGCCTGCGGCATCCCGACCCGGGAGCTGACCGTGGACCAGGCCCTGTCCCTGGAGCCGGGACTGAACCCGGCGCTCAAGGCGGCCGTGTGGGTTCCGGACGCCACCATGGACGCCATGCGGCTGGTCGTGCTGATCGACGCCTCCCTGCGGGGTGAGCCGGGTTCGCTGTCGGTCCGGCGGGTCGAGCCACATCCGGCCACCCCGGCGACCTGGTCGCACCATCTCGACCCGGAGGCCTTGGCGGACCTGGCCGAGGCCCTCTACGGCGCGGCGCCGCCGATGGTGCTGGTGAGTGTGGCCGCGGGATCGTTCGCCCGAGACGACCGCCTCTCGGTTCCTCTCCGGCGGGCGCTGCCCGAGGTCGTCGAGGCGGTCGCCGGGGTCATCACCGGCCGGCCGTCCGTCTGAGCCGACCCTGACGCCCGGTGCCGGTTCAGCTCGGAGGCGGGCAAGCATCCAGGCCCGAGCTCTGAGAGGATCGCGCCATGACCACCCAGGTGACCACCGGGCTGCTGCTGGTGCTCCTGCCGGTTGCCTACAACCTGTTCTTCACCCTGCTCGCCCGCAGCTTCGACTACCCCGACATCCTGCGCCGGCCGACCGGCGAGGTCCTGAAGCGGTTCGCCGCCGGCGGCAGCCGGCTGGTGCTCACCTGGTGGGGGTTTGCCATGAGCGCGGTCCTGTTCGCCCCCACGGTGGTGCTGGTGTCGGCCACGCTCGGCGACGCCAGCCCGACCGTTCTCGCCCTGGCCACGGCGATCGGGTTGCTGGCCGCCCTGGTCCAGCTCCTCGGCCTGGTCCGCTGGCCGTTCGCCGTGGCCCACCTGGCCCGCCTGGCCGCCGACCCGGCCACCACCCCGGCCACCGCCGCGGCCGTGGACGTCACCTTCCAGACGCTCAACCGCTACCTCGGGGTCGCGGTCGGGGAGCACCTCGGCTACCTGCTCACCGGGCTCTGGACCGCGCTGGCCGGGGTCGCCCTGATCCAGTCCGACCTGCTCCACCCGCTGTTCGGCGTCGTCGGCCTGGTTCTGGCGCCGCTGTTCGTGCTCGGCTCGCTCGAGTTCGTCGGGCCCTTCGAGCCCCACGGCTGGAAGCTCGCCGGCACCATCGTCCCCCTGGCCTACCTCGGCTGGTCGGTGTGGCTGCTCGCCCTCGGGCTCGGCCTGCTCGTCACCGCCTGAGCGACCAGGAATCCAACCAGACCGGCGAAGCGTCCACCTGCGAGGAGAGCCGGATCGGCGACCAGAGCATCGTCGACGCCCACCTGCTCGAGGACGCCGGCGAGGCCGCCGCGCTGCCCTCACCGCGACGGTGCCGTCATGGCTGCCGCGCCGGCCGGTGGGTCTCGTACATCCGCCCGGCCACGACCAGGCCTCCAAGCCAGCCAGGTCGGCGACCAGCCCGGCGAGCACGGCGCCCACGGCGAAGCCGGTGTCGCGCCGCAGCCGGTAGACACCAACCGCGGTGGCGCGCCAGCTGGGGTGGGCCACGTCGCTGACGGCGGCCAGCAGGGTGGGGTAGACCATGGCGGTGCCGATCCCGAGCAGGATGGCGCCGGCCGCCCAGGGAGCGAAGCCGCCGGCCAGGGCGGTGCCGGCCAGCGCGAGGGCTTGGAGCAGCATCCCTGTGGTGATGAGGGCTTGCGGCCCAGCCGGTCCGACAGCGGGCCGGTGACGAGCTGGCCGAGGCCCCACACGGCCGGGTACAGCGCGGCCAAGAGGCCGACCTGGCCGACGGGGAGGCCGCCGCGGACAAACAGCAACGGCAGCAGCCCCCAGGCGAGCCCGTCGTTGAGGTCGTTGACCAGCCCGGCCGGGCTGCAGGCGGACAGGGCCGGCTCCCGCCAGCTGGTGGCGACCACGACCTGGCCGGTGGACAGCTGGTGGGGGCGGGCGGCGGCTGGCGGCTGGTTGGCCATGGTGTTCTGGCCCGTGGCGTGCTCGGCATCGGCCGGCTGGGCTTCGAGGCGGGCGTGGCCGCGGGTCTCGCGGACCACCAGCGTCGACAGCCCGAGGCCGAGCCCGGCGTAGGCCAGGCCGAGGCAGAACGGCTCTGGTCGCAGCCCGGTCTCGGCAGCAATGAGGCCGGTGAGGTAGGCGGTGAGGGCGACGGCCAGGTAGCCGGCGGCCTCGTGCAGGCCCATGGCCAGCCCGCGGCGGCGAGGGCCGGCCAGGTCGATCTTCATGATCACGGTGGTCGACCAGCACAGCCCCTGGTTGATCCCAAGGAGGACATTGGCGGCCACAACCCAGGCCCAGGAGGGCGCCCAGATGATCAGCAGGGGCACGGGCAGGCCGACCAGCCAGCCGGCGACCAGGACGGGTTTGCGGCCGTGGCGGTCGGCCAGGGTGCCGGCCAGGAAGTTGGTTGCGGCCTTGGTGAGGCCGAAAGGACGATGTAGGTGAGGGCGGCCGACACCGCGGCCAGCCCGAACACCTCGGTGGCAAGCAACGACAGAAGGCTCCGTTCCTGGCCGACCATGCCGCCGACCAGGGCGTTGACCCCGACCAGGAGGCAGAACTGGGCCAGGTTGGCCCGCAATCCCAGCCGCGGTCCCTGGGGGCGGACAGGTGACGGCTGGGTCATGGGCGGGCCAGGGCTCGGCCCGTGGCGCGCTGCCAGCCCCGGGGGCCGCCCCGGGCGACCCGCAACTGCCTGCGGCCGGCCCGTTCGAGGAGGCTGGCCGCGGTCATGGCCCGCTCGCCGTGGCTACACATCACCGTGACCGGCCCCTCCGGGAGCTCCCCAGGTTGCCGGACGCCGGCGAGGGCACCCAGCTCGATGGTGAGGGCACCGGGGAGGTGGCCTTCGGCGACCTCGCTGGCCTGCCGGACGTCCAGCACCACGCCCGCATGGTCATCCATCCCCTTGGCCTCGACCATCGGGAGCCGGGCCTGGGGCAGGTTGGCGGCCCGCCAGGCGGCCATCCCCCCGGCCAGCTCGCCCAGGAGGTGGTCGTAGCCGATCGTGCGGCACTGGCGGACCAGCTCCCCGCGGTCCTGGTCCCCGTCCAGGACGAACAGCAGCGGCCGGGTGTCGTCCAGCAGCCAGCCCAGCCAGCTGGCGAACGCCGGGCGCAGCGCGACCGAAAGCGCCCCCGGGATGTGGCCGGCCGCGAACGCCGTGATGGGGCGGGTGTCGATGACGACGCCGCCGCCGGCCAGGTGCTGTCGGACCTGGTCGGTCGAGAGCAGGGGCAGAACCTTCCAGTCGCGGCCGAGCAGCTCCGGCCCGGCCCGGTTGCGGTCCCGCAGCCGCAGAAAGTACGGCGGGTAGCTGCCGAAGCCGGCCAGCAGCTGCGCGACGAAGGCGTCCTCGTCAGCGGCGGCCAGGAGCGGGTTGTGACGGCGCTCGGCGCCAATGGTGGTGGTCCGTTCGTCCCCGGCCGGGGTGGCGCAGAACGATCCGGCGCCATGGGTCGGGTACACATCGAGCTCCTCGGGCAACGACACGAGCCGCTGGTGCAGGGACCGGTAGGCGGCCCGGGCCAGCGGCTCGGTGAGCTCCGGGCCGGCCAGGTCGGTGCGGGCCACGGTGCCGACCAGCAGCGCCCCGCCGCTGAACAGCGCCACCGGCCGCCCGCCGTCCAGCAGCAGGTAGCTGACGTGCTCGGGGGCATGTCCAGGGGTGGCCAGCGCCCGCAGGGTCAGCCCCCCCAGGTCGACCTCCTCGCCGTCCTCCAGCCCCCGATGGGTGAAGCCGAGCCGGTTGGCGCGAGGCGCCAGGACCTGGGTGCCGGCCGCGGCGGCCAGCTCCCGGCTGCCGGTGAGAAAGTCGGCATGCAGATGGGTCTCGGCCGCGTACGCGATCTGGAGCCGCCGCCCGCGGGCCAGTTCCAGATAGGGGGTGGGGTCGCGGGCCGGGTCGACCGCCAGGGCCCGCCGGTCGCCCAGTTCGAGCACGTAGGCGCTGTTGCCGAGGCCTTCGTCGACGACCGGGTGAATGGTGGCCATGGCCGGCTCCTCGGCTGGATCGGTGGTCAGGTGCGGGTGACGGCCAGCCCGGCGGCCTGCCACTCGGGCAGCCCGTCCTCCAGCCGTCTGGCCGTGAAGCCTTCCTCCCGCAGCACGGCCACGGCTTCGTGGGCGAAGGCGCAGTAGGGGCCGCGGCAGTAGGCGACGATCTCCCGGTCCCGGGGTAACTCGGCCAGCCGCCGCCGCAGCTCCTCGACCGGGATCGAGACCGCTCCGGGCAGGTGCCCGGCGGCGTGCTCGGCGGCCGGCCGCACATCCAGGACGACCAGGTCGTCACCGTCCTGGAGCCGGCGGGCCAGCTCCTGGCGGGTGACTGGCTCCAGCTGGTCGCGCCCGCCGAGGTAGGCGGCCGCCACGCGCTCCACCTCCGCCAGTCGTGCGCCGGCCAAGGCGCGCAGCGCCCGCCAGAGCTCGAACACCTCCGGGGCGGCCAGCCGGTAGTGGATCGAGTTGCCCTCGCGGCGGCTGGTGACCAGGCCGGCCTGGCGCAGGACCTGGAGATGCTGGCTGGTGTTGGCCACCGACAGCGCGGCCTCACCGGCCAGGGCCTCCACGGTGCGTTCGCCGTTGGCCAGCACGTCCACCAGCTCCAGGCGCCGCCCGCTGGCCAGGGCCTTTGCCGCCCGGGCGAACGCGTCGAACAGGGCCATCTTGGCCGCCCGGTCACCCATGTACCAACTCACCAGCCTATTCAAGGGATCACTTGACAACTTGATTAGTGGCAGGATAGCCCCTCAGCCCGCACCCCGCGTCCTCGGGGTCGCCACCGTCCATCGAGCCTCCAGGTTAGGGACAGCTTGCGCTCGGCGCTCGGTTAGTGGTAACTTACGTTAGTGAGCACTAACGGAGTTGAAGGGCTGGGGCTGCTCGGGGACCCGACCCGGCGGGCCATCTTCGAGCTCCTCGCGCGACGACCCTGCACGGTCGGGGAGCTGGCCCAGCAGCTGCCGGTCACCCGATCGGCGGTCTCCCAGCACCTCCGCGTGCTCAGAGACGGCGGCCTGGTCGTCAGCAGAGCGGAGGGTACCCGCCGCATCTACCGACTCAACCCCGACGGCGTGACCGCCCTGCGCGCCTACCTGGACCGCGTGTGGGAGGAGGCCCTCAGCGCCTTCGGCAAGGCCGCCCAGGCGGCCCCCGTCGACCTCGAACAGGAGGACCCATGACCAGCCCAGCCACGATCCCGCCGCTCACCGGAACCATCACCGTCGACGTGCCCATCGAGCGGGCCTTCCGCGTCTTCACCGACGCCTTCGGCAGCTGGTGGCCGGCCGAGTACCACATCGGTCAGACCGACATGGCCACCGCCATCCTGGAACCCCGCGCGGGCGGCCGCTGGTACGAGCAAGGCTCCGACGGCAGCCAGTGCGACTGGGGCCGGGTGCTGGCCTGGGAGCCGCCGCATCGGCTGGTCGTCACCTGGCAGATCAACGGCCAATGGCAGTACGACCCCGACCCCGAGCACGCCAGCGAGATCGAGGTCCGCTTCAGCGCCGACGGTCCCGAGCAGACCAGCGTCAACCTCGAACACCGGCACCTGGAGCGGCTCGTCGACGGCCAGGCGCTGCGTGACGGGATCACCGGTGGCGGCGGCTGGAGCAGCCTCCTGGAGCTGTTCGCCAAGGCCGCGACCAATCAGACCTGACCCAGTCATCCCACCGGAGCCGCCAGGAGCCTCAGGCCGTCCTCACGCGATGGGCTGATCCCTGGTGAAATGCAGCAACCAGTCGCTGGCCGTGCGAATGAGCGCATAGCGGTGTGAGCTGTCCTGGCCGTGCAAGGTGAACAGGATCCGGCGGTCGTTCCGGTCGTGCTCCTCCCACCATCCATGATCGGCGATGGACTTGTCGGTGTCCTGGTAGGTGAGGTGGTCCAGTTCGTGATCCGGGACCTCGATGGCGAGTCGATCCTCGTCCGGGCCTTCCGGTAGCCCGCGAGGAAGCGCCCATGACCGGAGCACTCCATCCTCCTCGAGGCGGAGGTCGAGGTGATGCCGCGGTCGCCGGTGCTCGTGCAGCACGAACGCCCGGCGGCCAGACGCGGGACCCGTCATGGGATCCACCTTTACTTGAGCTCTGGGAAGTGCGCACCCTGAGCGAGCCCGGGCAGGCAGACTATCGTCATGAGAACCCGCCGTCCGCCTGAAGTGTGCCGAAATCACCCGCAACGGATGATGTAGGCCTGCTCTGGGGGCCGCACTATCAGCTGGGAGACGTGGCGAGCGCAGAGCCGCTGGCGGGTGACAGACCGCCTCGACCGAACTGGGACTGAGACCCGAAGCGGGGGGCAGCGGGGGTGATGCCTGAATTCCCGGCCGACCGTATCGGGTGACACAAGGTGTCCCGAGCGACCAGACGGTTCAACGCTGGAGGCGCGTCGTGAGCAGTGTGCGTGCCGCGGGGTGGGGACGGCAGAGGGGAGCACGACGGCGAGGGCTCGCTCTCGCGGCGGTACTCGCGCTCTCGTCCGTGCTCCTTGTGGCTTGCGGGGCCGAGAGCAGCACCCCGAACCTGAACTGGTACATCAACCCGGACAACGGCGGGCAGAGCCGCCTGGCCAAGAAGTGCGCCGACGCGTCGAACGGCGCCTACCAGGTCACGATCCAGACGCTGCCGAACGACGCGTCCTCCCAGCGGGAGCAGCTGGTCCGCCGGCTGGCCGCCAAGGACAGCTCGATCGACGTGATGAGCCTGGACCCGCCCTTCGTCGCCGAGTTCGCCAACGCCGGCTTCCTGCGTCCGTTCTCCAAGGAGGATGAGGCCACCTTCACCAATGGCGTCCTCAAGGGTCCGCTGGAGACGGTGTACTGGAACGACCAGCTGGTGGCGGCACCGTTCTGGGCCAACACCCAGCTGCTCTGGTTCCGCAAGTCGGCCGCGCAGGCGGCCGGCGTGGACCCAGCGGGGCCGGACTTCACCTGGGACCAGATGATCAAGGCGGCCGAGGGCCAGCACAAGGTGATCGCGGTGCAGGGCAACCGGTACGAGGGCTACATGGTCTGGATCAACGCCCTCGTGGTGTCGGCCGGCGGCGAGATCATCGGCAATGTGAAAGCCGGCACGATCCCCACCCCTGAGATCAACTCCCCGGCAGGAGATGCGGCGGCCGAGATCGTCGGCGGCCTGGCCAGATCGCCTGCGGCGCCCCCGGCGATGTCCACCGCGACCGAGGAGGAGGCCCGTTCGGCGTTCCAGGGCGACTCCGGCATGTTCATGGTCAACTGGCCGTACGTCTATGCCGCGGCCAAGGGGGACGTCCAGAGCGGCGCCACCGACCAGGCGGTCGTGGACGACATCGGCTGGGCCAGATATCCCGAGGTGAAGGCGGGCGAGGCGAGTCGTCCGCCGCTGGGCGGGATCAATCTGGCGATCGGGGCCTATACCAAGTACCCGGAGCAGGCGCTCGACCTGGTCAAGTGCGCCACCTCGCTGCAGAGCAACATCGAGTACATGGTGGACTCCGGCAACCCGGCCGCGAAGGGGGCCGCCTACGACGACCCCAAGGTCCGCGAGGCCTTCCCGATGGCTCCGCTGATCCGGAACTCGATCAACGATGCCGGGCCGCGGCCGGTCACGCCCTACTACAACGATGTGTCGACGTCGGTGCAGAGAGTCTGGCATCCGGCGACGTCGGTCCACGCTCCGCAGACGCCGGAGGAGACGGCGACCTTCATGACCGAGGTCCTGCAGGGCAAGCGACTCCTGTGAGCCGACCGACCTCGCCCGAGAGGAGCACCCCGTGACCGTTACCGAGCCTCGCGTCGAGGCCCCGGAGCTACCCCCGCCCCAAGTGTCCGAGCGGACGCGGCACGAACGGCGGCTCGGGCTGGCCCTGGCCGCCCCGGCGTTCATCGTCATGGTG
>Ga0114129_10006241_pt1 | contig 16896 bp, 21 predicted proteins | sample RhiMetdeltSRZDD1_FD_80071 | JGI IMG/M metagenome (GOLD analysis project Ga0114129, IMG submission 80071) | Populus rhizosphere microbial communities from Tennessee, USA - Rhizosphere MetaG P. deltoides SRZDD1 (version 2) (version 2) | ecosystem: Host-associated > Plants > Roots > Rhizosphere >... | reverse complement strand
GCGATCGCGCGCGCGCTCGTGATGCGCCCGAAGGCGATGCTCTTCGACGAGCCGACGTCAGCGCTCGACGTGGAGCTCGTGCGGGAGGTGCTCGACGTGATGGAGGGCCTGGCCCGAGACGGGATGACGATGGTCGTCGTCTCGCACGAGCTCCGCTTCGCGCACCACGTAGCCAGCTCGATCCTGATGATGGACGATGGTCGCGTGATCGAGGAGGCGCCCCCGGAGCAGTTCTTCTCCGCCCCGTCACACGAGCGGACGAAGCGGTTCCTGTCGCTCGTCGAGTGACGAATTCCTGACGGGGTCTGACCCCGAATCCGTCACGCCCGCGCCCCGTCGAGTGACGAATTCGTGACGGGGTCTGACCCCGAACCCGTCACGCCCGCGCCCCGACATCGGGTCAAAACGCGCGCGGCATGATTTTGCGCCCCCGCCCAACGGCATCCTTGCGACATGCCGCGGCCGCTACGCGTTCAATTTCCCGGTGCCGTTTACCACGTCATGAACCGCGGCGTCCGCGGCCTCCCGCTGTACACGGAGGCTGCGGAGCGGAGGCACTTCCTGGCGCTGCTCGGCGAAACGTGTCACCGCTACAAATGGCACACGCTCGGCTACTGCCTGATGGGAAACCACTACCACCTGCTCGTGCGCACGCTCGAGCCGACACTCTGCCGCGGCATGCAATGGCTCAACGGTTGCTACGCGCGCTGGTTCAGCGACCGGCACGGCCATCAAGGCCACGCATTCTTCCGCCGCTTCCACGCCGTGCTCGTCGAAGGCGACACACGGCTCGTCGACACGATGCGTTACGTCCTCCGGAATCCCGTGGAGGCCCGGCTCTGCGCGCGCGCGGAAGACTGGCCGTGGAGCAGCTACGGCGCGACGATCGGGCGGGAGCCGGCGCCGTCGTTCCTCCGCACGGAGTGGATCGACCAGTTCGGCGCCGACGTCGACCACGCACGCGCAAACTTCGGCGCCTTCATCCGCGCCGTGGAACCGTCGCCTCAGACGTAGCTCTCGGGCACCGGACCGACGATCTCCATCGCGTGCCGGGTCGCGATGGCGGCCAGCTCGTCCTCGGCATCGCCGCGCGCGACCGCCGCGCCGAGCTCCTCGAAGTAGCCGACCATCGCCGCCGGGAAGTAGAAGTTCAGCTTGCGGCTGGGGATTTCCCCGACGCGGAAGCCGTGGCGCATCCCGGCGGGAATGAACACGAACGACCCGGCCGAACACCTCACCTCGCGGTCGCCGAGGAACATGACGTACTCGCCCTCGAGCACGTAGAACGCCTCCGCGGCGTCGTGGTGGACGTGCAGCGGCGGCCCGAATCCGGGCGGCTCGTCGGCCTCGAGCAGCGAGAAGATCCCGCCGGTCTCCTCGCCCGTTGCCTTGAGCGCCATCGCGAACGGCCCGAGCTCGATCTGCCGTCCGGCGCCCGGCGGCACGACGAATGCGTCCACGGATGAACTCTCTCAGACGGGGAGCCAGTCCGCGATCTCGCGAACGAACTCCGGGTCGATCTGGTGGAACATCGGCGTCTCGCGATACAGCACCTCCGCGCCGGCACCCTCCAGCAGCGCGCGCGCCCGGCGGCCCCACTCGACGCCGATCACGTTGTCGAGGGTGCCATGCCCGATCGCGACCGGCGGCAGCGGCGGCGTGAGGTCGAGCTCGAAGCCCTCGACGGTCGGAATGAAAGAGCTCAGGGCGATCAGACCCGCGGGCCGCGGCCGCCCCTGGCCGAGCCCGAGCGCGTAGCTCATCACGCCGCCCTGGGAGAAGCCGCCGAGCACCACCTTGTCGAAGCCGACGCCTTGCTCCGCGACGAAGGCGTCGAGCCACTCCGAAGCGGCCGCATAGCTCGCGTGGAAGGTGCGTGCCTCCGGCGTCCCGATCCCCCCGAGGGCGTACCAGTGCGCGCCGCCGGGCGGCAGCGCCAGCGGCCCCCGGGGCGTCGCGCCGACCAGCCGGCGCTCCGGATCGAACGCGTCGAGCAGGGGAAAGAGGTCCTGCTCGTCGGCCCCGCGCCCGTGGAAGAGGACGAGTGCGCCCTCGGGCTCTCCGGCGGCGGGGCGCGTGCGCGCGACGAGGCTCACCAGGCGATTGTTACCGTGCAGCGGTGCGCTTCGAGGGGATCCACCACGTCACCTGCATCACCGGCGACGCGCCCGGCAACGTCGACTTCTACGTCCGCGTCCTCGGTCTGAGGCTCGTGAAGAAGTCCGTCAACCAGGACGACCCGACCGTCTACCACCTCTTCTACGCCGACGAGAAGGGGAGCGCCGGCAGCGACCTGACCTTCTTCGAGTATCCGCATGCCCGGCCGGGACGTGCCGGCCGCGGCATGGTGCATCGCATCGTCTTCCGCGTCGCCTCGGAGGACGCGATCGAGTTCTGGAACGACCGGCTCACGGCGGAAGGCGTCGACGTCGAACGCGGCGAGGGCGGCCTTCGCTTCAGCGACCCCGAGGGGCTCGACCTCGAGCTCTCCGTCGTCGAGACGACCGACGAGCCGCTGATCGCCGACCATCCGGAGATTCCGCGCGAGCTCGCCCTGCAGGGCTTCGACGGCGTGCGTGCGTACGCCGATCCAGGGCCGAGTCGTGCGTTCCTCGAGCAGGTGCTGTCGTTCGATCCTCACGGCGACTCGGTGTGGGAGGTGCGCGGCGAGAAGCGCGGCTCCTGGTACGCATACGACGAGCCGCCGCAGGAGCCGGGCGTCCCCGGAGCCGGCACCGTCCACCACGTCGCGTTTGCGTCGCCGCCGGACGAGCACGAGGCATGGCAGAAGCGAGTGGCCGAGAGCGGCGCGCATCCGACGCCGATCATCGACCGCTTCTACTTCAAGTCGATCTACTTCCGTGAACCGAGCGGCGTGCTCTTCGAGATCGCGACGATAGGCCCGGGGTTCACGGTCGACGAGCCGCTCGAGCATCTCGGCGAGAAGCTCTCGCTTCCGCCGGACTACGAGCACCTGCGCGCGACCGTCGAGCCCGTGCTGACGCCACTACCCGACACGCGCGAGCTCGTCCAGCGCTAGCGGCGGGTACTTGCCGCGGATCGCGTCGATGTACGCGGCCATCCGTTCCGCGAGCGACGCGTCCTCGATCTCCAGTACGTTCTCGGCATTCTGCTCGCCGGAGTGCGAGAGGTTGAAGCTGCCGATGAACACGCTGTCGTCGCAGACGCACACCTTCGCGTGCATGTAATCGTGCACCGCGCCCGGCGCGTAGGGCGTCGAGCGCTTCCCGGTGAAGGACGCGTTGCGCAGCACGAATATCAGGGACGGCGTCTTCCAGGTGTTGTTGCCGTTCATGCGCCACTGGTCGAACACCTCGTCGATCTGCGTCGCGTCGACGACGCCCGCCAGGTCGACCTTCTTGTCGGCGGCGACCTCCGCGAGGGTGCCGAGGATCGGGCCGGAGGTGATGATCGGGGAGGCGATGCGGATGCGCCGGCGGGCGGCGCCGATCCTGTGCGCGATCTCGTGCGCGAGCTTCTCACCGCGTTTCGGCGAGAACCACGTCCGCACCTCGGCGTCGCCGACGCGGATCGGATCGGTCGGCACCCTGCCCGACGCCTGTACGTCGCGCTTCTTCCAGAGTTGCGAGAAGTCCTCCTGGAACCGGATTGCGACCCCTGTCGACTCGACGATCACGATCACGTTCTCCTCGCGCGTCCACGCGTCGTCCGTCCAGTTCGTCGATCCGCTCCATACCGCCGCGCGGTCGCGGACGACGAACTTGTGGTGCATCAGGTCCGGCCACCCCGGAACCGCCGCAGTGGCGAACGGCAGCGACTCGACCAGGCTCGGCTCCGTCTTCGGCGGTGGCGGAATCGGCGGCCGCTCGACATCACGGTCGAGGTTGTAGACCAGGCGCACGTTGACGCCCCGCTCGTGCGCGCCGACCAGCGCGCCGCGGACGACGTCCGCGGTGTCGTCGTGCAGCCGCACGTCGTACAGCGCCAGCTCGAGCGACTCTTTCGCCGGGGCGACGAAGTCCGCGATCATCTCCGCGATCTCGAGCGAGGTCTGCCCGCCGTCGGTCAATGTGTGGACTGTGATCAGGCGGCGTAGGGTACGTGGCCGTGACGGTCGAGCGCGAAGGTGGCTGTGCCTGTGGCGCGGTGCGCTACCGGCTCGCGTCCGAGCCGCTTTTCGTGCACTGCTGCCACTGCCTGAACTGCCAGCGGCAGACCGGCAGCGCCTTCGTCATCAACGTGCTGATCGAGGCCGACCGCGTCGAGCTGCTCGAGGGCGAGCCCGAGCCGGTCGCCGTTCCGCGGAGCGGGGGCAAGAAGCAGAAGATCTGGCGCTGCGCCGAGTGCCAGACCGCCCTCTACAGTCAGTACACGAGCCCGCGCGTCCGCTTCGTGCGGGCCGGGACGCTCGACGATCCTTCGTCCGTCGCCCCGGACGTCCACATCTTCACGCGGTCGAAGCTGCCGTGGCTGACACTGCCTGAGTCCGTTCCCGCGTTTAACGTCTACTACGACACGGAGAAGCTCTGGCCAGAGGCGAGCCTCGCACGCCTCGAAGCCCTACGGCAGTCCGCATGAACGACAGACGAGACGCAATCGCCGACGACCTCAGATCCCTCGCGACGGATCTGAAGAGCCTCGTCGATTCAGCCACCACCGATCCGAAGGAACGGCGCAGGAAAGAGCGCCAGTGGCGCGCGCTCTACGGCGGGCTCAGCCTCGTCACTGCGCTCGTGGCGCGCCGCGCCGCGAACAAAGCCTGGGCGGTCCTGACGGGTGAGCGGCCGCCCGTGAAGCGCGCATAGGCGTCGACGTCCGCACCGAGATCGAGATCGCGCGCCCGCGAGCGGAAGTGTTCGCGTTCGCGTCCGACCCGGCCAATGCCACCGAGTGGTACGAGAACATCAAGCAGGTGGAGTGGAAGTCTCCGCCTCCGCTCGCCGTCGGCTCCCGCGTGGCATTCACGGCACAGTTCCTCGGCCGCCGGCTGACGTACACGTACGAGGTGGTGGAGCTCGTGGACGGCGAGCGGGTCGTGATGAGGACCGCCGAGGGGCCGTTCCCGATGGAGACGACGTACACGTGGGCGGACGCAGGCAGCGGCACGCGGATGACGCTGCGTAACCGCGGTGAGCCATCGGCGCTCTCGAAGCTCGCGACGCCGGTGATGGCTCGCGCGATGCGGCGCGCGAACCGCGGCGACCTCGAGCGCCTCAGATCGATTCTCGAACGGCCGTAACGAAAGGGGTCGCGCGGGGACTACTGGGCGTCAACGCCGAGTAGGAGGACACACGTGAACGCAGAGCACGTCTTCGTTCAGACGAACGAGACAGACGAGAACCGCGTCGTCGCATTTCGGCGCGAAGGCAACGGAAGCCTGACGATGCGCGCCGGCGTCGCAACCGGAGGTCGAGGCGACGGCGTCGCACATCTCACGTCGCAGGGATCGGTCGTGCTGACATCCGACCGCGAGCGCCTGCTCGTGACGAATGTCGGCTCCAACGACATCAGCGTCCTGTCGGTCGCTCCGACGCCTCGGGTGCTCGCGATCACGCCGTCGGAGGGTACGGCCCCGAAGAGCGTCGCCGAGCACGAAGGCCTTGTCTACGTCCTGAACAGCGGAGACGGCTCGTTGGTCGGCTTCACTCTTTCGGCCGCCGAGCTCTTGCCGCTCGAGGGCTCCCGGCGCGAGCTCGGCGCAGGTGCCGACCCGGCCCAGGTCGGCTTCGCTCCCGACGGGTCCGCGCTCGTCGTGACCGATCGCGCCAGCAACGCGATCGTCGTGTTTCCCGTCGGGGCGGACGGGCGCCTGGGCGACCCGACCACGACGATGTCCGCCGGCCCCACGCCGTACGGCTTCGCCTTCGCCGCAGGCCGCACGCTGGTCGTCACCGAGGCGTTCGGAGCGGCGAAGGGCAAGGCCGCCGCGTCCTCTTATCGGATCCACGGCGCCGTCGCCGAGGCCGTGACCGAGTCGGTCGGAAACGGCCGCAGCGAGATCTGCTGGGCGGTTGCATCGGCGGACGGCCGTCACGTCTTCACCACGAACTTCGCCGACGGCGCGGTGTCGCGCTACAGCGTGGCGTCGGACGGGAGCCTCGAGCTCGTCGATGCGGTCGCCGGAACGGCCGTCGATGGCGAGCCGGGGCTGCGCGACGAGGGCCTCAGCGGTGACGGTCGGTTCCTGTACGCACTCGACGCCGACGGTGGGCGAATCTTCGCGTGGCGGGTCGAGGACGGTGCGCTCGAGCCCGTCGGTTCGTGGAACGGGCTTCCTGCGACGGTGGCCGGCCTGGCCGCGAGTTGAGGTAGACGCGACGTACAGTCGCGTGGTGGAAGAACGGCTCTCCCGTGAGGACGCGGAGCTCGTCGCGGGACTGCGCGCAGGTGATGAGGCGGCGTTCCGCGCGCTGCTGCAGCAGTACGGCCCCGGGCTGCTCAGGGTTGCGCAGTTGTACGTCTCGAGTCGAGCAGCGGCGGAGGACGTCGTCCAGGAGGCGTGGGTCGGCGTCCTGCGCGGGATCGACCGGTTCGAGGGCCGGTCCTCGCTCAAGACGTGGCTCTTTCGCATCGTCGTCAACACGGCCAAGACCCGCGGGGTGCGCGATGCTCGAAGCGTTCCCTTCTCGAGTGTCGAGGACGAGGGCGGGACGGTCTCACCGGACCGCTTCTTTGCCGAGTCGGAGCGCTTCCCCGGGCATTGGTCCGTGCCTCCGACGAGCTGGGCGGGCATCCCGGACGAGCGCCTCGTTGCCGACGAGACGCTCGCCGTCGTCCGGCGGGCGATCGGCCGTCTTCCCGAAGCGCAGCGGACGGTGATCACGCTGCGTGACGTCGACGGCTTCGACGCGGACGAAGTCTGTAACGCACTCGACTTGACGGAGACGAATCAGCGCGTTCTGCTCCACCGGGCACGGGCCAGGGTGCGAGCAGCACTCGAGGAGTATCTGGGATGAAGCTTGAGCGTGAACTCGCCTGTCGCCAGGTCGTCGAGCTCGTGACGGCCTACCTCGACGATGCTCTCGACCCGGTCGATCGCGAGCGTTTCGAGGAGCATCTCGTCTTCTGCGACGGGTGCGCGAACTACCTCGAGCAGATGCGGGCGACGATCCGCCTCACAGGCGGCGCCGGCCTCCTGCTGCCCCCGGCACTGGAAAGCCGTCTTTTGGACGCCTTCAACGATTGGCGCACGTCGTGATCGCGTACAAGTTCCTCGCCGCCGGCGCCGTCGGACCGTTCACGGGCTTCGAGTGGCCCGTCGGCGAGTGGATCGAGGCCGACGCGGCCGATCCGTGCCGTCGCGGGGTGCACGCCTGCCGCACACGCGATCTGCCGGTCTGGCTCGACGACGAGCTGTGGGAGGTCGAGCTCGAAGGCGCGGTGATCGAGCAGGAGCGCAAGCTCGTCGCGCCGCGCGGTCGGCTCACGCGGAGGATCGAAGGCTGGACGCCCGACACGGCGCTAGCGTTCGGCCGGTTCTGTGCGCGGCGCGCTCGGCTGCGCGTCGGCTTCGTTCCGGTGCTTTCCGGCTACGTCGGCGACGTCGACAGGTTCGTCTCCCAGGGGAGGATCGCGATCGCAGGCTTCGCGTCCGCGCGGGCGGCGGAGCTGCGGGACGGGCCGGCAGCCTACGACGCCGAGCGTCTCGCTCAGGCATCGTGGCTGGCCGAGCGACTCGAGCTCGAACAGCCGTAACGTTTTCGGTCGAGCCGCGACTGCAGATCATGCGTCTTCGCTCATTCGCCGCATTGCTCGCTCTCACCGTGGCGGTGCCCCTTGCGGGGGCGGCGACGAGTGCGAGCATCGCCGTGAAGCAGTCTGCGTACGGCCGGATCCTGTTCGACGGTCGCGGCTTCGTCCTCTACGCGTTCACGCGGGACGCGCACGGAAGGAGCGCGTGCAGCGGCGCCTGCGCGAAGGCGTGGCCGCCGTACCTCGTGAAGTCGCGCCCGAGCGGGGGAGCAGGGGTCGCCGCCGGCCGCCTCGGGACGACTCGACGCGCAGATGGCTCGCTGCAGGCGACCTACGCGGGACGCCCGCTCTACTACTACGTCGGCGACCGCAAGCCCGGGCAGATTCTGTGCCAGAACGTGCTCGAGTACGGCGGCTACTGGCGCGTCGTCCGGCCGTCGGGCGCGCTCGTGGCGAAGCGGTGACTCAGCCTCTCGGCTCCGCATACTTCAGCGCGGCCGGCAGCTGGTTCCGACCGAAGTTCGGGACGCCGGGCGGCTGCGCCCATAGCCGGCTGGCGATCCGGAGCCCCCGCAGCTCGCGCTGGAAGTCGAACGTCCAGCTGCGCTTGACGGAGCCGTGGCTTCCGCCTGTGGACAGGAAGAAGCGCAGGCCGTCGGCGCGGATCGCTCCCGCTCTCTCGCGCGCGAGAAGCATGGGATCGTGCGCGTCGAGCGTTGCGGGGGACGCGTGCGCGAACGGCCCGTCGCGGAAGGGCTGAAAGTATCCCTCCCACGATTCGGCGATGCCGAACAGCCCGACGTGGCGCAAGGCGATGTCGACGGCGCCGTACGCGCCGGCCGACACGCCCGCGATCGCCCGCGCGCGTTCGGCGCGGATGGTCGGCAGGTGTGCGTTCGTCCACCGCACCACCGTGTGCACGACGAACTCCTCCGACGCTCCGGCCCATTCGCCTTTCGCCCGCTCGGACTTCGTGCCGGACGGGAGACCGCCCGGGGGCATCACTGCGATGAACGGACGCACGTCGCCGTCGCGGATCAACGGGTCGGCGATCTCGTCGAGGTGCAATCCGTCGATGAACGACGAGGGCTCGCCCCAGAAGCCGTGCAGCAGATACAGGACCGGATAGCGAGCCTGCGGAGAGTAATCGGGCGGGAGATACAGGTACGTGTCGCGCCGGTCCGACGGCATGAACGGATCGGCGATGCGTCCCGTCCAGACGGTGCCGCCGGCGGGGCCTTCGTTCGCGAGCGTGAAGCCCGCGACCGGCGACGCGGGCTGCGCCTGGACCGCAGCTGCGAGTGCGAGCGCCGCGACCACGGTGACCGTGCCCACGCGCGCCGTCGGTGCGACGTCGCCGGGCCGGGTGAGCAGCGCGGCGCCGGCGACGACCGCGACGAACGCGGCGACGCGAACGGCACCGAGCGCGCCGCCCGGCAGCGGCTCGCCGAACACGAGCATGCCGGCGATGATCGGCAGCGCATTCGTCCACAGCGTTGCGAGGCCGGCCGTGGTGAGCGCGCCGCCGCGCTGGAAGCCGAGCTGCAGGGCGACGAATGCGAGCCCGTGGCAGGCGAGCAGCGCGGGCACGAACCAGAAGTGGAAGCCGCCCGAGACCACCGCCTTCGTGCCGACGTCGCCCGCGGCGTAGAGAACGCCGGCCGCCGTCCCGAGGCCGGCGCCCGTTGCGGAGCCGGCCACGACGGCCGCCACCCCCGCCGACACCAGCATCCAGACGGCAGCGTCCGTCAGGTTCGCGTGGTGCGTCCCGCTCACGACGCCCGCGAGCGACACCGCGAGCAGCGCGAGGCCGGTGACGGACGTCGCGACGGCGAGCCGTTCCGCGCGCGAGCGCACGCCCGCAAGCGCGGCGAGGATCGCCAGCCCGCCCGCGGCACACGCCTGCACGAGCGACAGCGGCGCCAACGTCAGGGCGACGACATAGAGCGCCCAGCCGCCGATGCCCGTCACGAATCCCGCCAGCCACCGCCGGTTGCCGAAGAGCGACGCCAGCGAGCGCAGCGGGTGCCGCAGCGACAGCGGCGGGAGCGCCGCGGCCGCGCCATGCTGCGCGTAGTAGCCCCAGTTCAACGCTCCTGCCGACGCGAGCGCAAGCACGAGGCCGATCGCAAGCTCCCAGCTCACGTACGGTCTTTCCGGCCGCTGAACGGGAGGTAGGCCTCAGCGGCCAGTGCCGCGATCCCGACGCGTGGCAGGTCGAGCCGCTTCTCGTACACCACGAACCGCCGCCGCCACTCCGGGAAGAACTTGCGGTTGAAGAGCAGCAGGTTGTCGAGCTGGAAACGTCCTTTCAGCCGCAGCAACGCTCGCCGCTCGAGCTGCTGCAGGCCCGAGAGGTCCGCCTCGGGCGCGAGCAGAGCCGCGAACGGCGCGAAGTTCAGCGACACATGCTCGAAGCCGTGCTCGCGCGCCCACTCGATCGCGACGCAGACGAGCCACTCGTTGAAGCCGTTCGGCGTCGTGCGCAGCCGCGGCATCGACGAGAGGGACAGCGCCGAGCCGCGCCGGCAGACAGCGAAGTGGAGGAAACCGGCGATCGAGCCGTCGGGTGTGCGCCCGAGAACGAAGAGCGCGTGTTCGTCGTCGAGGCGGAAAAGCGTGTCCAGCGCCATCACGAAGCCGCGCTCCGGCTGCGTGCCCCGCCAGGCCCGCGCGAGCTCCTCGACCTCCTCGCGCTCGCTCTGTGCGAGTGCGCTGGGCGGTACCGCGTCGGCCGTGAAGCCCGCGCGCTCGAGGCGGTGCACCGACTGGCGCACCTTGCGGATCGCGCGTCCCTCGAGTGAGAAGGTGGTCGTCTCGACGACGGCCTCGTCACCGTGGTAGAGCGCGTGCAGGCCGTGCTCGCGATAGACGTCCAGCGCATGCTCGGACGCCCCGAGGATCGCGACACGCCAGCCGCGCGCGCGCGCGAACTTCAGGAATGCTCCGACCAGCTCGGTGAACCGGCCCGGCGGCCCGATCGGATCGCCGGAGACGATCGCAACGCCGCCGACGACCTTGTAGGCGACGAAGGCGGTCTCGTCTTCGTTGAAGAAGTACGACTTGTCGTCACGCAGCACGAACGGTGCGAGCGTGTCGACGCCCCAGGCGCTGACGAGGTCCTGCGTCAGCCGGCGATGGTGTGCCTCGAGCGCGTGGCGGTAGCGCCACGGTGCGACCCAGCCGACGATCAGCAGCCCTGCCGCGCAGACCGTGAGCAGCAGCACCGAGATCGGGAACCACTCGCCGAAGGTGCCGGACAGGTGATCGGAGCCCTGCGCATTCACGCCGATCGCGCCCCGGCCGATTTCGCGCAGCGCGAACGGGAGCGTGAACGGCTGGTCGGCCATGACCCGGTTGAGCCAGAGCGCGACGAAGCCGTACGCGAGGATCGCGGCCGCGAAGACGGCGGCGCGCAGAAGCAGCCGCGGCTGGGTTTCCGGATCGCCCGGTGCGTCGAAGTCGCTGCGCCGCGCGACCAACGCCACGGCGACGAGGGCCGTTGCGATTGCGCCGAAGCCAAAGCGGTGCTGCAGATGCAGCGCCACGAGCGAGAAGAGGATCACGACCGCGATCTCCCAGGCGCGGCGCTTCCGTCGCGCCAGGCCGCGGGCGGCGACGAGCAGCGCGAGGCCGGACGATGCGACGAGCGCCTCCGAGATGCCGTGCACGTGCTCGGGCGCGACCGCGCCGATCAGTGCATTGCGGTCGTCGGGCGTGACCGCGTCGATCACGCCGAGCAGCCCGGCGGCCGCAACGAACCACGCGAGCACGAGCGGGCTCCGCGGCTTCCTCGTCGAGCGCGCCCGGCCGCCGGCGGCGCCGGCGATGCCGGCGAGGATCGCCGGCAGGTACACCGCCGTCTGCCCGGTCGCGGCGTGGAACGCCTCGTGCGCCGGGATCTGCCGCACGATCAGGAGCGACACGCCCGTCTGGAGGTACGCCCACGCGCCTACGCCCAGCGCGAGCAGCAGCCCTGCGGTCAGGCGCTCGGCGCGGCTGACGAACGCGATCCAGCCGAGCAAGGCTGCGGCCGCGGCCCAGACCGCGAGGAAGACGAGCACCGGGACAGCCGACCGCCGTGACAGCTCGTCGAGCGGCAGCGCATCCTGGATCGGCGGGCCGGGCAGCTTCGAGTGCGGTTGGACGACGTACAGCCAGCCCATCGCAGCGAGGACGACGGCAAACGACGCCGTCGAGGCGAACGCGATCCGGCCCGCCCTACGCACGTGCCGTCCTCTTCGCCGCGACGAGATAGGCGCGCCACGCCATGCCACGCCACAGCGCCCAGTCGTGGCCGCCCGTCAGCTCGAGGTAGCGGTGTGCGACGTGCGCCTTCGCAAGCGCCCGTGCGAATGCCTCGTTCTGGCTCCGCAGCGAGTCGTCGGTGCCGGTGTAGAACCAGATGTACGTGTGCAGCCGCCGTAGCTCCCGCGCGACGGCGCGCACGCGATCGAGCGGGGAGTTGCGGTCGAATCCGGCGAGCTGCCGGCCGAAGATCGAATGGTTGCGCGCGGCGAGCATGTACCCCGACCAGCTCTCCGCGAGCGAGAACTCGCGCGGATGCTGGATCGCGATGTTGATCGCACCGTAACCGCCCTCCGACAGGCCGCCGATCGCCCGCCCGGCGCGCACGGCGATCGTTCGGTAGCGCGAATCGATCGCATGCACGACGTCGCGCGACACGAACGTCTCCCAGCCCTCCGCGGGGTTGGTGCCGTTCGCCCATTCCTTGTCGGTGAACGTCCCGGTCGAGCCGAAGGGCATGACGAGGATCAGCGGGCGGGCCTCGTGCTTGGCAACGAGCTCGTCCTCGACGACGCCCATGCGCACGGTGAGCAGGAACGCCAGCGGCCGCCCGGGGAAGCCGTGCAACAGGTAGAGGACGGGGTACTTCGTGCGCGGGTGCCGCGCGTAGCCGGGGGGCAGGTAGACGTAGACGTCCTGGCTGCGGCCGCCCAGCGCCGAGCTCGTGACCTTGATGTGCTGAACCGTCCCGCGCGCGGTCACCCAGGCCGGATCGTGCGGGGGCGGAAAGCCGCGGTAGAGCCAGTAGTTGCGGCCGTAGCGGTCGATACCGGCAAAGCCGACGGCGAGGAATGCCGCGCCTGCGACCGCGACGAGGAGCGCGAGCCAACGAGCCTTGGCCACCAGTCCTCGTTCTAGTCCCCGGCTCGTTAAGCGCCTGTTAGCGCGGGTTAAGCAACGGAGAAGATCGGTACCGTCGCTTCGGTGCGCAAGACCCTCGCCGCAGCGTTCATCCTCGCTCTGCTCGGGGCCGTCTACGTCGGCCGCGCCGAGCCACGCAGCGCGCCGGCACGGCTCGAGCGCGCGATCTACTCGCCCGCGGTCGAGGGACGGCTACGCCTGACGATCTATCTCCCGTCCGGCTACGCGGCGGGACACGCGCGCTATCCCGTCGTCTACTTCCTGCACGGCCTGCCGGCCTCGCCGACGTCGTTTCGGGGCGCGGACTTTCTCGCCCGCGCGCTCGAGGCCAGCGGCCGCAAGGCGATCATCGTGGCGCCGCAGGGCGCACGCGACAACGATTCCGACCCCGAGTATCTGGACTGGGGCAACGGACGCAACTGGGAGACGGCGATCACGCGAGACATCGTCGGCTACGTCGACTCGCACTTCCGTACGATCCAGGCGCGACGCGGCCGCGCGCTCGTCGGCCTGTCGGCCGGCGGCTACGGGGCGGTGATCCTGGCGCTGCACCATCTCGGCGCGTTCTCGGTGATCGAGTCGTGGAGCGGGTACTTCCATCCGACCGATCCCGCCGGGCTGCACACGCTCGATCTCGGCTCGCCGCAGGCGAACGCGAACGCGAGCGCCCACGCGTTCGTCAAGACGCTGGGTCGCTCGTTCGCGCGCAGACCGACGTTCTTCGCGTTCTACGTCGGGCGCGAGGACGCGCGCTTCCGCGCCGAGAACGTGGAGTTCGATCGCGAGCTGGACGCCGCCCGCGTGGCGCACGTCTTCCGCGTCTATCCCGGCGGGCACGAGCAGAGGGTCTGGCAATCACATGCGCGCGCGTGGCTGGCAGTCGCCGTCGACCACCTGGCGCGCGCCTCGCGCTAGCCCGACTCCGCGAGGATCACCACGATCGTCGCGATTGCGAGCAGCGCGCCGACAACGGCGAACGCAAGGCCGGCGCGCGTGTCGAACGGAGCGAACTCGCCCCGCGCCAATGCTTCCTCGACGCGCTTCTGCCGCAGATACGCGTAGACGATGAAGACAAGACCGACGAGTGCGAACGCGATGCCGATCGCCTCGAACGGCCACGCAGCACCGGTTGACAGCTCGGGGACGAGCTTCCCCGCAGCCAGGCTCACGGCCAGCGTCGTCAGGCCGGTTCGCCACCAGGCGAGGTAGGTGCGTTCACTCGCAAGGCGCGTCCGGCGCGTCGCGTCCTCCACCACGCGCGTTTCTTCGAAGCCGCGCCTTTCCCTGCCGGCGAGTCCCTTGCTTTAGGATCAGCCGCGTGCGCGAGTTGCGACCCGGCGTGTGGCACTGGACTGCGGCCCATCCGGAGTGGGACTCGAGCGAGCCGTGGGGGCCGGAGGTCTCGTCCTACGCCGTCGACGACGGAGAACGTCTACTGCTCTTCGACCCGCTGGCCGTGCCTGACGAGCTCCTCGACGGCGATCGCGAGGTCGTGATCGTTCTGACGGCACCCTGGCACGAGCGCGATGCGGAAAGCCTCGTGGAGCGGCTCGGCGCGAAGGTCTTCACCGCGCCGCGCGACAGCGCGCAGCATTTGATGGAGCAGTTCGGGCTCACGGCGGAGCAGGCCGGCGACGGCAGCCCCGACATCCTGTGGCTCACCGACGCCGACAAGACCGAGCGCCCCGACGGCATCGACGTCTTCCCGGGCCACAAGCACAACGATCGCGTGTACTGGATCGACGGGAAACGTGCGGTCGTCGTCGGCGACACGTTGGTCGACTTCGGCGACGGCCTCCACATCAACGAACGGTGGTTGACCGGGGACATGACGCGCGCTCAGGTCGTGGAGGGCCTGCGGCCGTTGCTCGACAAGCCGGTCGAGCTCGTTCTGCCGGCGCACGGTGCACCGGCCGATCGCGCCGCGCTCGAGCGCGCGCTCAGAGCGTGACCATCACCTTGATCGCCTCGCGGTCGTTCATCGCCCCGTAGCCGTCCGGCACGCCGTCGAGCTCGCACGTTACCGACGAGGAGTACGGGGCCGTCTCATCCTGATCGGATGAGGACGCCGCCGTGGGAGAGCGGCACCATGAAGACGTGGGTCTGCTCCGGAATCGCGGGCTGAACGGAACGCGCTACACGATGCGCGAGAAGCTGTTCTCGATCGGGGACGACTTCTGGATCGAGAACGAGTCCGGCGACAGGGCCTTCAAGGTCAACGGGAAGGCTCTCCGCATCCGCGACACGTTCGTGCTCGAGAGCCCGTCCGGCGAGGAGCTCTACACGATCCAGGAGAAGAAGCTCAGCATCCGCGACAAGATGGCCGTCGAGCGAAACGGGGAGACGGTCGCGACAATCAAGAAGGCCCTCATCACGCCGCTGCGCGAGCGCTACACGATCGACGTCGAGGACGGGCCGGATCTCGAGGCGAAGGGCAACATCGTCGACCACGAGTACGAGTTCAAGCGCGACGGCGACAAGGTGGCGGAGGTGTCGAAGCGCTGGTTCCGGGTGCGCGACACCTACGGGATCGAGGTCGCATCCGGGCAGGACGACGCGCTCATCCTCGCCTGCACCGTCTGCATCGACCGCATGAGCCGACCCGGCTGACGTCGGAGCTCACGCGGCGAAAGCCGGCAGCGAAGGCCGCAGCTCGTCGAGCGAGCCGATGACGGCGGTCGCGAGCCCCAGCGCCTCTTCAGCCGGCGGGAATGCGGCGTTGGGGAGCGCGATCACCGTCATGCCCGCGGCGGCCGCGGCGCGGAGGCCGTTGGTCGAGTCCTCGACCGCGGCGCAATCGCCGGGCGCCACCTCCAGACGGCGGGCAGCCTCGACATAGACGTCCGGCGCCGGCTTGCCGCGCGGCACCTCCTCCGACGACACGGTTGCGGTGAATGCATCCGCAAGGCCCGCCAGCTCGAGCACGAGATCGATGATCTCGCGGTTCGAGGACGAAGCGAGCCCGAGCGGCCACCGCGCCGCCAATGCCCGAACGGCTTCGCGCGCGCCGGGCAGCAAGGGCAGTTCCCGGCGGTAGTGCTGCTCGAGCTTCTCGACGACCGCTGCCGAGATCGCTGCGGGCTCGAGGTCGACGCCGAGCGCGTCGTGCATGTACCGCGACCACTCGAGGGAGCTCATGCCCATCATCGCCCGCGTGGCGTCGTCGCGCCAGACGCCGCCTCGCTCGGCGACGAGCTCGCGACGCGCAGCGTCCCAGACCTGCTCCGAGTCGACGAGGACGCCGTCCAGGTCGAGGACGACGGCGGCGATGCTCATGCGGCCGTCAGCTCGGCGTCGCGTGCGGCGAGGACGGCGTAGCGGCCGCCGGCTGCCATCAGCTCGTCGTGCGTCCCGGTCTCGACGATGCGCCCGTGGTCGAGCACGACGATCTGGTCGGCATCGCGGACGGTGGAGAGGCGATGAGCGATCGCGATCGTGGTGCGACCCTCGGACAGCCGGTCGAGCGCTTCCTGGACGAGGCGCTCGGTCTCGGTGTCGAGCGAGCTCGTCGCCTCGTCGAGCACGAGGATCGGCGGGTTGCGCAGGATCGTCCTGGCGATCGCAATCCGCTGCTTCTCGCCGCCGGAGAAGCGGTAGCCGCGTTCGCCGACGACCGTGTCGTAGCCGTCGGGGAGCGCGGCGATCACGTGGTCGATGCGTGCCGCCCGGGCCGCGCGCTCGATCTCCTCGTCCGTCGCATCGGGCTTGGCGAAGCGCAGGTTCTCGCGGACGGATTCGTGAAAGAGATACGTCTCCTGTGAGACGACGCCCACGAGGTCGGAGAGTGCGCGGAAGGTGAGGTCGCGCACGTCGACGCCGTCGATCGTGACGCGGCCGCGATCGACGTCGTACAGCCGTGCAGCGAGGTACGCGAGCGTCGTCTTGCCCGATCCGGTCTCGCCCACGAGCGCCATCTTCGTCCCGGCCGGGACCGTGAACGAGACGTCGCGCAGCGTCCAGTCATCCGCGTACCGGAACCAGACGTGGTCGAACGTGACGTCGCCCGGACGCGCGACCTCGAGCGCCTCGGGCTTCTCCACGATGTCGATCGGC
>Ga0114129_10006240_pt1 | contig 16899 bp, 17 predicted proteins | sample RhiMetdeltSRZDD1_FD_80071 | JGI IMG/M metagenome (GOLD analysis project Ga0114129, IMG submission 80071) | Populus rhizosphere microbial communities from Tennessee, USA - Rhizosphere MetaG P. deltoides SRZDD1 (version 2) (version 2) | ecosystem: Host-associated > Plants > Roots > Rhizosphere >... | reverse complement strand
TCACACCGTCGCCGGTGACGTTGAACGCGCCGGCGTGACCACCGTCGAGCAGGCCAATGAGCGCGTCGACCAAGTCGTCCTCGTGCACGAACTGGATGAGCTGGTCGAGGTTGCCGCCGAAGTCCGGCTGGAACGGAGCCTTGGTCCAGATGCGCACGAGGTAGTTGTCGACGTTCGGCCCGAACACGATGCACGGCCGGACGATCGTCATCGTGCGCTCGGGGTGGCGGAGCGCCCAGAGCTGGCACAGCCGGTCGGACTCAGTCTTGTCGCGGGCGTACTCGAATGCCGCGACGCCGCGCACCGGCCACTCCTCGGTGATCGGCACCGGGTTGTCGGGGAACGCGCCGTAGGCGGTCGTCGACGATGTCACGAGCACATGCCCGACGTCGGCCTGCGAAGCCGCCTCCAGCACGTTGTGCGTGCCGTTCACGTCGATGTCGTACATGCGCTGCTCGTCCTTGATCGGGTTGAGGACGAACGCGAGGTGAACGAGTACGTCGGGGCGCTCGCGCGCCATCAAGTCGCGCGTCGCAGCGGCGTCGCGCACATCGAGCTCGGCCCACTCGGTCTTCGGGCGGAACGACCGCGGCGGCCGAACGTCGGCGATCAGGATCCGGTCGGTCTCGTCACGCGAGCCGAGCTGCTCCACGAGCCGGCTGCCGATATAGCCCGAGCCGCCCGTGACGAGGTACCGCATGGGCCCACCCTAATGCCGGCCGCAAAAAAGAGAAGGGCCCCGGGGGGCTGCCGCCGGGACCCTTCTCATAAGGCAGCTTCCTAGCCGCCACACACCCCTTGAACGCCCGAATCGAGCCGAGGTTGAGCAGTTGTGCCGTCCGATCGGGAGTACATTCTTGGGCTATGGAGGCGCTCACCGCCCGCGCGGCCGCCAGCGAGGGGTCGTTCAGCCCTGCAACGGCGTATTTCGTACCGCCGCTCCCCCCGTCCGAGCTCGATTTCGCCGCATGGCTGGCCGAGCGCACCCCGCCCGGCGCGGGGACACTCTCCGTGATGGCGCCCGGCACGCGGGTCCCGACCCGCCTTCCGTGCATCCGTGCTGCGATCCCATCGCCGACGTCCTTCTTCGGACGCCGGCGACGCGGTTCGGCACCGGCGGTTCACGCCGCGTATCTCGCGGATGTCCACGGCCTCAGCCCGCGCGCGCTCGCCTCGTCCGGCCAGTTCGCGTTCACGACCGAGCGCGCCGCGCGCCAGCACATCCGCGACGGGCGCCTGACCGCTGCCGACCTCGGGGTCTGGCCCTGGGCCGTCGTCGACGGCAAGGCGCTCCCTCGCAACTGGTGGGCGGACCGGGACTTCGCCCTCGCGCTCCAGGAGTGGGCGCTCGGCGAGCTGCACTGGCTCGCGGACAGTCCCGCAGTGGAGCCGCTCCGCCCGCGCCGGTACACGGCGGCCGCGCGGCTGCCAGTCGCCTGAGCTAGCCGAGCGCCGGCTGCCGCCGCCGAAGACGGCTCAGGGGCAGAGTCGTCCTGCGCGATACTCACCGAGTCATGCTCGAGGAGGCCACGACCCCCGACATTGTTGAGCTCACGCGCCTTGCCTTCGAGGCCGCAAACCGGCGCGACCTGGACGCGGTGATCAGCTTCTACGCTTCCGATGCAGTCTTCGAGGGGCGGATGGGAGGAGATAACTTCGAGGGGCGGGTGGCGATTCGCAGCTTCCTCGAGGACTGGTTCGGCGCGTACGAGGAATTGGAGCTCAAGCTTGAGGATGTCCGCGACCTCAGCAGTGGGGTTGTGTTCGCCGTGGTCTTCCAGGAGGGTGTTCTTGCCGGTAGCGCCGGTCATGGTCACGTTTGGCAACGCGAGGGGTGGGTCCTCCTCTGGGAGCGAGGCTTGATCGCACGCCATGCGGCACTCGATACCGACATCGACGAGGCCCGTGCTGCCGCCGAAGCGCTCGCCGAATCGAGGCGGTAGGCGTGGCGAGTTTCGCTAGACCCTCCTAGTACCGCCCACGCGGACCAGCGGCGCAAACCCAGTAGAGGCGCCGACCGGAATCGAACCGGTGGAAGACCTGCTTCGGCAGCTAGAGCCAAATCTCTTGCTGTTCGAGGCGAAGGCCCGTCTCTACGCGGAGCACTTCCGCGAGGCGGGCGGTGGCGCGATGCAACCAGAGTCCTGAGCCGACTGGACGTTGCACGCATTGCGGTCGGCGGACGTATGGTCGTGCGGCGGTGTGCAGACGGCGACGCTGCCCCGGCTACGCCCCGCTATGGGCTGGCGACCAGCGCCGCAAGTTGTTCGAGAACCTGGGCGCATATGACGGTGAATCCGTCGTACTTGCGGTGACGGCGCCCGGCGCCGACCAACTTCCCTGGGATGAACACCACTGCCGCCGGCTAGGCGTTCACACGCACAGCGGTCTGCTCGGGTGCCGCGTCGTCCCCCGCTTGGCTCGACAGTGGAACCAGAGCGCATCGGACCGCTGGCGGCGTCTACACCGCCGGGTCTACCAAGCGGTCTGCCGACATCGGGTGCGACCACGGCTCCTAGTCCGTGCGTTCGAACGCCAGCATCGCGGCGTGCTCCACGTACATCCCGTGCTCGGCGTCCGTACACCTGCGGATCGGCACGCAGCACAGCTGTACGCGCGCTACCTGAGTGAGTTCGCCCCGCATTACGGCTTTGGGTTCACAGAACGCAAACTGGCGAGTCGCTCGGGCAAGCGCGTTGCCGCCTACCTGTCGTCCTACTTCGTGACGGGGAAGAAGGGCAAGCTCTCCCTTCAGGAGTCAGTGATGGCCGCCGACATGCCGCGCTCAATCATTCATGTCTCCACGGAGCTGACCCAGAAGACTGGGGTCACGATGCGCGAATTGCGCTTCCGTCGTTTCGTCTGGTTCATCGCTAGCAAGAGCAACATCTTCCAAAGCGACATGCGCATTGCTCGGGAGGTCGCACTCGCGTGGCGCGAACACGGCGGCGTGCCGCCGCGTGAAGTCCAGCGGACGATCATCCGCAAGTACGAAACGGACGACAGCGAGGCCGAGCCGACGGCCGAGCCCGGATCCGCCTGACCGCCTGGCCCTCTCCCCTACCCAGCCCGCGCGAGCGCGTCCGCGCCCCCCGGGGCGCGCCGCGCCGTGCTACTGCGTGGACGAGTGAAGCCCCTCGGCCTGGTCGGACGGTGGACCCACCGGCCAGCGCCGGCGACCGACGGCAACGGCAAGCGCCGCGATCAGCTCGGCCGGAAGAAGCACTGTGACGACCGTTATCAGTAGCAAGTACTCGGCTGTGACGTCGTCGCTGTCGAAGTAGCGCAGATCCCAGTCGTAGCTCGCCAATACCGCGAGGATCGATCCGATCCACAGGACGAAAACGACCCACCGCGTGGTGCGTGCGCGGCGTAGCGCGAGGCCGACAAGCGCCGGCACCACTACAACCGCAGCTATGTAGAAGACGAACACACGCTCAGGCTACCCGGGGACTTGACCTTGTAGATCACCCCGTTATCTCGCTACGAGAAGACGCTGCGCGGAGCTAGAGCCCCTTCGTCCAGATTTCCCAGCCGATGTAGCCGCTGCCGTCCCGAGGAACGTCGCTGGTCACCTGGAGCCACATTGCGCGCGTTCTCGCTTGCTCGCGCGAGTAGGCGAGGCTTCCGTCGTAGCCGACCGCCTTCTCGGCCACGAGTTCCGTCCCGTTGCGTAGTTCGAGCTTTGAGCTGACACGACGCGCATAAAGGTTGGGGTCACCTTCGATGACGTATCGACCCTCGAACAGCACGACGTAGCCGCCCTGCGGCCGGGCGTTGACGTCCTCGAGCCTCACGTTGTGGACTCCTGTGTCCCGGCGGTAGCCCTCCGCGAGCTCGCGGCCGTACGGGCGCCCCTCGGCGTTCACCCTACGCAGATGAGTCCCGCTAAACAGCGCGAGGTACTCGCGCTTCTTTCGGTTGTAGATGAGGTTCGGGTAGCCGCTCGGGTCCTCCTTTGAGCGCGAGAGCCGATGAATGCGGCCCAGGCGCTCGCCGGGGTTAGCGGGGAGTGTGCGTACGAACGCATCGGACTCAGTAATCGTGAACTCGGCGCGCGTGTATACCTCCTCCCACCCGACTAGATACCGCCCGGTGCGGGAGTCGAAGGCGAGGCTGGCGTTGGTGAAGTAGAAGTCGGTGCTATCGCCTTGCGCGATGCGAAATGGCTCCGGCGTGGAGGTAGTCCCTGCAGGCAGCCTCGCTCCGTGCACCTCGGCGACGTGGCCCCGTTCGCTGCCGGACCAAACCACGACGAACTCCTTCCTTCGGCCGCCGTAAGCGAGGGCCGGTTCTTTACCGCCGTTGGCGAGCACGAACCCCTCATCGAGCGGGCTTCCATTGCCGCCGAAACGCCTCACAACTACGCGCCGACCGTTTACTCCACCGTCAGCAAACCATTCCTCCCATGCGACTAGGAATTCGTTTCTCCTGCCACGGACCGCGACGGCCGGATTGAGGGAGTACGTGTGCGGGCGACTAACCGGAAACGGCTCTCCGAGGACCACCCCGTTCTTGTCAACAACGCGGCCCCAGAGCTCCGACTTCCCATAGTCCTCCTGCTGCCATACGACGAGCTGCTGGCCACTCGCAGTCACCGCCGTAACCGCCCGCCTCGCCGGATAGTCGCTGTTCCCATTCTCGGAGACCTGCACGACATCCTCCGGCGCCGTTCCGAGCGCAAGGGTGGCCGAAAGCGCGACCAGGCCGCCGGCGACGCAAAGGATGCGCACGAGCGGACCGTAAAGGCGCCTCAACGACATGCCCACTAAACAGTCCCCGACTGAATTAGTTCCACACGGGTCCGCCGGCTTACTTGCGACAATCGTCAGACAGTGGCAGAAGCGAAGACAGGCGAAGGCGACCCAAAGCTCCGAGCGCTCTTCGAGAAATTCGGCGGCCAGCTGGTCTCTCCAGGGGGCGCCGCCGCACTGCTGGGCGTCTCCCGGCAGACGATTCACACACTCGGCGCACGGGGGAAGCTCCGAATGTTTCGCAGTGACGAGGAAATCGGCGGTCGCATCATCAAGGGCGGTCCTCGCTGGGTGTTTATCCCCTTAGAGGACGTACAGCGCTACGGGCAAGAGGTGGGCCGCCCAGTGCCTCGTACATGAGTTCTGTCTGACGATCGTTCTACAGTGGCCCTGTGAGGTTCACCACCGCCATAGACCGCTTCATCGCTGACCGCTCCTCACAAGGGCGTATCAACTCGCCAGCGACAGAGCGCGACTACAGGGCGACCTTGATCGCTCACGCCGAGGACGTTGATAACCGCGATCCGCGCAAGACCGGCCGCGACGACGTGAAGGCAACTCTCCGCCGGTGGGCGAACCCGAACTCCTGCGGCAAGAACCGGTCGATTCTCGTTTCGTCTACGACTGGACAGTCGAAGAGGGTTTGCGCGAGACGAACCCGGCGCGTCAAACGCCGGCGCCGCGCCGCCGGAAGCCAGCGCGCCCGCGGCTTACCCGGGACGAAGTGCAGGCTCTAATGCGAGCGTGTCAGACAAAGCGCGAGCGCTGGGCGATCAATCTCGGCCTGTTAACCGGTGCCCGCCGCGCCGAACTCCTGGGTTTTCAAGGCCGCCATTTCCGGAGGCCGGACCTCATCCACTTCTCGGCTGACATCACCAAGGGCGGCAAAGAGCGCTGGGTCCCGGTCCTGCCCGAGCTACAGCCGCTGATCGCTGAACTTCAGCAGCTCGAAGACGACGATTACGTCTTCTGCGCGCAGCGCTTCCGCGACCCTGGGGTAAACCAAAACAAGGCGGACAAGCGAAAGGTGCCAGCCTCGCCTCAGGTGATCTGGCGCCTGGTGAAGGAAGTCGCGACACGCGCCGGGATCCGGCACCCCGTTACTCCGCACGCACTGCGCCATGCCTTCGCTGACTACATCGCGGAAGCCAGCGGAGACGTCCGGATCGCGCAGCTACTACTCGGCCACGCCGAGCTCGGCACCACGCAGACGTACCTGGGCGAGCCGTCTCTTGAGCGGCTGTTGCTCGCTGTCCAGGGCCTGCGATTCCAGCTATCCGAAGCTTTGACCCCTGCAAACCCAGTAGAGGCGCCGACCGGAATCGAACCGGTGTAAACGGCTTTGCAGGCCGCTGCGTAACCACTCCGCCACGGCGCCGGAGCGGGGCAAGCGTAGCGTCGTGACCCTCGCGCGCGGCCGTCTGGCGGGTGCCTATACTGAGCGCCGCCTGCGGATGTAGCTCAGTTGGCTAGAGCGTCTGCTTGCCATGCAGAAGGTCGTGGGTTCGAATCCCATCATCCGCTCTTCGCGAAGGCCGCAAGGTGGGGGTTTTTGTTCCGGGCCGATCGGCCCATAGTCCGCCCCCGCTAGTACAAACGTTGAGTTTTGTTGACCGTGCTCGCTCGGAGGCGGTATGCCCCCCAGGCGTACCCGCTGCGCGGAGCGAGAGGAGGAGCACGGATGTTGACACTCACGCTCGCGGCACTCGAAGCGATCCTGCAGTTGATGCACCGGGAAGGTGCTAATGGACTGAGGCTGCATGTTGGAACACGCAGGTTTTCCCCTATCCCCGCGATCCAAATCGAGGCCGCGCTGCTGCCCCACGCCGATGACTTCGTGCTCGAGATAGATGGCGCACGCCTCTATCTCGACCCCGAGACGTACAAGGTTGTCGACGACAAGGTGCTCGATGCCGACCTCACAGGTGGCGAGCCCCGGTTCATGATCTACGAGCAGCCCGAGCACATGCGAACTCGGTCTAGGAACGACGTGAACGACGAAGGCCCCGCCTAGGCGGGGCCTTCGTTTCTCTGGCCGGTAGCGGGGCCAGCCGGATGGCTGACAGCAGCTTCTCCCGCTACGAGCCGAGCTTCTAGTGGAACATGAAGTTCGCACGCGCCGTCGTGCCGTCGTCGAACTTGACGACGAGCTGGCGGCAGCTGTCCGTCCACGCCTTCTCCGTCTTCCATACGTAGTTGTAGGTGTCCGAGCCGGCCGCGTACGAGAGGCTGCTCGCGCCCGCGGTCACGGTCTCCTCGACACCGTCGACCTCGGCGTTCGAGTTGCACTCGATCAGCTGCGACTTCGGGTAACCCGCTTCGAAGACGTCGAGCCCGTGGTCCCCGCCGAGGCTGAACTTCACGGGAATCGCAGAACCCGCCTTGGCCGTGTTGAGGACGTAGGTGCCCTGCGCGTCCTTGTTGTTCACCGGCGCGTAGAAACCATCGAAGTCGTAAAGAGCCGAGAACGAGGCGCTGAACGCGACATCCGTCGAAAACAACCCAAGCCGCCAGTTCGTGTCCTGGTCGTCGCCGATGTACCGGACGAGTGAGGCTCCGTCGGGGTAGGGAAAGCCGTTGCCGTCGTTGATCGAGCCGACCCCACATCCCCGGTCTTCCAGAGTGTTGAACTCGTTCGTCTCCTCTGTGCTGAAGAACAGCGCGTACTGCTGACCGGGCTCGAGCTCGACTCCGCCGGTCGCCACAGTGGTCTCCCATTGCGCGGGATCCGCGCTCGTGGTCACGGTCCGCGGCGCGCTCTGCCAGACCGTCTCAGTGACCGTCTGCCCGTCCCACTTCCCCACGTACGCCTTGTACGTGATCGTCCGAGGCGCGTCGAGCTGCGCCACGTAAAGGCTGAAGCTGTCGAGCACACTGTCGGTTTCCGAGGGCGCGACGACCGTCTCGCCGTGTGCAACGAGGCCAGACTCCGTCGCACTCGCGTAGCCCCAGGGGCAGTTGAGGAAACTGCCCGTCGTATCGGGCTCGGCCCCGATGGTCGTAGTCGCAGACGCGGGGATCGCGTAGGCGGCGCAGGCGCAGCACGCGAGCACGGCTATGAAGGCATTTCTTGCCTTGAACACTGAATCTCCCAAGCTGAGTCCGGGGCCGTCCGAGCCCTTGTTTCCGCTGACCACTCCCGCGTCAGCCAGTGCGAATCACTGTGGACCGAGTTCGCTGTTTGCGCACCCGGACATTCGTCCAGGTGTGTCGGCTACCTAAATCGGTTCTTGAGCGAGCGGCGTAATGTGGCGCGCGACCGCTCGCCAGCGACCCGACTGCTTCACGAACGCATCGGTCATGAGGTACACGCCGTCGCGTGTTTCGGTTCCCATGCGTCCCGTCTGGGTGTAGCGCGTGCGCGCGACAGCAAAGCGCCCGTAGTGCTGCACGACGACGTCGTCGATCTGCCAGGACTCGACCTCGTACTCATCGCGGGTGATGGCGAGGTATTGCTCGCGGGTACGGACCTCCGCCCCCGGCCGTCCGGTCGTCAACGTGAACTCGGGGGCGAGCAGCGTCTCGAGAAACGCCATCTCGCGCTTCTCGACGGCCTCCGCCCACCGGTGAAGCAACGCCTCGATCTCGTCTTCCTCAACGGGCTCGGGCTTGCCCGCCTGGCGGTCGAGCTCCTCGTTGACCAGCAGGTCCGCGCGCTCGTTCTGCTCGCGTCGGACGTCGCGGACGCTCCAGCGGTCGAACTCTCGGAGCGCCTTCATCGTCTCGGTGAAGAGCGGCATCAAGCCCTTGTTCTTCACCTTGTACTCGCCGCCGATCTGACGGGCGACGAGCTGCGAGTCGTTCACGAGCTCGAGCTCGGATGCCCCGAGCTCGCGGGCGAGCTCGATGCCGAGCTGGATCGCCTTGTACTCGGCGACGTTGTTGGTGGCCTCGCCGATGAACTCGGAGCGCTCGCCGAGTGCGGTGCCGTCGGGCGCGGTCGCGACCGCGGCCGCGGCTGCCGGGCCGGGGTTTCCGCGCGCCCCGCCGTCCACGTGGACGACGACCTTCGGGTGCGCCACTACTGGCCGGGCGCGTCCGCGGGCGCGGACCCGGTGAGGGGCGAGCGCCGCCGGTCGCGAAGCGTGCGCTGCTCGCCCTCGGGCGCTTCGGCGCCGGCGCGGCGGTCGGCCCCCGCGCGCCGGTCGACGATGACCTTCACGTTCGGGTCGTCCTTGTAGTAGTCGACGAGCTTGTCGTAGAGCTCGTCCGCGAGCGCCTGTGGGACGACGCAGTAGATCACGGCGGTGAGCCTACACCGAGGGCCAGCCGACCATCTGGGGAAGCCTGCACGTTCCAGTCGGGTGGCTCGCCCTCGAGCTGCTCGAGCTCCTCCCCCTTCTCCAGCAGCACGACTGCCTCGCCGGCGTCCGCCAGGTCCACGCGGTAGCGGTACCACGAGAGCTCCCATGCGACCAGGATGTCGACCTGGCTCGGCGCGGCGAGATCGGGAGCGGCGGCGACCCACGGCTCGCCGAGCGAGCGCATGATCCCCGCGATCGAGCGCGCGTGCTCCGAGTCGTTGAAGAGCTCGAGCGCACGCTCGACCTTCACGTCCGCTGTGGTCGGGACGGCGCGCACATGGCGGGGGTCGCGCGGCGGCTCCCTTCGCGGGGTGGTTCGCTCGCGAACCGGGGGCGGCTCGGGCTCGCGGACGCCCTCCTCCCTGTCCGGCTCCTCAGCCTCCTCGGGGGCCTCGAGCGGGCGCCTGCCGAGCAGCCGTCCGAGGAGCGATCCACGCTGCTCGGGCCGCCGGCGCGCAGCCGGCATGTCGCCGGACCCGGACTCGCGGATCCAGCCCTCGTGCGACGCGCGGCCCGCGCACAGGTCGCAGACGAGCTTGCGCTCACCACCGGGAACGAGGTAGGTCTCAGCCCGCTCGCCCTTCAGGATGGTGCGGCCGCAGACGTCGCAAGAGACGGCGTCGTGGAATGGGCGAAGCTCCTTCTTCACCGAGTCGATCCTAGCGGGCGCGCAGCTACGCCTTGACGGCCTCCTCCTCGGCCTGCGCCTGCTGGATCACCTTCTGTGCGAGGTGCGACGGGACCTCCTCGTAGCGCGCCAGCTCCATGGTGTAGTCGCCCTGGCCGCCGGTGATCGCGCGCAGGTCGGGCGCGTACGTCAGGACCTCGGCCATCGGCACCTCGGCCTTCACCTCGGTCATCGACCCCTTCGGCTCCATCCCGAGCGGGCGGCCGCGGCGGCCGTTGAGGTCGCCGATCACATCGCCGACCGAGTCCTCGGGGACGGTGACGCTGATGGTCATGATCGGCTCGAGCAGGCACGCCTGGGCCGACTCCGCGGCCTGCTTGAAGGCCATCGAGCCGGCCATCTTGAACGCCATCTCCGAGGAGTCCACCGAGTGGTACGAGCCGTCGTAGAGGCGAACCTTCACGCCGCGCAGCGGGTAGCCGGCCACGATGCCCCTGTCCATCGCCTCGCGCACGCCCTTCTCGACCGCGGGGATGAAGCCCGACGGGATCACGCCGCCCTTGATCTTGTTCTCGAACTCGAACCCGGTCGGGTCGCCCGCGATCGGCTCGATCTCGATGTGGCAGTCGCCGAACTGCCCGCGGCCGCCGGTCTGCTTCTTGTAGCGGCCGTGCGCCTTCGCCGAGCCCTTGATCGTCTCGCGGTATGGGACTCGCGGCGGCTTCAGGCTCACCTCCGCGCCGTAGCGCTCCTTCATCCGGTCCACGATCACCTCGACGTGGATCTGAGTCAGGCCGGCGACGATCTGCTCGCCGGTCTGGTCGTCGCGGTGGACGTCGATCGTCGGGTCCTCCTCCTGGAGGCGGCGCAGCGCAGTGAAGACCTTGTCCTCGTCGCCCTTGTGCTTGGGCTCGATCGCGAACGCCATGACCGGAACCGGCAGCTTCGGCAAGGCGATCTCGACCGGCTCGTCCTTCGACGCGAGCACGTCGCCCGCGTGCGTTTCCTTCAGCTTCGCGACGGCGCCGATGTCCCCCGCGCCGAGCTCGTCGGCGTGGCCCATCTCCTTGCCCTGCGGCACGAGCAGCTGCCCCATCCGTTCCTTGACGTGCGCGCGCGTGTTGAACAGCTGCGAGTCGGGGCTGATCACGCCGTGGTAGACGCGCATCAGGTTGATCTTGCCGGCGAAGTCGTCCGCGAGCGTCTTGAACACGAACGCGATCGCCTCGCCCTCGTCCTCCGCCTCGATGTCGCGGTCGCCGGCGTGGAAGGCGCCCATCTTGACCGGCGACGGCAGGTCCTCGACAAGCGCGTCGAGCAGCCGGTTGGTCGCGAGGTTCTTGGTCGCGACACCGCACGTGACCGGGAACAGCGTGCCGTTCGTGACGCCGTTCTTGAGCGCCTGGACGATCTCCTCGTGCTTGATCTCCTCGCCCTCGAGGTAGCGCTCCATCAGCTCGTCGGAGACCTCGGCGACCTCGTCCATCAGCTTCTCGCGGTACTCCTGCGCCTGCGCCTGAAGCTCGTCGGGGATCGGGATCTCCTTGCAGTTGTCCTTCGACTCGCCCTCGTACGTGTACGCCTTCATGTCGATCAGGTCGATCACGCCGCTGACGTCGTGCTCCTTGCCGATCGGGATCTCCGTTGCGACGACGTGCGGGCCGAACGAGCTCTTCAGGGAGTCGAGCGTCCGGAAGAAGTCGGCGCGCTCGCGGTCGAGCATGTTCACGAACACGATCCGTGCGAGCTCGAGCTCCTCGGCGCGCTGCCAAAGCCGCTCCGTGCTGACCTCGACCCCCATCACGCCGTTCACCACGAACACCGCTCCCTCGCACACGCGCAGTGCCGCCAGCGCGTCCGCGACGAAGCTGGGCTCGCCGGGCGTGTCGATCAAGTTGATCTTGCGGTCCTGCCAGGTGAACGACGCGAGGCTCGAGGCGATCGACATCTCGCGAGCCTTCTCGTCGGGCGCCGAGTCGGAGACCGTGCTTCCGTCTGCCACCGAGCCGAGCCGGTTGATCGTGCCGGCTTCGAACAGGAGCGCCTCGTTCAGTGACGTCTTCCCGCTGCCTCGGTGGCCCACTAGAGCCACATTGCGGATCCTGTTGGGTGACGTGTGCGGCATGGCCGGCTCCCCTCTCTCGCTTGAGGGAGGGAATCTATCCGGCGCGTCTAGTCCGCGGGCTCGGCCTGGAGGCGGGACTTGAGCCGCAGGACGGCCTTGGTGTGCAGCTGCGAGACGCGCGACTCGGTCACGCCGAGCACCTCGCCGATCTCGCGGAGGGTCAGGTTCTCGTAGTAGTAGAGCGCGACGACGAGCTTCTCCCGCTCCGGGAGGCGGGCGATCGCCTCCGCAAGGCGGTCCTTCATCTCGCTCGCGTCCATCTCCTGCGCGGGATCGATCGCGTTCGGGTCCTGGATCGTGTCGAGCAGCGACACCTGGTCCCCGCTCGCGTCCGAGACCGTCCACAGCTCGTCGAGCGCGACGACCGACGAGTTGGAGATCTTCGTCAGGGACTCCTGGAAGTCGTCGACCGAGGTGCCGAGCGCCTCCGCCATCTCCTGGTCGGTCGGCGCGCGGCGCAGCTTGTGCTCGAGCGACGCGTTCGTCTTCTCGATCTGGCGCGCGCGGGCGCGGACCGAGCGCGGCACCCAGTCGAGGGAGCGCAGCTCGTCGATGATCGAGCCCTTGATGCGGGCGATCGCGAACGTCTCGAACTTGATGTCGCGCGACGTGTCGAAGCGCTCGATCGCCGAGATCAGGCCGAGCAGGCCGTACGAGATCAGGTCCGAGTCTTCGACGTGCGCGGGCAGGCCGCTCGACATGCGGCCTGCGACGTACTTGACCAGCGGTGAGTACGCCAGAACGAGCCGTTCGCGCGCGCGGTCGTCGCCATCGTCCTTGTAGCGGCGCCACAAGTCCTTTAGCTCGATCGCCTTTACGTTCGTTTCCAGCGGTTCTTCCTTCGTTTGCTGATCGCGGTCACGCACGCGGGTGAGCGCGTGCGTACACCTTCCTGAGGCGTCGCGACTCTACCCGAGTGTATGTCTGGGTCGTGCTGATGGTCGAGTGGCCGAGCAGCTCCTGGATGGTGCGGAGATCCGCTCCCCCCTCCAACAGGTGGGTCGCAAACGAGTGGCGGAGCGTGTGCGGGGTCGCTCCCGGCGGCATGCCCGCGCGCTGCGCCCAGGCACGCAAACGCCGGCGCAGATCGGCGGTCCCGAGCCGGCGACCGCTCTTCGAGAGAAAAATGGCGCGTTCGCCCGCGTCCCCCTCGCGGGCGAGCAGCGGGCGACCGCGCTCCAGGTAGGCGTTGAGCGAGCGCCAGGCCTGCTCGCCGATCGGGACGACGCGTTCCTTCCCTCCCTTGCCATGCACCCGCAGCTCCTCCGCGTCGAAGTCGGCGTCTCCCGTGTCGAGACCGGTCAGCTCCTCCGCGCGCAACCCGGTGGCATAGGCCAGCTCGAAGATCGCACGGTCGCGCAGCTCCAGCGGTGTCGACGCCGGGATCGAGTCGAGCAGCGCCGCGACGTCGTCCTCCTTCATCACCCGCGGCAGATACTGGTCCCGCTTAGGCGATGTGACGAGGTCGGCCGGGCTCGCCTCGAGCTCACCCCGGTCGACGAGGTGGCGATAGAAGGACCGGGCTGAGGCCAGCTTGCGTGCGATGGTCGACTTCGACGCGCCGCGTTCCGACAGGACGCCGGCGAACTGGCGCAGGCGCTTGTGGTCGAGCTCCTCCGGCGCGAGATCGTGCGCGCCCGCCCACTCGGCCAGCTGCGTCACGTCGGCGAGGTATGCGCGGACCGTCTTCGGCGCCGCGCTGCGGGCGACCAGCCAGCGCTCCCACGTGCCGAGCGCGGCGGTCCACCTAGGCTGCAGTTCGATGTCGGTCTTCTGGGTCAATTACGAGGATGGGCGGGTCGCGACCCGCGACCAGCTCGCCGAGGCGGGACTCGTTGACGACGACGACAAGCCGGTGCGGCCATGGCATCCGATCCAGGGACCGAGCGATGCATCGACCATGTGGTACGTGGTGCTGACGAAGCAGGAGCGCGGGGTGTTCATCGGCACCCTCTGCATTCGACACACCGGTCGGCAAGCCTCTCTGGAGGAGGCGGGGTGGCGCGAGGTGCCGATCGACGAGATCGGCTACGCGATATAGACCGGCGTCGAGACCGGCACCTCGTCGTACAGGTCGATCACGTCCGGGATCGCCATCCGGATGCAGCCGTGCGAAGCGGCCGTGCCGAGGGAGTACGTCGCGTCGGTGCCGTGGATTCCGGCGCCGTCGTAGATGCCGAGCCAGCGCGCCTTCAGCGGGTTCTCAGGCGAGCCGCCGGGAATCACCCTGCCCCTGTCCGCCGGCGCGACCCAGCTCGAGTTCGGCATCGTCCATGCCGGGTCCACCGCCTTGTTCTGCACGTGGTACAGCCCGGCCGGCGTCTCGAGGCCGATCTGGCCCACGGCGATCGGGTACGTCTTCACGAGCTGGAGGTTCTTCCACAGCCGCAGCTCGAAGCTCGACCGGTTGACCGTGACGACCACCGGGTACTGCGAGGCGAGCTCGTCGCGGGTCACGTCGGGCTGGGTGACGCGCGTCGAGACCTCGACGACTCGGTCGGCGTGCGGCAGCACGAGCTCGGCGCCGATCGCGCGGCGCAGCTTGTCGGCCTTGACGGCGACGCCCTCCTGGCCGTCGACGGTTCCGAGGCTCGTCCCGCTGAAGGTCACCTCGGCGTCCTGCGCCGGCTGGTCGACCTTGCCCTCGACCTTCTTCACGAGGTCGTCGACTGCCTGGTGCGAATACGACACGCGCGCCGGCAGCTCGGCCTCGTCGGGGTCCTCTCCGGTGATCCCGCGGATCGTGCGCGAGAGGACGTTGCCCTCGCGGCTCTTGTCGAGCGCGTCCTGCACCATCCGCTCGGCCGCCACACGCAGGTCGGCGTCCTCGGCGGTGAGCCGGAAGCGCTGCTTCTCGTACTTGACGACCAGCGGCTTCTGGAGCGGCCGGGTCAGCTGCTCCTGGATGGTGGCCCGCGCCTCCGAGGCGCGCATGCCCCCCACGTGCACGCCGCCGACCGTGACCCCGTCCGCGATCAGGTCGTCGCGGGAGGCGTCGTACGCGTACACAGCGATCGATCCGGCGATCAGCAGGAACACGAAAACGGCAAGGAAGATGAACGACTTCTGTCGCACGACTTACCGAGTGTAGGTACGGGCTTTCCGCATGGCTAGGGCGTACCCGGGACTGCAATTTGAATTGCGCGTCAGCCGGCGGTTGGCACGCGGGCGATCACGGAGTCGATCGCGTGCAGCACGCTCGGGCGCGCGCGGGCGGTCGATTCGAGCTCCCGCAGGGCCTCGAGCTCGCGCCGCTCCATCGAGCCGAGGAGGGCGATGATCTCCTCCGCCTCGAGGTCGTTGTAGTCGTCGAGCTCCAGTGCTGCTGCGGGCGAGTCCTCGACCGGCTTAGGCTCGGCCGGCGCCGGAGCAGCCTTCGGCTCCTTGGGCTCACCGGATGGCCTTTGCATCGAAGCTATGCCCTCGAGCAGCTTCTGGAGCTCCGCGATTTCTGCGGGGCTCATCCGCATCAGCGGGGTCTCGCTGCCCTGGACGCTCGGGCTCCAGCGGAGGAACTCCTCGACCTCGCGCTCGTAGCGGTATGGCTCGCGGGCGCCCTTGAGGATCGGGCTGAGGCGCAGGTGCTCGCCCAGCTTCAGGACGGTCTCGCGGGTCGTGTACCGGTATTCGAAGCCGGTCGCCTTGTACTTGCGGTTGTCGACGCCGCGGCCGAAGCGCATCACGCTCTGGAGCTCAGGCGGCACGTTCACGCCGAGGCGGCGCAGCGGGCCGAGCGCGAGGCTCGTCCCCCACGGCGGCAGGATCGGCATGAACGGCTTCCCGAGCAATCCCGCGATCTCGCTCAGCGCGAGCACGCCGTCGGCCGCGACGTTGTACACGCCGGGCAGCTCGTGCTGGGTGGCATGCAGGAGCGCGTCCGCCACGTCGTCCTCGTGCACGGCCTGCAGGCGCGGGTCGAACCCGAGGATGCCCGGGACGAATGGCAGCGACGCGAGCCGACGCAACGGCGTGTCGACATCGGGGCCGAGCACGTTCGGGCAGCGCAGGATCGTGACGCAGGTGTCCGGCTGCTTCTCGCTGAAGTCGCTGATCGCGGCCTCCGCCTCGACGATGTCCCGCTCGATCGGCGTGCGCGGCGGGTGCGGGCGGCGCATTGCTTCCGTGAAGAACGCTGGGTCGTCCTGCTCCGATCCGTAGTAGTGCGTCGAGGACTTGAAGATGAACTTGCGGACGGTCGTGTCCTTGCCCGAACACGCGGCGAGGATGTTCATCGTTCCGATGACGTTGTTCTCGTGTGCGAGCCGCGACGAGGTCGTCGTCGAGTTCACGACGAGGCGCGTGTCGAGGACGGTGTCGATGCGCGCCGCCTGGACGATGCGCCGCAGAAGCGCGTGCTGCGACCCGACCTTCACGTACTCCGCCCGCTCGAGCTCGCCCAGCGGGTCCTCGGGCGCGACGCCGATGATCGTCTCGACTTCGGGCAATTCCTCGAGAGCGCGCGCGACGCGATAGCCCCAGTAGGTCTGGACCCCGGTGACGAGGATGCGCTTCGAGTCGCTCATCCGAACCACACCGACTTGCGCTCCGCGATCATCTCGAACAGGTTCTCCTGAATCCGTGCGCGGACCTCGTGCGCGACCGTCTGCACCAGGGCCTTGTCCTCGTGCATCCCCTCTTCCTCGAAGTGGATGGGCTCGAGGAAGCGGATCTTGAACTTGGCCGGCAGGTAGCCGAGCATCCCGAGCAGCCCGCCGTGCGGGAAGGTCGGCGTGATCGGGAAGTACAGGAAGCCGGTGAGCCGTTGGAGCGGCTTCACGTGGGCGAAGATCGGGGCTGCCTCCTCGGCGCCGACCACGCACACGGGCACGATCGGCGTGCGCGCGCGCATCGCGGCCTCGACGAACCCGCCGCGGCCGAAGCGGCGCAGCTTGTAGCGGTCCTTGTAGAGCTTCTCCGTGCCCTTGCGGCCCTCGGGGAACACGAGCACGAGCTGTTGCTCGTCGAACAGGAGGCGCTGCACGTTCGCGGGGTGTGCCGCGACGCAGCCGATCTTCGGGATCAGCATCGAGAAGCCGGGATAGCCCTTGAAGAAGTGCTCGACGGTGATGTTGAGCGGGCGCGGGTGCG
>Ga0114129_10006238_pt1 | contig 16900 bp, 15 predicted proteins | sample RhiMetdeltSRZDD1_FD_80071 | JGI IMG/M metagenome (GOLD analysis project Ga0114129, IMG submission 80071) | Populus rhizosphere microbial communities from Tennessee, USA - Rhizosphere MetaG P. deltoides SRZDD1 (version 2) (version 2) | ecosystem: Host-associated > Plants > Roots > Rhizosphere >... | reverse complement strand
TCGCCCTGAGCCATCCAGGCGGCGGCGCGTTGACTGACGGCGGACTGCTTGTCGAACGTGGCTTCGGCGGCCGCGAAGTACTCAGCGGCCTCGTCGTAGCGGCCCTGCTCCAGGAGGGAGCCTCCGAGCACGAGCTGCGCGTTGCCGATCTCGTCGAGGTGGTCCACCCGGTCACCGAGCATCGCGAGGGCTTCGCGCGCCTGCGACTCGGCCAGCTCGATGCTTCCGGTGGCCAGATGGACTCGGGCAAGGGAGTTGATGACCCGAGCGGCGTTCGTGTCGTCGCCGAGGTCGAGGAGGACCTTGAAAGACTGCTTCAGGTAGCCGATCGCCTCGTCGGAGCGTCCGAGCTGGTGGTTGAGGGCCCCCATCTCGTTGAGGAGCTTCCCGACGTTTGCCTCGTCGCGGACCTCCTCGTAGATCGACTTCGCCTTCTCGGCGTACGAGCGCGCCTGAACCCAGTTGCCCGTCCGCTCGGCGATGAGCGAGTACTGGAAGTAGACGTGCGCCATCGTGTGGCGGTCGTTGAGCCCTTCCGCCAGCTCGAGCGCGCGCTCGACGTCTTCTTTCGCGGCCTGGTAGTCGCGCGCCTGGCGATAGCAGCGCGAGCGCCACTCGAGGATGTGCGAGCGGAGGCGGTCCGCGGGAACGGGCGAGCGCTCGACGAGCTCGAGGGCCTGCGTGTACAGAGCCTGGGCCGTCGCGAACGAGTTCAGCTTGATGCGGCAGCAGCCGAGGTGGTAGAGCACCTGCGCACGGTCGACGTCCGTGAAGGACGGCTTCTCCGCGATCTCGCGGGCGCTGTCGAGGACGGCGATTGCCTTGCGAACCTCGCCCAGGTACATGCGTGCCCAGGCCTCGGCGAGGTAGGCGCGCAAGGCGAGCTCGGGAGCGGCTGCGAGGTCGAGGGCAGAGGCGAGCGGCGTGAGCTCGGCGACGGCGTCCTCGTACTGGCTGGCCTCGATCGCGGCCTCGGCGCGCGCGATCACGCTCTCCACGCGCTCGCGCTCGCTCGAGGAGACGCCGGTCTCGAGGAAGTTCGAGTCGACGCCCAGGCGAGCGGCGAGCCATTCGATCGTCTCGGCCGTCGGACGCGTCTTTCCGCGCTCGATCTGGCTGACGTATTCCTTGGAGAAGCGCTCGCCGGCCAGGTCGGTCTGCGTCAGGCCCCGAGCGATGCGGAGCTGTCGGACGCGGCCTCCGAGGCTGGGGCGCGACGGTACTTGGGTGCGGATGAATGCGGCGTTCTCGTTCATGGTCAACCTACGGTGAACTATACGAGCTAAAAACTACTTCACAACCCCACTTGACTTGTGTTGTACCTGGGCTATAGTCAGACCGTTCCGCATTCCTGCCAGACGCCAGGCAAGAGGGGTGCGGGAGGCGCGCCATTCCCGGCGACACCAACCCGGAGGCATCGGCTGGGCCGCAGAGCCGAAGTCTCCGGGTTGTCGCCTTTCTGAAGCATGTTCCTACCGTCGGCAGCAGGGCCGAATCGGTGGATCCCTCGAAGGCGTAGACGTTGACCGCCGGTGAAGCGGTCATACCGTTCGCCTACTTAACTCCTACGCCGCCACCTCCGCGAGCTCGGCGGCGTCCATGTGGCGGTGCTTGCGGATCGTGGCGAACGCGACAACGGCGCCGAGCAGCGCTAACCCGACGCTCACCCGCAGCGCGGCCTGGAAGCCGTCGATGAAGGACGAGGGATCCGGCCGGCCGCCGCCCAGGTCGACATGCGAGGCGACGATCGCGCCCATGACGGCGATCCCGAGCGCCCCGCCGACCTGGCGGAACGTGTTCAGGACGCCCGAGCCGACGCCCGACTTCTCGACCGGCACGGAACCCAGCGCGGCCGCGGTCATCGGCGTCATCACGAGCGCCATGCCGAAACCGCCGATGACCAGGCCCGGGAAGAAGTCCCAGAAGGTCGAGTCGAGCCCGAGCCGCGAGAAGATCGCGAGCGACGCAGCCAGGCAGAGCATCCCGGAGGTCATGAGGGCCCGCGAGCCGATCCGGTCGGAGGACTTCCCGGCAATCGGCGCGATCAGGATGATCAGGATCGTCATCGGCAGGAACGCCGCGCCGGTCTTGGTCGCGGAGTAGCCGAGGATGTTCTGCATGTAGATCGACATGAAGAAGAAGACGCCGAACATCGCGAGCGTCACGAGCATCGCCACGACGTTCGCCCCGGCGAAGGTGGAGTTGCGAAAGAGCGAGAGGTCGAGCATGGGGGAGCGCTGGTGCCGCTCGAGGAGCACGAAGCCCACCAGGGCAACCGCGGAGAGCACGAACAGCCCGATGATGACCGGGTCGGTCCAGCCGTAGGCGTTCGCCTCGATCAGCGCGAAGGTGAGGGCGAAGAGCCCGACCCCCGAGGCGATCAGCCCAGGAAAGTCGAGGCGCTGATCGTGCGACGTGTCGCGCGACTCCCCGATCACGAGCCGGCCGACGATCAGGCCGACCACGCCGATGGGGACGTTGAGGAAGAAGATCCAGCTCCAGTCGATGTGCTCGGTCACGAGCCCGCCGATGAGCGGGCCGATGGCGAGCGCCATCGCCGAGACCCCGGCCCAGATCCCGATTGCCATGCCCCGCTGATGCGGCGGGAAGGTCGCGGAGATGATCGAGAGCGTGGCGGGCATCATCAGCGCGGCGCCGGCGCCCTGCACCGTGCGGGCGCCGATCAGCATCTCGCCCGAGGTCGCCAGCCCGCAGGCGAGCGACGAGAGCGTGAAGATCGCCAGGCCGAGCAGGAAGACGCGCCGGCGCCCGAAGAAGTCGGCGAGCTTGCCGCCCGACAGCATGAGCACGGCGAAGGTCAGGGCGTAGGCGTTCACCGTCCACTCGAGCTCCGAGAGGCCGATCCCGAGGTCGCTCTGGATCGACGGGAGCGCGACGTTCACGACGGTGTTGTCGAGCATGATCATGAAGAGCGCGAAGGCAACGGCGCCAAGCGTCCACCACTTCCGGCTCTCCTCGGCGAGGATTCGTGCCTTCACGAGGGTTCCTCCTTGCTGTTCGGGAGCGAATGACCGCGCGCCCCTGCGGGCGCGAGGCCGAAGACGATGGTGTGGACGAGCTCGCGCGCGAAGACCGCGGGGTCGACCGGCGCCTTGCCGCCGGCCAGCGCGTGCGTCAGCACCTGGTCGCGACACGCGCCGATCAGGATCGACGCGACGACGTCGGGGTGCGCGCGCTCGTCGAGGCGTCCGAGCTCCTGCTCGGCGCCGATGTAGGTCGCCGCGGTCCTGAAGATGGCGACGGGGCCGGTCTCGCGCTCGCGCAGGCGCTCCTTGAAGCGCATGAAGACGCTCCGGTCGCCCATGAGCGCGTAGAAGATCGGCTGGTTGTCGTGCACGAGCTTGATGAGCTCCTCGACCCAGGGGACGAGGTTGTCCTCGACGGTCCCCTCGCCCGCTCGATTGGGCAGCTCCAGAAGCTCGGCGAAATACGGCTCGCGCTCGACCATGACCGCGATGACAAGGTCGATCTTGTCCTCGAAGTGGACGTAGATCGAGCCCTCGGCACAGCCGGCGGCCTTCGCGATCTCGCGCGTGGTCGCACCGGTGAGGCCGTGCTCCCGGATGAGCGTGTCCGCCGCCTCGATGATCCGGCGGCGCAAAGTGGGCTTGGTTTCGATCGTCTCGACCATGAGTGAGTGCTCGCTCATTATGGGTGAGCGTTCACTCAGTGTCAAGCGGGAACCGTCGGAGGCAGGCTCCTCCGTAGACTTGGCGACGCCGTGGCGGAGGTCGTATGGAGACCGGACGAGAAGGCGCTCGAGCGCGCCAACGTCGTCCGCCTGATGCGGAGACACGGAATCGAGGATTACTGGGAGCTCGTCCGTCGCTCGCAGGACGAACCGGCCTGGTTCTGGCCCGCCCTGATCAAGGACACCGGCCTGGAGTTCTCGACGCCGTGGGACCGCGTCTACGACGACTCGCGCGGGCCGGAGTGGACGACATGGTTCCCGGGCAGCACGGTCTCGATCGCCCACAACTGCGTGCACCGCTGGGCAGAGCGGACGCCCGACAAGGTCGGCGCAGTGTTCGCGGGCGAGGACGGGACGCGCCGCGAGCTGACCTTCGCGGAGCTCTCGCGCGACGTGACGCGGCTCGCGGAGGGCCTCGTGCGCCTGGGCGTCCAGCCAGGCGACCGCGTGGCCATCTATCTGCCGATGTGCCCCGAGGTCGCCGTCGCCTCGCACGCGTGCGCTCACATCGGGGCGATCCAGATGCCGCTCTTCTCGGGCTTCGCAGCGCCTGCCGTGGAGCAGCGGCTGCAGGACTCGGAGGCGAAGGTCGTGATCACCGCCGACTACTCGCTCCGACGCGGGAGCCGGCTGCCGATGCGCGAGACGATCGAGGAGGCCGTACGCGAGGCCCCGTCGGTCGAGCACGTCGTCACCTGGGAGCGCGACTCGGGCTGGGGCGGGATCGTCGAGGACAGCGCCGGCACGCTGCCCCCTCTCGAGGTCGACAGCGAGCATCCGTACCTCCTCACGTACACGTCCGGGACGACCGGCAAGCCGAAGGGCGTCGTGCACGTCCAGGGCGGCTTCCTCGTCTCCATCGCGCGCGAAGTCGCCTACCAGGCGGACGCGCACCCCGACGACATCCTCCACTTCGCCACCGACATGGGCTGGATCATGGGACCGTGGACGGTCGTGGGCGCGGGCGCGCTCGGCTGCACGATCGTCTTCGCCGAGGGGGCGCCCGACAGGCCGGTCGACCGCCTCTGGCAGCTCGTCGAGTCCGAGCGCGTCTCGATCCTCGGGCTGTCGCCCACGCTCGTCAGGGCGCTGATCCCCCACGGCGAGCCGCAGGCCGACCTCTCGTCCCTGCGCATCATGGTGACGACCGGCGAGCCCTGGAACCCGGATCCGTACCGATGGCTCTTCGACAAGGTCGGCGGGGGTCGCTGCCCGATCATCAACTGCTCGGGCGGGACCGAGATCGGCGCCTGCTTCCTCTCGCCCACGCCGGCGATCCCGATCAAGGAGTGTTCGCTCGGCGGGCCCGCCCTGGGGATGGCGATGGACGTCGTCGACCCGGCGGGCCGGTCGCTGGTCGAGTGCGGAGAGGTCGGCGAGCTGGTCTGCCGGCGGCCGTTTCCGGGCATGACGCGGGGCTTTTGGCGCGACCCCGAGCGGTATCTCGACACGTACTGGCGCCGCTTCCCCGGCGTCTGGGTGCACGGCGACTGGGCCTCCGTGGACGATGACGGCTACTGGTTCCTGCACGGCCGCTCCGACGACACGCTGAACATCGCCGGCAAGCGCATCGGGCCTGCGGAGCTCGAGTCCGCGGCGGTCGCGCATCCGGCGGTTGCCGAGGCCGCCGCCGTCGGCGTGCCGCACGAGGTGAAAGGCGAGGTCGCATGGATCTTCTGCGTCCCGTCGCCCGGATACGAGCCGACGGAGGAGCTCGCGGCGGAGGTGGCCGAACGGGCCGCCGCGGAGCTCGGCAAGGCCTTCCGCCCCGACCGCGTCGTGTTCGTTCCCGCGCTGCCGAAGACGCGCAGCGCCAAGATCGTCCGCCGAGCCGTCCGCGCGCGTGCGCTCGGCCAGGATCCGGGCGACCTCTCCTCCGTCGAGAACCCTGAGGCACTGGAGGCCATTGCTCGCGCCGTCTGAATACGAGGGGACGCCTACCCGCGGCTACCTGGACAGCGCGACCTACGGGCTCCCGCCCCTCTCCACGCTGGCCGCGCTCGCCGAGGCGAACGAGGGCTGGCGCACGCGCAGGCGCTGGCGCGACTGGGAGGAGGACGGCGAGGCCTGCCGCGCCCTCTTCGCCGACCTGGTCGGCGCGAGCGCTGAGGACGTCGCGCTGATGCCGGCCGTCTCCATCGGAATCGGGCTTGTCGCCGCGAGCATCCCGTTCGAGGCCGGCTCGAACGTCGTCCTCTACGAGCGCGACTTCACGTCGGCGCTTCTCCCCTGGAAGGCGCTGGAGCCGCGGGGCGTCGAGCTGCGCCCCGTCCCGCTCGAGGGCCTCGCGGACGCGGTCGACGAGCGCACCGCCGTCGTCTGCGTCAGCCTCGTCCAGTCCGCGGAGGGGCGCGTGGCCGACCTGGACGCGCTGCGGGCGACCGGCGCGCGCATCTGCCTGGACGCGACCCAGGCCGTCGCCACGTACCCGATCGACCTTCGCGGCGTCGACTACCTCGTCGCGCACGGCTACAAGTGGATGCTGTGCCCGCGCGGGCTCGGGTTCCTCTACGTCAGCCCCGAGCGCCGCGAGGAGCTGGGCCCGTGGACCTCCGGCTGGAAGGCGCGCGTCGACCCCTACGAGGACTACTACGGCTTCCCGGAGCAGACCGACGAAGCGCGGCGGCTCGACATCTCGGTGCCGTGGCTGTCCGCGGCCGGCGCGCGAAAGAGCCTCGAGCTCCTCGTCTCGCTGGGCAACGACCAGATCGCCGCGCACAACCTTGCCCTCGCCCGCTCGCTCACCGAGAAGCTCGGCCTGCCCGCACCGGAGTCGCCGATCGTGCGCTTCCGCGTCGCCGACGCCGAGGGGGCCGCCGCCAACCTGCAGGAAGCGGGGATCGCCTGCGCCGTCCGGGCGGGGTCGGTACGCCTTTCCTTCCATCTCTACAACGACGAGGAAGACGTCGAGCTCGCCGCGTCCGCCGTCGGCGCGGTCGAGTAGGGTCCCGGCGTGATCCGCCTGCTCGTGCGCGTCGCGGTGGCGGTCGCCGCCAACGCGATCGGCCTGATCGTGGCCGCCGCACTCCTCGACGGCGTGCATCTGAACGGCGCCGCCTTCGTCGTGGCGGTCGTCATCTTCACGGTCGTCTTCGCGCTGCTCCACCCGTTCCTGCTCATGCAGATGCGACGCGGAAGGGGCTTCGCGTTCCTGGGAGCCGCGTTGCTGGCGACGCTCATCGCGCTGATCGTCACGGATCTCGTCTCCGACGGCCTCACGATCGACGGCGCGGGAACCTGGATCGCCGCGACGGTGATCGTCTGGCTCGCCTCCCTCCTGGCGGCCTTCATCCTGCCGTTCCTCGGCCTGCGGAAGCTCATGGAGGATCGGCGGGACTAGCCGGTTTTCGCCTTATAGGCGGAAACAGCTACACTTGAGGCGGATGCGCCTCGCGCTCGCCCAGATCGACACGGTTGTCGGCGACCTCGACGGCAACCGAGACCGGATTCTCGCCCGCCTCGACGAAGCCCGCGAGGCGCGCGCCGACCTCGTCCTTTTCCCCGAGCTCGCCGTCACGGGCTACCCGCCCGAGGATCTGCTCCTTCGGCCGAGCTTCCTCCGCGCCGCCCGGCGCACGCTGGACGAGGTCGCCGCAGCGTCCAAGGGCATCTCGGCGCTCGTCGGCTTCCCGCACCTCGACCGCGACCTCTTCAACGCCTGCGCGGTGGTCGTCGACGGCAGGGTCGAGGCGGTGTACGAGAAGCACTTCCTCCCCAACTACGGCGTCTTCGACGAGGACCGCTACTTCCAGCCGGGCCGCGACCTCGTCCTGCTGCGCTGCGGCGAGGCGCTCGTGGGCCCCACCGTCTGCGAGGACATCTGGCAGCCCGGCCCGCCGGCGACCGATCTCGCGCTCGCGGGCGCGCACGTAATCGCCAACATCTCGGCCTCGCCGTTCCACGTTGGGAAGGGCGCCGAGCGCGAGCAGATGCTCGCCGCCCGGGCGCGCGACAACTCGTGCTGGATCGTCTACCTCAACGCGGTCGGGGCGCAGGACGAGCTGATCTTCGACGGGCAGAGTCTCGTCCTCGACGAGAACGGCGACGTCGTCGCGCGCGGGCCGGCCTTCGAGGAGGCGCTGCTCGTCGTCGACGTGGACGCCTCGACGGCGGTCGGCCGGCGCCTCCGCGACGCACGGCGGCGCTCCCTGGCACGGGCGCTGCAGGAGCTGCCGGATCCGCCCGAGATCGAGATTCCGATCGCAGACGGCGACCGACCGCCCGCGACGCCGGTCGTCGCGCCGCTGCTCGACGACCTCGAGGAGATGCGGTTGGCCATCGAGCTCGGCCTGCGCGACTACGTGGAGAAGAACAGCTTCGCCGATGTCGTGCTCGGCATCTCCGGGGGCATCGACTCGGCGCTCACGGCCGCGCTGGCGACAGAGGCGCTCGGGCCCGAGCACGTCGTCTGCGTCTCGATGCCTTCGCAGTTCTCGTCCCAGGAGACGAGGGCAGACGCGCAGGCGGTGGCCGAGTCCCTCGGCACCCGGTTCATGGAGATCCCCATCGGCCCCGTCGTCGAAGCGACGGGCACCGCGCTGGCCGAGGCGTTCGCCGGCACGGAGCCCGGCGTCGCCGAGGAGAACATCCAGGCGCGCGCGCGGGGGCTGATCCTGATGGCGCTCTCGAACAAGTTCGGGTGGCTGCTGCTGGCGACGGGCAACAAGAGCGAGCTCTCGGTCGGCTACGCGACCCTCTACGGCGACATGGCCGGCGGGTTCGCGCTTCTGAAGGACGTGTACAAGACGGACGTCTTCCGGCTCTCGCGCCATCTCAACGAGCGCGCGGGCCGGGAGCTGATCCCGGCGTCGGTGCTCGAGCGGGCCCCGAGCGCCGAGCTGCGGCACGACCAGAAGGACGAGGACTCGCTGCCGCCCTACGCCGAGCTGGACAAGGTCCTCGAGGCCTACGTCGAGCTGGACAGCTCGCGGGAGGAGCTGACCTCGGACGGCTTCGACCCTGAGGTCGTCGAGCGGGCGCTCGCGATGATCGACCGGGCTGAGTACAAGCGCCGCCAGGCCCCGCCGGGCGTCAAGCTGCGCCCGAAGGCGTTCGGACGCGACCGTCGCGTCCCGATCACGAACCGCTGGCGCGACTAGGAGATCACGCGCCGGTCCTCGGCGAGCGAGCCGCGTTCTTCGTCGCGCCTCGCCGGTCGCCCTAGTTGCCGAGCCCGATCGTCGGGCGGCCGGGCCTGTCGATGTTGACCCCGTCGAACACCGCTCCGAGATCGACGAAGAACGGGTCGTCCGCGGGACCGACGAAGGACTTGTGGCCGGCGTTGGCCGGGGCCGTGAAGATCGCCACGACTGCGAGGATCGCCACCGTCACTCCGATCTTCCCGAGCATCCTGCGCATCCGAAGCCTCCAATCTGGGTTGACATGCCTCATTCGTAGACCGAGACCGTTCGGTTGACCGACGAGGAGGCGCGGCCCGGCTAGCGGAGGACGTCGGCCAGCGCACGGAACCAGCGCAGGCGCTCTGCGTACGAAACGGCGGCGTTCGCGGGCGACGTGGACGGGACGACGAAGAGCCGCGTGGAGTGGAGCGAACGCTCCTGCGGCCCGAGCTCGCTCCGTGAGAGGCCGAAGGCGCCCTGAAACGCGGCCTTGCCGACGAATGCGATCGTGCCCGGCTCGAGCTCGGCCGCCAGCCGCTCCAGGCGCTCCGCGGAGCCGACGAAGTCGCCGCGGCGCAGGTCGCTCGAGCCCTTTGTCGTCCGGTAGGCGGCGTTCGTCAGTCCGTAGCCGAGCCCGGGCATGTCCCACTGCTCGCTTGGATCGAGCAGCCGCGGCGTCAGGCCGGCGTCCGCGAGCAGGCGCCAGAAGTCGTTGCGCGGGTTGGCGAAGTGGTGCCCGGCCGCCGAGGAGCGGCGCCCCGGGTTGATCCCGCAGAAGACGCAGCGGAGGCCGGGAGCGAGGATGTCAGGCACCGCAGAGACCGACGGCTCCGCCACGGCGATACTCTACGACGAGCGAATCAGGAGGCGAAAGATGGCGCAGGTCGAGGACAAGCCCGGGGTCGCAACCGAGACCCTGAAGAACTTCATCGGAGGACGCTGGGTCGAGGCCGAGGGCGCCGAGACCATCGCGGTGACCAACCCCGCGAACGGCGAGACGCTCGGCGCGGTGCCGCTCTCCGGCGCCGCCGAGGTAGACGCGGCCGTTCGGGCGGCGCGAGAGGCCTTCCCGGCCTGGCGCGCGACGCCCCCGGTCGAGCGCGCGCGGGCGTGCTTCGAGCTCAAGTATCGGCTCGAGGCGGCGCTCGACGAGCTCGCCTCCCTCGTCACCAGGGACAACGGGAAGGCGATCAAGGACGCGACCGGCGAGGTTCGGCGCGGGATCGAGTGCGTCGAGGTCGCCACCGGCATCCCATCGCTCATGCAGGGGTCGAACCTCGAGGACGTCTCTCGCGGGATCGACTCCGACATGATCCGGCAGCCGATCGGCGTCTTCGCCGCGGTAACGCCGTTCAACTTCCCGTTCATGGTGCCAATGTGGTTCCTGCCGTTCGCCATCGCGTGCGGGAACACGTTCATCTGCAAGCCGTCCGAGCAGGACCCGCTCGCCGTCCAGCGCATCTTCGAGCTGCTCGAGGACGTCGTGCCGCCGGGCGTCGTCAATCTCGTGCACGGCGGCAAGCCGTCCGTGGACGCGATTCTCGAGCACCCCGGCATCGACGGCGTCTCCTTCGTCGGCTCGACGCCGGTCGCGCACTACATCTACGAGACCGCCGCGAAGCACGGCAAGCGCGTCCAGGCTCTCGGCGGGGCGAAGAACCACGTCATCGTGATGCCCGACGCCGAGCTGGACTCGGCAGTCGACGGCGTCCTCTCCTCCGCGTTCCACGCCGCCGGGCAGCGCTGCCTGGCGAACTCGGTCTGCATCGCGGTCGGCGACGCCTACGAGCCGCTCAAGGCTGCCCTGGCCAAGAAGGGCGCCGCCATGGTCGTCGGGGACGGCTCCGATCCCGAGACCGAGGTCGGCCCCGTCATCTCGGCCGCCTCGCACGAGCGGATCCTCGGCTGGATCGAGAAGGGCGCCGGCGCCGGCGAGGTCGTGCTCGACGGCCGCGGGCGCGGCTCCGAGGACGGCAACTTCATCGGCCCGACGATCATCGAGTCCGAGCCCGGCTCCGAGCTCGCGCGCGAGGAGATCTTCGGCCCGGTGCTGACGTTGCTGAAGGCGGCGGACTTCGACGAGGCGATCGAGATCCTCAACTCCTCGACGAAGGGCAACGCGGCGTCGATCTTCACGACGAGCGGCGGCGCGATGCGCCGGTTCCGCTACGAGGCGCAGGCCGGAATGCTCGGCGTCAACATCGGCGTCGCGGCCCCGATGGCGTACTTCCCCTTCACCGGCTGGAAGGACTCGTTCTTCGGCGACCTGCACGCGCACGGGCGCGACGGGATCGAGTTCTACACGGAGAAGAAGGTCGTCATCACGCGCTGGCCGAAGATCTAGCACGTGGCCAAGCGGTTCGAGTACGCGGCGAGCCTCGACGCCGAAGGAGGGCTGCTCGCGGGCGGCGAAGCCCCGCTCGCCCCCGGTGAGCCGTGGACACCCGAGCACCTCGTCCTCGCGGCGCTCATGCGCTGCACGCTGAAGAGCCTCCGCTTCCATGCCGAGCGCGAGGGCGTCGCCGTCAGCGGAAGCGCAGCAGCCGAAGGCGTCGTCTCGAAGCGCGAGGAGGACGGCCGCTACGCCTTCGTCGAGATCGAGGTCGGGCTCGACGTCGGGCTCGACCCGCTCCCCGAGGAGACCGCGCTCGTCGAGCTGCTCGACCTCGCGGAGCGCGACTGCTTCGTGGGTGCCTCGCTGACGCAGTCTCCCCGCTACGAGTGGCGCGTGAACGGCGAGGTCGTCAGGTGAGGGTTCTCGTCCTGGGCGGAACGCTCTTCGTCGGGCGGCATCTGGTCGAGGCATCCCTGGAGCGCGGCCACGAGGTGACGCTCTTCAACCGCGGGCAGACCGATCCCGGGCTCTACCCCGAGCTCGAGACACGGCACGGCGACCGCGCCGCCGGCGACCTCGAGAGCCTCCGCGAGGGCACCTGGGACGCCGTCTTCGATACCTCCGCGCGCGTGCCGCGCTGGGTCCGCGAGGCGGCGGCGCTGCTCGCCGACCGAGTCGGCCACTACAGCTTCGTCTCGAGCTGCTCCGTCTACGCCGACACGACCCTGCCGGGAACGAACGAGTCGTCGCCGGTGCACGTGCTCGAGGACGAGACGACGGAGGAGATCACGAGCGCCGACGTCTACGGCGGCCTCAAGGTGCTCTGCGAGCGGGAGCTCGGCCGGGCGCTTCCCGGCCGCTCGCTCGCCGCCCGCGCCGGCCTGATCGTCGGCCCGTACGACTCGAGCGGCCGCTTCACGTACTGGGTCCACCGCATCGCCCGCGGCGGTGACGTCCTCGCACCGGAGCCTCGCGACCAGCCGGTGCAGCTGATCCACGGCCGCGACCTGGCCGACTGGCTGCTGGACATGGCCGAGAAGGGCGACTCGGGCGTCTACAACGCGACCGGCCCCGAGAGCCCGCTGACGATGGAGCGCGTCCTCGAGGCGATAGTCGCCGAGACCGGAAGCGAGGCACGCCTGATCTGGGCGGACGAGGACTACCTCGTGGAGAACGGGGTCGAGGCCTGGAGCGACCTGCCGCTCTGGGTGGCGCCGGGCGGCAATCCTGAGGTGGCCAACTTCCTGGCCGTGGACGTCACCAAGGCCGTGATAACGGGCCTGAAGTTCAGGCCGCTCGCTCGAACGATCCGCGACACGCTCGACCAGGCCGAGACCTTCCCCCAGGCGGGCCTCGACGAGACCCGCGAGCGGGAGCTCCTCACGCGATGAGCGCCGTCGCCCTCGATGTCGCGGCGGTGCGCGCGCGCTTCTCGGCGCTCGACCGGCCGCTGGCCTTCCTCGACGCGCCGGGCGGCACGCAGACGCCCGACTCCGTCATCGAGGCGATGGCGGGCTACCTGCGCGAGTCGAACGCGAACCTCGGCGGGCCGTTCGAGACGAGCGTGCGCAGCGACGCGCTGATCGTCAGCTCGCACCACACTGCGGCGCGCTTCCTCGGCTGCGAGGCAGACGAGGTCGGCTTCGGACAGAACATGACCACCCTGAACTTCGCGCTCACGCGCACGCTCGGCCGCGAGCTCCGCGCCGGCGACGAGATCGTCGTCACCCGGCTCGACCACGACGGCAACATCTCGCCGTGGCTCGAGCTGGCGCGCGACCTCGACCTCGTCGTTCGCTTCGTCGACGTCCGGGACGAGGACGTCACGCTCGACCTGGACGACCTGGAGCGGCAGCTCGGCGAGCGGACGCGGGTGGTCGCGTTCCCGTGGGCCTCGAACGCCGTCGGGACGGTCACGGACGTCCAGCGGATCATCGACCTCGCGCACGCGGCGGGCGCGCTCGCCTGGGTCGACGCCGTCCACTACGGCCCGCACGGGCCGATCGACGTCAAGGCCGTCGACGCCGACGTCCTTCTCTGCTCGCCGTACAAGTTCTTCGGCCCGCATCTCGGGCTCTTCTACGGACGGCGGGAGCTGATCGAGCGCTGGCGCCCGTACAAGGTTCGGCCGGCCCCGGACGAGCCGATCGGCGCGCGCTTCGAGACCGGCACGCTCCCGCACGAGGCTCTGGCCGGCTTCTGCGCAGCAGTTGCCTACATCGAGTCGCTGGGCTGGGAAGCGATCACGGCCCACGAGCGCGAGCTGGGCGAGCGCTTCCTCGCCGGCCTGCCCGAGGGCATCCGACTTCACGGCCTCCGCACGATGGACGGCCGCGTGCCCACCTTCGCGCTCACCGTTCCGGGCCTGACCCCGGAGGAGGCGTCGACCCGACTCGCCGAGCGCGACATCGCCGCCTGGTGGGGCGACTACTACGCCTACGAGGTGATGCAGCGGCTCGGCCTCCCCGACGGCGCGCTCCGCATCGGCTTCGTGCACTACAACACCTCCGACGAGGTCGACCGGGCGCTCGCGGCGCTCGGCGAGGTGGTCTGATGCTGCGGCTCTACTGGGCGCGCAACGACGGTCTGGGCGGCCACGTCTTCCTCGGCCTGGAGGACCTCGAGCGCCTGGCGGGGGAGATGAAGGAGCAGGGCATGACGGGCTGGCTCTCGCTCGACCGCCTCGAGCCGGGGGCGACGATCCCGCCGGGCGCGGTCGACTTCGCGCTCTCGCAGGCCTCGCCCGAGCCGAAGACGCTCGACGACCCGAAGCTCTGGGAGGACTGGCTCGGCTTCCTCGCCGGCGCCGCCGAGAACGGCGGCATAGTCGTCAGCTAGATCGCCGCGCTGGCAAGATGGCGGGCGGTGGGGCGCCCGCCGAGCGCGGGCGGCACGCGGAGAAGTCGAACCGAATCCAGAACGTGGAGGGAGTCAGATGAGCCAAGCGCCGCAGGAACCCCCCGCCGGGCCTCCAGATCGTCCGACATCCGGACCGGGAGGCGGCCGCAACCCGTGGGCCATAGGCGCAGCCGTCGCGGCCGTGGCTGCGCTCGCCATCGTCCTGTTCCTCGTGTTGCGCCCGGGCGACGATGACGACTCGCCCGACACGACGGCGGCCGCCCAGACGACGACGGCCGAGACCACGACCGAGGAGGCGACGACCGAGGAGGCCACCACCGAAGAGGCCACCACGGAGCAAGCACCGACGACCACCGAGGCCGGCCCACCGCCTCCGCAGCGGGTTCTGGTCGTCGTCCGGAACGGACAGCCGGTCGGCGGCGTCAAGGAGGTGCAGATCGAGCAGGGAAGGCAGGTGCTGCTCATCGTTCGCTCCGACGTCGAGGACGAGGCGCATCTCCACGGCTACGACCTCGCTGCGGACGTCGCGCCCGGCCAGCCCGCCCGCATCCGCTTCCGGGCAGACGACGTAGGCGAGTTCGAGCTGGAGCTCGAGGAACGCGGCGTCCCGATCGCCGAGCTCGTCGTCAGCTAGACGCACGTGTCGTTTCCGCTCGCGCACGGGCTGGGTGGAGTCCAAGACCTGCCCGTCCCCGGGTGGCTGTTCTACTGGGGCGCCTCCATCGTCCTGGTCGTCTCGTTCCTCGCCCTCTGGGCCCTCTGGCAGCGGCCGATCCTGGCCGAGGCGAGCCGCGGGCGCTCCGTGCCGCGACTCGAGGCGATCGCGTGGAGCACGGTGCTGCGTGTCATCCTCGGCGCGCTCTCGTTCGCCCTCTTCGTCCTGGTCTTCCTGACGGCGGCGATCGGAGACACGTCACCGGACGACAACTTGTCTCCACGGTTCGTCTTCGTCTACTTCTGGCTCGGCGTCCCGGCCCTGAGCGCGCTCTTCGGCAACGTCTGGTCGGCACTGAGCCCGTGGCGCGCGGCCGCCGACGCCATGGCCTGGATGTCCGAACGCACGCGAGCCCGCTGGGATGCTCCCTTCGCCTACCCGGAGCGGTGGGGGCGCTGGCCTGGAGCCGTCGCCCTGCTCGCGTTCGCGGCCTTCGAGCTCGCGTACTGGGACAACAACAATCCGCGCGCGATCGCGGTCGCGATCGTCCTCTACAGCCTCGTGACCTGGCTCGCGATGCTCGCGTACGGCCGGGACGAGTGGACGGAGAACGGCGAGGGCTTCGCCGTCTACTTCGGCCTCCTCGCGCGCATCGCCCCCTTCGGCGGGCGGGACGGCCGCCTGGTCGTGCGCTGGCCGTTCACCGAGCTCGCGAACCTCGACGCACGACCGGGGACGCTCGCGTTCGTCGCCGTCATGCTCGGCTCGGTCGCCTTCGACGGCTTCAGTCAAACCGACTACTGGGCCGTCGAGGTGCGCGCCAAGCTGACGCGGGAGATCATCGAGCGCTCGCCGACGCTGGCGGACGTCGTCGGAAGCCTCGTCGCGCTCACCGGCCTCCTGATCATGATCGGCTTTGTCGCGCTCGCGTACATCGTCGCGATGAGGATCGCGGCGCGGGCCGTAGCCTACGAGGGCGACCTTACGGACGCGTTCCTCGGCAGCCTCGTCCCCATCGCGCTCGCCTACGTCGTCGCGCACTACTTCTCGTTCCTCGTGCGCGAGTCGCAGTACCTGGCGATCTACGTCTCCGACCCGTTCGGCTTCGGCTGGGACCTGTTCGGGACGGCGGACGTCGTGCCCCGGATCAATGTCATGGCCCCGCAGACGATCTGGTACGTCCAGGTCGCGGCGCTCGTGGTCGGCCACGTCGCAGGGCTGGTGCTGGCGCACGACAAGGCCGTGGAGCTCTTCGAGTCCCCGCGCAAGGCGGCCATCAGCCAGTACGCCATGCTGGCGCTGATGGTCGTCTACACCGTCGCCGGGCTCTGGCTCCTCTCCCGGTAGCGAGAGGCCCGCCGAAGCGGGCCCCTCGGTGGTCTTCTAGCCACGCGGCAGCTTCACCGCCTGGCCGTCGAAGCCCGAGCCGCGCTTGATGCCCATCTCCCGGAGCACCGTCGGCAGGATGTCGACGGACCGCAGGTCGTAGGCCGGGGTCGCGCCCGACTTGAGCCCCTCCGCCCAGAAGACGATCGGAATCCTCTGCACGGGCTCCTGCGCGCCTCCATGGTCGCCGGCGACGCCGTAGCTCGCGTTGTCGCGGAGCAGGCCGACAACGTCCGCGGCGAACGGCGCCGCCATCGTGTCGACGAGCTCCTGCGCATGCCGCTTCCACCACTTGCGCTCCGACTTCGACATCGGAGTCGACGTGTCCGTCGTGTACAGCACGTAGCGGTTCCCCTGCCGGTAGTACGAGGCGATCACGCTCGGGAGCGTCGCCATCGCCGCCGCCGCCTGGCGCTTCTTCGCCGTCGAGGAGTCGACGAGCCAGGTGCGCACGGCGCTGTCCTGGTAGTTGAAGGCGACGTTCTCGGTGGCGATCAGCGGCGCGAGCTGAGGCTGGGGCATCAGGTAGGTCTCGTCCGCATCGCGGCCGAAGTACCAGTTGAAGTTGCTGCGGTTGGGCGCGTCGATCCCGTGGAAGTTCAGGGACGGGTTCCCGGCATGGTCGGTCGTGAGGACGATCAGCGTCTCGTCGAGCTGGCCGTTCGCACGGAGGTTGGCGATCAGCCGCCCGACCTGCTCGTCGGCGTTCTTGGCGATGAAGCGCTCGTGCACCTGGTCGAGCGGCGACGGGAACACGCCCGTGTCGGTGATCCCGCCCCACATGTGCCCGATCTTGTCGATGCCGCCGAGGCTGACGAGCATCCCGCTCCACG
>Ga0114129_10006237_pt1 | contig 16900 bp, 11 predicted proteins | sample RhiMetdeltSRZDD1_FD_80071 | JGI IMG/M metagenome (GOLD analysis project Ga0114129, IMG submission 80071) | Populus rhizosphere microbial communities from Tennessee, USA - Rhizosphere MetaG P. deltoides SRZDD1 (version 2) (version 2) | ecosystem: Host-associated > Plants > Roots > Rhizosphere >... | reverse complement strand
TGCACTTCAAAACCGTCCGGATCCTGGACGTGAAAGCTGCCTTCGGTCGTTCGCATCATCAACCCGCGACGTTTCAGCTCCGCTTCAACCGCCGGCTTGACGGCCTTGTCGGTGTCCCAGTTAGCCAATGTGTACGCAATGTGATCGACACCGATTTTGCCGCCAGGCCGACTGCTGGCATTACGAGCAATGACGATGTTGTCGCCGAACGTGAGACGGCACTGTGTTTTTCCGTCGTCGTTCGTGACCTTCATTCCGAAGAGACCCGCATAGAAATCGCGCGTCTTCGCATAGTCGGCGACCTGCATGGAGACGTGGTTGATGTAGATGGCGTTAGCCGGGGCAGCCGCTTCCACGGTACCCACCGTCGACGACGCCGCCGCCGTAAGCGCGAGGGTCTGAATGAGCTGACGACGGCTCATCTTCCCATGTTCGTAGTCCTGAAGCAGCTTGCCGATGATGTGTTCCATTGCTCACCTTCCTCTCACCCGCGTTTCGATTTCGCCCGGCCGGAACGGGCTGATCCTATACCTGGTGGAGGCTGGTCAACAGTGCGAAGGTAGGGTAAGTTCCTGGTCCGTCGCGACGCCCGCCGCAGTGCAGTTTCGCGTCGAGTCAACCAAAAACTGTGCGCGAGTGGCGAGTTCTGTGGAGGTAATCGCGGTGTCGGAAAAGGCGTTAGCCGCTGTGAAAGTCGGGCCGTCGCAAACAGAGCTGCGCGAAGTAGAGCTTCCGGACGTTCCCGCCGATGCGGCGTTGATGAAGATGGAGGTTGCCGGCGTTTGCGGAACCGACGTCACCCAGTATCGCTTACCGTTGCGAGGCGGCCCACTGATCATGGGTCACGAGAACGTCGGCTACCTCGATGGGGTCGGTCGCGAGTTTGCGACTCGAACAGGATTCAAGGAGGGGGATCTCGTATTCCTGGAGCATTACCTTCCCTGCCGCAATTGCGAGTGGTGTCACATCGGGGAGTATCGTCATTGCGCGGCCACCGAGTGGTTCTACGATCCCATGGCGATACGCTACGGCTACACGTCGATGGATACTGCTCCTGGTCTATGGGGCGGCTTCTGTCAGTACGTGTACCTTCCGATCAATGCCGTGCTGCACAAGGTGCCCGACGGACTCTCGCCAGAGGAGGCTGGCGTGACGACGCCCATGTCCAATGGCATCCAATGGGCGCTGATCGACGGCGGCGTTGGCTACGCTTCGACGGTACTCGTTCAGGGTCCGGGGCAACAGGGACTGTGTTGCTTGATGGCATCCAAGCAGGCGGGTGCTTCGCTCGTCATCGTTACCGGCACATCAAAAGACACTCGGCGGCTCGAAGTCGCCAAGGCGTTCGGCGCTGATGCCGTGATCGACGTCCAGACTGAAGATGCGCTTGCGATCGTTCAGCAGCTCACGCACGGCCGCGGTGTTGACGTCGTGATCGACTGCACGGTAGGCGCAGGGACTGCGCCGACGCTGCTCGGTATAGAGGCGACAAAGCGTCGCGGCGGAACAATGGTAGTTCAGGGTGAGGGCAATCAGGAGTTCCCCTCTTTCCCGATCGGTCGTCTCACCCGAAAGGGCATGACGCTGAAGAGCGCTCGAGGTCATTCTTATCGAGCGGTTGAACAGGCTTTGCATGCGCTCGCTTCACGCCGCTTTCCGCTCGAGATGATGACGACGCACAGGTTTGGCCTGGCGGAGGTGGACTATGCGATCAAATCAGTTGGCGGCCAAGGAGCGCCCGGGGCCATCCACGTATCCGTGATGCCGTGGAAGTGAGCGCAGTCGAACAACGAAGAATGGAAGGGGAAGATTGTGGAAGCGAAGGTCACGATCCCTACGCTGCAAGAGATGAAGCGCCAGGGACAGAAGATCGTTGGCGTGGTTGTCTACGATTTTCAGATGGCACAGATCGTCGATCGCGCGGGAGTCGACATCGTCTCGGTGGGGGACTCCGTGGGTGTGAACCTCTGGGGACAGCCCACTCAATTTGAGGTCACGCTAGACCAGATGATTCTCACCTGTCAGGCCGTTCGAAGAGGTGTAAGACGAGCGTTGGTCAGTTGCGACTTTCCGTTCGGTCCGCTTCAGCAGGGCACTGAGACCGCATTGAGCGCGGCCGCCCGTCTCGTCACAGAGGGTGGGGCGGACATGGTGAAACTCGACGGCGGCTCTGACTTCCCAGACGCGGTTCGAGCGATCACGCGTGCCGGTATCCCGGTCTGGGGTCAATTCGGCATCACGCCACACACTGCGCAGCGGTATGGAGGAATGGCGAACGCGGGACCGGGACTGGCCACGCAGATCAAAGATCAGCTCATGGCGGAAGCCAAACGTCTGGAGCAATCCGGTGCCTCGCTACTCGATTTCACCAACTCAGGACCGGTGGCCGGTGCGGAAGTCGCGCGCGCTATATCTATTCCGGTCATCGGTGGGCTTGGCGGCGGCCCGTGGCTGGATGGGCGCGTGAGGTCGGTGTTTGCAGCGATTGGTTATTCCGCATCAGCCGTTGATGACAGAATCGATCGGTACGCGAATGTCGCGCACATCGCTTTGAATGCCATCAGTGCCTTGATCGTGGACGTCCGCGCCGGGCGCCAGATCCGCGGCGCCGCCCCTGTGTAATGGCGACAGCGATCGTTGACGGCATCACGACTCACTACGAGGTCGTGGGCTCAGGCCCCGCCGTGCTGATGTTCTCGCCTGGCGGATTCGATGCCACGCTCGACAAGTGGACGACGCAAAGTATCTATAGCCGCATCAAGCCTGTCGATCACCTGTCGACGAAGTACACCTGCATCATCTTCGATCGCCGCGAAGCCGGTCAGTCGGGGGGCCGGGTCGAGTGCATTTCCTGGGCTCATTATGTGAAGCAAGGCAAGGGGCTGCTCGAGCACTTGAAGATTCAGCGGGCGCACATCATGGGTGCCTGCATGGGGGTCTGTCCCGCCGTGGCGTTCGGTGTGAGGCATCCCGAGACGACCGACAGCGTGCTTCTCTATTGGCCGGTTGGCGGCGCAAAGTATCGGATCAGATGCCACTCGCGGTTTGCGGAACATCTGACCTACGTTCAGCAGCACGGTCTCGAGGGCGTGGTCGCGTTGGTGAAGAGGGAGAGGAAGTCCTTCGGCCAGGATCCGCGATGTGGCCCCTGGGCAACGCCGATCGGGCGCGATCCGTCGTTCGCCGACTCTTATGTCAGCCAAGACGTGAATCGGTATACGCACCTCGTGAACGATATGGTCCGGGGTCTCTTCGATCGGGACACCGCTCCCGGGGCCGAGCCCGAGGACCTGTTGCGTCTGGACGTGCGAGCCTTGATCGTTCCCGGCAACGATGAGTCGCACGCCACATCCGCAGCACGGTACTTGGAAGAGCATCTCCGATACGCGGAGTACTGGGACGTTGGCGTGGAGGATCAGACAGCTCAGACGGCACCACACCGAATGCTGGACTTCCTGGAGTCCGTCGCCTAGGCTATTGGCGTTCTTTACAACCTGAGAGGCGCCATGCATCCGATGACTCGTCGGGGCCGCCTGTTCGCGCTCACCGGTTTCCTCCTTGCGGCCCCAACCCTGCTGAGCGCCCAAAGCCTCAACGCCACTCTTGCCGGAATCGTTCGCGACAGCTCCGGTGCCGTGCTCCCCGGCGTCGCCATGACCGTCAGAAACGTCGGCACCAATCAAACGCGCGAAACGGTCACCGACCCTCAGGGGCGCTACGCGTTTCCAGACCTCGCTATTGGCGCCCAGGAAGTCACGGCGATGCTGCAGGGTTTCCAGACGGCTCGCCGGTCCATCCAGCTCTCGGTGGGTCAGAACGCGGGCGTCGACATCACCCTCGCAATTGGCACCGTATCCGAGACGGTCGAAGTACGAGCAACCGCCGTGAGCGTAGAGACGCGCAGCTCGACGTTCGGCACGCTCGTGACGCGCGAGCAGATCGAGAACCAGCCACTCAACGGCCGCGACTTCTCCCAGCTGATCCTGCTGCAGCCGGGCGCCGTGCAGGCGCGCAGCGACAACAGCGACATCCTTACCGGCAAGGGGATGAAGATTTCCGTCCACGGTGCACGCACCACGCAGAATGCGTATCTGCTCGACGGCACTGACATTCTCGACGCACTCGGTCGCTCCGCCGGCAGCGCGCAGGGGATCGTCAGCGGCATCGAATCCGTGCAGGAATTCACGGTGCTGACGAATACCTACAGCGCCGAGCACGGCCGCGCGTCGGGCGGCGTGTTCAACATCGCCACCCGATCGGGGACCAATCAACTGCACGGCTCGCTGTTCGAGTACCACCGGAACGCCGCCCTCGACACACGCAACTTCTTCGACGCCGAGAAGCCGCCGTTCACGCGCAATCAGTACGGCGGGTCAATCGGCGGTCCGATCGTGAGCGATCGCCTGTTCTTTTTCGGCGCCTACGAGGGGCTGCGCGAGCGGCTCGGACAGACGATCGTCGAGCCGGTGCCGAGCATGGCCGCACGCCGCGGCGCATTCCTTCCGGCGGGCACGACAATCAATCCGGCGGTGCTCCCGTATCTCGCGATCATTCCCGAGCCGACGATCGACAACCCGACCGGCGAGCGCGCGCTCTATCAGGGACTCTTCAAGCAGCCGTCGGAGCTCGACACCTACAACGTGCGGCTCGACTATGTGTTGTCTCAGAACGACTCGCTGTTCATGCGCTACACGCAGAACGATTCCAACATCCTGTTTCTGACCGCGGAGCTCTTTCCCGACTTTCCGAACAAAGGTGAGAACAACCAGAAGTTCGCGACGCTCAGCCACCAGCGCATCTTCTCGAGCCACGTCGTCAACAGCTTCAGATACGCGTTCAACCGTACGAGCCCGCGTGAGTATCCGGCGCCAACCGGGAAGTTCAACGACATCGCCTTCATTCCCGGTCAGGTGGTCGGCGACGTGTTCATCACAGGGTATCGGCGGTTCGGCAGCGATCGCAGCACGCCCCGTTCATTCAAACAGGACTTGCAGCAAGTGGCCAACGACCTGTCGGTCGTGAAAGGCGCCCATTCACTGAAGACCGGCGTGAACCTCGAACGCTTCGACATTCGCAGCGAGTCGGCCTCGCGGAGTCGCGGCGAGTTCACGATCAACACGTTCTCTGATTTCCTCCAGGGACGTTCGCGAGATTTCGTCGGGCTGGCGCCAGGGCAGGACGACACCGCACGGCACCACGTCCAGTGGCTGATCGGGACGTATCTGCAGGATGACTGGAAGGTGCGATCGAACCTGACGCTGAACCTTGGCGTCCGCTACGAGTTCGTCACCGTGCCGGACGAAGTCGACGGGAAGATCACGAACGTGCGGTTCCCGACCGATCCAGCCGTCAGTATCGGCCCGCCTCTCTTCGAGAATCCGACGCTCGGAAACGTGTCGCCGCGCTTGGGGTTCGTCTGGGTTCCGCCCTCAACCGGCGGATTCCTCGCAACGCTGTTCGGCGCGGAAGGGCAAACCTCTATTCGCGGGGGCGGCGGACTCTACTACGACCCGCCGCTCTTCTCGACCTGGGGGAACAACACGGCGCGGCAAGAGCCCTATTTCAAGCAGATCCGCGTCACGAACGCGCCGTTCCCGAATGTCTATCCACTGCTCGCCGCGGGTCAGGGGTTCGTCGACACGACGGCGATGCAGTTCGACCCGGACGCGTCCAAGGTGCTGCATTTCAACGTCAACGTGCAGCGGGAGCTGCGGTCGACTGTTGTGATGACCGCCGGCTACGTCGGATCACGCGGCTACAATCTGTGGCGCGAGGCGGACTTCAACACGGCGTATCCGCTCGAGCCAGGAGGCAGTATCTTTGCCCCTATCGCCACGCCCCAACGCCGCAATCCGAACTTCGCCAACATCCGCTATAAGGTGGCCGACGCGGAATCGTCTTATAACTCGTTTCAGTTTGGCGTCATCGCGCGGCCGGCGTCGGGCGCACAGGCGCAGCTGTCGTACACCCTGAGCAAGTCGATCGACGACGGGTCGGCAGCGCTGGGCCGGCTGGAGTTCTCGAACGGGCAGGCACGCACCGTCGATCCGTACAACGTCAAACTGAATCGTGGGCCGTCGGATTTCGATGTTCGCCACAGCCTGTCGATCAACTTCACCTGGGCGCTTCCGTTCGAGGGCGGTACCGGGTTCCGCCGTGCGCTCGTCGAGGGGTGGCAACTGAACGGCATCTTCACGGCGCTGTCGGGCGTGCCGATGACGCCGTTCTTCACCTTCGATCACGACCGCGACGCGACGACCGACAACGAGCAACGCCCGAACCTCGCGCCCGGCCTGACCGAGCCACGCCGCGTCAGCCGCACGCAGCTCTTCTCTGCGGACGATTTCGTGCTGCCAGGAATCGGTACGCGCGGCACGTTCGGACGCAACGAGATTTGGGGGCCGGGACTGGTCACCTTCGACCCCGCCATCTCAAAGCAGTTCTCTCTGGACGGGAGCCGGCGCAAGACGGCGCAGCTTCGCATCGAGGCGTTCAACGTACTCAACCGCACCAACTTCGCGATCCCTACGGTTGGGAACCTGACAGTGTTCACCACGCCCACGGAGCGGAACTCATCGGCCGGGACGATTACGCGTACGCAAACGCCAGGACGTCAGATCCAACTGGCACTAACCGCTTCGTTCTGACGGCTTGTAAGCTCTTCACTACGGCCGCGGAGGCGGTCCGACACCCGCACAGTGAAAACCTGTTGACCAAACGGGCGGTGGGTAGTGTAATCCTGCCGGCATTTTCCGGCCGCGCATTCTTTCTTTGTTATCCCGACGCGACGACTTTTCGTGAGGGAGGCAGCAGATGCGCAAAGCCCCAGTCGGTCAGATTCTCGCGGTTGTGTTCTTCCTTGTGGCGGCACCGCCGCTTCTCGCACAGCAGGGCACCTCGGAAATCAGCGGGAAAGCGACCGACGAACAGGGCGCCATCCTTCCGGGCGTGTCCATTGTCGTCACCAACGAGGCCACCGGCGTGTTTCGCGAGGTCACGGCGAGCGATGAGGGGACGTACCTCGCGGCGCAGCTGGTTCCGGGGCGCTACCGGATCGTCGCCAGGCTGAAGGGCTTTCGGACAACGGAACACAGCGGCCTGCTCCTGCAGGTCGGCACCAACATGACGATCAACCTGACGCTCGCGGTCGGAGGAGTCGAAGAGACAGTCACCGTGCAGGGGCAGTCGCCGCTGATTGATACAACGAGCGCGCGGGTAGGCGGCAACATTGGGGCCGAGGAACTTGCTGAGACTCCCGCAACACACCGGAACTACTTCGCGATCGTGTCTCTCCTGCCTGGGGTCGTGTTCGCACCATCGATTCAGATGGGCAACGACACGATTGTTGCCGCCGGCCAGACCAGCCAGAACAACAACGTCTCGGTCGACGGCGGTTACAACGCCGACGATGCTCTCGGTACAAGCGCCGGCGCGCAGGTACGAACACCACTCGAGGCGATTCAGGAATTCCAAGTCATGACCAGCATGTACGACGCGGAGTTCGGCCGGGCGAGCGGCGCGATCGTCAACGCCGTCACGAAAGCCGGGACCAACCAGTTCAAAGGTGTGGTATTCGGATCCTTCGTGAGCAACCGACTCACGGCCAAAGACTTCATCGTCAAACAGAATGATCTGGCGAAACCGACAACCACACAACGCGATTGGGGCGGTGTCATCGGCGGCCCTATCGTCCGAGACAAGGCCCACTTCTTTTTCAGCCTCGAGCGGCAGATAGACAATCCAAACCGATCGAAAGTTTTTCCAACCGGGCCGCAGTACAACTTCGCGGTAGCGGAGGAACGATCGGACTGGAACACGCTCATCCGCGTCGACCACCAGATCAATGCATCCCATACGTGGGCGGTTCGCTGGCTGCGTGAGTGGGCGCCGCAGTACCCAATCTTCGGCAACCGCCAGACGGTGGATTCGACGCAAGACGAGACCGACCTGGATCAGGCGGCCGTTGGAACATTGACGAGCGTGTTGGGCAACGCGCGCGTCAATACGGTCCGCGTGGCCAAGACGTGGGAACACTGGTGGCACGGCAACAACTGCTTCCGCGCCCAGGGCTCCCTCGGCGGTTGGCAGGGTTTCAAATTCGGAGATGAGGCCTCCGGCAACCAGGCTCTCTGTCCGCCGCAGCTCGACTACTTGAGCTTCCTCGGTCAGGCCAGCACTGAATCCCAGGGCCCGTGGGATTCCAACTACCAGATCGAAGACGATTACTCCTGGTTCGTCCCCGGGAAGAAGGGCGACCACGAATTGAAGTTCGGCGCGCGTTACAACTACACCGAGCTTGTCCGTGTGTCGCAGATCGAACAGAACGGGCGGTTTCGATTCAATACGGACCTGGCGTTCGATCCGGCCAACTCCCGCACTTACCCTGAACGCTTGATAATCCGGTTGGGAGCGTTCAGGGAGTTCATCAACAACCACACCATCGAAGCCTATGGGCAAGACAAGTGGAAGTTGGGGCGCACAACGTTCAATCTCGGGATTCGGTACGACCTCGAGATCATCCCGCTCGACGAGACCGACAATCCGCTGTTCTCTGCCGGCAACAAGAACCATCCAGTGGACCGAAACAATTTCGCTCCGCGCATCGGATTCACCCACGCGCTCGACGACAGCGCCAAGTCGGTTGTGCGTGGCGGATACGGAATCTTCTACAACAGAACGATCCTGGGAGCGATCGACGACACGATCGAATTCCCCAAGTACACCTCGTCGGCGGTCGTCAACTTTCCCAATGATACCGTCGACCCAGGTCCGACGGCGGGCCGTCTCCCGACGGATCCATTCCTGGTCGATGGTCCCTTCCTCAACCGCACGCTGCTCGATAGCCTTTACCCACCAGGCGCGCCGTTGCGCAGTCGGGGTGTCGTCATCTACGACTCCCCGAATCGGAAGCAGCCGTTTGCGCATCAGGTCACCATCGGTTACGCCCGTGAGCTGAGCTCCTCGATGGCCATCCAGGCTGACTACATTCACGTGCAGAACAAGGACATGTTCCTGTCGCGGAACCTGAACCCGATGGTGCGGGCGAACACGAGCCGTACAGGCCCCATTACACGAGTAGACGCGTTTGGCGTACTGGGCGAGCCCTATTTTCAACAGGTCTGGGTGATGGAGAATACGGGCGAGTCCAAGTACGACGCGTTGAACCTCTCGCTCGAAAAGCGCTACTCCAATAACTGGTCAGGCCGCGTCTCGTATGCGCTGTCCAAATCGCGCGGCACGGCAGAGAATCAGGCCGACCGAAACACCTACCAATACCTGGACGATCTGAACCTGGACGAATGGTGGGGGCCGTCCGGTGTTGACCGCCGACACAACCTGAAGATCAGCGGCCGCACAGAGATCCCGAAGACCGGCGGGGTCACCCTGTCCGCGGGCTTGAGTTACTTGAGCGGTGCGCCGTTCACGCTTTACGACAGCAGCATCGACGTCAACCAGAACGGCGAGCTGACCGATCCGCTGCCCCCGGGCGTCTACAGCGGCACTGCGCTGAACGCTATGCAGAGTGTGGAGTACAAAGGCGGGCGCAACGGCGCCATCGGGCCAGATTCCTTCCAGTTGAATGTCCGCGCTGGCTGGCGGGGTCGAGTGAGAGGCGGTCAGGCCCTCGAGCTCTTCCTGGACATATTCAACGTTACGAATCGCGTGAACTTTGACAATCCGTCGAACGCAAACTCAGATCGACGGACGCCCGCCACTTTCCTTGTGTTGACGAATCTGGCGGGAGGGAGTGGATTCCCGCGACAGGCTCAAATGGGGGTCAGGTATACGTTTTAATCCATTTACGCCGTGAGGCCGTGAGTGCTCGTAGGGAACAACTCCTCCACGGTAACCGGACGAGCGATGATCCGCTGCTCGAGGGCAAACTGGATGATCTCTTCGAGCGTCTGCCGGTTCGGTGCAATGCCGTAGGGCAGTGGGTCGCGCCCCGTGATCTCTATGACCCGCTGATGTAACTCCTCAATCTGGCCACGTTCGAGATACACGCGCTTGGCCTCGGCGAACGTGTTGAAGATGTCGCACGCCAAGTTTGGATGAGCATTCAGCAGGTCGTCCTTCACGACCAGCGTGTGGTTGATCGGGTAGTGACCTCGGGTGCGTAGCGATTCGAAAGCCACTTCTCGCGCGTTGGGAATGAGAGGCCGCACATCCGGATGGTCCATCTCAACGCCGACGGCGGCGACGAGCTCACCCGACGCCAGCATCTCGGTCATCTTCCGTCCTTTCTCAATCGAGATTACGTTGGCTGGAGGCTGGTACTCGAGCACGTGCTCGTCCCCGGAGAGCACCCACGTGATCGTGCTCAAGTCGACGCCGTACTGGTGCTGGAGAATGCTCCGGGCCCACAAACCGGTGGTCACGGTGTACCCGCGGTTGACGCCCACCTTCTTGCCTTCCAGGTCCTTCGGACGCGCGATGCCGGCTTTGATGTTGTGCACGATGGCGCCATGGTGAAAGGCCCGCACGAGAAAGATCGGCAGCGCAGTGAATCGCTTCCCGTGGGTGCGTGCACAGATGTAGGTGGTGATAGCCATCTCGCACACGTCGAACTCGAGCCCGCGCACCATGCGCCGGAATGCGTCGATCAGTGGAGAGACTTCCTCGAACTCGAACTCGAAGGTCCGCGGCTTCACGGTGCCGTCTTTGACCGCCCTATTGTTCCCTTGCGTACGGGTCACCGTTTTCAGCGTGAGGACGGCCATGTGGCCCTCAGCTTGACACACCTCGGCAGAACTGGCAGCGTAGCCCCGCCCCATGCGAACGTGGACGGTCTGTCGTTGGAGGGAGACGGCTATGCACCGTAACACATCCACACTCACCGGTCTTGCGGCGCTGCTGATTGCCGGCAGCCTGGCGTCTGTTACGGCCGAGCGGCAACTCGCCCCGCGTCCAGCCCCCGATTGGATCGAGCGGCTCGAGCGCCCTGAACGGATCGCGGAGCTGAAGATCGACGAGATTCTGGCGAAGCTGCGGCTGACGCCGGGCACCGTGGTCGCTGATCTTGGAGCCGGTGCCGGTGCGCTCACCGTGCCGCTGGCGAAGGCGGTGTCACCCGGGGGCAAGGTGTACGCCGTCGACATCGATCAGCAGTTCCTCGACCACATCCGCCGCAAGACTCAAGAGCAGAAGATCACAAACACCATAACGGTGCTAGGGAAGTACTCGGATCCAAATCTGCCGGCGAAGGATGTCGATGTCGCGCTCTTTCACGACGTGCTCCACCACATCGAAGACCGTGCCGGCTATCTGAAGAGCGTCGCCACTTACGTGAAGCCGTCCGGCCGCATCGCCGTCGTCGAGCTCGACCCGCTGACAGGCGGACATCGCGACGATCCCAAGCTGCAGCTCTCGAAGGAACAAGTCGCGAGGTGGATGGCGGATGCTGGATTCAAGCCGGTCGAGGAGTTCAACTTGTTCAAGGACAAGTGGTTCGTTGTCTACGCGCGGCGGTAGCGCGAGTGGAGGCGTATACTGATTCGCGTTTCTATGGTCGAGCGTCCTCAACGTGGTGTTGTTCGCGGCGTGGGGAGCGCTGTGGCTGCGGTACCGCTGATCGGCTTCTGCACGATGCTCCTGGTGTTGGCGACGGGCTGCTCCGAGCCTGACTCGTCATCTTCTGCGCCACGCGTCGAGAGAGTATTCGCGCAGGTCCGCGGCGTCACTTGACCGACGTGCGCCGCAACCATGGAGGTTGCGCTGCGCCGGCGCCTGGAAGGCGTCGCTGCCGTCTCGATTAGCCAGCGCCAACAGACGGCCGAGGTGCGATTCGCCGAGGGCGACTACACGTTTTCGCCGGAGGCCTTTCGAAAGGCTGTCGCAGAGGCCGGTGTCGTCGTTCTCAGTTTCCAGATCGACGCCTGCGGATCGATTGAGCAGGGGCAAGAGCAGCGATGGCTCGTCACCGACAAGAACCGGTTTCTCCTGACCGCGCGCAGCACGCTTCCACCCGATCAACCAGTCTGTGTCTCGGGGCGTCTCGATGATCGTGCACCGCCCCTGCGCCTTGACGTCACGGACGTGCAGAAAGGGACCGAATGACTCCGAGAGCGCGACTCTTGATCGCGGCCGCAGCATTCACCATCGTGGCCGTGTGCATGGGCGATGGCAACGGGTTGCGGTTCGGGCGTCTCATTGCATACGACCAGTACGAAGAAACAGGCGAGATGTGCGTGATGCCGGCGGCATGGCAGCGCGAAGCACTACGCGCGGCGTTCCAGGAAAGCACCGCCGGGTCCAGGCGAGCAGTGCCGGCAAATCTGCCAGCGTCGAGTTACAAGGAGTACCTGCGGCGGATCCGCGACGAGTATCCGACGTTCGCTTCGGTTGCTGTCGATACCGTGCGCGATGAAGTGGTCTTGACCGACGAGAGCACGTTCAAAATTCTCGTCTATAGCCGTATGGAGAATACGCCGGCCGGAGTCGAAGCCAGCAAACCGAAGCGCACGATCACAGGCGACAAGACGGACATCGAATTCCAGTCGGGTGTCTACGTCGATCCGAAGACGGGCGAAATCTGGGCCGCCAACAACGACACTCGCGATCGCTATGTCGTGTTTGGAGCAGGCGCGGACGGCAATGTGGCGCCCATCAGGACAACGGAGACACCGCACGGCACGTTCGGCATCGTTGTGGACGAGACGCACGGCGAAGCGCTATTTACCGTCCAGCATGACAGCGGTCTCGTGACATATCGGCGAAGCGCGAACGGCGAGGAGTCGCCTATCCGGATGCTGCAAGGAGACCGAACGGGCCTCCAAGACCCACACGGTATCGCGTTCGATTCCCGAGACGATGTCGTCTTCGTTGCGAACTTCGGATCGACGCATGGTGTGAGCGGCTCAATCAAGCCGCGGCAGGGCGTCGGCTCGGCCGATAACAAAGAGGGAAAGACCAACTGGCCACTGGGCCGCGAGTTCGCCATCCCGGGCTCGGGCACGATCAACGAACCGTCGATCATCGTCCATCGTCGCTCGGCGTCGGGCAACGAGCCGCCCATTCGAGTAATCAAAGGAGCCAGGACACAGCTCAATTGGCCGACCGGCCTCTCGTTCGATCCGCAAACCCGCGAGTTGTTCGTGGCCAACGATGCCGCCAACTCTGTGCTGGTGTTCGATGCGGCAGCGAGTGGAGACGTCGCACCGAAGCGCGTCATCAAGGGGCCGAAGACGAAGCTGGCAAATCCCACCGGCATTTTCGCGGACGTGAAGAACCGCGAGCTGTGGATCACGAACTTCGGTGGTCATTCTGCAACGGTCTACGATCTCGCAGCGTCGGGCGACGTCGCGCCGAAACGAATCATCCGCAACGCGCCGGAAGGCACGCCCTCCTTGATGATCGGCAACCCCGGCACGCTTGGGTACGACACCAAGCGCGAGCGAATTCTCGTCCCGAATTGAGTGGCGCACCCGCAGATTGCGGTGTTCGCCAGGTTGGCGAACGGACAGGCGAAGCGGCTGGCGGCGATTGAAGGACAAAAGACCCTGCTCGGACGAACCATGCACGGGATGGGGTACGACGCGGTTCGCGACGAGATCGTGGTCCCACATCAATTCGGTCAAGGCATTCTGGTGTTCCGTGCGACGGCCAACGGTGAGGAACCGCCAGTCCGTGTCATCGGCGGTTCACGGACCAGGCTGATCGCGCCCGATCGCGTGGCGGTGGACGATGTCAACGGTGAGTACTACGTTCCAGAGGGCGAAGAAGTGCTCGTCTTCCAGCGGGACGCCGACGGGAATGTTGCGCCGTCGCGGATACTGAGCGGCCCCAACACCGGTTTCGTCGCCTCGCGAGCCATCGCCGTGGACACGAAACGGAACCTGCTGATCGTCGTCGCAAGCGGACGCCGAAACGACACCGAGATCTTGATATTCGATCGAAAGGCGAGTGGCGACACGAAGCCGTTGCGCGTCATTACCGGGCTCAACGCATCACAGAATGTGACCGTTGAACCCGAGCGCGGTCTGATCTTCGTGGTGCAGCTTGGCGAGAACACGGGGTACATCGGTGTCTGGAGCGTCGCCGACTCCGGCAACGTGCCACCGCGCCACGTGATCGGCGGACCGAATGGCACGCTGTTCGATCCGCGCGGTGTGGTCCTCGACGTCAAGAATCAGGCTGTGCTCGTCTCCGACAAGCAGCTCAACGCCGTTCTCACGTATCAGGTGCCCGCTGTTTTCAATCTATCGGCTCGACCTTGATAATCGACGCCCCGAGATGTTGCTGACAGAGCGACCTACGGTTTAACACGTGTTAAGGAGCTGGTTGATGAAACGTGCCGCTGCGTGGTCGGCGGTCGTCATTGTGCCGTTGGTGTGGACGGTAGGCCTGGCTCAGTCACCGGCGCAGCCCGACTGGAGCCGGCTTCAGGACGAGACCATGCGGCATTACCAGGCGGTGTTGCGGCTCGACACGAGCAACCCTCCCGGCAACGAACGGCGGCTCGCTGAATACCTCAAGCAGGTGTTCGATAGCGAAGGAATCCCGTCCCAGGTCCTCGCACTCGATCCAGAGAGGTCGAATGTCGTTGCGCGGTTGAACGGCAATGGCCGGAAGCGGCCGCTGCTCATCATGGGTCACAGCGACGTGGTCACAGTCGACGCCGCGAAGTGGACGCATCCACCGTTCAGCGCAACACGCGAAGGTGGGTACGTGTACGGCCGCGGCACGGTGGATGACAAGGACAACCTCACCGGCGCCCTGATGACGATGCTGCTGCTCAAGCGGCTCAAGGTACCGCTCGATCGCGACGTCATCTTCCTGGCCGAGTCGGGAGAGGAAGGGACCACGAGTGTTGGCATCCAGTTCATGGTGAATCAGCATTTCGCTGACCTCGACGCCGAGTACTGCCTGGCAGAGGGCGGCGGGGTCACGCGGATCAACGGCGAAGTCGCCTACGCCACGATTCAGACGCTCGAAAAGCGCAGCCGCGGCATCGAGCTCGTCGGACGGGGCATTGCTGGCCACGGATCCGTCCCGCTGAAGTCGAACGCGATTGTGCATTTGGCCGGCGCCGTCGCGAGAATCGGCGCGTGGCGCCCCGAAATCCGGCTCAACGAGACGACGCGCTTGTACTTCGCGAAGCTCGCCGAGCTCTCGCCGCCGGAGGTTTCGAAGTACTACACCGATGTGTTGTCGGCCGATCCGAAGGCCCGCGCCGCTGCGGACGATTGGTTGTTGGAGAACGAACCCCGACATTCGTCGATGCTGCGGACGTCGGTCTCGCCCAACATCTTCACGGGCGGCTATCGCTCCAATGTCATCCCATCGGAAGCCAAGGCGACACTCGACGTCCGAATGCTGCCGGACGAAGACCCCGAGAAGTTCCTCGAACAGGTGAGAGCGGTCGTCAACGATCCTTCAGTGGACGTGCGCTTCCCAGCCCCGTTCGGCAGACCGCCGGCAACGGAGATGAAGCTCGAGTCTGAAGCGTTCAAGTTGATCGAAGCATCGATTCGTCGCGTCTACAACACAGTCACGCTGCCAATGATGGGCACTGGGGCAACAGACATGGCGTATCTACGCGCCAAGGGCGTGCAGTGCTTCGGCATCGGGCCGGCCACGGATATGGAAGACGGCCCGAAAGGCTTCGGGGCGCACAGCGACCAGGAGCGGCTTCTCGAAAGCGAGCTGCATCGATTCGTGCGCTTCACCTGGGATGTTGTGACGAGTCTTGCGAAGGCGCAGTGAGAGCGCCTGCATGCGACGAGTCCGCGCGGATGGCGCGTCGAAGCGAGCTATTTATCCAGCGGCTCGACTTTGATAATCGATGCACCCAGATTATTGCCAACCCAGAAGGTCGGCGGATTCGTCGAGTTGTCGACATTCACTCGACGGATGTTGGTCGCCCTTGGCAGAAGGTACTCGACCATCTCACCGGTACCGGTGTTGAGCCGCACCACGTGATCGTTGTTCATGCCGCCTGCCCACGCGAATCCGGCCTTGTCGAGGATCGCATCGTAGACGTTCGTCCAGGCGGTCGGCACAGCCCATTCGCGGAATGTGTCGGTCCTCGTGTCGAACATCGCGATCTTGTTGGCGCGGAATTCCGCGAACCAGAGCCGGTCCTGTGTGTCCATGTGCCCGCGGCGAGGACCCGCATTCGGGGTCGGCGTTGGATACGGCGTCACATGCTTTGTCTTCGCATCGACCTTGATGATGTAGGTGCCGTTGAGATTCATCCCGTAGAAGTTGTTCCTCGAATCTGACGCAACGCCATATGAGCTGAGCTCGGACGCGATTGGCGAATCCTTCGCGAGACCGACCGAGTAATCGATGGAGCGCCAGACTCCCGTCTTCACATCCACCTGGTATTCGTTGTCGCCGCCAATCCACACCTGCCCATCCACGTGGTGGTTCACGGGCATGACCATCGCGATGCGCGCCTCGTCTCTATCCCGAAACGTTGGAGAGCCCCACGTCTGGAATGTTTTTGTCTTCCGATCGAATTTCGCGAGGCTGCCTTGATACATCGTGCCCATCCAGATGTTGCCTTGATGGTCGAACACCAGATCGAGCGAACCGACCGGCGCTCCAGGCTTCGTGATGGGCAGAGGGAATTCGACGACCTTGCCGGTTTTCGGGTCGAGCATGCCGAGGACGTGCGAGCCGAAGTCGCCGTACCAAATCATGCCGTCGGCATCGGCAGCCGCATCATGCGGCAGCGTCTCGCGTCGCGGCAGATCGTATTCGGTAATGATGGCGCGCGCGGCTTTGCCGGTGGGACGAGGGAGCGTCTTCAGCGAATATGACGCATACGACGGGCTCTGATTGATGGTTGCGAGATACTCGGCCGCCCTCGCCACGCGATTCTGCGGCACCGGACGATCGCCTTCGCGGCCTCCCATGCTCTGAGACAGGATCGGATTCGAGAACCCGCCTCCGT
>Ga0114129_10006236_pt1 | contig 16901 bp, 12 predicted proteins | sample RhiMetdeltSRZDD1_FD_80071 | JGI IMG/M metagenome (GOLD analysis project Ga0114129, IMG submission 80071) | Populus rhizosphere microbial communities from Tennessee, USA - Rhizosphere MetaG P. deltoides SRZDD1 (version 2) (version 2) | ecosystem: Host-associated > Plants > Roots > Rhizosphere >... | reverse complement strand
GCCGGGAACTATTGACGTGCCATCGGTGTTATGGACCGTTTGGACGCTCTTCCTCAATCGAAGCGTGACCTTCGGCAACTAAACTGGTGATCACCGTCACCTATGGCGTTGCTCTGGACCAGGCAGTGCCCGGCTCATACCTTGGTAACAGCGGGCTATGGCCCGATTACTGAGCGGCGAGGCAGAAGCCCACAAGGCGAACCATGCCTGCCAGGCCCGGCTACCCGGCCAATTTGCGAGCGGATGCGGCGAAGGGAGAGTCGTGCGCCCGGAAGCATCGGGTGAACCGCTATGAGCCTGGCCTCGCAGGTCGGGACGGCGGCTGGGGTGCTGGCTGCGGCCGGTGCGACAGTCAGCCTGTGGCTGGGGGCGGAGCGTTACGCGGGGCCGTCCCGGCGTGCATACCGCTGGTTCGCCGTCGCCGCGGCACTGTGGGGTGCCGGCTTGATCGCGGGCCAGGTACTGGCCGTGCCGGCAGGTGCGGCGGCGATCCCGCTCTCGTTCGGTGACCTGCCTTCGCTGCTGGCGCTGCCATTCGTGGCGGCCGGCTTTGCCCGGCTTGCGGCCGCCGGATCGCGGGACGCGGCCGCGGCCCGCCCGCCGGCCGGATCGCGCGACGCCCCGCTGGCCCGCGCGCCTGCCGGAACGCAGGATGCGGGTCTTGCCTCCCCGCCGGCCGGGGTCCGCGCCCCCAGCACCGTCGCCACCCGCTTGGCCGACGGGTACATCCTGGCGTCCGCGCTGTTCCTGGTCGCCTGGGTCACCGTGTTCCGCATGGTGTTCCTGCAGGCCGGGGCCGGGGTCCCCACCTTCGCCGTGGAGCTGATCCACCCGCTGGCCGATCTGATCCTGCTCGGCGCCTGCCTTCCGCTTGCCGCGGCGGCCGGCCGGCGCGGCGCGATCCCCTATCTCGCCGTACTCGTCATCACCGCGGGCGACGTGCTGGCGGTCGCCGCCCGGACCGCCGGCGCGCCCCCCCGGGTGGGGGCGCTGCTGGTCCAGGCGGCGGGGCTGGCGCTGCTCGCGAGCGCGCCGTGGACCGGCTGCGCCAGGTCGGCCGAGCTGGCCGGCCGCGCCGGGCAGGTGGGGCGGGCCGGCACCCGGCGGTGGGACCGGCTGCTGAAGGGTGCCCGGGACCCGGGCACCGCCGTCCGTCCGTCACCTGCCGTGCCGAGTGTTGCCACCGTGGCCGCTGTCGCGGCCGTAGTGGCGGCGGCGCTCGTCATCATCGGGTGGGCGCTGGCAGGCGAGAACGTGGACCGGCCGGTCGTGGCCATCATCGCGGGCACCACCTTGCTGGCACTGGCGCTGCGCGCGCTCGGGCTGCTCTGGCGGCAGAACTCCGCGGTCTGGATCTGGTACGAGTCCCGCCAGCGGTTCCGCGAGCTGGCCGACCGGACCGCCGACGTCGTCCTGCTGTGCGACCTGGGCGGGGTGATCAGGTACGCGAGCCGCGCCGTGGCCGGCTACGGGTACACGCCGGAAAGCCTGCTGGGCACGCCGCTGGCCGACCTGCTGCATCCGGAGGACCGGTCCGGCGGCAGCAGGGCGGTCCGCCGGGCAGTTGCGGACGCCACGAACCGGGTCGGCCGGTACCCGTGCCGGGTGCGGGCGGCGGACGGCACCTGGCGGCATGTCGAGTCCACGGTTTCCCGGTTCCGTGAGCCGGGCGGGCCCGCCCAGTTGCTGGTCACCGCCCGGGATGTGAGCACTCAGGTAGCGCTGCGCCGTCAGGTCGCACACCTGACCTTCCACGACGGGCTGACTGGGCTGCCGAACCGCGCCTACGTCGAGCTGCGGGTACGCGAGGCGGCGGAGCCGGGTGCTCCAGCGGAGCCGGGGCCGGGTTCCTCCGCGCACCCGGTCATCGCCGGGGTCATCCTGCTCGACCTGGACCGCTTCACGGCCGTGAACGCAGCCGTGGGCCACGGCGCCGGGGACGTTCTGCTCTCCCAGGTCGGCCGCAGGCTGCGGGCCGCCGTACCGCCGCAGGACACGGTGGCACGCTGGGGAGGCGATGAGTTCGCGGTCCTCATCGAGGGGACGGTCAGCGCCGAAGAGGTCGCCGACATGGCCGAACGGCTCGCGCGCAGCGTGGCCTCGCCACCCTTCCGGGCCGGTGAAGAAGACATAAGCCTGACCGCCAGCGTGGGGGTCGCGCTCTCGGGCACGGGCCCGGCGGGAGGCGTCTGGCGCAAGGCGGACATGGCGATATCACGGGCGAAGGGACGGGGCGACGGCCGCGTCGAGTTCTACGCCGGAGCGGGCGAGCCGGACGATCCCCCGGCGCCGCGCACGTTGATGGGCGACGCCGGGAATCGGGCCGGAGCAGGACCCGAAGCGGGCCAGGAGGGGACCGGGGCGGCCAGCGGGGTGCCCGGTGAACCCCAGGCCGCCGCGCGCTGAGGAATGAGCCGTGTCCCACATCCCGAGACGCATGTGCTCTCAAGTTGACGGACCGCGCACGTTAGGCCACAGTGGAGATCGTGCTTTCCTGCCGCGTTCTCGTACTTGCCAGGCGCGTAGGTCGCTAACCAGCTACCTGCGCGCTCCCCTCGACTGCCCTAGGGCACGGGGGGTTTTTTGTTGCCAACTTGCTGCTACGGACTGCAGATGGGAATCATTGCGATGACTGACCAGACCACCACGACGCCCGGCTCACGGGCAGGGCTGGCGCGGTCGGTGCGCCAGGGCAACGGCCCATCGCCGCGCGACCTCGCCGCGCGGGCCGCGGCACGGGAAGCGGCGGCTGGCCAGCGGCCCGACCCGGCCAACCGCCCAGCGGCCCCGGGCACCGAGCCCGCCGAGCCGGTGCAGGTCACGGGCGCGCAGGCGCTGGTAGCCGCGCTGGAGCGGCTCGGGGTCGACGTTGTCTTCGGCATCCCCGGCGGGGCGATCCTGCCGGCCTATGACCCGCTGTTCGACTCACGCAGCCTCCGTCACATCCTGGTCCGGCACGAGCAGGGTGCCGGGCACGCGGCGAGCGGCTACGCGCTCGTGACGGGCCGCCCGGGCGTGTGCATCGTCACCTCGGGCCCGGGCGCCACCAACCTGGTGACGCCGCTCGCCGACGCCTACATGGACTCGGTCCCCGTGGTCGCCATCACTGGCCAGGTGCCATCCGCGCTGATCGGGACCGACGGGTTCCAGGAGGCTGACATCGCCGGCATCACACTGCCGATCACCAAGCACAATTTCCTGGTCACCAGCGCCGACGACATCGCCAGGACCGTCGCCGAGGCGTTCCATGTGGCCTCGACCGGCCGGCCGGGACCGGTCCTGGTGGACATCGCCAAGGACGCGCTGCAGGCGCTGACCACGTTCCGCTGGCCGGTCCCGTTCGACCTGCCCGGCTACCACCCGGTCACGAGGCCGCACTCCCGGCAGGTGCGGGAGGCGGCCAGGATGATGACCACAGCCCAGCGGCCCGTCCTGTACGTCGGCGGCGGGGTGATCAAGGCCGGTGCCAGCGCGGAGCTGCTCGCGCTGGCCGAGCTCACCGGGATGCCGGTGGTCACCACGCTGATGGCGCGGGGAAGCTTCCCAAGCAGCCATCCCCAGAACGTCGGCATGCCCGGCATGCACGGCACCGTGGCCGCGGTCGGGGCCCTGCAGAAGGCGGACCTCCTAGTGGCGCTCGGCGCCAGGTTCGATGACCGGGTGACGGGCAAGCTCGACAGTTTCGCGCCCGGCGCGGCGGTCATCCACGCCGACATCGATCCGGCCGAGATCTCCAAGAACCGGCGCGCGGATGTCCCCATCGTCGGCGACTGCCGTGAGGTGATCACCGAGCTGGTGGCCGCCGTCCAGGCCGAGCACGAGGCCGGCCAGCGGGCAGACCTGACAGCCTGGTGGTCGCAGCTGGAGGCCTGGCGCCGCACCTACCCGCTGGGGTACTCCGAGCCCGGGGACGGGTCGCTGGCGCCGCAGTACGTGATCGAGCGGATCGGCAAGCTGGCCGGGCCGGACGCGGTCTATGTGGCCGGTGTCGGCCAGCATCAGATGTGGGCAGCACAGTTCATCAGCCATGAGCACCCGGGCCACTGGCTCAACTCGGGCGGTCTGGGCACCATGGGATACGCGGTCCCGGCCGCGATGGGGGCCAAAGTCGGCCGCCCTGAGGCGGCCGTGTGGGCCATCGACGGCGACGGCTGCTTCCAGATGACCAACCAGGAACTCGCCACCTGCGCCGTGGAAGGCATCCCGATCAAGGTAGCGATCATCAACAACGGCAACCTCGGCATGGTCCGGCAGTGGCAGACGCTGTTCTACAACGAGCGCTACTCGCACACCGACCTGGACCGCTCCAGCCCCGGCGCGGCGCCGCGCTCTGGCTCTCCGGCCGAGGCCGAGGCGGCGCCCCTGGGCACCCGGATCCCCGACTTCGTCAAGCTCGCCGAGGCCTACGGCTGCGCGGGGCTGCGGTGCGAGGACGCGGCGGCCGTCGACAAGGTGCTCGAGGAGGCGATGAAGATCGACGACAGGCCGGTCGTGATCGACTTCGTGGTGCACCGCGACGCGATGGTCTGGCCGATGGTGCCGGCCGGGACCAGCAACGATGACATCAGCGTCGCGCGGGACATGGCACCGGACTGGGATGTGACCGAATGAGCAACGTTGCCCCACGCCTGCGTGAGCAGGATCCGGCCGCGAGCAGGCACACGCTGTCGGTGCTGGTGGAGAACAAGCCCGGGGTGCTGGTCCGTGCCGCCGGCCTGTTCTCGCGCCGCGGGTTCAACATCGACTCCCTCGCGGTCGGGCCGACCGAGCACGAGGAGATATCCCGGATGACGATCGTCGTCAACTGCGCGGACCATCCGCTGGAACAGGTGACGAAGCAGCTCAACAAGCTGATCAACGTGCTGAAGATCGTGGAGCTTGAGCCGTCGGTGTCGGTCCAGCGGGAGTTGCTGCTCGTCAAGGTCCGCGCGGACGCCGAGAGCAGGTCCCGGGTGCTGGAGACGGTGGCGCTCTTCCGCGCCAAGGTGGTCGACGTGGCCCAGGACGCGGTGACGGTCGAGGCAACCGGGAACCGCGACAAGCTGGACGCCCTGATCAGGGTGCTGGAGCCGTTCGGCATCAAGGAACTGGTCCAGTCCGGCATGGTCGCCCTTGGCCGCGGCAGCAAGTCCATAACCGACCGGGCGCTGCGGCCGATGGATCGCGCCGCGGCCGGCCCGGCCCAGTGACACAGGCAGCGAGCGAACAGTGAGCGGAAGGCAAGCGATGGCAGAGATCTACTACGACGACCGCGCCGACCTCGGGGTCATCCAGCGCCGCCACGTCGCGGTGCTCGGATACGGCAGCCAGGGGCATGCGCACGCGCTGTCGCTGCGGGACTCCGGTGTGGACGTCCGGGTCGGGCTGCCGGAGGGATCGGCCAGCCGGGAGAGCGCGGCCAGCGAGGGGCTGCGGGTGACGACGCCCGAGCGGGCATGCAAGGAAGCGGACCTGATCATGGTCCTGGCGCCGGACCACATCCAGCGCGCCCTGTACGCGGGAGCCATCGCCCCCAGCCTGGACGAGGGTGACGCGCTCTTCTTCGCCCACGGGCTGAACATCCGCTACGGGCTCATCGACCCGCCTGCCGGGATCGATGTCTGCATGGTCGCGCCCAAAGGGCCGGGCCATCTGGTGCGCCGGCAGTTCGCGGAGGGCCGCGGCGTCCCGGTCCTCGTCGCGGTCGAGCGCGACGCAACGGGCGGTGCGTGGCCACTCACGCTCGCCTACGCCAAGGCGATCGGCGGCACCAGGGCCGGCGCCCTCGCCACCACGTTCGCGGAGGAGACCGAGACCGACCTGTTCGGCGAGCAGGCGGTGCTGTGCGGCGGTGTCTCCGAGCTGATCAAGGCCGGCTTCGATACCCTCGTCGAGGCCGGCTACCAGCCCGAGGTTGCCTACTTCGAGTGCCTGCATGAGATGAAGCTGATCGTGGACCTCATGTACGAGGGCGGCCTTTCCAAGATGTACTGGTCGGTTTCGGACACCGCGGAGTACGGCGGCTACACCCGCGGCCCCCGTCTCATCGACGAGCGGACCAAAGAGGAGATGCGGCGCATCCTCGGCGAGGTCCGCGACGGCACGTTCACCCGCGAGCTGGTGGAGGAGTTCGACAGTGGGCGGCCCAACTTCCTCAAGCGGCGCGAGGCCCTGCACGCCGAACAGATCGAGCAGGTGGGAGCGAAGCTGCGGCCGCTGATGAGCTGGCTGGCAGACGACGAGGACGCGGACGGCTGATGGAGGACAGGCCGTTCCCACGGAGCAGTTCGTGAAGGCTTTCACAAGCTTGGCTAAGCTGTGACGACCGACGACGACGCCCGAAGGGCTGCTCTTGTGCCTACACTTACCGTTCTCGTTGCCGAAGAGTTGTCACCCGCCGCGATCGCCCAGCTCGAATCCGCGTTCGAGGTGCGACATGTGGACGGCGCCGACCGGCCCGCGCTGCTCCGGGCGCTCGCCGACGTGGACGCGGTGATCGTCCGGAGCGCGACACGGATCGACGCCGAGGCGCTGGCGCATGCGCCGCACCTGCGCGTCCTCGCCCGGGCCGGCGTGGGCCTCGACAACGTCGACGTCGAGGCCGCCACCAAGGCAGGCGTCATGGTGGTGAACGCGCCCAGCTCGAACACCGTCAGCGCAGCCGAGCACGCCGTCGGGCTGCTGCTCGCTACCGCCCGCAACGTGCCGCAGGCGATGGCCTCGCTCAAGGCGGGCGAGTGGAAGCGGTCGGAGTTCACCGGTGCCGAGCTCTACGGGAAGGTGGCGGGGATCCTCGGCCTCGGCCGGATCGGGGAGCTGGTCGCCCAGCGGCTGGCCGCGTTCGGCATGCAGGTGATCGCCTATGACCCCTACGTGCCCACCGCGCGCGCCGCGCAGCTGGGCGTCCGCCTGGTCCCTCTGGAGGACCTGCTCGCGGAGGCTGACTTCATCACCGTGCACCTGCCGAAGACCGCCGAAACCGCCGGCCTGATCGGCGAACGGGAACTCCGGCTCGTCAAGCCCGGCGTGCTGATCGTCAACGCCGCGCGGGGCGGAATCGTGAACGAGCACGCGCTCGCGCTGGCGCTCAAGGACGGCCGGGTCGGCGGCGCGGGCATCGACGTCTTCGCCACCGAGCCGTGCACCGACAGCCCGCTGTTCGGGTTCCCCAACGTGGTGGTCACCCCCCACCTGGGCGCCAGCACCCACGAGGCACAGGAGAAGGCGGGCACCCAGGTGGCCAGGTCGGTCCGGCTCGCGCTCTCGGGTGAGTTCGTGCCCGACGCTGTCAACGTGCAGGGCGGCACGGTGCACGAAGACGTCAAGCCAGGGCTGCCGCTGGCCGAGAAGCTTGGCAGGATCTTCACGGCGCTGGCGTGCGGGGTCGCGGCAAGGCTCGACGTGCAGGTGCGCGGCGAGATCGCCGCACACGACGCCCGGGTCCTGCAGCTGGCCGCGCTCAAGGGTGTCTTCGGCGGCATCGTCGAGGAGGCGGTCACCTACGTGAACGCGCCGCTGCTCGCCTCCCAGCGGGGCGTCGAGGTCAGCCTGTCCACCGACGCCGTCAGCCCCGACTGGCGCAACCTGGTCACCGTGCGCGGCACCCTGCCCGGCGGCCAGGTGGTCTCGGTCAGCGGCACCCTCACCGGCCCCCGGCAGATCGAGAAGCTGGTCGAGGTCAACGGCTTCGACATGGAGATCGCGGCGGCCGAGCACATGGTCTTCCTCACCTACACCGACCGCCCGGGCATCGTCGGCGTCGTCGGCCAGATCCTGGGCGGCGAGGGGATCAACATCGCCGGCATGCAAGTATGCAGGGACGCGCGGGGCGGCCATGCGCTGATCGTCCTCACCGTGGACTCCGCGATCCCGCCCGGGGTTCTCGACGACATCATCTCCACCATCGGCGCGGTCGTGGGCCGGTCGGTTGACCTGGATATGGGCTGAAGCCACATGGACCAGCCGTTCGCCAGCTACTCAGCAGGAGAAATTCACCGTGTATGACATGTATCACTGGGACCAGCCCGACCCGGCCGCGGGCAGCGGCACCGAGCGCCCAGGGCGCGCCGGGCCGTCCGGCCCGGCCGGGCCAGGCGGCAGCACCGGGCCAACCGGCCCGGCCGCGCATGCCGTTCAGGTGGCCCTGGACCGGCGTGACAACGGCGGAGACGTCGGCGACCCATCCGCCAAGTAAGGTACGGCGCATGGGATCTTCCGCGATAAGGCTCGCCGTGATCGGTGGCGACGGGATCGGCCCCGAGGTGGTCGCCGAGGCTCTCAAGGTCCTCAAGGCGGCCGCGCTCGCCGTGGACGCCACCGCCTACGACCTGGGCGCCCAGCGGTGGCACCGGACGGGGGAGACCCTGCCGGACCCGGTGCTGAAGGAGATCCGCGGCCACGACGCGGTCCTGCTCGGGGCGTTCGGCGACCCGAGCGTGCCCAGCGGCGTGCTGGAGCGGGGACTGCTGCTGCGGCTGAGGTTCGAGCTGGACCACTACGTGAACCTGCGGCCGGTCAGGCTGTACCCGGGGGTGGCCACACCGCTGGCCGGGGTCCGGTCCGAGTCGGTCAACATGGTGGTCGTCCGGGAGGGAACCGAGGGCCCGTACACGGGCTCGGGCGGTGTGCTGCGCAAGGGCACCCCGGCGGAGGTGGCGACGCAGGAGAGCCTCAACACCGCGTTCGGGGTGGGCAGGGTGGTCAGGTACGCGTTCGAGCTGGCTGCGCGGCGGTCGCGGCAGCATCTCACGCTCGTGCACAAGACGAACGTGCTCGCCTACGCCGGCGACCTGTGGCAGCGCACCGTGGCGGAGGTGGGAAAGGAGTTCGGCGGGATCACGGTGGACTACAGCCACGTGGACGCCGCCTCGATGTTCTTCGTCACCCAGCCCGAGCGGTTCGACGTGATCGTGACCGACAACCTCTTCGGTGACATCCTGACCGATCTCGGCGCCGCCGTCGCCGGCGGCATCGGGCTCGCCGCGAGCGGCAACATCAACCCGGAGCGGACGGCGCCGAGCATGTTCGAGCCGGTGCACGGGAGCGCGCCGGACATCGCGGGCCAGCAGAAAGCAGACCCCACCGCCGCGATCCTGTCGGCGGCGATGCTCTGCGAGCACCTCGGCTTCGCCGCCGAGGCGGCGAGGATCGAGCAGGCGGCCGCCGACGACCTGGTGGAGCGCCAGGGCGCGTGGGCGGCACGGTCCACCGCCGAGGTCGGCGACGACATCGCCGAGCGAGTAGCCGGCTGAGCCGCGCCCGGGTGCCATAGGTCCCCGCGCCGCGCGGCAAGATGGAATGGCGGCGCGGCGGGTGGCCGCGCCGCAACGCGGGCCGGGCAACGGCGCCAGGCCCAGCGGCCCGGCAGCGCCGGGCCTGGAGGAAGGACCTGTAATGACGGCGATCAGCCCGAGTGCCGAGATCGAGTTCGACGTTCACATCAGCGATCACCCCGTTCCCGCCGCCGAGCGCGAACGGCGCCTGGCGGCACCGGGATTCGGCGCGGTGTTCACCGATCACATGGTCACCATGCGGTGGTCGGCGGAACGCGGCTGGCATGACGCCCGGCTGGAGCCCTACGGCCCGCTGACGCTGGACCCGGCCACCCAGGTCTTCCACTACGCGCAGGAGATCTTCGAGGGCATGAAGGCGTACCGGCAGGCAGGCGGCGCGATAGCCGCGTTCCGCCCCTGGGCGAACGCGGCGAGGTTCAACGCCTCGGCACGCCGCATGGCGATGCCGGAGCTGCCCGAAGACGCTTTCGTCCGGGCCATCGAGCTGCTGGTGACGCAGGATCGCGCCTGGGTGCCCGACGCCGAGGGGTGCAGCCTCTACCTGCGCCCGTTCATGATCGCCACACAGGTCGGGCTGGGGATCAACCGGCCGTCGCAGTCGTACCAGTTCACCCTCATCGCCTCGCCCGCCGCCGCCTACTTCCCCAGCGGCATCAAGCCGGTCACCGTCTGGCTGTCGCACGAGTACACCCGGGCGGCGCCCGGCGGCACCGGTGCAACCAAGTGCGGCGGCAACTACGCCGGCGCGTTCGCCGCGCAGCAGCAGGCCGTGGACAACGGCTGCGACCAGGTCGTCTGGCTGGACGCAGCGGAACGCCGCTGGGTCGAAGAGATGGGCGGCATGAACCTGTTCTTCGTCTACGGGCAGGGGCCGGACGCCAAGATCATGACGCCGGAGCTGACCGGGACGCTGCTGCCCGGGGTGACCCGTGACTCGCTGCTGACCCTCGGCCGGGATCTCGGCTACCAGGTCGAGGAGGGCAAGATCGCGGCCGACGCGTGGCAGGCCAGCTGCGCAGCCGGTGAGCTGACCGAGGTCTTCGCCTGCGGGACCGCCGCCGTGATCACCCCCGTGGGTATAGTCAGGTCCGCCAGCGGCGGCTGGGTCATCGGCGACGGCACGCCAGGACCGGTCACGCTCAGGCTGCGCGAGGAACTCATGGGCATCCAGTACGGCGATCGCCCCGACCCGCACGGCTGGATCCACAAGATCTGCTAGCACCTGGGTCATCCCCAGTCTGGGCGGTTCGGTTCGCGCGGCCGTTCAGCATGTGCGAGACTGTTCGGGCTATGACGTGCGGCCGGATTATTATCGGCGGGCGCGTCGGCACCTAGCAGGGCCAGCGGAAGAACGGCCCGCACCGCCGACGCGCAGACCTCTCGCATCCCGCGAGGGGTCTTTTGCTTTGTGGCGGCAGCGGCCAGCACCCATCCGGAGGAATCACAACGATGACGCCCGACGACGCGTTCCATGTGTACGACACCACCCTGCGCGACGGCGCCCAGCAGGAGGGCCTGTCCCTGACCGTGGCCGACAAGCTCGCCATCGCGCGGCGGCTGGACGAGTTCGGCGTCGGGTTCATCGAGGGCGGATGGCCGGGCGCGATCCCGAAGGACACCGAGTTCTTCCGGCGGGCTCGCACCGAGCTGCGGCTGGCACACGCGCAGCTGGCGGCGTTCGGCTCGACCCGCCGGCCAGACGCGGTGGCGGCCGACGACCCGCAGGTCGCCGCCTTGCGCGAGTCCGGTGCGGCCGTGGTGACGCTGGTCGCCAAGAGCCACGAACGGCACGTCCGGCTGGCGTTGCGCACCACCCTGGCGGAGAACCTCGCCATGATCGCCGACACCGTCAGCCACCTGCGCGGCGAGGGCCAGCGGGTGTTCCTCGACGCCGAGCACTTCTTCGACGGCTACCGGTCCGACCCCGCCTACGCGCTCGAGGTCGTGCGCACCGCGACGGCGGCCGGCGCCGACCTGGTGGCGCTGTGCGACACCAACGGCGGCATGCTGCCCAGCGAGATCGGTGACGTGGTGACCGCGGTCGCCGATGCCACCGGCGCACGGCTCGGCATCCACTGCCATGACGACACCGCGTGCGCGGTGGCGAACACCCTGACGGCGGTGTCCGCTGGGGCCACGCATGTGCAGGGCACCGCGAACGGCTACGGGGAGCGGGCGGGGAACGCCAACCTGTTCAGCGTGGTGGCCGGTCTGCAGCTCAAGCAGGGGCGCGAGGTACTTCCCCCGGGCTGCCTGCCGGAGATGAGCAGGGTCGCGCACGCGATCAGCGAGGTCACCAACGTGACCCCGGCCACCCACCAGCCCTACGTCGGGTACTCCGCTTTTGCGCACAAGGCGGGCCTGCACGCGTCCGCGGTGAAGGTGGACCCCATGCTGTACCAGCACATCGATCCCACCCTGGTCGGCAACGACATGCGCATGCTCGTCTCCGACATGGCGGGCCGGGCCTCCGTCGAGATCAAGGGCAAGCAGCTCGGCTACGACCTGTCCGGCGACAAGGCGACGGTCGGCCGGGTCGTCGAGCGGGTCAAGGACCTGGAGGCCCGCGGCTATACCTTCGAGGCTGCCGACGCGTCGTTCGAGCTGCTGCTCCGCGATGAGCTGGCGGGGGAGCGGCTGCGCCACTTCGAGGTCGAGTCCTGGCGCGTCATCGTGGAGCGGCGCACGGTCGGTGAGGTGATCAGCGAGGCGACCGTGAAGCTGCGAGCCAAGGGCGAGCGCATCGTCGCCACCGGCGAAGGCAACGGGCCGGTCAACGCGCTCGACAACGCCCTCCGCCTCGCGCTGGAGCGGCTCTACCCGGAACTGGCCCGGCTCGAGCTGGCCGACTACAAGGTCCGCATCCTGGAAGGCTCGCACGGGACCGGGGCCGTGACGCGGGTACTCATCGAGTCCGGCGACGGCAGCGGTACCGCAGACGACATGTGGAGCACGGTCGGCGTGGACGAGAACATCATCGCCGCTTCCTGGCACGCCCTGGAGGAGGCGGTCACCTACGCCCTGCTCCGGGCCGGCCATCAGCCGGCCGAGCCCGCGTGACGGCGGTCAGCCCGCGCTGGTGGTGACGATCCACGCGAGGATCATCGCTTCCTCGCGCCAGGCGTCGTAGCGGCCGCTGCGGCCGCCGTGGCCCGCCACCATCTCGGTCTTGAGCAGGAACGGCCCGCCGTGGGCGGTGGCGCGCAGCCGGGCGATCCACTTGGCCGGCTCGTGGTAGAGCACGCGCGTATCATTCAGGCTGGTGATGGCCAGGATCGGCGGGTAGGCCCGGTCGCCGATGTTCTCGTAGGGCGAGTAGGCCTTCATATAGGCGTAGACCTGCGCGTCGTCCACCGGGTTGCCCCACTCCTCCCACTCCGTCACCGTCAGCGGCAGTGACGGGTCGAGGATCGTGGTCAGCGAGTCCACGAACGGGACGTGGGCGACGATGCCCCCGAACGCCTGCGGCGCGAGGTTGGCGACCGCCCCCACGAGCAGCCCGCCGGCCGAGCCGCCGCGGGCTATCAGCCGCCGCGAGCTGGTCCAGCCGCTGCTCACCAGGTGCTCCGCGCAGGCCACGAAGTCGGTGAACGTGTTCGTCTTGCGGAGCATCTTCCCGTCGTCGTACCAGCGGCGCCCCATCTCCCCGCCGCCGCGCACGTGCGCGACCGCGTAGACGAAGCCGCGATCGAGCAGCGACAGCCGGCTGACCGAGAAGTAAGGATCCGCGGACATCTCGTAGCTGCCGTAACCGTAGAGCACGCACGGCGCGCTTCCGTCGCGCGGCGTTCCCTTCCGGCAGATCAGGGAGATGGGGACGCGGGTGCCGTCGCCGGCGGTTGCCCACTCACGGTGCTGCTCGTAGTCCCCGGGGTCGTAGCTGCCCTCGCCGGGCAGCGGGAGCACCGGCTTGCGCTTGAGCAAGCTCAGCTCGCCGGTGTCCAGTGCGGCGTCGTACACCGAGTCCGGCGTGGCCAGCGACGTGTAATGCAGCCGGTACACGCGGGAGTCGTATTGGGGGTTGGCGCTCGGGAACACCTGGTACAACGGCTCGGGGAAGGAGATCTCGCGCTCCCCGCCGTCGGTGCCGATGATCCGCAGGCCGGTCAGCCCGTCCCGCCGGAAGTGGACCACGAGGTGGCCGGCGAACGCGTCCACGGCGAGCAGCCGGGTGTCGTCGCGGTGCACCACGACCGGAGTCAGGCCGCCGGGATCCGCGAGCGGCCCCGCGCTAGCCGGATCGCCGGCCGGTGATGCCATGTCCGCCGGGGCTCCGCGTGCCGGCAGCGGCACTGCCGAGAGTTCGAAGTTCAGCGCTCCGTCGTTGTGCAGGATCAGGAGCCGGCCGCTGTCACCAGGGTCGCCGGGCCCACCCGGGGCACCCACAGCCGGCCCACCCGGCCCACCCGGCCCCGCCTGGTGCTCCACCGAGTACTCGACGCCGTGCCGCCGCGGCAGCACCGGCCGGGGCTGTGCCATCGGCTCGGCGGCGTCCAGCAGCCATACCTCGCTCGTCAGCTTGCTCGACGCCACGATGCGCAAGTAGCGCTCGCTGCGGGTCAGCCCGACCCCCACCCAGAACCGCTCGTCGCTTTCCTCGAGCACGATCGTGTCGTCGGCGGCCGGGGTGCCCACCAGGTGCCGCCACACCCGGTAGGGGCGCCAGGCCGCGTCGGCCGTGACGTAGAACAGCGCGGAACCGTCCCTGGACCAGGCGCAGCCGTAGTGGGTGTCGGGGATCTCATCTGGGGCGATCTCCCCGGTCACCAGGTTCTTGATCCGCAGCGTGTAGCGTTCCGATCCGGCGAAATCCGTCGAGTATGCGAGCAGCCGCCCGTCCGGGCTGACGCCGAACGCGCCCAGCGAGAAGAACGGCGCGTCCCCCGCCAGCTCGTTGCCGTCGAGCAGGGTCTCCTCGCCGGGCAGCGGCCTGCTCTCGTCTGTCCGCGGCGGCGTGTTCTCGCCCGGACGCGCCGGGCACCTGCAGTGCACCGCGTACTGCTTGCCCGCCACGGTCCGCGTGTAGTACCACCAGCCACCCTTGCGGGCCGGCACGGACAGGTCCGTCTCCTTGGTGCGGCCCTTGATCTCGCCGAAGATCGTCTCGCGGAGCCCGGCCTGGCCGGCGGTCATCGCCGCGGTGTAGGCGTTCTCCGCCTCCAGGTACGCGATCGTCTCCGGATCGTCCTTGCCGGCCAGCCAGGCGTACTCGTCCACGACCGTGTCGCCGTGATGGGTCCGCTCGCGCGGGATCTGGCGCGCGGTGGGCGGCACCGGGCGGGCCGGGACCTGGCCGGGCGGAGCGTCCGCGGCCGTCGCCATGGGCTGGCCGGGCGGAGCGTCCGCGGCCGTCGCGGCAGGGGAGTCGGCGCGGTCCAGATTGCTGCTCATGCGCGCAGTCTAGGACCGGGCCCGCGCGGAATGACCACGCCTCGGGGGCCTGCGCCCGGTGTGCCTGCCTGCGGCCGCTGACGGACCACTAGCCTTGGGGGCATGGACGACAAGGAGATCCTCGGCCACATCGACGAGCTCATCGCGACCGAGCGCGATCTGCGCGCCAAAGTTGCGACCGGCGGCCTGTCCACCGACGACGAACGGACGCAGCTGGCCGCGATCGAGGAGTCACTCGACCAGTGCTGGGATCTGCTCCGCCAGCGCCGGGCCCGGCGCGAGTTCGGTGAGAACCCGGAGGAGGCGCAGCTGCGCCCGGTTACCGAGGTCGAGGACTACCAGCAGTAACTGGAGGCCATCGGCGACCAGCAAGAGCCATCCGTGCGTGCGCCCAGGCGTGCGCCCATGGGGGTAGGACAGACGTGCGCATCGCAAGGTTCGCGGCCGGCGACGAGGTCGGCTATGGAGTGGTGGGCGAAGCCCGGGGTGACGGGCCGCCGGGCGCCCGGGCGGCGGGCGGCGAGCAAGTGATCGCCCCGCTCGGCGGCCACCCGTTTGGCCCGGGGCCGGACGCCATCCGGCTCACCGGCACCAGCTTCCTGCTTAACGATGTCAGGTTGCTGGCGCCCGTACTGCCCAGCAAGGTGATCGCGGTGGGCGAGAATTACGCCGATCACGCCCGCGAGATGGGCGGGAAGCCGCCCGCCGAGCCCGTTTTGTTCCTGAAGCCCTCGACCGCCGTCTGCGGGACGGGGGATCCGATCCAGTACCCGGTCACCATGACGAAGCGTGTTGACTACGAGGGGGAGCTCGCCATCATCATCGGCAGGCTGTGCCGCGACGTGCCGGCCAGCCAGGCGGCCGAGGTGATCTTCGGCTACACCTGCGCCAACGATGTCACCGCCCGTGACCTGCAGGAGCGGGACGGTCAGTGGGCGCGGGCGAAGGGCTTCGACACGTTCTGCCCGCTGGGGCCGTGGATCGAGACCGACGTCGATCCCGCCGACCTGGAGCTGGTCACGTCGGTCAACGGCGAGGTCCGCCAGCGGGCCCGGACGTCGCAACTGCTGCACGACGTGGCGGCGGTGGTGGCCTATGCCAGTAGCGTGATGACGCTGCTCCCCGGCGACGTGCTGCTGACGGGGACGCCAGCGGGCGTCGGCCCGCTGGAGGACGGGGATGAGGTATCGGTGACCATCGAGCACATCGGGACGCTCACCAACCCGGTGGCCAGCCGTGACTGAGCACGGCGGCGTGCCGGGCGGTGCCGCGCCCGGCGGGGTGAGGGTGCGGTTCGCCCCTTCACCCAGTGGCGACCTGCACGTGGGCAACGTCCGGACCGCGATCTACGACTGGGCGTTCGCCCGCTCGACCGGCGGGCGGTTCGTCCTGCGGATCGAGGACACCGACCAGACCCGGGTGAGGCCGGAGTACATCAGCTCCGCCCAGGAGACGCTGCGCTGGCTGGGCCTCGAGTGGGACGAGGGGCCGGGGGTCGGCGGGCCGTTCGGCCCGTACCTGCAAAGCGAGCGGCTGGGCATCTACAGCGAGTGGGTGGAACGGTTCCTGAAAGACGGGAGCGCCTACCATTGCTACTGCAGCCAGGAGGAGCTTGCCGAGCGGCGCGAAGCCGCCCGCAGGGCAGGCGGACCGAGCGGCTACGACGGGCATTGCCGTGACCTCACCCCGGACCAGGTCGCCGCCTACCAGGCGGAAGGGCGCCAGCCGGTGGTCAGGTTCAGGATGCCGCCCGGATCGACGACCTTCACCGACCTGGTGCGCGGCGAGATCACCTTCGACCACGCGCACGTTCCCGATTTCACGCTGACGCGGGCCGACGGCGCGCCGCTCTACACCCTCGCCGTCGCGGTCGATGACGTGCTCATGAGAATCACGCACGTGGTGCGCGGTGAGGACCTGCTGTCCTCCACCCCCCGCCAGATCGCGGTCTACCGGGCGATGGGGGTGCCGGAGCAGCAGTTCCCGGTCTTCGCCCACCTGCCCTACGTGCTCGGCAAGGACGGGCAGCGGCTCTCCAAGCGCAACGGCGTCGTGTCCGTCAACTGGTACCGCAGCCAGGGATTCCTTCCGGAGGCGATCTGCAACTACCTGGCTCTGCTCGGCTGGTCGCCCGGGGAGAACCGGGAGTCGTTCACGATGGCCGAGATGGCAGCCGAGTTCGACCTGGCCCGGGTGAACAAGAACCCCGCCCAGTTCGACGTGCGCAAGCTGGAGGCG
>Ga0114129_10006235_pt1 | contig 16902 bp, 13 predicted proteins | sample RhiMetdeltSRZDD1_FD_80071 | JGI IMG/M metagenome (GOLD analysis project Ga0114129, IMG submission 80071) | Populus rhizosphere microbial communities from Tennessee, USA - Rhizosphere MetaG P. deltoides SRZDD1 (version 2) (version 2) | ecosystem: Host-associated > Plants > Roots > Rhizosphere >... | reverse complement strand
GTATTTCTTGGCCTGCACGTCGAGCACCGGGATGGTTTCCTTGCCGTAGGCCGAGTCGTGATAGATGTTCACGATCTTCTTGCCCTGCAGCTTCTGCATGCCGCCTTCCTTCATGCCGATGAACTTGATCTTGGCGGTGTTCTGCGACCAGTAGTTGGTGATGAGCGGGAAGATGTACGGGAAGACGCGCCCGTCGGAAGCGTCGGTGCGGCCGTAACCCATCGAGATCACCGGGATCTTGTCGGCGGTGGCCTTCTCGATCAGAGAGTAGGTGATGCCGGTGGACAGCGGGTGGACCAGCGTCGCCCCGGTGGGCCCCTTCTTCTTCGAGCGCTCATAGCACTCGACGCCGCGGTCGTTGCGGTATTCGGTCTCGCACTTCTCCCACGTGAGCTTGACGCCGTTGATGCCGCCGTCGCGCTCGTTCAGCATGGCGAAGTAGTCGATCATGCCGCCGCCGAAGCCCGAGCCACCGGGCGCGTACGGCCCCACCCAGTAGAAATTGGCAGGGATGAACTGCTCGTTCTGCGCAGCCAGCGGACCGGCTGCCGTCGCCAGCGCGACTGCGGCAAATGCAAGAGTGCAGCGCTTCATTGTCAGAATCCTCCTAGAAAATCAGTTTTCTTTTGAGCAATCCCGCGGCGTGATGCCCTTCTCCTTGGCGTACTGCGCCGCGGAGGCCTCGATCATCGGCCGCACCAGTCTCTGGTCGGAGGCGATCCAGTCCGTGATCACCTTCCACTGCTTGCCATCCCACTGCTGGAACTTGACCTGCCCGCCGCCCTCGTGGTCGGCGCAGGACATCTTCAGCGGCTGCATGAATCCGACCGCGCCAAGCTCCTTCAGCTTCTTCTCGTCGATCTGCAGGTTCTCCAGGCCCCAGCGCACCTGCTCGCCGGTCATCGGCTGCCCCTTGCCGTAGCGCGCCTGCGCCGTGCGCACCGCCTCGGTGGTGAGGATGCCCCACAGCACGCCGCGGTTGTAGTAGATCGACCCCAGGCGCGACTTGTCCTCCATCTCGCCCTGTCCCTTGGCGTAGACGTGCTTCTGGATCTCCTTCAGCACCGGGAAGTTCGAGCCCGGCGCGTTGAAGCCGGCGGCGATGTAGCCCTTGGCTGCGTCGCCCGCGGGGATCACGTCCTCCTCCGCGCCCGACCACCACACGCCGACGATCTTGTCGCGCGGGAAACCGATCTTCGCCGCCGCCTTGAGCGCCGTCGGGTTCATCACCCCCCAGCCGCGCAGGATCACCCAGTCGGGGCGCACCTGGCGGATCTGCAGCCACTGCGACTGCTGTTCGTTGCCCGGGTGCGGCACGGCGATGTGCGTGACCTGGAAGCCGTAGATCTTGGCCTGGGCGTCCAGCACCGGGATGGTTTCCTTGCCGTAGGCCGAGTCGTGATACAGGTTCACGATCTTCTTGCCCTTCAGCTTGTCGGCGCCGCCTTCGCGCATGCCGATGAACTTGATCTTGGCCGTGTTCTGCGACCAGTAGGTCGTGATCATCGGGAACACGTAGGGGAAGACGCGGCCGTCGGCGGCGTCGGTGCGGCCATAGCCGACGGAGACCACCGGGATCTTGTCTGCCGTGCCCTTGTCGATAAGCGAATAGGTGATGCCGGTGGAGAGCGGGTGGATGAGCGTCGCCCCGGTGGGGCCTTTCTTCTTCGAGCGCTCGTAGCACTCGACGCCGCGGTCGTTGCGGTATTCCGTCTCGCACTTCTCCCACGTGACCTTCACGCCGTTGATGCCGCCGTCGCGCGCGTTCAGCAGCTTGAAGTAGTCGATCATGCCGCCGGCGATGCCCGAGCCGCCGGGGGCGTAGGGGCCGACCCAGTAGGAGTTGATCGGCACGAACTGCTCCTTGGCTTGAGCCAGCGCCAGGGCCGGGACAGCCAGAAGTGAAGCCAGGATGATTCGTTTCATGGACGCCTCCTCCTCAGGACGCGGTAAATGCCTATTTAGTATAGCGCGCCGTCAGTGCGGGAAGGGCCACAGACGGAGCTTTTCCTTGGTGATCTGCCATAGCCGGGCGAACCCCAGGGGCTCGACGATGAGGAAGAAGATGATGAGGCCGCCGAAGAAAATGAATTCCAGGTTCGAAACAACGGCGTGCGAGATCTCCACGTTGAAGGCATGGGACACCCCGCTGGTGGCGAGGTTGAGGACGATGGGGAAGAGCTGAATGAAGGCCGCGCCGAGGAAGGAGCCGAGGATCGAGCCGACCCCGCCGATGATGACCATGAAGAGGATGCGGAAAGAGAGATCCAGGCTGTAGGCCTCGGGCTCGACTGTGCCGAGGTAGCAGAAGGCGTGCAGGGCGCCGGCCACGCCGCAGTAGAACGAGCTGATGGCGAAGGCGAGGAGCTTGGTCTTCATCATCGGGATGCCGATCACCGACGCGGCTACGTCCATGTCGCGCACCGCCATGAAGGCGCGGCCGATCTCGCTGCGCATCAGGTTCTTCGCCAGCAGCGCCATCACCACCACCACCGTGAGAGTGAGGAGGTATTTCTTCGCCGGCGTGTCGAAGACGTAGCCGAGGATCCTGATCTCCTGCGCCGTGATTACCCCCGAGGTGCTGTAGTTCGAGAACCAGCCGAAGCGCTGCAGCGCCCAGAGGACGAAAAACTGGCAGGCGAGCGTGGCCACCGCGAGGTAGAAGCCCTTGATGCGCAGGCTGGGCATGCCGAACACGATGCCGACCGCAGCGGCGCACAGCCCGCCGAGGATCATGCTCGGGATGATCCCCAGCCACGGCAGGCGCAGCACGAAGTTGTACGTCATGAAGGCGCCGACGGCCATGAATGCCGCCGTGCCGAGCGAGAGCTGGCCGGCATAGCCGGTAAGGATGTTCAGCCCCAGCGCGGCGAGGGCGAAGATGAGGAAGGGCGTCAGCATCGCGCCGAGCCAGTACTGGTTGCCGATCAGCGGCACGACGACGAAGGCGAAGCCGAGCAGCAGCCAGATGGCGACGCGGTCCTGGCGGATCGGGAAGATCTGCTGGTCCTGCGCGTAGCTCGATTTGAACTGGCCTGCCTCGCGGTAGAGCATCGTTGTCCCGTCTTCCCTAGACCCGGTCGATGTGCTTCTCGCCGAACATGCCCTCCGGCCGCACCAGGAGGAAGAGCAGCGCGACGACATAGGCGAACCAGGACTCGATGCCGCCGCCAAAATAGGGGCCGATGTACACCTCGGCCAGCTTCTCGGTGGCGCCGATGATGAGGCCGCCGAGGATCGCCCCGGGAATCGACTCGAAGCCGCCGATCAGCAGCACTGGCAGCGCCTTTAGCGCGACGAAGGTCAGAGCGAACTGCACGCCGTTGCGCACGCCCCACAGCAATCCGGCCACCAGCGCGACGAAGGCGGCCACGCCCGCGACGATGTCCCAGATGTGCTGCAGCGGGATGCCGACGGCGAGCGCCGCCTGGTGGTCATCGGCCACCGCGCGCAGCGCGCGACCGATGCGCGTTTTCTGGAAGAACACCGCCAGCACGGCGACCAGCGCCCCGGCGACGAAGGCGGCGAAGAGGTCGAACTGCGAGATGTTGATGTTCCACCGCTGCGACAGCCATTCCATCGGCACGTCGGGGATGCCGAGCTCGAGGCCGTGCGGCTGCGAGCCCCACAGGAGCTGCGACAGCCCCTCCAGCACGAAGGTAAGGCCGATGGTGGCCATGAACAGCGTGATCGGCGGCTGGTTGACGAGCGGGCGCAGCACGATGCGCTCGGTCGCGATGCCGAGCGCCACCATCACCGCGAGCGTCACCACCAGCGCGAGCCAGAAATTCCAGCCGCGCTCGACCAGCGAGACGAAGGTGAGCGCGGCGAAGAATACCATCGCCCCTTGCGCGAAATTGAACACGCCCGAAGCCTTGTAGATGAGCACGAAGCCGAGCGCGACGAGCGAATACATCACCCCGGCGAGCAGGCCGCCGGCCAGCACCTCGATGAAGAAGGTGAACTCCATCTAGTGCGCGACGCCGAGGTAGGCGTCGATCACCTTCTGGTTCTTCCTCACCTCCTCGGGAGAACCGTCGGCGATCTTGCGCCCGTAGTCGAGCACCACGACGCGGTCGGAGATGTCCATCACCACGCCCATGTCGTGCTCGATCAGCACGAGGGTGGTGCCGAACTGGTCGTTGACCTCCAGGACGAAGCGGCACATGTCCTGCTTCTCTTCCAGGTTCATGCCGGCCATCGGCTCGTCCAGCAGCAGCACCTTCGGCTCCGCCGCCAGCGCGCGGCCGAGCTCGACGCGCTTCTGCAGGCCGTAGGGCAGGCGCCCGACCGGGGTGCGGCGGATGTGCTGGATCTCGAGGAAATCGATGATCTCCTCCGCCGCGCGCCGGTGCTCGAGCTCCTCGCGCCGTGCGGGGCCGATCCACAGGGCCTGCTGCAGGAAGTTGCAGCGCATCTTCAGGTTGCGGCCGGTCATGATGTTGTCGAGCACCGTCATGCCCTTGAACAGGGCGATGTTCTGGAAGGTGCGCGCGATGCCGAGGGCCGCGGCCTCATGCGAGTCCATGTCGGCGAATTCTCTTTCTCCAAACCTTATTTTTCCCTGTTGCGGGTGATACACGCCGTTGAGCACGTTCAGCATCGAGCTCTTGCCCGCGCCGTTGGGGCCGATGATGGCGCGCACCTCGTGCTCGCGCACGTCGAACGACACCTCCTGCAGCGCCTTCACGCCGCCGAAGGAAAGCGAGACGTTCTCCACCGACAGCATGACGCCGCCGATGTGCCGGCCGCTCATGCGGCGCGTTTTGCCGCCGCCGGAGCGAAGGTCTTTGCGTTGCGGATCTTGAGGTCGGCCGAGAAGGTGCCAGTGCGCCCGTCTTCGTAGCGCACACGCGCCTCCACGTGCACGGCCTCGCGCCCGGCGTACAGCGCCTCGACCAGCGCGGCGTATTTCTCGCCGACGAAGCCGCGCCGCACCTTGCGCGTGCGCGTGAGCTCCTCGTCGTCGGCATCGAGCTCCTTGTGCAGGATCAGAAAGCGGTGGATCTGCGAGTTGGCGATCTCGGCCTCGCGCGACAGGTCGGCGTTGACGCGCTCGATGCATTCGCGCACCAGGTCGTACACCTCGTCGCGCGAAGCGAGGTCGGTGTAGCCCGAATACGGCATGTTGCGCTTCTCCGCCCAGTTGCCGATCGCCTCGGGGTCGATGTTGATGAACGCGCACACCTTGTCGCGGGCGTGGCCGAAGCACACTGCTTCCTTGATGTAGGGGAAGAACTTGAGCTTGTTCTCGAGATACTTCGGCGCGAACAGCGTGCCCTCGGACAGCGCGCCGACGTCCTTCACGCGATCGATGATCTTGACGTGGCCATCGGCAGCGAAGAAGCCGGCGTCTCCGGTGTGGAAGAAGCCGTCGGCATCCTTCGCCGCGGCGGTGGCCTGCGGATTCTTGTAGTACTCCGTAAACAGCCCCGGCGAACGGATCAGCAGCTCGCGCTGCGGGCTGAATTTCAGCTCGACGCCAGGCACGGCCGGGCCCACGGTGTCCGACCTGACCTGGCCGTTGGGCTGGATGCAGACGAATACCGCGGTCTCGGTCGAGCCATAGAGCTGCTTCAGGTTGATGCCGATCGAGCGGTAGAACTTGAACAGGTCCGGGCCGATCGCCTCGCCCGCGGTGTAGCCGACACGCACGCGGCTCATGCCGAGCACGTTGCGCAGCGGCCCGTAGACCAGCAGGTCGCCCAGGCCGTAAAGCAGGCGGTCGAGCAAGGACACCGGCGCGCCGTCGAGCAGCGCGCCGCCGACGCGGCTGGCGACTGCCATGAAGCGGTGGTAGAACCAGCGTTTGATCCAGCTCGCGTCGTCCATGCGGATCGACACCTGTGTCAGCAGCGCCTCCAGCACGCGCGGCGGCGCGAAGTAGTAGGTGGGCCCGACCTCGCGCATGTCGGTCATCACCGTCTCGGGCGCCTCGGGACAGCAGATGCAGTAGCCGGTGACGAAGGCCTGCGCGCAGGAAAAAATGTTCTGCCCGATCCACGCCGGCGGCAGGTAGGCGAGGATGACGTCGTCCTCGCCGAGCTTCTCCAGCTCGGCCGCGGTGCGCGAGGGGCCGATCAGGCTCGCGTGCGTGTGCACCACGCCCTTCGGCACGCCGGTGGTGCCGGAAGTGAAGAACATCGCGGCGGGGTCGCTGGCCTGTCCTTTCTGTATTTCCCTGTCAACAAAACCAGGATCACGAGCGAAGCTGGCGCGCCCCGACTCGAGCAGCTTGTCGTAGCCCACCAGCGCCGCCTGCGCGTAGTGGCGCAGGCCGCGGGGATCGTCGTAATAGATGCGCGTGAGCGAGGGGCACTTGGGCAGGATCTCGAGCAGCTTGTCCACCTGCTCCTGGTCCTCGGCAAAAGCGTGGGCGATCGCTGCATTCTCGATCGGGAACACCATCTCGGCAGCAACCGCGTCCTGGTACAGCGGCACCGGGATGGCGCCAAGACACTGCGCCGCGGCGAGCGCGGCATAGACGCGCGGGCGATTGTCGCCGACGATGGCCATGTGCTCGCCACGTTTCAAGCCCTCGGCCGCCAGCGCACAGGCCAGCGCGCGCACTTCGTCGGCGAACTCGCGCCAGGTCCAGGTCTGCCAGATGCCCAGATCCTTCTCGCGGATCGCCGGGCGATCGCCGCGCACCTGCGCGTGATGCATCAGCAGCTTGGGAAACGTGTCCACTCTGCAGCCTCCTCCTCGGGGAATTCTTGCATAAAATCACGGCATGAAGGGCGCCGAGCACTGGACAAAAAAGAGTACCGCCTCGGGCGACGTTCGCCTGTTCCTCTGGCAGAAGAAGAGCGTGTCCGCCAAAGCGCAAGGCACGATCCTTTTCGTGCACGGCTCGTCCATGGGATCGCAGCCGACGTTCGACCTCGAGGTTCCCGGCCGCCCCGATTCCTCGGTGATGGAATGGTTCGCCGAGCGGGGTTTCGATACCTGGTGCCTCGACAACGAAGGCTACGGCCGCTCCGACAAATCGCGCCCCATCAACTGCGACATCGCCAACGGCGCCGATGACCTGGCGGTCGCCACGCAATACATCGGCAAGAAGGTCCTGCTCTACGGCATTTCTTCCGGCGCGCTGAAGGCAGCGCTCTTTGCGCAGCGCCATCCCGAGCGCGTTGCCCGGCTTGCGCTGGACGCTTTCGTCTGGACGGGCGAAGGCAGCCCGACCCTGGTCGAACGCCGCAAGCGCCTGCCCGAGTTTCAGGCGAAGAACCGCCGGCCGATCGACCGCGCCTTCGTGCGCAGCATCTTCACGCGCGACCACCCCGGCACCGCCGACGACGCCACCATCGAGGCGTTCGCCACCGCCATCCTCGCGCTTGACAACTCCGTGCCCACCGGCACCTACGTCGACATGTGCTCGAAGCTGCCGCTGGTCGACCCGGCGAAGATTCCGGTGCCGACGCTCATCATGCGCGGCGAGTTCGACGGCATCGCCAGCCTGGAGGACCTGCTCGCTTTCTTCCGCCTGCTGCCGCATGCGGACAAGCAGTTCGCGGTGATGGCCGGCATCTCGCACGCGAGCTTCCAGCAGAAGAACTACCGCAACGCGTACCATATCCTGCACGCGTTCTTCACTCAGCCGGAGACGGCATACCGCGCATGAAACGCCTTGCATTGTTTTTCACCGGGTTGGTTTTTTCGTTGGAAGTGCTGGCGCAGGCCTATCCGGCGCGCCCCGTGCGCATCGTCGTGCCCTTGTCGCCGGGCGGCTTCGCCGACACCCCGGCGCGCCTGCTCGCGCCGCGCCTCTCCGAGCAGATGGGCCGCCAGTTCTTCGTCGAGAACCGGCCCGGCGCCGGCAGCACCATCGGCGCCGACTTCGTCGCCAAGTCCCCCGCCGACGGCTACACGCTGCTCCTCACCGGCACGCCGCACGTCATCAGCGCGCACCTCTACAAGAAGCTGCCCTACGACTCGCTCAAGGACTTCACGCCGATCGCCATGGTCGCCTCGGGGCCCTATGCCCTGGTGGTGAATCCGCAGCAGCTGCCGGTGAGCTCGGTGCGCGAGCTGATCGCCGCGGCCAAGGCGCAGCCCGGAAAAATCGACTACGCCAGCTCGGGCAACGGCAGCGCCCAGCATCTGGTCAGCGCGCTGTTCAACTCGATGGCGGGAATCGACCTGAACCACGTGCCCTACAAGGGCAGCGCCCCCGCCATGCAGGATCTCCTCGGCGGCCAGGTCAAGGTGTCCTTCGCCGGCGTGCCGAACGTGCTGGCGCACGTCCGCTCGGGCCGCCTGCGCGCGCTCGCGGTCAGCACGCCCAAGCGCTGGCCCGAGCTGCCCGATGTTCCGACCGTGGCCGAGGCCGGCGTGCCGGGCTACGAAGCGACGCTGTGGCTCAATATCTCGGGCCCAACGGGCCTGCCGGCCGAGCTCGTACAGCGGCTGTCGAGCGAGATCGCGAAAGCACTGCAGGACAAGGAAGTGCAGAACAGCTTCCGCGCCGCGGGCGTCGAAGCGACCCCCATGGGCAGCGCCGAGCTCAACGCTTTCATCCGCGCCGAATACGAGAAATGGGGCCGCGTGGTGCGCGACACCGGCGCGACGGTCAACTAGCGACGTCTAGCGAGCGGCGTGCTCCGCGGCGCGCCGGGCCGGAACGAAATGCGGCATCACGTCGCGCGCAAAGCGCGTCAGCCAGTCCTGCCGCAGGCGGTGCGGCAGCCCCGGCAGCGTGGGGTTGACCAGGATGTAGTTGTAGCCCGCCGCCAGAAAGCGCTCGACCTGCTTGCGCACGGTCTGCGCGCTGCCGACGAACGATGACTCCAGCAGCGGCCCGAGGTTTTCGGGCTTGGTGTAGACGAGGCGCCGCTTGTGCGTCTCGGTGAAGGGCAGGTACGTCGGCAGATTGGCGTAGCGCTCGGCGTCGAATGCGTAGTGCTTGACCTGCAGGTGATACCAGTTAGGCACATAGCGGCGCGCAAGCTCGAATGCCTCGGCGTCGGTGTCGGCAAGGATGGTGATCGGCGTGCCGACTTTGGGCACGTCGACGCTGCCGCCGCGCTTGCGCATCGCATCTTCCCAGGCGGCGAGCACCTGCGCCTGCGCCGGGAGGGGCGTGTGCCCGGTCAGCATGGGCGGCAGTCCCAGGTCTGCGATCTTGCCGGCGCTCGACGGCTGCCCGATGGCGCCGAGGAAAGTGACGTTCTTCATGCGCGGCGTCGGCCGCAGCGTGATCTCGCGCGGCACCTGCAGGTACTTGCCGTGGTAGCTGAACGGCTTGCCGCTCAGCGCCATCTGCACGATCTGCCAGCACTCCTCGAAGCGGTCCTTCGCCTCTTCCATCGGCACGCCGAAGGCTTCGTACTCGAGCGGTGCGTTGCCGCGCCCGAGGCCGATGTAGAGCGGCGCATCGGTGAGAAGGCTCAGCATCGAGATCTCCTCGGCCATGCGCAACGGGTGGTACCACGGCGTCACCAGCACCGCCGTGCCAAGGCCGAAATGCGGACAGCGCGCAGCGATGTTTGCCAGCATCACCAGCGGGCTTGGCGTCGGGTAGTAATCGGAAAAGTGGTGCTCGAAGTACCACACGGCGTCGTAGCCGAGCCGCGCGCCGAGCTCGGCGTCGGAGAGCATCTCCTTGTAGAGAGAGGCGTCCGACTCGCCCTCTTCGCCGACAGGCCCGGTCATCCAACCGAAGCGCGGCGCGAGCGTGCTCATGTGAGGGGGTTTCCTAGCATGGGGATGTCCGCATCATAGTCCTTAAACTCCCAGGTAGGCGTTCAGCCGGTCCATACTCCGGTCCAGTTCGGCCCTGGGAATCATGTCCACGATGCGGCCGTGCTCCATCACGTAATGTCGATCGGCCACCGTCGCGGCAAAGTGAAAGTTCTGCTCGACCAGCAGGATGGTGAAGCCCTCGCGCTTGAGCCGCTGGATCGTGGCGCCGATCTGCTGAATGATCACCGGCGCGAGGCCTTCTGCCGGTTCGTCGAGCAGCAGCAGGCGTGCGCCGGTGCGCAGGATGCGCGCGATGGCGAGCATCTGCTGCTCCCCGCCGGAGAGCTTGGAGCCCTGGCTCGCCAGGCGTTCCTTGAGGTTCGAGAACAGCTCGAAGATGCGCTCGAGCGACAGCCCGCCGGGCTGGACGACCGGGGGCAGCAGCAGGTTCTCCTCGACGCTCAGGCCGGCGAAGATGCCGCGTTCCTCGGGGCAGAACGCGATGCCGCGCTGCGCGATGCGGTTCGAAGGCAGGCCGATCAGCTCGGCGCCGCGATGAATCACCGAGCCGGCACGCCGGGCGACCATTCCCATGATCGACTTGAGCGTGGTGGTCTTGCCGGCGCCGTTGCGGCCGAGCAGCGTCACGACCTCGCCGGGCTCGATGGCGAAATCCACGCCATGCAGGATGTGGCTCTCGCCGTACCAGGCGTTCAGGCCGCTGACGCTGAGAAGTCGTGCGCCCTCAGACATGTGCCGTTCCCATGTAGGCCTCGATCACGGCCGGGCTCTGCGAAACGCTGGCGTAGTCGCCTTCGGCCAGCACCTCGCCACGCGCCATCACGGTGATGGTCTGGCACAGCCGGGACACCACGCTCAGGTTGTGCTCGACCATCAGCACCGTGCGGTCCGCCGCGGCCTTGCGGATGAGCGCCACCACGCGGTCGATATCGTCGCGCCCCATGCCCGCGGTCGGCTCGTCGAGCAGCAGCATTTGCGGGTCGAGGGCGAGGGTCGTCGCAAACTCGAGCGCGCGTTTGCGCCCATAGGGCAGCTGCACGGCGGGGGTGGCGGCGAATTCGCCGAGCCCGACCGCTTCGATGAGCTCCAGCGCTCGCGCGCGGTAGACCTCCAGGACCGGCTCGCCGCGCCAGAAGTCGAACGACCGGCCGCGGCGGCGCTGCAGGGCCACGCGCACGTTCTCGAGCACCGTCAGGTGCGGGAACACTGCGGAGATCTGGAATGAGCGCACCATGCCGAGCCGGGCCACGCTCGCCGCCGAGAGCCCGACGATGTCGCGCCCATCGAAGGTCATGCGGCCGCGCGTCGGGGTGAGAAACTTGGTCAGGAGATTGAAGCAGGTGGTCTTGCCGGCGCCGTTGGGGCCGATCAGGCCGTGGATCGAGCCGCGGCGCACCTTCAGGGCCACGTCCTTCACCGCGACGAAACCCTGGAAATCCATGGTCAGGCCTTCGGTGACGAGGAGGTAGTCTTCCGCCATGGAAGCCGGAGTGTACAATCGGCCGAAAATCAGCGGCAGTCGAAAGTCGACATTCGAGGAGGAGACCTCATGAAAGTCGGAAGCTTCGGGTTGGCGTCGTTTTGCGCCGCAGCCGTTGTGCTGGCTCTCGCGTTCGGCCCGGCCGACGCCCAGACCCGCCGGGTGGTCAAGATCGGCGTGCTGACCGACATGTCGAGCGTGGCGGTCGACGAGATGGGGCCGGGCTCGGTGCTGGCGGCGCAGATGGCGGCCGAAGACTTCGGCGGCTCGGTTGCCGGCATGAAGATCGAGATCGTGGCCGGCGACCACCAGCAGAAACCCGACGTCGGCGCCTCGATCGCCCGCCGCTGGTTCGACCAGGAGAACGTCGACGCGATCGTCGACGTGCCGAACTCCTCCATCGGCCTGGCGGTCAACCAGATCGCGCGGGCGGCGAACAAGGTCTTCATGCCGTCGAGCTCGCAGACCCTGGAGCTGACCGGCGCGCAATGCTCGCCCAACACCGTGCGCTGGACGACCGACGTGTGGGTCACTTCCCGCACCCTGCCCACGGCGCTCATGAAAGACGGCGCCAACAAGACCTGGTTCATCCTGCACACCGACAATGCCTACGGCCGCAACCTCACGCAGAACGCGATTGCGGCGGTCGGCCAGCTGGGCGGCAAGGTCGTCGGCTCGGTGCCGCACCCGGTGGGCACCGCCGATTTCTCCTCCTTCGTGGTGCAGGCGCGCGCTTCGAAGGCCGACGTCATCGGCCTCGCCACCTACAGCACCGATCTCACCGCCTTCCTCAAGCAGGCCGGCGAATTCGGCCTGATGAAGAGCGGCGGGCCGAAGATGGCGGGATTCGTGCTCGCGGTCACCAACATCCGCTCGGCGGGCCTCGAGATCACGCAAGGCCTCTACACGGCGACGCCCTTCTACTGGGATATCAACAACGACACGCGCGCCTTCGCCAAGCGCTTCAATCCCCGCCACCCGCGCAAGATCACCATCAACGAGTTCACCGCCGGGGTCTACGGCTCGGTGCTGCACTATCTCAAGGCGGTGCAGGCGGTCGGCAGCCAGGCCGACGGCCGCGCGGTGGTAGCGAAGATGAAGGACATCCCCGTCGACGATCCGCTCAGCGGCAAGGGCCGGGTGCGCGTGGACGGCAGCGTGCTGCACAACATCTACCTCATGCAGGTGAAGACGCCGGCGGAATCGAAAGGCGAGTGGGACTACCTCAAGTTGATCGCCACGCTGCCCGGCGAGCAGGCGTTCGGCCCGCTCGACAAGGCCTGTTTCCTGGTCAAGTAGCGCCTTCGACGCAAGACACGCCCTGACCCGCCGCCTGCGCCCTTCATGATCTCGGCGCAGATGCTGGCGGGCCAGCTCGTCATCGGGCTGATCAACGGCGCGTGCTACGCGATGCTCAGCCTCGGGCTGGCCGTCATCTTCGGCCTGCTCAATATCATCAACTTCACGCACGCCGCCCAGTACATGATGGGCGCGTTCGGCGCATGGATGCTGCTCAAGTACGCGGGAATCGGCTACTGGCCCTCGCTCGTGATCGCGCCGCTGGTGGTGGGCCTGACCGGCATCCTGATCGAGCGGCTGTTCCTGCGCCACATCTACAAGCTCGACCACCTCTACGGCTTTCTCCTCACCTTCGGACTCACCCTGGTGATCGAAGGCGCGTTCCGCCAGGCCTACGGCACCTCGGGCCAGCCCTACATCATTCCCGCCGAGCTGCAGGGCGGGCTCAACCTGGGGTTCCTGTTCCTGCCCTACTACCGGGTCTGGGTCATCGTATTCTCGCTCGCGGTGTGCCTGGGAACCTGGTACGCGATCGAAAAGACGCGGCTCGGCGCCACCCTGCGCGCGGCGACTGAGAACCCGGCGCTGGTGCAGGCCTTCGGCATCAATGTCCCCCGCATGATCACGCTCACTTACGGCTTCGGCGTGGTGCTGGCCGGCCTCGCCGGCGTGATGGTGGCGCCGATCTATCAGGTCGGCTCGCTGATGGGCTCCAACATCATCGCCACGGTGTTCGCCGTCGTCGTCATCGGGGGCCTGAGCTCCATCCGCGGCGCAATCGTCGCCGGCTTCATCCTCGGCGTGGTCGAGGGCCTGACCAAGGTGTTCTATCCAGAAGCGTCCAACACGGTGATCTTCGTCATCATGGTGATCGTGCTGCTGATCAAGCCGGCGGGCCTATTCGGCACGTTGGTGCGCACCGTGTCCGAGCAGTCGGTCGAGGCGCCGCGCCCCGCGCCGAACCTCGCGCGCGCCACCACGCTGATCCTGGTCGCCGCCGCGTTCGCCGCGCCGTTCGCCTTCTATCCGATCTTCCTCATGAAGGCGATGTGCTACGCGCTCTTCGCCCTCGCCTTCGGCCTGCTGCTCGGCTACGCCGGGGTGATGTCGTTCGGGCACGCAGCGTTCTTCGGTGGCGCTGCCTATGTCACCGCCTACGCGATGAAGTTCTGGGGCCTGACGCCGGAGCTCGGCGTCCTGCTCGGCGCCGCGGCGGGCGCGGCGCTCGGCCTGGCGTTCGGCTGGATCGCGATCCGCCGCCAGGGCATCTATCTCGGCATGATCACCTTTTCCCTCGCGCAGGTGGTGTACTTCTACGCGGTGCAGGCGCGCTGGACGGAGGGCGAGGACGGCCTGCAGGCGGTGCCGCGCGGCCACCTCTTCGGCCTGATCGACCTCAACCAGCCGCTGAACGTCTACTACTTCGTGCTGGCCGTGTTCCTGCTGTGCTACGCGCTGATGCACCGCATCATCCACTCGCCGTTCGGCCAGGTACTGCGGGCGATCCGGGACAACGAACCGCGCGCCACCTCCCTCGGCTACACCACCGACCATTACAAGCTGATCGCCTTCGTCCTCTCCGCCGCGCTGGCGGGCGCTGCGGGCGCGACCAAGAGCATCGTGTTCCAGTTCGCCTCGCTCTCCGACGTGAGCTGGAGCATGTCTGGCCTGGTCGTGCTGATGGCCATCCTGGGAGGCGTCGGCACCAAGCTCGGCCCGGTGGTCGGCGCTTTCATCATCGTGGCGATGGAGCACTACCTTGCCGAGCTCGGCTCCTGGCCGACCATCATCCAGGGCGCGGTATTCGTGTTCTGCGTGCTGACTTTTCGCCGCGGGGTTGTCGGCGAGCTGCTCTACTTGTTCGAGCGCCGCTCACATGCTGCACCGGTACTGACCCCCAGCCTCAAATAGCGCCCTATTCCGGCTTGATGCCGGCGGCGCGCACGACCTCGGGCCAGCGCTTGAGCTCTCCCTTGATGAAGGCGTCGAACTGCTGCGGCGTGCCGCCGACGATCTCGGCCGCCTGGGCTTCCGTGATCGCGGTGCGCACCTGCGGCACCTGCAGCACGCGGTTGAAGATGCCGTTGATGCGCGCCACCAGCGCGGGATCCATCCCCGCGGGGCCGACGATGCCATGCCAGACGCTGACATCGAAGCCGGGGATGGTTTGCGCGGCGGGCGGCACGTCGGGCAGCTGCCGCATGGGACGCGTGGAGGCGCCGGCGAGCGCGCGGATGCGGCCTTCGCGCACCTGGCCGAGCGAGGTGGAGACGGTGATGATCGCGGTGTCGGCGTCGCCGCGCAGCAGCGCGGTCAGCATCTCGGCGCCGGAGCGGTAGACCACGTTGACCTGCTCGATGCCGGCCTGGTTGTTGAGGTAGGACATGAACAGGTGCGTCCAGTTGCCGAGGCCCGCCGAGGCGTAGTTGAACTTGCCCGGTTGCTGCCTTGCCGCGGCGATGAATTCGCCGAGCGTCTTGTACGGCAGCGCGGGCCGGATGAGGATGACCGCCGGCAGGTTGGCGACGTGGATGATGGGGCTGAACGCGGTATGCGGGTCGTAGGGCAGCTTGGCGAGCGTGTGCGACACGGCGTTGGGCCCAACCTCGGCGAGGAACAGGTTGTAGCCGTCGGGCTTCTCGCGCACGACGGCGGCGGCCGCGATGGTGCCGCCGGCGCCGGGCCGGTTCTCCACCACCAGCGCCTGCCCGTTGGCGAGCTGCGAAAAACCGCTCGAGAGGTTGCGCGACAGCGTATCGGCGGCGCCGCCGGCGCCAACCGTCACGAGCAGGCGCACCGGGCGCTCCGGCCATTGGGCGGCGGTCTGAGCGGCTACAGAGCCGGCGGCGAGAACGCCAGCGGCAAGCGCAAAGCGCAGGGATGTCAGCATGGTGCCTCCTCGGCGAAACAGCCGCCGGATTCTACATGCTGCGGCGGTACTGGCCCCCCACCTCGAACAGCGCGTGGGTAATCTGCCCGAGCGAGCAGATACGCACCGCGTCCATCAGCACGGCGAACACGTTCTCGTCCTTGATCACCGCCTGGCGCAGGCGATCCAGCATTGCCGCCGCCTTCTTTTCATGCTCTTTCTGAAATGCTCTCAATCTCTTCAACTGAGAGATCTTCTCCGCCTCGGTCGAGCGGATCAGCTCGAGCTTCTGCGGCGTCAGCTCGCCCTGCGGGCTGCGGAAGGTATTCACGCCGACGATCGGGTAAGAGCCATCGTGCTTCTGATGCTCGTAGGTGAGCGACTCCTCCTGGATCTTGCCGCGCTGGTAGCCCGTCTCCATGGCGCCGAGCACGCCGCCGCGACTGGAGATCGCCTCGAACTCCTTCAGCACCGCCTCCTCCACCAGGTCGGTTAGCGCGTCGATGAGGAAGGAGCCCTGGTTGGGGTTCTCGTTCTTCGCCACGCCCCATTCTTTGTTGATGATGAGCTGGATGGCCATGGCGCGGCGCACTGATTCCTCGGTCGGCGTGGTGATCGCCTCGTCGTAGGCATTGGTGTGCAGCGAGTTGGTGTTGTCGTAGGTCGAGATCAGCGCCTGCAGCGTGGTGCGGATGTCGTTGAACGCGATCTCCTGCGCGTGCAGCGAGCGGCCGGAGGTCTGCGAGTGGAACTTGAGCTTCTGGCTGCGCTCGTTGGCGCCGTAGCGGCGCTGCATCGCCACCGCCCAGATGCGTCGCGCCACGCGCCCGAGCACGGCGTACTCCGGGTCCATGCCGTAGGAGAAGAAGAACGAGAGGTTGGGCGCGAAATCGTCGATCTTCATGCCGCGCGCGAGGTAGGCCTCGACGAAGGTGAAGCCGTTGGCGAGGGTGAAGGCGAGCTGCGAGATCGGGTTGGCCCCGGCCTCGGCGATGTGATAGCCCGAGATCGACACCGAGTAGAAGTTGCCAACGTCGTGCTCGATGAAGTACTGCTGGATGTCGCCCATCACCTTGAGCGAGAACTCGGTGGAGAAGATGCAGGTGTTCTGCCCCTGGTCCTCCTTCAGGATGTCGGCCTGCACCGTGCCGCGCACGGCAGCCAGGGTTTTCGTTCTTATGGCTTCCAGCTCCGCCGGCGTTGGTGTTCTGCCAAACTTCTCGACCTGCTGATCGATCGCGGTGTTGAAGAACATCGCCAGGATCGTGGGCGCGGGGCCGTTGATCGTCATCGACACCGAGGTCGAGGGGTCGCACAGGTCGAAGCCCGAGTAGAGCACCTTCATGTCGTCGAGCGTGGCGATCGAGACGCCGCTGTTGCCCACCTTGCCGTAGATGTCGGGCCGCTCGTCCGGGTCGAAGCCGTAGAGCGTCACCGAGTCGAAGGCGGTGGACAGGCGCTTCGCCGGCATGTCGCGCGACAGCAGGTGGAAGCGCTTGTTGGTGCGGAACGGGTCGCCCTCGCCCGCGAACATGCGCGTCGGGTCCTC
>Ga0114129_10006233_pt1 | contig 16904 bp, 12 predicted proteins | sample RhiMetdeltSRZDD1_FD_80071 | JGI IMG/M metagenome (GOLD analysis project Ga0114129, IMG submission 80071) | Populus rhizosphere microbial communities from Tennessee, USA - Rhizosphere MetaG P. deltoides SRZDD1 (version 2) (version 2) | ecosystem: Host-associated > Plants > Roots > Rhizosphere >... | reverse complement strand
TTCCGGAAGTGCCCCTCCGCGCGCTCGAGGCTCCCCCCGAAGATCGCCGGGACCTCGTAGTCGACGTTGCCCGCCAGCGCGTAGGCGACAGGCAACATGGGGTCGAGAGCGAGCGTCTGCCGGATCGCCTCACGCACCTCCGGCAGGAGGAACAGCGATCGCACGACGCCCTTTGTCTGTCCCCAGCGCCCCGTGTTGATCCCGAAGAAGAGGTGGGCAAGAGGGGCCCGCGGCGCCAGCTCGACCGCGCGCCGGGCCGCTTCCCGCCCCTCGGCGTAGGCGGCAAGCTTCTGCTCCGCGGTTGTGGCGCGGACGTCACCCCAGATGAAGCATGCACGGGAGAGCGCGATCCAGGTCTCCGGGTCCGGCTCTTCCCGTGCGGCCCGGGTGAGACCGTCCCGGACCGCGTCGAGACGCGCGGGGTTCTCGTGATACCGCGTGGCCAGGGCCTCGAGCTCCGCGACGAGGGGCGACCGCGCAAGGGCGGTCCGGGCAAGGGCGAGGACAACGAGCAGCACCGCGATCCCGCCGAGGGCGCTCTTCACCGCGTAGTTCCCCGTCAGGAGCCGGGGGCCGCCTGGCGGAGCTTGAATCGCTGGATCTTGCCGGTCGCGGTCTTGGGAAGCTCCACGACGAAGTCGATCCACCGCGGGTACTTGTAGGGGGCGATCTTGTCCTTCACGAAGGCGCGGAGCTCGCCGGCGAGCTCATCGGAAGCCCGGGCTGGATCCTTGAGGACGACGTAGGCCCGGGGTTTGACCAGCCGGTCGTCGTCCTCCTGCCCGACCACGGCCGCCTCCAGAACGGCGTCGTGCTGGATCAGCGTCGCCTCGACCTCGATCGGCGAGACCCAGATACCGCCGACCTTCAGCATGTCGTCGCCGCGCCCGTCGTACCAGAAGTAACCCTCCGCGTCGCGGTGGTACTTGTCGCCGGTCTGGATCCAGGGCCCGAAGAGCGTCTCCTTCGTCTTCTCGTGCTTGTTCCAGTAGTAGGCCATCGTCGAGTCGCCGCGGACCCGGAGGTTGCCGATCTCGCCCGGCGGTACCGCGCGACCCTCGTCGTCGACGATCACGCACTCGTAGCCGGGGACCGGCAGCCCCGACGACCCCGGACGCACGGCGCCGGGCCGGTTCGACAGGAAGATGTGGCCGGTCTCAGTGGTGCCGATACCGTCGACGATCTCCACGCCGAAGCGTTCGTGCCAGCGTCGGTAGAGGTCCGCCGGCAGCGCCTCGCCCGCCGATACGCAGAGGCGCAGGGACGAGAGGTCGAACTGCCGCTCGGCCTCCTTCGCGGCGAGCATGGCGGCGTAGAGCGTCGGAACACCGAAGAAGATCGTTGGGCGGTGACGCGTGATCAGGTCGAACACGGCATCCGGCGTCGGCCGGCGTGGATACAGCACGCTCTGCCCGCCGACGCTCATCGGGAAGTATCCCGCGTTGCCGAGGCCGTAGGCGAAGAAGAGCTTGGCGGCGGAGTAGACCTTGTCGGTCCGCCGGAGGCCAAGCACCTGCTTGGCGTAGGTCTCGGCGGAGACCACCATGTCGTGGTGGAGGTGGACGGCCCCCTTGGGGCGGCCCGTCGAGCCCGAGGAGTACAGCCAGAAGGCGACATCGTCGCGGGAGGTGGGCGCGGTCTCGAGCGTCCGCGCCGCGCGCGCCACCCGATCCTCGAACGAGAGGTAGGGCCCGGGCGCCCCGCCCGCGACCAGCACGTGGCGAAGATGCCGCGCCCCCTGGAGCGCGGGGGCGGCCTCGGCGAGGAGGGGAGCCGAGACGACGGTCACCCGGGCGCGGCAGTCATCGAGGACGTAGCCGTAATCCGCGGCCCGCAGGAGGGTGTTCACGGGAACCGGGATCGCGCCGATCTTGATCGCGCCCCAGAACGTTCCCAGAAACTCGGGCGCGTCGAGGCAGATCATGAGGACACGCTGCTCCATCTCCACGCCCAGCTCGCGGAGCGCGTGCCCGGTGCGATCGGCGAGCTCCTGCACGTCGGCATAGCTGAGCATGCGATCCTCGCAGTGGAACGCGGGGGCCGCGCCTCGCCCGTCGGCCACCGGACGGTCGACGAACCAGCTGGCGACGTTGAACTCGGCGGGCAGGAAGTCCGACGCGTTCATGCGCTGCTCCTCCTCACACGAAGCCCTGCTGCTCCAGGAACGCCATGATGCGGTCGGCGACCGCGCGAGGGTCCCCCTCGACCAGGCCCGATGCGGGCGGCGTGGCCGGGGCGCTTCGATTCGCGCCGGCGCTGCCGCCGCCGACGAGCTGGCGGAGGCGGTCGGCGGCCGAGCGAGCCGGGCCTGCCGGGGCCCGGGCGGCCGTTCGGCGCGGCCGGGGACGCGGCCAGTCCACCCGGTCCAGGCGGAGCCTCACCGCCCCGCGCACCGTGCCGGGCGTGAGGCCCAGGTCCGCCAGTGACCAGGTCTCGTGGCCGCGGCGCGCCGCGGCGCGCCGGGCGCCCACCGACACGTAGCGTGGCTCGACGGAATCCGCGGCGACCGCGACGACCGCGGGCCACGGGACGGCGAGCTCCTCGCGCCGGCCGCCTCGGAGCCGTCGCTCGACGACCATCTCGTTCTCCTCGCGGGCGAGCCGGATGGCCCCGTCCACGCACGGCCAGCCAAGGTGCGCGGCCACGAGCGCCGGGATCGCGCCCGTGGCACCGGCGAGACCGCGCTCTCCGGCGACGACGACGTCCGGGGCGATCCGTCGAACGGCTGCCGCGAGCACACGCGCCATCGCCACGAGGTCCAGCTCGTCGAGCGCCTCGTCCCAGACCCTGACGGCCTCCGTCGCTCCTCGCCCGAGGGCCCACGCCAGAAGAGCCGCCGAGTCGAGAGGTCCCACCGTGAGGGCCACGGTTCGATTGGCGAGGGCGAGCGCCCACTCGAGGGCGGTGCGGTCCGCCCGGGCCGTCACGACGATGCGGTCGCCCCCCCGGTGGCGGACGCCGCCGCTGGGCCCGGGCTCGGTGATCTCGAGATCGGTCGAGACATCGAGCCCCTCGTGGACGAGGACGAGCGCGATCACGAGCGCTCCGGTCGGGTGCCGCCGCCCCCTGCCGCCCCCGCGGGCTGGCTCTCCCACAGGAGCTCGGCCACGTCACGCACGGCGATGTCGCCCGGCTGGGTCTCGCCCGCCAGCATGAGCGCGCAGAACGGACAGGCGGTGGCCACGACGCTCGCGCCCGTTTCTCGCGCCTCCGCCATCCGGAGCGCCGCGATCCGTGACCCCTGGCGCACCTCGACCCAGGCGCCGCCGCCGCCCGCCCCGCAGCAGAACGTCCGCTCGCCGCTCCGCGGCATATCGGCCGGCCCGCCGCTCCCCGTGGCCAGGACCGCGCGGGGCGCCGCGATCTCCCCGTTGTGGCGGGCCAGGTAGCAAGGGTCGTGGAGGGTCACGGTCTCGCCCGTGACCGCGCGGGGCGCAAGCCGGCCGGCCCGCACGAGCTCTGCGAGGAGCTGCGTGTGATGCACCGCCGGGACGGCGGCGCCGTCCGCCGCGGGGGCGAGCTCATTGCGGAAGACATGGAAGCAGTGCGCGCAGTGAGTCACCAGGCGCTGGAACCGAACGCCTCCGAGCGTCCCCGCGACCCGACCGGCCGCCTCGCGGAACGCGGTCTCGTCGCCAATCCGACGCGCCGGGTCGCCCGTGCAGGTCTCGGCGGAGCCCAGGATCGCGAAGTCCACGCCCGCCGCGTGCAGGAGCCGCGCCGTTGCCCGCGTGATCCGCCGCCCGTGGGGGTCGAAGGCCCCGGCGCAGCCGACCCAGTAGAGCACGTCGGTCGCCTCGCCGGGGCGGAGCACGCGTACCCCGAGGTCCGCCGCCCACGCGACACGGTCGGCTGGCACGCCGCCGAACGGGTTGCCGCGCTCGATGGTCGCCTCGAGCGCCCGGGTCGTGGCGGCGTCGACTGCGCCCCTCTCCACGAGCGCGCGACGGAGGTCGACGAGCTTGTCCAGGACTTCGATCTCGAAGGGGCACGCGCGGACGCACGCGGCGCAGGTCGTGCACGACCAGGCCTCCTCGGGGCTGACCAGGGTCTCGAGCGGGCGCTCCTCGCGCATCGCCTGGAGCGTCGCCTGGACCACGCGTCGGGGATCGAGCGGCTTGCCAGCCGCCGTCGCCGGGCACACGGCCGTACACCGGCCGCAGCGGACGCAGGTGGCCGCGTCGAGAAGCTGGGCCCAGGTCAGGCGCCGAGGCTCGAGCGGCGCGGGGTCGGGGGCGGAGGGGGCGAGCCGGCCAGGTGCCCGCAGCTGGCGCAGCGCGAGCTGCACCGGCGCGGCGACCATGTGGCGAAGGACCGTGGCCCCGATCAGGCCGAAGAACAGCCAGCAGAGCGCGGCGTGGATGCCCCAGAGCGCCCGGTGGAGCGCCACGCCCGCCACGCCTCCCGCGCGCAGGGCACGGGCGAGCGTCCACCCCACGAACGACCAGGCCTCGAACGGGGGGTCGGTCACCGCGATGCGCGCCGCCTCCAGGAGGAAGCCGGTCACCCCGATGGCGCCGAGGAGCGCCAGGATCCCGAGCGCGACACCGCTCCGCTCGAGCCGGGGCGTGCCGCCGGTGAGGCGCCGTGCCGCGGCCCAGCCCACGCCGGTGAGGAAGGCGAGCCCGGCCCACTCGAGGAGGAACGAGAAGATCAGATAGGTCGGCCCGACGAGGAACGGGACGACCCGGTCGTGGACGAAGACCAGGCACGTCCCGATGAAGAGGCCCAGGAAGCCGTAGAAGAGCAAGGCGTGCGCCCAGCCGGCTCCGCGGTCCTCGAGGAGACGTCGGTGGGACAGCACGTCGGCCAGGACGCGCCCGACCGCCGGGCCGAGCCGGAAGGCGGGCGCGGGCCCGATCGGTCGGCCGTGGAACACGGTGCGGGCGTGACGGGCGAGGGCGAGCGCGCTCACCGCCAGACCTGCCGCGGTGCCGACGTAGAGCAGGGTCGCCAGCCACTGGGGGACGTTCCACCAGACGATGCGCGTGACGTCGCTCACGGGCTTACCCTGGGGCTTACCCTGGGGCGCGCGCGTTCGCCGCGCCGCGCCTGGAGGCGCTCGATCAGCGCCTCCGCGACGGGGCGCCAGTCCGCGAGGGCGGCGAGCTGCGCCCGCCCGAGGAGCGGCGCCGTCCGGTCCGCGTTCACCGCGATCACGGTGCGTGCGCGCTCGATGCCGGCGATGTGCTGGCTCGCTCCCGAGATGCCGAATGCGAGGTAGAGCTCGGGCGCCACCGCGCGACCGCTCTGGCCGATCTGCCGCTCCCACGGGATCCACCCGAGGTCGACGGCCACTCGGCTCCCGCCCACCGCGGCGCCGAGGAGATCCGCCAGCACCTCGAGCTGGCGAAAGCCGTCGGGCCCCACGCCTCGGCCGCCCGCGACGATGCGCTCGGCGTCGCGCAGGTCGACGGTGCGGGGGTCCGCCGCCACGACGCGCCGGACCCGCAACGCGGCCGGCGCGCCACCGGTCGCCGCCGGCCACTCCTCGACGGTCACCGGAGCGGCGGCGGTGGGCGGTCCGACGCCGAGGGCCCCGGGCCGGAGCGTGACGACCGCGGGCGTGTCGGCCGGGACCCGCACGGTCGCGTAGAGGCGATCCCCGTAGGCGGGACGGGTGATCTCGAGCCCGCCGTCGGCGTCCCGCCGGACGCCCACCGCGTCGGGTGCGAGGGCGGCGTCGAGGCGGACGGTGAGGTGCGCGGCGACCCCGAGCCCGTGGCGCGTGTGCGGGAGAAGCGCGATCGGGGCGTGGGCGCCGTCGGCGGTCACCCACGCGGCCACGGCGCATCCCACCTCGGCGGGGGACGCGGCCCCGGGCGTCCGGAGCAGCACGAGCCGGGCGGCACCGTGCCGGGCCAGGGGCGCGAGCGCCTCCCGAGTCTCGGGGGGACCGACCGCCACCACGCCCGGGGCGCTGGGTCGCGCCAGCTCGAGCGCTTCCCCGAGCGCCTCGAGCGTCGGCTCTCCGGCCTCCGCCTCCGCAACGACCCAGACCGGGGTCAGACTTTGACTTCCCGACATTTCACCCCATCGGTCCGTCATGCGCCACGTTAATGTCGGGAAGTCAAAGTCTGACCCCGTCAGAGGCGGCGGGCGACGCGGGTGCCCTCGAGGATGGCGTGGTGGACGCCGCGGGGCGCCACGCAGTCCCCTACGGCATGGAGCTCGGGGACGCGCCCGCGCAGCGCCCGGTAGAGCGCGTCCGTCGAGCGCGCGCCCATCGACAGCACGACGGTGTCCACGCCCTCGATGCGGCGCTCCTCGCCCGTGTAGACGTTGGCGACGACGACCGTCGAGCCCTCGACGGCGACCAGGTCGGTGTGGGGCGTGAAGACCACACCCTGCGCGAACAGGCGCGTGTAGAGAGGGACGATCGACGTGATCCCGACGTCCTGTCCCGCATAGAAGAGGCGCGACACCACCTCGACGCGCCGGCCGCGCTCGAGAAGGAAGTCCGCGGTCGAGAGCCCCTGCTGCGTGTGCACGTCATCGACGACCACCACCCGCTCCCCGACCTCCACGCGGTCGAGGAGCACGTCGCGATCGGTCACGACGTGCTTGCCGTCGAGCCCCGGCAGCGCCGGGACGTAGGCGTGCGAGCCGGTCGCGATGACCACCGCGTCCGGGGCCTCGGCCAGCACGATCTCGACCGAGGCTTCGGTGGACAGCCGGCAGTCGATCCCTTGTCGCTCCACTTGCCGCACGAGGAACCGCACGATCCCCGCGTAGTCCGCCCGGGCGGGTGTGCGGGCGGCGACGAGGACCTGCCCCCCCAGCTCGCGCCCCTTCTCGAAGAGCACCACGCGGTGGCCGCGGAGCGCCGCGACGCGCGCAGTCTCGAGGCCCCCGACCCCGCCTCCGACCACGACGACGCGCTTGCGCGTCGCCGCCGGCGCGAGGTCTCCGAGCTCCGCCTCCCGTCCGGCTCCCGGGTTCTGGATGCACGTGACCGGCTTTCCCTGGTAGATGCGATCGATGCACCCTTCGTTCGCGCCCACGCACTGCCGGATCTCGTCGAGTCGTCCCTCGCGAGCCTTCCGGGGCATGTCCGGGTCCGCGATGAGGGCCCGGGTCATGCCGACCACGTCCACCGAGCCATCGGCCAGGATCTGGTCCGCGTGCACCGGGTCGACGATGCGCGTGGCGTGGAAGATCGGGATCTCCGGCACGGCCGCTTTGATGGCCGCGGCCAGGGGGACGTATACGGCGTTCGGGTACGACATGTTCGGAACGGCGCCGGCCTGGAGCGCGAACGTGTGGGCCGCGCCGCCGATGATCGAGAGGAAGTCGACGAGGCCAGAGGCGGCGAGCCGATGCGCGATCTCCGCCATGTCCTCGGCCGTGAGGCCGCCGTCCGTGAACTCGTCCCCCGAGATCCGGGCGCCGACCACGTAGTCGCCGCCGACCTGGCGGCGGATCTCGCGGAGGACCTCGAATCCAAAGCGCATCCGGTTCTCCAGCGACCCCCCGTACTCATCCGTCCGCCGATTGAAGATGGGAGACCAGAACTGGTCGACCAGGTGGTTGTGGGCGAACGAGAGCTCGACTCCGTCGAGCCCGCCCTCGCGGCACCGCCGTACGGCGTCGCCGAACGCGCGCACGAGCATCGCGATCTGATCGGCCTCGAGCTCGTGGGGGATCTCCCGGTGGACGCGCTCCGGGATCTGGGACGGCGCCAGGAGCACGTGCCAGCTCTCGTTGTCCGACTGGGCGCGCCGGCCCATGTGGGTGAGCTGGGTGAAGACGAGGCACCCGTGGCGATGGATGGCCTCTGCCATCGCGCGGTAGGCCGGGATGATCGAGTCGTCGTGGTTCGCCGGCATGTTCCACGCGCTCGCCGGCGAGGAGGGGTGAACGCTCGACGAGCCGCCGAAGATCGTCAGCGCGCACCCACCGCGCGCCTTGCCCTCGTGATACGCGCGGAGGCGGGGGCCGGGCTTGCCCTCCTCGGCCATGGCCTCGGCGTGCCCGGTCGAGAAGATGCGGTTCTTGAGGGTCAGGCCCCCGACGCGGATCGGCGTGAAGAGATAGCGGAACTCGTGTGCCATGGCTCCCCCGGGGCCTCGCCCGGCGTCCGGCCCTCGACGCGAGGGTAGGCCGAGGTGTCTAGCGGCCCCCGAACGGGATCATACACGGGTTCGAAATCCCGTTGGAGCCGCCACCGTTTTGACCGCAGGTCTCCGCTCACGGGCGGTCCGCTCAGTCTGCTGGTTGCCACGGCCTGTTCCCATCTCGGGGAGGCGCCGCCAGCAGGTGTCATTGGCGGCCGCCCCGGGGTTGGGCGCGGAGGCGGTACGACCAGCATCCAGCCGATCAAGCCTTCGTCGGCGCCCACTTGTAGACGCGCTTCAGCGTCGCTCCCATCAGCGCGATCCGATCGCTGTCGGACAGGCGGTCGGTAACGCGGAACGCTTCGACTCCCTGCTTGTACGTCAGCAGCGCGACCGCGCGAGTCCAGTCCGTTCCCCACATGCAGCGATCGATGCCGAACGCGTCGAAGATCCGGCCGAGTGGCTCCCAGAGGTCCGTGTACGGGAAGGGCTCGTGCGACAGCGTGCACGCCCCGCTGATCTTCACCGTGACGTTGTCGTGCGCCGCCAGCTTCAGCAGCTTCGGCAGATCGGCGAACGGCTGCGCGGGCGGCGGCGGCTCGAACGGCTGTTGCAGGCCCAGGTGATCGATCACCAGCATCGTATTCGGGTTTCGAGCCGCGAGCGAGCCGGACTGCTCCAGCCGCCCCCAGCACAGGAGGTTGACCGGCAAAGCGTGCCGCGCGGCGGCCGCCAGCACGCGGTTGAGGCCGGGGTCCGCGGCGTCCGCCGATACCTCAGGCCTCAGCATGAGCCGGATGGCGACGGTGCCCTTGGTCGAAGCCCAGTCCGCGATCGTGTCGGCCACCTTCGGGTCAGTCGGGTCGACCGGCTTGATCAGTGCGAAGCGGCCGGGATGCGCGGCATGCACGTCGATGGCGTAGCTCGCGTCGTAGCGGTACATGGAGAAGGGAGAGACGAGCAGCGCGCCGTCCACGCCGACGGCGTCCATGGCCGCCACCATGTCGTCGCCGGTGACCTGTGGCGGGCCATGGAGAAAGCCGGCCCAGGGCCGGCCCGGGTGGTTGCGTTCGTAGGCGTGAACCTGGGAATCGATTGTCAGCATGGTTTTCCTCGTGGAGTGTCGAACGTCACGGGTTGCGCGTGGGCGAGAAGCGGCGTCGCGACGAGGCCCATGAACAGGCTGAACGGCGCGCCGACTACCCTCATTGGATCTTCTCGTCTGCCCGCGCCAGCACCGCCGGCGGGATTGTAAGGCCGAGGGCCTTGGCGGTCTTCAGGTTGATGACCAGGTCGAAGACAGTGGGCTCTTCGACCGGGAGGTCGGCGGGCTTCGTGCCCTTGAGGATCCGGTCGACGTACCATGCCGTGCGCCGCCAGATCGCCTCGCGGTTCGGCGCGTACGTCATCAGGCAGCCGGCGGTCACGTACTGGCGCTGGTCGCACATCCCCGGGAGGCGGTGCCGGAGCGCGAGGTCCGCGATGACCGGGACGTTCGCAGCTCCGGAGAACATCGCGTCGTCGGGCACGACCAGCGCCTGCGCCCGCGCCCGTGTCATGGCCGCAAAGGCTCCCGGGAAGTCGTTGGGCGTCCGGGCCGGGACGAACTGGAGCTTGAGGCCGAGGCGCGAGGCGGCCGTCTGCAACCCAGCACGCCAGCGCTGGTACCCGTCGGCCGGCCAGTCCGGGTTCACCAGCACGGCCACCCGGGAGAGCTTGCGAAGGGTTTCCTTGAGGAGCTCGAGCCGCTTGCCCTCCAGAAGGGAGGGGACGGCCGTGGTGCCGGTGACGTTCCCGCCCGGGCGCGCGAGACTCCCGACCAATCCCGCCTGCACCGGATCCCCAGAGATGGCGCCGAAGACGATGGGGATCGTCGCCGTCGCGTCCTTGGCGACACGGACGTGTCGCTGACCCGGGACCAGGATGAGATCGACGGGGATCTGGACCAACTCGGTGGCCAGGTCCGGCAAGCGCTCCCATTTCCCATAGGCGCTCCGGAACTCGATGACGAGATTCTGGCCGAGGACATAACCGTGCTCGCGCAGGCCGTCGACGAGCGCGCGCTCCGTCGGATCGGCGCTCGGGTCGAACCCGGTGACCCCGTAAAGGAGCCCGATCCGGTAGACCTTGCCCGCTGGCTGCGCTGAGGGGGCGAGTGGCACGGCGAGGAGAGCGAGGAGCAGAACGAGCGTCGCGATGGGCGGTGGCGTCTTCATGCTAGCCCCCAAGTCGAAGTCGCTCGGGCTCAGGATAGCTCGGGCCTTCACCGCCAGAAAGACCGCTGTTGAGCCGCTGGGGCCTCCGCGGGCGCCGCGCAACCCCCTTTCCTCAGGCGACGTCGACAAGCGCCTCCGCGATCTGGCCAAAGCGCCGCTCGCCGAGGGTGAGCTCGGCGCAGAGGACGTGGCGTCCGGCCGCGCCCGGCGGCACCTCGACCACGAACGGGAGGACGCCACTCTCGCCGGCTGCGACGGTCGCCTCGGCCTGGCCGGGCGACGTAGACCAGCCGGGCGGGGCCACGAGGCTCGCACGGGCGACGGCGTCCCGCGACCCGTGGTTCGTGACCCGGAGCTCGATGGGCAGCCGATCGCCCGGGCGAGCCGGGTTCCGGTAGGGGTACAGCGTCGCGAAGTTCGGATCGAGGGCGAAGTTCACCTCTGCCGGCACCGCCACCAGCGTGCGGAACACGCCTTCCAGCTGGCGTGCCCAGCCGTGGAAGTCCTCGAGCATCTTGCGGTCGACCCGCAACGCCCCCGTGTGGCCGGTGAGGATGAGCTCGGGCTCGAACTCCATCAGCCGGCGGACACCGACCGCGATGGAGTCCGCCAGCATCTTGTTCCGGTACACGGGCGCGGCCGCGCGGAGCGGGCTCACCGTCCCCTGGAGGAGGTTGTCCCCGGTGAAGGCCACGCGCGTACCGTCGATCTCGCCGAACAGGCCGAGCGCCCACCAGGTGTGCCCGGGCATGTGGAAGACGTCGAAGGTCCACCGGTCCCAGGAGACGCGGCCGCCATCGGTGAGGGCGCGGTCCACGCGAATGGGGTGGGGCAGGAGACAGGGCACGTTGTAGCCGGCGGGGTTCGACACGATCTCGGTGAAGTTCTCGAAGATCCACGCCTGGGTCCCCTGCGTCTGCTGGAGCCACGGGAGGCCCGCCAGGTGGTCGTCGTGGTAGTGGCTCGGGATGACGACGTCGACCGACCGGAGGCCGGCCACGGCCTTCAACTCGTCGAGCGAGTGCTCGACGAAGCGCATGTCCGCCGCCATGTGGTCCCAGCTCGGAAAGCCGTAGTCGAGGAGGAGTGCCCGGCCGTCGTCGGCCATGAGCGCGTAGCAGTTCGCCACGGAGTGCGGGTTCGCCCAGAGGTGCGGCAGGACGTGCGCCTTCGGCTGGTCGACCGCGTGGGGCCAGACCGGCCAGACCCGGTTCTTCCGCATCTCGCCCTGGAGGCCGTACAGGAGGCGGAGCTTCGGCTCGAGGAGACGCAGAGCCGACTGGGCATCGTCGGTCGGGTGGCCGTGCGACGGGCAGAGCCGCTGGAGCGGCAACCCCATGAGCAGCGTGACCGAGTGGAGCGCCGCGCCGGCGGCGTCGGGCAGCCCGTACTGCCACTGGAGGTCGTGGATGGTGTGGACGTGGCCGGGCTCGGCGACGAGGTCCCCGCAGAACGCCGTCGGCACGCCGTCGACCTCGGCCGCGAAGGTGACCGAGCCCTTGGTGTGGCCCGGGGTCGGCAGCACCCGGATGTCATACCCACGCCAGGCGAACGTCTCGTAGTCGCGCAGCGCCCGCGCGACGGGGACCGGCCGGGGCAGCGTGTACCCGATGCTGGAGACGTCGTAGTTGTCGTAGATCCGCTTGAGGCGCCAGAACGCGTCGGTCTCGGCGAAGAGCGCCGCCTCGCGCTCGGGCACCGCGATCGGGACGCCTCGGGCGGCGAGGAGATGGTCCCCCTGGCACTGGTCGCGGTGATGATGCGTGTGGAGCACCCACTCGATCTCGCGTACTCCCGCTTCGGCGAGGTGCTCGAGGACTCCACCCGAGCCGAAGTCGATCAGGAGCCCGCGGTCCCCGCGCGTGAGGAGGTAGACGTTGCACGTGTCCCGGTACCAGTAGAGGCTCGGCGACAGCCGGACGAGGGCGCTTCCGACGACCGATGCGTGGGGATGGGGGTGCCCGTGGCCCGAGTGGGTCCGGGGGGCATCGTCGTGCGCGTGCATCCGAGCCTCCTGTCCAGAGTGCGCTGCGAAGCGAGCGCCCGCCTACACCCGCCACCACTCGACGGCTCGCAGCCCAGCGGGTCCACGATACGCGAACTCCCGCAGCGCCCGCGAGAGGGTGGCCGAGGAGGTGCGAGGCGCGGTGACGCACGCGCCGGCCGTCGGAGAGCGATGTGTGCGGAGCGCGTGAAGCGGCGCCGCGTAGTCGCCAGGAGCGTCGAGAAGATCGACTCCGGCGCCGGCGGTGTCTAACTCCGCCACCACCACGCCGCCCGCGCCGACTCCTGCGGATCTCAGCGCACGACGAGCACGGGCACCGCGGCGCGGGTGACGGCGCCCTCGGCGACGCTGCCGAGAAGGAGCCGCTCGATGGCGCCGACGCCTCGCGCGCCGACGACGAGGACGTCGGCGTCCTTCGAAGCGGCCAGGAGCTCTTCCAGCGGGCGGCCCAATCGGATCTCGATCTTCACGCGCCACCCCGCTCGCGCGAGCCGCGTGCGGGCGGTCTCGAGCTCCCGCCGCGCGGCCGCGATGTGCTCGCGCTCGAGGCCCGTGGCCTCGCGGGTCACGAGCGCGCGCATGCGCGCGGGCAGGAGGCCCGTGGAAGGTGGGCGAACCGACTCGACGACGCGGAGCAGGCGCACCTGACCCCCGCGTGGCGGCCTGAGCGCGGCGACGAACGCCACGGCGTCACGCGCGTGAGGGGAGCCGTCGACCCCGATGAGGAAGCGGCGCGGGACCCGCGCCGATCCCCGCACCACCAGCACGCTGCAGGGCGCCCGCCGCACGACGGTCCGGCTCACGCTCCCGAGGAGGAGTCGGCCGACCGCGCCCAACCCTCGGGAGCCGAGGACGATCACTCGAGCTCGGAGCTTCCGGGCCTGCGCGAGGATTCCCGGGACCGGCGGGGTGTCGGTGACGACGACCTCCGCGTCCGGCCAGCGCCGGCGGAGGCGGCGCTCGGCGCGGCGGGCCTCGGCCAAGCCCACCTCCAGGAGCGCCTCCCACAGAGCCGGTGACGCGTCGGTCAGCACCGGGGTGCCCCGCGCGACCACGCCGTGCCCCGTGCTACCGGGAGGCCAGGGAAAGACGACGGCGGTCTCGACCGCGACGCGGGCCTGGGGGCTGCCGTCGGTCGCCACGAGCACCGGGAACCTGCGCTGTGCCATCGATGTCCTCGCGCGCGGGGCGTGTCACCGCACGCCCGAGTGTACCCGACCAGAGCGCCGCGGCGGAGCCCTCGGCGGCTCGCGCTCCCCTGACCGTGCTTGTTCCCCTCGATGGCCGTGGTGTACCGTCGCTTCGCGCCCAGACGAGGTGAACCCGTCGGGCCAGGGAGGCCGGATGGCGAGTGCCGAGGAGCTGAAGGGGCGCCTTTGCGCTGAGATCGAGCGCCGGAAGGGCGAGATCGTCGCGATCAGCGAGCACATCATGAAGCATCCCGAGTCGGGCTACCGCGAGGTGCGCACCGCCGACTTCGTCGCAGGGTGGTTCCGCCGGATGGGGCTCGAGGGCCGGGAGGGCCTGGCCCTCACCGGGGTGAAGACGCGGCTCCGCGGCCGCTCGCGCGGCCCGACCGTCGCGGTGCTCGGGGAGCTCGACTCTCTGATCGTCGCGGAGCATCCCCTCGCGGACCGGACCACCCACGCGGCCCACGCGTGCGGCCACAACGCCCAGGTGGCCTCGATGATCGGCGCCGGGATGGGGCTCCAGTCCGTCATGGACGAGCTCGATGGCGACGTGGTGCTCTTCGCCGTGCCCGCGGAGGAGTACATCGAGGTGGAGTGGCGTCTCGGACTTCGCGAACAGGGCAAGGTGGAGTTCCTGGTGGGCAAGGCGGAGCTGATCCGGCTGGGCGAGTTCGACGACGTGGACATGGCGATCATCACCCACACGAATGCCCGTCCGGAGGACGGCCTGGCGAGCGTCGGGGACACGCACAACGGCTGCGTCGTGAAGTTCATGCGCTTCCTGGGCCGGGGCGCCCACGCTGGGAGCGCACCGCACCTTGGGATCAACGCGCTCAAGGCCGCTCAGGTCGCGCTCCACGCGATCGATGCCAACCGCGAGACGTTCCGCGACGACGACACGATCCGCGTCCATCCCATCGTCACACGGGGTGGCGAGGCGGTGAGCGCGGTGCCGGCCGACGTGCGGCTCGAGACGTTCGTCCGCGGCAAGACCGTGGAGGCGATCGCCGACGCCGCGCGGAAGGTGGACCGTAGCCTGCGGGCCGGGGCTCAGGCCATGGGGGCGCGTGTCCAGATCACGACGATCCCGGGCTACCTGCCCCAGCAGATGGACCCGAACCTGGTTGCCCTGAGCCGCGCGAACTGCGCGGCGGTTGTCGGGGAGGCCAACATGGGTCGGCCGCGCCACTCCACTGGCTCCACGGACGTCGGCGACCTTGGCTTCATCATGCCGGAGGCGCATCCGCGCGCCGGCGGCGTGCAGGGCGTGATCCACGGCGCGGACTACGTGGTCGTCGACCACGTGCTGGCGGCGGTCAACCCCGCCAAGGCGATGGCGATGACCGTCATCGACCTGCTCTACAACGGGGCCCGCGAGGCTCGGCGGGTCAAGGCGGAGGCCGGGCCGAAGCTCTCGCGGGACGAGTACCTGGCCCTGGTCCGACGGTTCGGCTCGTTCGAGGAGTACCCGGGGGCGTAGGCAGCGGCTCCCGGCAGACGAGGTCTCCCGCTGGAATCCGGGCGGACCGTCCTGCTCCGCGACGGCACCGCGGTGCTACTGCGCCCGATCCGGCCGGACGACGCGGCGGCCCTGACCCAGCTCTACGACCGCCTGTCGCCCGAGAGCGCCTACCAGCGATTCTTCGCGGTGATGCGCCGGCTGCCGCCGGACTGGGCGCGGATCCTGGCCGACGTGGACCACGACCGCCGGGCGGCGATCGTGGCGGCCGGCCCCGACGGCCAGCTGGTTGGCGTGGCGCGCTACGGTTCCATGCCCGGAGCGGACGAGGCCGAGATCGCGCTCGTGGTGGAGGACACATGGCAGCACCGCGGGCTCGGGCCGACCCTGCTCTCGGCGCTCTTCGACCATGCCGAGAGCCGCGGCATCACCCGATTCCTGGCGTACATCCTTGCCGACAACCGCCGGATGCTCCGCCTCATCGGCCGGCAGGGGCTGGTGACCGAACGCTCGCTCGATCAGGGCGTGATGACCCTTCGCTTCACGCGTCACCCCGACCACGAAGGCCGGCGGACCCCGCCAGCGCCTGCACCCGGGAACGATCGCTGATGGCGGATTACGCCGCGCAGCGGCGCCGGATGGTCGACACGCAGCTGATCGCCCGCGGCGTCCACCACCCCGCGGTCCTTCGTGCGATGGCGACGGTTCCACGGGAGCGCTTCGTCCCCGAGGCCGACGCGCCCGACGCCTACGAGGATTCGGCCCTGCCCATCGGCCACGCCCAGACCATCTCGCAGCCGTACGTCGTGGCGCTCATGCTCGAGGCGATCGCAGCCGAGTCTACAGACCGCGTCCTCGAGATCGGCACGGGCTCGGGCTACGCCACCGCCGTGCTGGCCGAGCTGGTGGCGGAGGTCTACACGGTCGAGCGCCTCGGGACGCTGGCGGCCGTCGCCCGGACGCGACTCGCCGACCTGGGCTACCGGAACGTCCAGGTCCGCGAGGGCGACGGCACCCTCGGGTGGCCCGAGCACGCGCCCTATGACGGGATCGTCGTGACGGCGGGCGGTCCGGACGTGCCGGCGCCTCTACTTCCGCAGCTCCGGGTCGGGGCCCATCTGGTGGTCCCGGTGGGGTCGACGCCACGGTCCCAGGAGCTCGTCCGCGTCACGCGGAGAGCGACGGACGAGTACGCGAGGGAGTCGCTGGGCGCGGTAACCTTCGTGCCGCTGATCGGGGAGGCCGGCTGGCCGGAGCCGGGTCGTCCCGGCCGCGACTCCTGAGCCGCCGAGAGGGGACCTGGCGCGCGGCGTTCGGGCTCACCCGTCGCGTACGGTACAATTCCGCGCAGTTCGGCAACCGGTGAGCATGGTCAGACGCGCCACTCCTGTGACTCGCGAAGCATCGGTCTCGCCGAGGTGGGCTTCCGGGCGGGTAAGGCGGCTCTGCCAGCTCTGGGCGACGGGAGCTCTAGCGGCCGTGGCCGTCACGGCAGCGTCGGCGCTCGGCTGGCTCGAGCCTCTCCAGGTGCGGACGCTCGATCTCATCCAGCACCTTGGAGGTCAGCGGTTTCCGCCCGAGGTCGTCATCGTCGCGATCGACGAGGCCGCGTTCGAGAAGCTGGGCGCCCGGCAGCCGATTCCCCGTGGGTACCTCGCCCGCGTCCTCCGGGGGCTCGATCGGAGGGGGGACGCCGTCATCGGCATGGACATCGCCCTCTCCGTCCCGACAGCGCCGGGGGACGACGCAGCCCTCGCCAGGGCGATTCGCCAGCTCGCCGGTGACGGGCCCGACGGCCGTCCCCGGCTGGTCCTGGTCGATGCGCGCGTCCCGGAATCGGGTCCGCTCGCCGACCCGGGCCTTCTCCGGAGGGTGCCGCGGGGATCGGATCGGGTGCCGATCGACGACGATGGGGCGATCCGCCGGGTGGCCGCGCTGCTGCCGGCGCCCGAGGGGCCGCCTGTCCCAGCGTTCGCC
>Ga0114129_10006232_pt1 | contig 16904 bp, 16 predicted proteins | sample RhiMetdeltSRZDD1_FD_80071 | JGI IMG/M metagenome (GOLD analysis project Ga0114129, IMG submission 80071) | Populus rhizosphere microbial communities from Tennessee, USA - Rhizosphere MetaG P. deltoides SRZDD1 (version 2) (version 2) | ecosystem: Host-associated > Plants > Roots > Rhizosphere >... | reverse complement strand
TCGACCATCTGAGGCAGGCCGCTACCCACGCCGCCGGCGGGATCGGCTCGATGGGACCGCGGGTCGCGTCGGCCCGCGAGTACGTCAAGCCGGACCTCATCCGTGGCGCGGCCCTGGCCGGCTGGGAGTCGACGATGGCCACGCTGGCGCCGTTCGCCCTGGCCGCCAAGGACGGGGCGGAGCAGGCGCGCAAGGCGCAGGCCAAGCAGTTGAAGAAGCTCAAGAAGGAGAGTCGTATGTCGGGTAGGCGCTGGCCCATGCTGGTCGGCCTCCTGGCTGCCGGTACGGCGGTCGGGGCGGCTGGCGCGGTGGTGATGCGTCGTCGTCGCCGTCAGCAGTGGGACGAGTACGGGATGATGGACGACACGCACACCATGGTCGACTCGGCCAAGGGGTCGATGAACAACGCCATGGACCGCGCCGCGGCCGGCATGGACAAGGCGGCGGAAGCGGCGGCGCGCGGCGCCGAGAAGGCGGGCTCGGCCGCCGAGAGAGCCGCGTCGGCGATCGACAGCACCCGGGAGAAGGCCGGTACGGCGACGGACACCGCCCAGCGCGGTGCCGAGAAGCCCGACGACCTGGTCAGCAAGGCCGGTACCCCGTCGAAGAACAGCCGTAGCTGACGACGGCGCCGACTGCTGAGCCGATGCCCGGGCGAGCGGGAGCGCCCGGGCATCGCCCTACCCGCGGCCCGCGCTCCCGCCGCGGGTCAGCGGTTCACGGTCGTCCAGGGGTCCACGTACCAGCGACCGTCGTGTTGGGCGATCGGCAACCGCCCGCAGTCGCGACCGTCCACAGTGGATAGCGCGAGCACCGCGCCGGACGCGCGGACCCGGGCACCCGTACCGCACGCGGTGGCCAGGGCCGCGACCAGCCGGTCACCCGTACCGCGCGGGGGGTCGTAGAGCAGGTACTCGATGTCGCCCACCGCGAGGCCCCGCTGGTACGCGGTGGCGAGCCCAACGGGATCCGCCGCGCCAGGCGCCGGTGCGCGGGAGATGGCCCACGACGCCCCGCCGACCCAGAGCACGCCCACGACCACGGCGATACGGAACCCGTACCGGCGGAGGAACGGGTTCACAGCCACCCGGCCCGGCGGAAGAACCGGTACAGCGCCAGCGCGGAGACGAACATCAGCGCGAGGATCACGGGGTACCCGTACTTGGTGTCGAGTTCGGGCATGTACCGGAAGTTCATCCCGTAGATGCCGGCGATGGCCGTCTGTACGGCGGCGATGGCGGCCCACGCCGCGATCTTGCGCATGTCGTCGTTCTGGTCGACGGTCACCTGGGCCAGCCGCGCCTGCAGGATCGAGTGCAGCAGGTCGTCGAACGAGTTGACCTGCTCGACCGTACGGGTCAGGTGGTCCTGTACGTCCCGGAAGTACTTGCGGATCTCCCGCGGTACGTCCGACTGCTCGGCGACGAGCGTCATCATCGGCCGCTGCAGCGGGATGACCGTCCGCTTGAACTCGACCATCTCCCGCTTGAGCTGGTAGATCCGCTGGATGCGCCCGGAGCCGTGACCCTGCCGCGCGAACACGCTCTCCTCCAGCACGTCGATGTCGTTCTCGACGGCGAGCGCGACCTCGAGGTACAGGTCGACGACGAGGTCGGCCACCGCGTACGCGACCGCCCAGGGCCCGTGCTTGAGCAGCTCGTGCTTGTGCTCCATCGCCGCGCGCATCGGGCTGAGGTTAGCCGCGTCCCCGTGCCGCACCGTGATCACGAAGTGCTCGCCGATGAACAGCATCACGTGGCCGGTCTCGACGATCTCCGAGGTCTCGGTGATCTCGCCCTTCCCGACGTACCGGATCGTGCGCAGGGCAAGGAAGGACACGTCGCCGAACTGTTCGAGCTTCGGCCGCTGCCCGGCGTTGATCGCGTCCTCGACGGCGAGCGGGTGCAGGCCGTACGCCTCCGCGATGCCGACCATCTCCTCGTCGGTCGGCTCGTGCAGGCCGAGCCAGACGAACGCGTTGCGCTGTTCGCGGGCGGCGCGCAGCGCCTCCGCGTACCCCCAATCGCCCTTGCGGCGGATGCCGTCGACGTAGACCGCACAGTCGACGACGGCGCTGCGGTCGGGATGGTGGTGGTGGGCCGCGCCCGCGGGCGGATGGTCGGTCGCCCAGATCTTCGTCACCGCCCGCACCGGTGCGGTGAACGCGCGCCCCAGCCCTCGGCCGTTCTCGTCCGGCCGCTTCGACTCCGCCATGGCCGCCCACCTCCGTCCTGCTGCCCCGGCAGCGTACGCCCGGACCGGTCAGCGGAGGGTTGGCGCCGGGTGGACCGGCCGCTTACGGGGGGTGGGGGCGAGCGGCCCACCCGGCGCCAATGGGGGCGGGGGGTGTTGCTTGTGCCTCACGCCACACGCGTGAGTACGTCCGCAGCATTGTGATGGGTCGTGTACAGCGCGCGGTGCCCCGGCGGGCGACGCGCGCAACGAGTGTCAGGTATTTGACAGTCTGACCGCCTCGACGGCGTCGGCCAGACGGCCGATCCCGTCGGCGATCTCGTCGACCCGTACGGCCGAGAACGCCAGCCGCAGCGCATGGTCGCCGCCGTCGAGCAGGAAATCGGTGCCCTTCACCACGGTCACCCCCCGGAGCTCGGCTTCCGGGGCGACCGCGGCGACGTCGACGTCGTCCGGCAGCTCGACCCACAGGAAGTACCCGCCGTCGGGCTCGACGAAGCGCACCCCGGGAATCCGCGCCCGCAGCTCGTCGGCGAGTACGCGGGCCCGCTGCCCGAGCGCCTCCCGGACGGTGGCGATCGACCGCTCGACGGCCCCGGACGCGCAGAACTGGTACACGATCGCCTGCGCGACCATGCCCGCCGAGATGTACGTACTCGTCGCGTCGGCCGCGATCTCGGCGATCAACGCGGCAGGTCCCACGAGGTAGCCCACGCGTACGCCCGGGCAGATCGTCTTCGTGAACGACGACGCGTGCACCACCGACCCGGCCCCGGCATCGAGCGACAGCATCGTGGGCAGGGCTTCACCCCGGAACCGGATCTCCGCGTACGGGTCGTCCTCGAACACGGTGAACCCGTACTCCGCCGCGAGCGCCAGCAGCTTCTGGCGCTTCGCGAGGGACAGCGTCACGCCCGCGGGGTTCTGGTAGTTCGGGATGATGTGGGCCAGCCGCGGCCGGACCCCCGACTCGAGAAGCTTGCGCAGCTCGTCGACGTCCAACCCGTCCGGTTGCACGGTGACCTGGTGCACCTGCGCACCCATCGTCCGCAGGTTGCGCAGCGTCCGGTCGTACGTGGGCCGTTCCACGACGACGTCGTCGCGCGCCCGCAGCAGGTGGTGGAACAGGAACGCGTCGGCCTGCAGCGACCCGTTCGTGATCAGGACCTGGTCGGCGGCGACCCCGTGCCGCCGGGCGACCCAGTCCCGCAGGGGGCCGTACCCGAAACCCGTGCCGTACGACGTCACGCCCGCCGGATCGGCGTCGAATGCGCGCACGGCCGCGGCCTTCAGCCCCTCCACGTCGACGATGTCGAGGGACGGCGCCCCCCGGGCGAACGAGATTACGGACATAGTGGCAGCCTAGGCGCTATATGAGCGGCGTGACGTTGCGGGTACGGGTCCTCGGCGGGTTGGCCGTCGACGGCGTCGACGTCGCCCGGCTCGGCAGCCGCAAAGCGCGGCAACTCGTGGCCTGCCTGGCGCTCGGCCGGGGGGCGCCCGTACCGGTCGACGGGCTCGTCGAGGTGCTCTGGGCCGAGGACCCGCCGGGCAGCCCGCACGACCAACTGTCCGTACTCGTCAGCCGGGCCCGGGCCGCTCTCGGCACCGACCGGGTGCTCCGGCTCGGCGGCGGGTACGCGCTGCTCGCCGACTGGCTCGACCTGACCGCCCTCGGCGAGCTCGCCACCGAGGCCCGCCGCCGGCTCGACGTGGGGGCCGCGGCGCCCGCCCGGGCCGCGGCGCAGGCGGCGCTCGACCTGTACCGCGGCCCGCTGCTGCCGGCTGAGCCGCCGGACGCGGACTGGCTCGCCGCCGATCGCGCGGCACTCGCCCGTACCCTCGCGGAGGTTCGTCGCATCGCCGCGGAGGCCGCGCTGGCCGCGGGGGACAGCTGGGCGGCGGTGGACGCGGCGGCGACCGCCCTCGCGGCCGAGCCGTACGACGAGGCGGCGCTGCGGGTGCTCATGCGCGCGCACGCGGCGAGCGGGCAGCCGGCGCTGGCCCTGCGGGCGTTCGCGGAGATGGCGGACCGGCTCGGTGACGAGCTGGGCATCGACCCGGACGCGGAGACCCAGGCGGTGCACGTCGCCGTGCTGCGCGGCGAAATGGTCCACAGTAGACAGTCCATTGTGGAGGTGGTCGGACGGTCGGCCGAGCTGTCCGCGCTCACGGCCGCCTACGCGGCGGGCACGGCCACACTGGTCAGCGTCGAGGGCGAGTCGGGCATCGGCAAGAGCCACCTGCTCGACGCGTGGGCGGCGGCGTTGCCCGCGGCGGCGATCGTCCTGCGCGGCGCGGGCGACGAGCTGGCCGGGGGCCTGCCGCTGCAGCCGGTGTTCGACGCGCTGTCGGCGCACCTGCGCCGCGTCGAGCCCAGCCGGGCCGAGGCGCTCCTGGCCGGAGACACGGCGCTGCTGGCTCCGCTCGTCGGGGGCGCGCACGGGGCCGGACCGACCTCGCTGAGCGCCCTGACCGGACAGGCGGCGGTGGGCGCGACGCTGCTGTTCGCGGCGCTGGACGCGGTCGTGGCCCGGCTCGTCGAGAGCGGGCCGGTGGTGATCCTGCTCGACGACGCGCACTGGGCCGACCGCTCGACGGTCGCGTGGCTGCACCACGTCGTACGCCGGTTGGCGACGGTACCGCTGCTGGTCGTCGCGGCGCGCTGGCCTGAGGAGGGCGCCCCGATCCGGGCGTCGGTCACGATCCCGCTCGGCCCGCTCGATCTCGACGCGTGCGCCGCCCTGATCGGGGCCGGGCGCGCGGCCGAGCTGTACGCCCGCAGCGGCGGCAACCCGCTGTTCCTGACCGAACTGGCGCGGGCGGAGGACGTGGACGCGCCCGACGCCGTACGGGCCGCCGTGCGCGAACGCTGTGACCGCGCGGGGGCGGCGGCACCGACCCTGCTCGCCGCGGCCGCGCTCGGCGCCGAGGTCGACCTCGACCTGCTCGCCGGGGTACTCGGCCGGCCCCCCGCCGAGCTGCTCGACCACCTGGAGGAGGGGGTACGCCGCCACCTGCTCGTCGAGCGAGGCTCGGGCTTCGCGTTCGCGCACGAGCTGCTGCGCGAGGCGCTGCGGGCGAGCACGAGCGCGAACCGGGCCGCGTACCTGCACCGCGCCGCCGCGCACACGCTCGCCGGCCGCCGGCGGGGCGACGCGCTGGCCCTCGCGTACCACGCGCGGCTGGGCGGGGACACCGCCCTCGCCGCCGACGCGCTGGCCCGGGCGGCGGACATCGCGGCCAGCCGGTACGACCACGAGGAGGCGCTGCGGCTGCTCGACGAGGCGGTCGGGCTGGACGACGAGCCGGCCCTGCTCGTGCGCCGGGCGCGCGTACGGCTCCTCGCGGGCGAGGTCGCCGGCGCGGCCAGGGACGCCGCCGCGGCCACCGCCGCCGGAGCCGGGCCGGAGGCGCTGGAGGTGGCGGCGATCGCCGCGTACCACCAGAGGGATTTCGCCCGTGCGGCCCAGCTCGCCGACGAGGGGGTGGCGCGGGCGGAGGCCGGGTCGCCGCTGGCGTCGAGCTGCCTGGCGGTCGCGGGCCGGGTCCGCCACGCGACCGGCGACCTCGCCGGGGCGCGGCAGCTGCTCGCCGACGCGGCGGCGTCGGCCCCGGCCGCGCTGCGCCCGGTGATCGAGGTGTGGCGCGCGCAGGTGGCCGTGCACGCCAGCGAGCCGGCGCGGGCGATCGACCTGCTCTCGGTACCCGAGCTGGTCGGGGTCAGGCGCGACGTCGGTTACCCGTTCGCGGTGCCGCACCGGCACCTCGCCGAGGGTGTCGCGCTTGCCATGTCGGGGCGCCCGGCCGAGGCGCTCGCGGCGTTCAGCGCGATGGCGGACGCGGCCCAGCGGCAGCACACCGAGCGGTTCGCCGGCCGGGAAGCCAACTACCGGGCGTGGATCGTGCGCAACCTCGGCGCATTCCCCGAAGCCGACGACGCGAACCGCCAGGCGCACGCGGAGGCCCTCGCCGCCGGCGTGGTCGAGCCCACCGCCCACGCGCTGCTCGACCTCGCCGACGGGCGGCTGCGGGCCGGCGCGCCCGACGAGGCCGCCGACCTGCTGGCCCGGGCCGGGGCGGCCGGCACGGGCTACGCGTTCGAATGGCGTGCCACGCTCCGCGGCCAGCTGCTGGCCGGCCGGTGGTCACTGTCCACAGGGGACGCTCAGGCCGCGGTCGAGGCTTTTTCGCGGGTACGGGACGAGGCCGCGACGTCCGGCGTACCCCGCTACGTCGTCGCTGCCGACGTCCTGCTGGGCTGCGCCCGCCGCGCGCTCGGCGAGCCGATCGAACCGGAGTCCATCGCCGACGCCGTCCTGGCCCTGGGCCGGGTCGCGCCGCTGGAGTCCTGGTGGCTCACGGCGCAGGCCGCCGACGCGTTCGGCGTGGCCGCGTGGCGCGCGGTGGCGGCGGACCGGGTGGCCCGGCTGGCCGAGTACGCCGGCCCGTACGCGGAACCACTCCGCCGGGCAGCCGCAACCGTCCTGGCGGGTTGATCACGCTGGCCGGGCGGGGCTGGCCAGGGTGGGGTGGGCCAGCAGGACGAGCATCGGCAGCGGCGCGGGGGCGGTCGCGGCGACGGCCGTGGTGGCGGCGGTGACGACGGCCGACCGGCGAGCCGGGTCCACTGTGGACAGCCACGGTGCCACGTGGCCCATGCCGAGCCGCCACCGGGCCAGCTCACCCGCGGTCAGGTCCAGCCCGACGGCGAGCTCGGCGACCGTACCGCCGGCCAGCCCGGCCTCGCGCCCGACGTCGAGCAACCCCGCCGCCGTACCGACGCGCTCCTCGCCCTCGCCCTTGAGCGCGAGGTACCAGTCGGGGGCGGCGTACCCGAACGCGTCGAGTACCCGGTCGACCGCGTCCTTGACCGGGTGACCCGTACGGTCCGTGGGGAACGCGGTCGCGAGGACCCACCCGCCCGCGCGCGTCACCCGGGCCAGCTCGACCAGGCCCACCACCGGGTCGGGCAGGTGGCTGAGTACGAACCCGGCGACCGCGATGTCCACAGTGGACGTGCGCACCGGCACCGCCCTGATGTCGGCCACCACGCCGGGCGCCCGGCGGGTCGACGCGTACCCGACCATCGCCGCCGAGGAGTCGAGGGCCACCACGCAGGCGCCGCGGGCGGCGAGCGCCCGCGCGACGGCGCCGGTGCCCGTACCGGCGTCGACGGCCAGCCGACCCGCCAGCGGCCCGGGCAGCCGCGCGACCGCGGCCCGGGCGAGCGCGCCGTAGACGAGGTCGGGACCCCGGGCCCACGCGGCGGGCGAGCCGTACACGCTCATGGCCGCCTCGCTCCTGCGCTCACGAGCACAGTTCCTCGGCCACCCGGCCCACCCGCCGGGCCCACCAGGCCAGCTCGGGCCCCGACTTCGACCAGCCGAGCTGGACGAGCGCACCGAGCAGCGCCGCGTCGAGCTGCGGCTCCCACCATCCCGCGGTGTCCACGCCGTGCGCGTGCAGCGCCGCGCGGTACGCGGCGATCGTGTCCTCTTTGGACTCGGGCAGCCGGTCGCAGTTGACGGCGAGGTACCAGCCGAGGTCGACGCACGGCCCGTCGGCGCCCACCCAGGCCCAGTCGAGCAGCACCGTACGACCGTCCACTGTGGAACCCAGGTTGCCGTACTTCCAGTCGCCGTGCACGAGCGTCCGCGGCGTCGCCGCCAGCGCGGTGACGAGCGGCGCGGGATCGGTGGCGAGCGCGAGCAGCCGGTCGTGGAGCTTCGGCTCGGCGAGGCGCAGGGCGGCCCAGCCGGTCGGCACGTACCGCGGCACGGGATCGTCGTGCCCGGCGGCCGCCTCGCGCGCGGACATGGCCGGGGTGAGCGCGGTGTACCGGGCTCCGGGCGCCAGCAGCCCGTACGTGTCCACGAAACCCCAGTACCGGGCGTGCATCTGGGCCATGTGCCCGAGGAAGGCGCGGTGCTGCTCGTACGGGATCGCGGTCGAGCCACCGGGTACGAGCGCCGGCGTCACGTCCCGCATGAGGACGGCGGTCCGGCCGGACCCGTGCGCCCCGGACTCGTGGGCCATGCCGACGACCGTCGTGTCGATCGTCGCGGGGAGCCCGTCGAGCAGGCCCTCGCGCCAGCAGACCGCCGCGTACGCGGGCCGGCCGTCCACGCCGTCGCCGAGTGCGCGCATGAGCCAGTCGAGGTCGTGGCCGATGTGCTTGAGGACGTAGTCGCGCCCACCCGCGCGTACCCACTCGAACGGTGAACCGGACAGCGAGTCGGCCGTCTTGGCGAACGGCTCGCGGACGTAGGGGCCGAGCGTGGCGAGCAGGGCGTCGACGGAGCCGAACAGCTCAGCCACCGGACACCTCGGCCATCTCGGCGAGCAGGCCGGCCGGCCAGCGCCCACCGCAGTACGCGGTCTGCCGCACGATCCGGCCCTCGGCGAGAGTGATCACGTGGGCCTGGTGGGCGGCATGCGGGATGCCGCGCTGGGTCCAGGTGAGCAGGAACTCGACCAGCTCGCCGCCGGGCAGCGGCATCCGGGTCAGCTCCTCGAAGGCGCCGGGGTCGGCGTACCACCGGGCGAGCTGGCCCCGGATACGGGCCGGTCCGCTGATCTTGAAGCGCCAGTTCGGTACGGTCGCGTCGAGCGTCGCGCCGGGCGCCCAGATGTCCAGGTGCGGGATCGTGGCGGTGCGTACCGCGTCGAGGAAGCGGTCCACCGGTTCGGTCGTCGTCATGGGATTCAGCGTCGGGTGGCGCCCTTGCAGCGGGTTTGCAGGGGCCCGGCGCTATACCTGGGCCGGGCTCGGGCTGCGCGTCCAGGCGCGCAGGATGTCGCGCACCGAGATGACGCCGAGCACGTCGCCCTCGTGGATCACGACGAGGTGCCGGAACCCGCCGCGGACCATCGCCGCGGCCGCCTCCTCGAGGGTCCACTCCGGTCCGGCGTACACGACGTCCCAGGTGATATGCGACGACGTGCGCTCGACGTCCGGGTCGAGCCCACGCCCGACGGCGTTGAGGATGTCCCGCTCGGTGAAGATGCCGACGCCCTCGCCCTCGGGGTCGACCACGACGGCCGAGCCGACTCCCCGGGTCGCCATCAGGGCAGCTGCCTGGCGCAGCGTGTGGTCGGGGCCAACCATCAAGATCGGCTTGGTCATCGCCTCACGTACGTGCATCAGACATCACCCCTGGAAGGCACCGTACGGACATACTGGACCCCCTGGGAGTAACTCTCAAGACTTGACGGCGGCGAATAGGCTGCCCCAGTGCCTGATCGTCCCCTTCGCTGCGCCGGTGCCCTGATCGTCGACGGCGAGGGGCGGATCTTCGTCCAGCGCCGGTCGGCCGACCTGTCGCTCTTCCCGGGCGCATGGGATCTCGTGGGCGGGCACCTCGAGCCGGGCGAGTCCGCGCTCGACGCGGTGCGCCGCGAGGTGTACGAGGAGACCGGCTGGACGGTGTCCACGGTCTTCGGCGTCAGCGGCGACTACACGTACCTCGGCAACGACGGGCGGCCCCGGTCCGAGGTGGACTTCCTTGTCGGGGTCGCCGGCGCACCCGAGCCGACCCTGGAGGACGGCGTCCACACCGAGTACCGCTGGCTGGCCGAGGGCGAGCTGCCGCTGCTCGCGGGCGAGGCGGAAAAGGACGGCGGGCTCGGCGTGCGGGTGATGACCGACGCGTTCGCGGCGGTGCGCCGCCTCACCCGGGCGGCCGAACCGGTCGACGTCGGGCCGGTCGCGTTCGCCGGACTGGTCGCGCCGGCCGTCGACCGGGCATTCGTCGGGGCGATGGCGACGGCCGGGCAGCACAGCGCGCCGATTCTCGCCGAGCGGTACGGGTCGGGCGCGGGGGCGGTCCTCGTCGAGTTCCGCACGTCGCTCGCGGAGCCGGGCCGTACGGTGGCCGCCGACGAGATCGCGGCCGTCGCCCGGTACCGCGACCTCGACCGGCTCCGGGCCGTGATCGCCCGGCAGGTATCGGCCGGCCGGCTCGACGCCGATGCCGACGGCGGGATCAGCGCCACCCCGGCCGGCCGCGCGTTCCTGGCCGACATCCGCGCGCTGCAGGCGGAGGCGCTGCCGCCGGCCTGGCAGGATCCCTGGCTCGCGGAGACCGTCGGGCGGGTACTCGACGCGGCGATCGCCGAGGCCGGCCCGGCGCTGCGCGCGATGGCGCCGGTGTACGAGCCGCCCGACTGCCCGCCGGCCGTGGTGCTGCTCAACCGGCTGGGCACGCTGCGGTACCACCGCTCCGACGCCCACGCGGCGGCCTGGCACGCCGCGGGGCTGGACGCGGCGGAGATCCAGGCGCTCGCGCCGGGCCCGCAACGCGCCGGCATCGAGGAGGAGACCAACCTGCGCAACGGGCCGCCGTGGACCGCCATCCCGGCCGCCGATCGGGTACGGCTCCTCGCCGGGCTTGCCGCGCTGCCCACGTGAGGCAGACTGGGGGCCATGCCGGAGCTGCCTGAGGTCGAAGCTCTTGCCGCGTACCTGCGCGAGCGGGCGGTGGGTCACACGGTCGACCGCGTGGACATCGCCGCGATCAACGCGATGAAGACGTACGACCCGCCGGTGTCCGCGCTGTCCGGACAGGAGATCACCGACGCCGGCCGGCACGGCAAGTTCCTCGACCTCTCCATCGGCGGGCTGCATCTCGTCGTCCATCTGGCCCGCGCGGGCTGGCTGCACTACCGCGAGTCGCTCGGCGCCACGCCGCTCAAGCCGGGCAAGGGTCCGATCGCTCTGCGGGTACGCCTCGACGACGGGTCCGGCTTCGACCTGACCGAGGCCGGTACGCAGAAGAAGCTCGCCGCGTACCTCGTGACCGACCCGAAGCAGGTGCCCGGCATCGCGAAGCTCGGGCCGGACGTACTCGCCGCGGACGTGGCGACGTTCGGCGACCGGTTGCGCGGGCGGCGCGGTCAGCTCAAGGGCGTACTCACCGAGCAGGAGGTGCTCGCCGGGGTCGGCAACGCGTACTCCGACGAGATCCTGCACGCGGCCAAGCTGTCCCCGTTCGCGATCACCAGCCGGCTGACCGACGAGCAGGTCGCCCGGCTGTACGACGCCACCCGCGCCGTGCTCCGCAAGGCGGTCGAGCGGTCGGTGGGGCAGAAGGCGGCGACGCTCAAGTCGGAGAAGCGCTCCGGTCTCGTGGTGCACAACCGGGCCGGATTGCCGTGTCCGGTCTGTGGAGACACCATCCGGGAAGTGTCGTTCGCGGATTCCAGCCTCCAGTACTGCCCCACCTGCCAGACCGGCGGCAAGCCGCTGGCCGACCGGAGGTTGTCGCGCCTGGTGCGGTAAGCCGCACAAGCGGTGTCGACAGCGGTGGCGCGGCGGCACTACCCTCGGGCGGTCGGTAGTCCGGTCCGGTTACCCGTCGTGACGAATTCCCATGGCAGACTGTAGGGGCGTTGGCTCGGCACCGGACTGTCCAGGTGCTCGACGCGGCAGGAGGACACGCCTGAGGTGACGACGAGCCTGCGCCCGCGCGCTACGAAACCAAGCCGGGGAGCCACAGCCAAGGTGGGTTACGCCGACAGCCCCGAGATCACCCCGGGGCCGAACGGCGTCCTGCGGTCGCCGTGGGGCCGCCGTGCCCAGCGGATCTCGACCTGGCACCGGGGCTACATCGGCCTCCTCGTGCTGTCGGATTTCGTCGCCGCGATGCTCGCGAGCCTCACCGCGATCTCCCTCTTCGGCCAGGCGATCTCCGGCTTCGACGTGTTCGAGCGCGGCGTCTCGCTGTTCTACACGGTGGCGTACGTGCTGCTCCCGCTGTGCTGGCTCGTGGTGCTGTGGGGTACGGGTGCGTACGACCGCCGCTATCTCGGCATCGGGACCGACGAGTTCAAGCGGGTGTTCCGGGCATCACTGACCGTGGTCGCGCTGGTCTCGTTCGTCGCGTTCAGCACGAAGACGGACCTGTCCCGTATGTCGGTGGCGACGGCTCTCGTCGCGGCCCTGTTCTACATCCTCACCGGCCGGTACATCGCCCGGCAGGCGCTGTACCTGATCCGCCGGCGGGGTCGGGCGGTGCACCGCATGCTGCTCGTCGGCACGCTGCCCGAGGCGCTGGAGGTGCACACCGCCGTCAGCCGGAACCCGGCCGCCGGCATGGTCTCGGTGGCCGTACACCTGACCGACGGGTACGCTCCGCGCCGCCAGAGCTCGCCCGTCCCGGTGTACACCGGTCGCGACGTCCTCTCGGTGGTCCGCGAGGTCAGCGCCGACACGATCGCGGTGTGCGGCTCGGTGAGCGCCGAGCCCGGCGAACTGCGCCGCCTGGCCTGGTTGCTGGAGGGCACCGGCATCGACCTCGTGGTCGCGCCGCAGCTGACCGACATCGCCGGCCCGCGGGTGCACATCCGGCCCGTCGAGGGCCTGCCGTTCCTGCACGTCGAGGAGCCGAAGCTCTCGGGTCCCGCGCTGCTGTTCAAGACGATGATCGACCGCACCGCGGCGGCGATCGGGCTGCTGCTGCTCGCCCCGCTGTTCGCCGGCGTGGCCGTCGCGATCCGCATGTCCGACCGCGGGCCGGTGTTCTTCCGGCAGGCCCGGGTGGGCCGGGAGGGCAAGACGTTCCGGGTCTGGAAGTTCCGGACGATGTACTCCGACGCCGAGGACCGGCTCGCCACCCTCGCTGACCAGAACGAGACCGACGGGATGCTCTTCAAGATCCGCGACGACCCGCGGGTGTTCCCGGTCGGTCGGTTCCTGCGGTCGAGCTCGATCGACGAGCTGCCCCAGCTGATCAACGTGCTGCTCGGCGAGATGTCGCTCGTCGGCCCCCGACCGCTGCCGGCCGACGACGGCGACTTCCTCGGCGACGTACGCCGCCGGCTGCTCGTCCGGCCCGGCATCACCGGCCTGTGGCAGGTGTCCGGCCGCTCCGACCTGTCGTGGGACGACGCCGTGCGGCTCGACCTGTACTACGTGGACAACTGGTCGCTCACGTTCGATCTCGCGATCATGTGGAAGACCGTCGGCGTGGTACTGGCCCGCAAGGGCGCCTACTGACCGCGGCGCCTACTGAGCCCGCTCGGTGAAGAGCTGGCGTTCCCGCGCGTTGCGGGTGAGTGACGCCGCCCGGGTGAACTCCGCCCGGGCCTCGTCGCGCCGGCCCAGCCGGTCGAGCAGGTCTCCGCGTACCGCCGGGAGTTGCGGGTACGTGTCGAGCGCGCCGGTCGCCGCCAGCGCGTCGACGACCGCGAGCCCCGCGGCCGGCCCGTCCGCCATGCCGACGGCCACGGCCCGGTTCAGCTCGGCGACGGGGGAGGGGAAGAGCTCCCCGTACACCCGGTAGAGAGTGGCGATACGGGGCCAGTCGGTGTCGTCGGGCGTGCGGGCGCGGGCGTGGCAGGCGGCGATGGCGGCCTGGAGCGCATACGGGCCAAGGGTTCCGCCCAGCTCCTCGGCCCGGGCGAGCGCGTCGAGACCCCGCCGGATCAGCAGCCGGTCCCACCGCCGCCGGTCCTGGTCCGGCAGCAGCACGGGTTCGCCGTCCGGTCCGGTACGCGCCCGCAGCCGGGACGCCTGGATCTCCATCAGCGCCACGAGCCCGTGTACCTCGGGCTCGCGCGGCGCCAGGCCGGCCAGCAGCCGCCCGAGCCGTAGGGCCTCCGCGCACAGCTCGGGGCGCATCCACCCGTCACCCGCCGTCGCGGTGTAGCCCTCATTGAAGATCAGATAAACCACCTCGAGTACGGAGGCCAGCCGCTCGGCCAGCTCCGGCGGGGACGGCAGCGCGAAAGCGACGTTGCGGGTGGTCAGCGTGCGCTTCGCGCGGGAGATGCGCTGCGCGACCGTCGGCTCCGGTACGAGGAGCCCGCGCGCGATCTCGTCCGTACGCAGTCCGCCCAGCAGCCGGAGCGTCAGCGCGACGCGACCCTCGGTCGACAGCACCGGGTGGCACGCGGTGAAGATCAGGCGCAGCAGGTCGTCCTCGATGTCGTGGCGCTCCTCGTCCTCTGGCGCCGCCGTCTCCTGCGACCGGCCGATCTCGGCCAGCTTCTCCTGGTACCGGGTGCGCCGGCGCAGCTGGTCGATCGCCCGGTGCTTGGCCGTCGACATGAGCCAGCCGCCGGGGTTGGGCGGTACGCCCGTCTGCGGCCACTGTTCGAGCGCGATCACGAGCGCGTCCTGGGCCAGTTCCTCGGCGAGCCCGACGTCCTGTACCAGCCGCGCCAGGCCGGCGATCAGTCGCGCCGACTCGATGCGCCACACGGCCTCCACCGCACGACGAGGATCGGTGGCCTGCATGACCACCGATCCTCGCACCGATGCCGTTGTGGGTCGCGCGGTCAGTTGCCGAAGACCTCGAGCACGTCGGCCGTACCCTCCCAGCCGGCCCAGTGGTCCCGGTGCAGGGCCATGAACCGGTGGGCCCACTCGACGGCGTCCTCCTTGGCCCGTACGTCGTACAGCGCGTAGCTGATCATTTCCTTGGCCTCGGTGAACGGGCCGTCGGTGACGGTGATCGTGCCGCCGACCAGGTCGACCCGGGTACCCCTCGCGCTGGGCTGCAGGCCCGCGGTGTCGAGCAGTACGCCGGCCTGCCCGGCCTCGGCACCGAGCTGCATGATCGCTTCCATCAACTCGGCCGGGGGCGGGGTGGCGGGCTGGGCGGCCTTGAGCAGGACGAGGTAACGCATGGCTGTCTCCTTGTCAGGTAGGCGGTTCAGATGGACCGGTAACGCTGGACGGCGACGGCGGAGACCCACGCGAGCGTGGACACGGCCGCGACGGTGAACGCGATCGTGGTGGCGGTCGTACGGGCGCCGGACGCCGCGGCGGCGAACCCGAGCAGGAACACGACTCCGGTCACGCGCGAGTACACCGCCCAGCCGCGCCGGCCCTCGGTGCGGAACCGTCGCGCGAGGACGAACGACGCGGCGACCAGGCAGAGGAAGCCGATGCCGGCGCACACCAGGTGCAGCATGCCGTGCCAGCTGACGTCGTGGGCGTCGGCGGGCGTACCGGGTGGGAAGCCGAGCGCGGGATCGGCGCGGAAGATGCCGGCTCCGATCATGCCGAGCCCGAACACGGCGACGAGTACCGGCGCGGCAGTCGTACCCAGAGCCCGGCGCAGTCCGGCGGCGAACGCCACGTACATGAGTCCGCACACCAGGAGGTTGACGATCTGGACCCAGCCCCAGCCGCCGTTCGCCAGGAGGCTCCATTCGTGCTTCGTGAGGTCGAACCCGTCCCGGGTCACGGCCGCCACGAGCGAGACCAGGACGTAGACCGGTCCGGCGATGATCCCGTACCCGAGAAGGGACTTGGTCGTGCTGGTCGCGCGGTCGCAGGTGCGGACGGCGAGGGTCTGGCTCATGGTGGTCGCCTCTTTCGAGTTCCGGTGGGGTCGCCTGCCGGCCCCTCACCAGTGCCTCGAACGGCGTGCCGCGTTCTCGACCGGGTGCCTCAAGATTTTCAGGCGGCCTGGTCGATGCGCATCTCCAGGCGTACGCGCGTGCCCGTCGGACCGGTCGCGATGTCTACCCGGTCGCAGAGCGCCCGCGCCAGCCAGAGGCCGCGCCCGCCCGTTGCCTCCGGGCTCGGGAGATCCTGGGACAGCTCGGCGGGTATACCCGGCCCGTCGTCGCTGACCTCGATGACCACGCTCGACTCCGCATCCTGCAGGATGGCCAGTTGGCCGCCGCCGGCGTACTTCACCGCGTTGGCCGTCACCTCGTTGGTCGCCACGGACAGGTCGACCGCGCGGTCGCGGCGTAGCCCCAGCTCGCCGGCGAGGGCGACGATCATGCGGCGCACGGTCGCCAGATCGGTCACCCGGAAACCTCTGCGAAGCAGCGTGTTCAGTCGGCGACCTGTGGCAGCCATTCCACACCTCCATACCCCGTCCGTGTCTCCTCCTACCCACTCGCTGGTCGTCTACGCGCACCAGCCATCGTGGTTACGTGAGACCTTGGCTGCCGCTCACCTTCGGCGAGCTCGTCGCGCAGCGACCGGCCGGCGCCGGGATCGACGTGCACTTCGCCGAATCGCTGGTCGAGGCGGTGCTCGACGAGTACACCGCCGCCGGGGATGTCGTCCTCGACCCGTTCGCGGGCTTCGGGACGACCCTCGTGGTCGCGGAGCGCATGGGCCGTACGGCCATCGGCGTGGAACTGCTCCCGGACCGCGCGGACGCGATCCGGCGCCGGGGGCCCGCCGGCGTCGTTACGGGCGATGCCCGACAATTGGCCGGGCTGGTATCGGGGCCGGTGGATCTGTGCCTGACCTCGCCGCCGTACATGACCGCGACCGGCCACCCGGAGGATCCGCTCGACGCGTACCGCACGTCCGGCGCCGAGTACGGCCGGTACCTCGACGAGCTCGGCGACGTCTTCCGGCAGGTGGCCGGGCTGCTGCGCCCCGGCGGGTACGCCGTCGTCAACGTGGCAAACGTGCGGTCGGACGCCGGCATCACGCCGCTGGCCTGGGACTTCACCCGGGCGGTGGCGCGCCACCTGATCCTGCGGCAGGAGACGTTCCTGTGCTGGGACCGCCAGCCACCGGGCATCAGCGGCGACTACTGCCTCGTCTTCAGCCCGCGCCCGGCGCGGTGACTATCATCGTCGTGTGGCTCCGGTCTTCGACGGTCGGACGGCCTCGGCGTGAGCCGGGGCCACGACCACGGCCACAGTGTCTCGGCGGGCTCCGGCCACCGCCGGCCGCTGGCCATCGTGCTCGGCATCTCCAGCCTGATCCTGGTCGTCGAGGTCGTCGG
>Ga0114129_10006230_pt1 | contig 16910 bp, 17 predicted proteins | sample RhiMetdeltSRZDD1_FD_80071 | JGI IMG/M metagenome (GOLD analysis project Ga0114129, IMG submission 80071) | Populus rhizosphere microbial communities from Tennessee, USA - Rhizosphere MetaG P. deltoides SRZDD1 (version 2) (version 2) | ecosystem: Host-associated > Plants > Roots > Rhizosphere >... | reverse complement strand
TCCATTGACAGAACCACCCGGGGATGGGGTGCTGAGCATCGACTTCCGGCACCCCACCTCCGCGATCCGTGCCGTGTACGAGACGACCTCTCCGGTCCTTCTCGTCGACGGCGAACGCGTCGAGACCCGTGGCTGGGAACCGCATCGGATGCCGTTACCGGCCGGGGAGCATCGCGTTCAGGTCAGCGTCACCGTCGGCCGCTACGAGGGCTTCGGCGCAGCGGAGCGGGCAGTAACCATTGTGGACGGTGCCGAGGTTGGTCTCGTTTACCTGGCTCCGCGAGTGCCCGCGTCGCCGGGGGCGATCCGCGGTGTCGACGAGAAACAGACAGTCGAGGTCTCTTGGTTGATGGTCGGCTGCCTGGTCGTCGTGTTGGTGGCTGCGGTGGCGCTGACGGTGGTTAGCCTGCTCTGAGGTTGGGTGGCGGCGATACCATGCGGATGGTTGGACCTTTCGATACCTGATCTAGGAGCTTCTCTCGGATCCAGCACGCGCGGCCCGACGGAGCAGACTGTCGCCGTCACGGTGCGGTTCTGCGAACGGGTCGGGCCGGTGAGCCACCATGGTTTCGGGTACTGGTGGGAATGCACCATCGTGGCGCCTGGCCACGGCAGCACCGTTGTCGACCGGTCGATCCTCGGCCCGCCGGATGTCGGCCTCGACGTCGAGCTGCAGCAGGCGTGCTTCCGCGAAGATTACTGCGTCTACGGGAAGCGGGTCCACTGGCTCGTGACGACCGCCTTCCTGGCCCTGCGCATCATTGATCGACTCGCCTCGGTTCTCTTCGTGAGCTGCGCGCTCGTCTGGCTGGCGCGTGGCGTCCTCGGCCCGGAACGGTACTGGCGGCTCGTGGCCTCGCGAATCTATCCCGACCGCGGGCAAGCTGGTTGAGAGCGGGCCCCGGCGGGTACGGCAACCGTATGCGGATCCAGCACGCCATCGACGAGCTGGTGGAGTCCGGTGTCGAGCGCGGCGTTCAGGTCGCGGTCCACCGGGACGGCGTGCTGGTGGTCGACGCCGTCGCGGGCATGGCGGATCCGGCGACCGGACGCCGGGTCGGGTCGAGCACGCCGTTCTACAACTTCTCGATCGGCAAAGGTGCGACGGCGGCCGTGGTGCACGTGCTCGTCGAGCGCGGCCTGTTCGGGTACGAGACCCGGGTCGTGGAGGTGTGGCCGGAGTTCGGCGCCCACGGCAAGGACACCGTGACAGTCCGGCATGTGCTGACCCACTCGGCCGGAGTACCCGAAGTTCCGAGCGGGACCACGCCGGAGGACCTGTGCGACTGGGATCGCATGTGCGCGACCGTCGCCGACGCGCGGCTGTCGTGGGAACCCGGCACGAAGATCGGCTACCACGCGTGGACGTTCGGCTACATCCTCGGCGAGATCGTCCGGCGCGCCACCGGCAGACCGATCTCGCAGGTGCTCCGGGACGAGGTGGCTGGGCCGCTCGGTGTGACCGACGAGCTGTATCTCGGCGTACCCGAGCCGGAGCAGGGCAGGCTCGCTCGGCTGGAGGACGCCGAGGACACCCACGCGGCCACGCTGGCGCCATCGGCCGAGTTGGGCAACCGCGGCGACATCCTGGCCGCGAACATCCCGGCCACCGCGGCGACCTCGGCCCGGGCCATGGCGCGCGTGTACGCCGCGCTGTTGGGTGAGGTGGACGGTGTACGCCTGATCTCCCCGGAGCGGCTGGGTCAGGTCACCGCGATCGCCGCCAGTGGCAGGGACGAGCTCTTCGGCAACCCGTCCGTCTGGGGACTCGGGTACGCGATCGGGCTTCCCGGCGCCGCCCCCGGGCAGCCTTCTACCGCGTTCGGCATGGGTGGCGCGGGCGGGAGCTACGCGTTCGGCGATACCGCCACCGGTATCGCGTTCGCGCTGACCAAGAACTGCATGACAAACGACTTCGAGACCGTAACCCGGATCAGCCGGTTGGTCACCGGGACGGCGGTCGTCGGCTAGCGGGAGGAGGCAACATGGTCGACAAGGCGCCACCGAGCGAACTGGACACCAGGTTCAGCAGCGCGGGCGCGACCCCACCGACCTGGACGCGCGTGCGCCAGCACCTGGCCGACGCAGAGGTGTCCTGGCTGTCGACCGTGCGACCCGATGGGCGGCCGCACGTCACGCCGGTAATGTCCGTCTGGATCGACGACGCCGCGTACTTCTGTACCGGTCCCAGCGAACGCAAGGCGCACAACCTTGTCCAGAACCCGTACTGCGTGCTCACCACCGGATGCAACGCCCTCAACGAAGGGCTGGATCTCGTGGTCGAGGGCGGGGCCATGCGAATCCGCGACGACGCCTGCCTCCGGCGGATCGCGCAGGCGTACGAGTCGAAGTACGGCAGCGACTGGCACTACGACGTGCGCGACGGCGCCTTCCAACACGAGGCCGGCGAGGCCGTGGTGTACGGGGTGGTCCCGGTCAAGGTGCTGGGCTTCGGCAAGGGGGAGTTCAGCCAGACCCGTTGGCGCTTCGACGTGCCGGAGCCGACCGACGTCAGCTGAACGGGTTCGCCGACCGCAGCTCGTCCGTCAACGCCTCGACGGCCTCGGGCCGGCCGTGGAACTGGGCGGGCGTGTTGTGGAAGAGCGCCACCCGCCACCCGTCGGCGTCGCGTGCGGCCACCATGGACTGCACCGCGTTCCGGTCGGGCAGGACGTCACCGCCGTCGGGTGGCACCATCCCGACCTCCGCTCGGAGTACCGCCACGTCGTTGCTCGGGAAGCGGACGCCGCGCACGAGTGCGACGAACCGCGCGGTCCGGTGGTCGGTGAAGATGCGGTCCAACTCGGCGGCGATCGCGGTTGCTCCCGCGACCTGGCTGCCGTCGAAGCCGATCTGTTCACCGTCCTCTGTGAACAGTCGACCGAACCCCTGCGCGTCCTGCCCGTTCCACGCGGACAACAGGCGCTGGTACAACGCGACGACCTCGTGCTCGGCGCGATCCATACCGTCGATCCTAGGCGTGCGGCGGACCTGCCGCTGGTGAGTTAAATTCCTGCAATGACCCTCCGCGCGGATGCCACTGCCCTGCACGAAGACCTCGTTACGCTGCGGCGCGAGCTGCACCAGATTCCCGAGGTCGGCCTCGATCTACCGCGTACCCAGGAAAGAGTGCTCGCGGCGCTGGACGGCCTGCCGTTGGAGATCGGCACCGGGAAGGCGCTGTCGTCGGTCACCGCCGTCCTGCGCGGGGGCAAGGCGGCCGCCGGAGAGCGGCCGGTCGTGCTGCTGCGCGGCGACATGGATGCCCTGCCGGTCGGTGAGAAGTCGGGGGAGCCGTTCAGCTCACGGCACGAGGGCGCGATGCATGCCTGCGGCCACGACCTGCACACGGCGGGACTCGTCGGCGCGGCCCGGCTCCTGTGCGCGCACCGGGACGAGTTGGCCGGTGATGTGGTGTTCATGTTCCAGCCGGGGGAGGAGGGCTTCGACGGGGCGGGCCACATGATCGCCGAGGGGGTACTCGAGGCCGCGGGCCGGCCGGCCGACTACGCCTACGGGTTGCACGTGACCTCGTCGCTGTTCGCCCGTGGCGTGTTCACCTCGCGGCCCGGGCCGTTCATGGCCGCGTCGGCCGGGTTGTTCGTGCGCGTGGTCGGTGCCGGTGGGCACGGCGCCCGCCCGCACGACGCGCGCGATCCGATTCCCGCCGCGTGCGAGATGGTCGGTGCGCTGCAGACCATGCTGACCCGCCGGTTCGACTCGGCGGACCCGGTCGTCCTGACCGTGGGCATGTTCCATGCCGGCGTCAAGCGCAACGTCATCCCCGACGACGCCACGTTCGAGGCCACGATCCGCGCGTTCTCGACGCAGACCCGGGACCGGATCGGCGAGTTGGCGGTACAGCTGTGCCAGCACCTCGCGGCCGCGCACGGGGTCGAGGTGGAGGTGCGCTTCGAAGGCGAGTACCCGGCGACCGTCAACAACGCCGCGGAGTACGAGTTCGTCGCCGACACGGCTCGCGACGTGTTCGGCGAGGAGCGCTTCTCGTTGATGGACAAGCCGCTGACGGGATCCGAGGACTTCTCCCGCGTACTGGCAGCGGTCCCCGGCTCGTACATGTTCCTCGGCGCGTGTGCCGGCGATCCCGCGTCGTCCCCGCCGAATCACTCGGCGCGTGCGGTGTTCGACGACAGCGTGCTCGGCGACGCCGCCGCGATGTTGGCCGAACTGGCCGCGCGGCGGCTCACCGGGGCATGACCCCGGACCGGTCGGATGGTCCACGCGATGGGACATAATCAACCACGTGGCCAGGTATGCGGCGTTGCTTCGCGGTATCAACGTGGGCGGCAACAAGAAAATCGCCATGGCGGAACTGAGGCGGTTTCTGTCGGATCTCGGGTACACCGATGTCGCCACCCACCTGCAGAGCGGCAACGCGGTGTTCACCAGCAAGCGCAAACCCGACAAGCTGGCCACCGAGATAGAGAAAGGCATCGAGCGGGAATTCGGGATGACGGTACGGTGCCTGGTGCGTACCGGCCCGGAGCTGCGCAAGGCACTCGACGGCAGCCCGTTCCGCGACGTCGCCACCAACGGGTCGCGTATGTTGGTGCATTTCCTGTCGGCGTCACCGGCTCCGAAGCTGCTGGCGGCCCACGACCCGACACAGCTAGCGCCGGACGAGATAGCGATCGGCGACCGGGTCGTCTACCAGTGGTGCCCCAACGGCATACAGGGTGCGCCGCCGGTGAGTGCTTTCGTCGAGAAGAACCTGAAGGTCTTCGTCACCGCGCGCAACTGGAACACGGTCACGAAGCTCTGCGAGCTGCTCGATACCTGACTGCCTAATCGCAACTTCTCGCGCGGACCAGCGGCTCGGTAGGGCCGAAAGTGCCGCGTATCGCGGCCGGCGTGCGGCCGTACTCGCGCCGGAACGCGCGGTGGAAGCTGGTCACGCCGGTGAACCCGGCCTCGACGGCCACGTCGATGACGCGCAGGTGGGCCCGGGCCGGGTCCCGTAGGGTGCGCCACGCCACCTCCAGCCGGCGCCGGCGCACCTCGGCGGCGAACGTGCGCTGCCGTCCGGCGAAGACCGCGTGCAGCAGGCGTACCGACACACCGAGCCGGCGTGCGGTGGCGGGCGGGGACAGGTCGTCGTCGGCCAGGTGCTCGTCGATGTCGGCCAGCGCCGCGGCGTGCAGCCGATCGTGCCGGTACGGGGTGGCCCACGTGGCGGCCGGTTCCTCGAGCGCCACCGCGAGAATGCCGGCGGCGTGCACCGCCAGCCGTGCCGCGGTGTCCTCGGGCAGGTCGCCCCGGGTCAGCGCGAGCAGGGCGTGGCGAACCGCCGCGCCGGCGCCGGTGGCGGTACCGACCCGGGTCGCCGTGCGCACCGCGGCACTCAGTTGGTTGTCCAGCAACGACCTCGGCAGGAACAGCGACAGTTGCCGGAAGTCGTCCCGGAAGTCGAACTCGAACGGCTCGGTGGTGTCGACCACCGCGAAGTCGCCCGGCCGCAGTACCGTCGACCGGCCGTGCTGGCTCATCAGGCTGGTGCCGCGCACCTGGAAGTTGGCGTAGAAACCGGATTGCGGAGCGTGGGCGATGTCCCGCGCGGTACGCCGTACGTGCTGGCGTTGTGAGTCGATCCGGGCGATGCTCAGCACCCCGAGGGGCCACTGGGTCACCGTGCCGGCGAACCCGTCCCGCAGATCCGACTCCGGAGTCAGATCCAGGAACGCCTCGCAGATGAGCTCCCGCCAGCGAGTGAACTGCGCCGCGGGCGGTGCCTCCACCGTCGACCAGCGTTGCATCACGAGCCTCCCCAACCCCCCGATCGTGCACTGAACGCAAACACATGCCGCGCGCGCGGCAACACCCCGTGCGGCCGAGATCCGACACGGTGTACCCATGAACCTCGTCACCAGATTCACCGAGACACTCGGCCTGTCCACACCGATCGCGCAGGCCGGAATGGCGTTCGTGGGCGGTACCCCCGACCTCGCCGTCGCGGTGAGCAACGCCGGCGCGCTGGGCTCCCTCGGCGTGGGGCTGATGCCGGATCCGGTCCTCACCAAGACGATCGACGCCATCAGGTCCGGTACCGACCGGCCGTTCAACGTCAACTTCATCACCCCGTTCACCCGGCCGGAGCAGATCGAGCTCGTGGGCGACGCCCGGGTCGCGGTGGTGTCGTTCCACTGGGGACACCCGCCGCGCGCCTGGATCGACCGGTTGCACACCACTGGAGTACGTGTCTTCGAACAGGTCGGTTCGGTGGACGCCGCCAAGAGGGCCGTCGACGACGGGGTGGACGTCGTGGTGGCGCAGGGTTGCGAGGCGGGCGGGCACAACTTCGCGACCCTGCCGACGTTCGCGTTGCTGCCGGTCGTCGTCGACGCCGTGGCCCCCGCGCTCGTGCTCGCCTCCGGCGGCGTCGCCGACGGGCGAGGGCTGGCCGCGGCGCTGATGCTCGGTGCGGACGGGGCCTGGGTCGGCACCCGGTTCGTGGCCACCGTGGAGTCCGCGGCACACGACGGGTACCGCGATCGCCTGGTCGGCGCGGCCGGGATCGACACCGTGCGCACCGGCATCTTCGGTCCGGACATGCCGAGCTTCAACCCGATGCGGGTGCTGCGCAACAGAGTGGTGCGCGAATGGGCCGACCGGGCCGCGGAGGTGCCTGTCGACACGTCGGCCGAGCCGGTCATCGGGCATATGGACCTCATGGGGCAACAGGTCGAGATGCGCCGCTTCAGCAACCTCGTACCGATGCGCGGCCTGACCACCGGTGATCTGGAGGAGATGGCCCTGCTCGCCGGGCAAGGGGTCGGGCTCGTCGACAATGTCGAGCCGGCCGCGTCGGTGGTCGCCCGCATGACCGCGGACGCCGTCGCCGCACTCGGCCGGTACCACGCATGTACGTGAGGCTGCTCGGCCCGATCGACGTCACGCTGGACGGGGTACCGCAACCGGTACGCGGACCGCGCCGCAAGGCGCTGCTCGCCGTCCTGGCGCTCTACTGTGGACAGATCGTCGGCGTCGACCGACTCGTGGATGCCGTGTGGGGCGACGACGCCTCCCGGATCGCGTCCAACACGTTGCAGAGCCACATCTCGTACCTCCGCCGGCTGCTGGGCAGCCGGACCGCGATATTCGCCCGGACGCCCGGTTACGTGCTGGATCTCGGCCCCGAGGGCACCGACGTCCAGCTCGCCGAGCGGCTGATCCGGCAGGGCCGGGAGGCCACCGATCCGGCGGTGCGGGTCAGCCGGCTGGAGGCCGCGCTCGCGCTGTGGCGGGGCCGGCCGCTGGCCGATGTCGCATCCTCGGGCTGGCTGGCAGAGCAGGCCGACCGGCTGGCGGAACTCAGGTCGCAGGCGACCCGGACGCTGGTGGACGCCCGGCTCGCGCTGGGCGAGGATCTGGCCCTCGTCCCGGAGCTGGTCCACATGGCCGAGGATCATCCATTCGACGAGCAGATCCATGGCCGGCTGATGCTCGCGCTGTACCGAGGTGGGCGGCGGTCCGAGGCGATTGCCGCGTACGACCGGCTGCGCCGTGCGCTGGCCGACGAGCTGGGCATCGACCCCGGCCAGCCGGTGCGGGACCTGTACGCGGGCATCGTGCGGCAGGATCCCGCGCTCGCCGTACCGCCGGTGGCTGGGCCGGCCGCGGTACCGACCCAGTTGCCGACGGCGGTACCGATCGTCGGTCGAGCCGCGGAACTGTCCACGTTGGACAGTCTGCCACCCGGTACGGTGTGCGTGCTCGCCGGTACCGCCGGCGTAGGCAAGACCGCGCTGGCCGTGCACTGGGCGCACCGGGTGGCAAACCGGTTCGTCGACGGGCGGCTGTACGTGAACCTGCACGGCTACGACGCGAGTGGCTCGCCGACGAGCCCGGTCGAGGCGTTGCGGGGCTTGCTCGGTGCGCTCGGGATCTCCACCGCCCGGATGCCGGTCGGCCTGCCGGCGCTGACCGGGCTCTACCGCAGCCTGCTGACCGGCCGGCGGGTACTGGTGGTGCTCGACAACGCCCGCGACGACGAGCAGGTCCGCCCGCTGTTCCCCGGCACCCCCGGTTGCCAAGTGCTGATCACCAGCCGCAACCAACTCACCGGCCTGGTCGCCGCCGAGAATGCCCACCCGCTGACGCTGGACCTGCTCACTTCGGCCGAGTCCCGCGAGCTGCTCGGCCGGCGGCTCGGTGCCACCCGGGTGGCCGCCGAACCCGAGGCGGTGGAGGCCATCGTGAACCGCTGCGCCGGGCTGCCACTCGCCCTGGCGGTGACCGCCGCAAGTGCTACGAGAGCCACGTTGGCGACGACCGCCGCTGCCCTGGAGGTGTCCACTTTGGACACCTTGTGCGGCGACGAGCCCGCCACTGACATTCGCGAGGTCTTCGCGTGGTCGTATCGCACCCTCAGCGCCGCGGCCGCGCGCCTGTTCCGGCTGGTCGGTCGACATCCCGAGCCGGACATCGACGTGTCCGCGGTGACCAGCCTCGCCGGCGTCTCCCGCCGCCGGGCGCACACGCTGCTCGCCGAGCTGACCCGGGCGCACCTGCTCGACGAGCGCCTGCCCGGCCGGTATTCGTGCCACGCCCTGCTCCGCGCCTACGCGAACGAGCTGGCAGAAGCCCACGAAACCGAGCGGGCGCGGCAGCGTGCTGCCGTGCCGTGGTGACCACGGCACGGCGGCACGATCGATCCGGTCACGGCCGGGCGAGGACCACGGTGGCATCGCCCCGGCCATAGCCGAGTTGGCTGCTGTCCGGCGAGTACGCCAGCGGCAGCGACGGGAACGGGCCCGCGCCGGTCTCGGAGTCGAACTCGGCCCGCAGGACCCCGGTCGCCGGGTCCCACAGCTGGATCACGTGGGAGAACCCCGAGCCCGAGGCGAGCGTCGCCCCGTTGGGTGCGAACGCGACACCCTGCACGAAGCCGTTCGGGTCTCCGGCGAGAGTCCGGACGAGCGTGGCGTCGGCGACCCGGAAGATCTCGACGTTGTTGCCGAACGCGTCCTCTCCGGCGGCCAGCAGGCTGCCGTCCCCCGAGAAGGACAGCGAGCTGACCGTGGCCGATGTGGTGTGCGCGGTACGCAGCAACGTACCGTCCACAGTGGAGTAGAAGTTGATGGCCGTGCCGGCACCGGGGACCGCCACGATCAGGCGGTCCCGGGAGATCGCCAGCGCGCCGTTGGGGGAGCCGGCGGTCACCGCGCGCAGCAGCGTACCGTCGGATGCCCGCCAGAACCGCAGGGTGTTGTCCCGTCCGGAGGAGACGATCGTCTGCCCGTCCGCGGAGAACGCTACCCCGGTACTGCCGCCGCCGTGCCCGGCCAGGACGCTGAGCAGCGTGCCGCTCGTGGACCACACGTTGATCCTGGTGTCCGTGGTGAACGGGGGCGGCGATCCGGCCGCGGTCGCCACCCGGGCACCGTCGGGCGCGAACGCGACCGCGTTGACGACATCGGTGTGCCCGTCGAGCGTCCGCAGCACCACGCCGTCGGCCGCGCGCCACAGCTTGGCGAGTGTGTCGTCGCCGGCCGATGCCAACACGGTTCCGTCCGGCGAGAACGCCACGCCGCGTACCGCGGCGGTGTGTTCCCCGAACGTCGCCCGCAGCACGCCGTCGGCCGCCCGCCAGAGCCGGCCGTGACCGTCGAAGCCGCCGGCCGCGATCGTGGCCGATCCGATGAACCGCAGGCTGCTCACGGAGTGCTTCTGCGAACCCGGCAGCGTACGCAGCAGCACACCGGTCGAGACCCGCCACAGCCGGGTGTCGAAGTTCGACCCGCCCGAGGCGAGCGTCTGGCTGTCCGCCGAAAAAGCCACAGTGGACACCGCGTCGGGGTGCGTGAGCGTCCGGATCAGGCTGAAGTTGGATGTCCGCCACAGCTTGACCGTGGTGTCGAAGCTGCCGGAGGCCAGCGTCGTCCCGTCCGGGGAGAACGCGACGGCGGTCACCAGGAAGGTGTGCCCGGTCAACCGGCGCACTTGCGTACCGGTCGACACCCGCCAGATCCGGACCGTCCGGTCGCCGCTGCCGGACGCGAGCATCGTGCCGTCCGGCGAGAACGCCACGGCGAACACCTGGTCGGTGTGACCGGACAGGGTGCGCACCAAAGCGCCGTCGGACATCCGGAGCAGGTAGATGTTCCCGTTCGCGTGGGCGCTGGCCAGCAGCGTGCCGTCCGGCGATACGGCTACCGAATACGCCAGGCCGCTACCGGCCGGCACCTTGAAGTCGAACAGGAAAGCACCATCCGAGACCCGCCACAGCTTCACGTGGCCGATCGAGCTGCCGAGGGCCTCGTCCCCACCGGACGCGACGAACTGCCCGTTCGGGCTGAACGCGACCGACGAGACGGTGGATTGGTGGCCCACCAACGTGCGGATGAGCCGTTGGTCGGAGACCCGCCACAGCTTCACGGTGTTGTCACCGGCGGCGGTCGCCAGCGTCTGGCCGTCCGGCGATACGGCGATGCCCTGGACGCCGATCGTGCCGCCGCCGAGCCAGCTGATCGGCGGCGCCCCCAGGATCGAACCAGGCTGCGCGGCCCCGGCGGCGGTTGGTATGAGAGCGACCAGCAAGGCAGCGGCAAACAGCAAGCTGCGCCGCAGCCCGGAGGCCGCCACGGTGGTAGGAACAGTCACGTTGACTCCCTCGCTCGGCCAGGCACGTCCCTGGACCGGGCGAGACTGTCAGGGGGGACTGAAACGGCGCTGCAACGGCGCTTGAAGCGCGACCAAGCGGCCGGCGAGGTGCTCGCGGACGGGCACGGTGTCCGCCAGCTCGATAGCCGACCGGTACGCCGCCGCGGCCTCGTCGTGCCGGCCGAGCCGCCGCAGCAGATCGGCCCGGGCCGCCGGCAACAGGTGGTACCCGGCGAGCCGGCCGTCCACTTCGAGCCGCTCGACGAGAGCCAGTCCGGCGGCGGGACCGTCCGACATCGCGACCGCCACCGCGTGGTTCAGCGCCACGACCGGCGACGGCAGCACCGCCATCAGCCGCTCGTACAACCGCGTTATGCCGGCCCAGTCGGTGTCCGCCGCGGTCTCCGCGGTGGCATGGCAGGCCGCGATCAGCGCCTGCAGCTGGTAGGGCCCGACATCGCCGCGGTCGAGCGCCGACTCGAGCACCGCTACGCCATCGTCGATCTCGTCGCGCCGCCAACGTGTCCGGTCCTGGTCCTCGAGCGTCACGAGCCGGCCGTCGCCGTCGACGCGGGCATCGCGCCGCGCGTCGTGCAACAGCATGAGGGCGAGCAGCCCAAGGGCCTCGGGTTCGCCGGGCATCAGCTGCGCGAGCAGGCGGGCCAACCGGATCGCTTCGGCAGACAGATCCGGCCGTACCAGGTCCGCACCTGCCGTCGCCGCATAGCCTTCGTTGAACAGCAGGTACAACACCGCGAGTACGCCGGACGTACGCGCCGGAAGCAGATCGGCCGACGGTACCCGGTACGGAATGCCGGCGTTGCGGATGCGCGCCTTGGCCCGTACCAGTCGCTTGGCCATCGTGGCCTCGGAGACCAGGCAGGCCCGGGCTATCTCGGCGGTCGTCAGACCGGCGAGTGTCCGCAGCGTCAACGCGACCCTGGCCTCCAGCGCGAGCGCCGGGTGGCAGCAGGTGTAGAGCAGCCGCAGCCGGTCGTCGCCGATCCCGCTGGGGTCGGCGACCCGGTCCGGTTCACCGATCACGGCGATCTCCCGCAGCTTGGCGGTCTCGACGTTGCGCCGGCGGAGCCGGTCGATGGCCCGGTTCCGGGCGGCGGTGAGGATCCACGCGCCGGGCCGGCGCGGTACCCCGTCGCCCGGCCACCGGGCCAACGCCTGCGCGAACGCGTCCTGTGCGCACTCCTCGGCCAGATCCCAGTCGCCGGTCACGCGGATCAGCGTGGCCACGATCCGGCTCCACTCCTGCCGGAACGTGTCCGCGACGACCTCTTCGACGTTCACCCGTAGAACGGCCGGATCTCGATCAGACCGTTGTGCGCGACCGGATGCTTCGCCGCGATCGCGACGGCCTCGTCGAGGTCCGCGCACTCGATGACGTCGTACCCGATGATGACTTCCTTCGTCTCGGCGAAGGGTCCGTCGCCGAGCAGCACCTCGCCGGCCCGTACCCGGACCGTTGTCGCGTCCCGCGGCGGCCGCAGCTGGTCCCCGTCGAGCCGGATGCCCGCCGCGTCGAGCTCGTCGGCCCACGGCATGGGTTCGTCGCGGTCCGGTTCGTCCGGCAGCCTCTCGACGACCGCGGCGTCGACGCAGACGAAAAGCATGAACTTCATCCCCGTGTCTCCTTCGCATCGACCATCGCGTGCAGGGTAGCCGTCATGTTGCGGTTCAGCTGCGCGAGCCGGCGGTCCACCACCGCATGTGCGCCCTCCCGCAGCCCGGTCATGCCCGGACCGTGCGTGAAGCGGTGCCGGACCCGGGTGCCCTGCCCCCGTTCGTTCGGCTCGAGCTCGTAGCGCCAGATCGACCCGGGTCGGGCGGTATCGAGGTCGTCGTCCAGTACCACCCACTCGAAGACCGAGGGCCGCTCGGCCGCGGTGACCACACACTCGACGGTTGCGGTGTACCCGTCGGCGTACTCGTTGCGGGCGTCGAACCACGCGCCCACCCGCGGCAGCTCATCCTGCCCCGGCCGCCAGGCCGCGAAGACGCACTCCGGACTCCACTCGCCGATTCTGCTCACATCGGTCACCAGTGCCCATACCTCCTCGATCGGCCGGTCCACGACCAGCTCCACCTCGGTACTCGCGCCCGTGACGACATCTCGTTCGGTATCCATGACCCCACGACGAACGGCACAGCCGCGGATGGACATTCGGCGGTCGTGCCCGCTGGGACGGACGGTGCCGGTGACCGTCGGGTCGCGGTTAGTGTCGGCACGCCCTGGGGTGCTCCGTCCACAGTGGTGTGTCGGTAGCGAGGAGAGACAATGCGCGCAGTGGTGACCGCGAGCCTGGGATCGGGGCCGATGTTGACGGAGGTCGAGACGCCCCACGCCGGCGAGGGAGAGATTCGGATCCGGGTCCGCTCCTCGTCGCTGAACGGGTTCGACACCGCGCTGCATCGCGGGTACTTCGCGGGCATGCTGGAACACCGGTTCCCGGTCGTGCTGGGCAAGGACTTCGCCGGCACGGTGGACCAGATCGGCGACGGAGTGACCGAGTTCGCTCCCGGCAGCGAAGTCTTCGGTGTCGTCATGAGTCACCAGCCGCTGAGCGCCGGCGCATTGGGGGAGTACGTCGTCGTTCCGGCCAGCTACGCCGTCGCGCCGATGCCCGCCGGGCTGGACCACCGCACGGCCGGTGTCATCGGGCTCGCCGGGGCAGCCGCCGTCGGTGTCATAAATGCGACTGATCCGCGGGAGGGCGACCTGGTGCTCGTTTCCGGCGCCACCGGAGGGGTGGGCGCGTTCGCCCTGCAGCTGCTCGCGGCTCGGGGCGCGACGGTCATCGCCACGGCCACGCCCGGTGCCGAGTCCGACCACGTCCGCGAGCTGGGAGCCACCTACGTCGTGGACTACACCCTGGACGTGCCCGCCCAGGTACGCGCGCTCGCGCCGGACGGGGTGGACGTCGTGCTGCATCTGGCCGGCGACCCCAGCGCGCTGGCCGGCCTGTTGTCGGCCGGAGGTCGGCTCGCCAGCCTGCTCGGCATCCTTCCGGACCAGTTCGTCGGTCGCGAGATCGCCGCCACGTCCGTGATCGCATCGCCCGACCGCGAGCTGCTCGAGTCACTCGCCGGCGAAATCACCGCGGGCCGGCTGCGGATCCCGATCCAGCGCTCGTACTCGCTCGACGAGGTGCCGAAGGCATTCGACGACTTCGCCGCGGGAACGCTCGGCAAGCTGTCCGTGACGATCTCCTAGCACGAAACGGTGTCGACAGACCGCTCACCGTCGTCATCGACCCCTGACCGATGACGACCCGGGCCCGGACGGGTGGGACCGCCCACCCCCGTCCGGGCCCTCGGCGTTACGGCGCTCCGTAGCTCAGGTCGACGGAGTCCGTCCGTCCGAACCAACTCAGCGCGAACCGCCAGCACCCGGCCTGCGGCATGTCCACAATGGACGGACCCGGCCCGCCGGGCACCTCCCGAGCCACCGGTGCGCCGGTACCGGCGAGCCGGGCCTCGATGCGCATCGGGTCGCCCTGGGTCGGCTCGCGGGCGACCCAGAGGATCTTGTTGCTGACGCCCTGGCGTGGCGGTTGGCTCAGCGGGTACCCGAACAGGATCGCGACGATGTCGCCGTGCTCGCCCATGACGTGCGGCATCCGCGTGTCGCCGGTGAAGCCCCCCCGGGCCCACTCCGGGATGGCGTCGTCGCGGACCTGGGACGCGCACGCCGGCGGCGGGGTCGGGGCCGACGTGCATCCGGCCAGCAACAGCGCGACAACCATCGGTACGGCGCTTACTCTCATGTCTGTACGAGGCGCGGCTGGACGCGGGAGTTCCCGATGCCGGGATGCCATCGTGGCCGCGGCGAGGGAGGATGGGATCGTGTTCGAGCTCATGAGCCGGCGCATCGGCATCCTCGCCATCGCGACCATGCTCGCGTTCCTCTCCGCGTGCGGCGGCAGCAAGCCGTTCATGCGGCGGGAGTCCGGGCCCGTGGCGGCCGCCACGATCGTGTCGCCGAAGGCCGGCGCGACGGACGTGCCGGCCGGCATCGAGATCCAGTTCACCGTCGAGCGCGCGACGTCCGTTCAGGTCGCGCTCGTGGACGCGGCGGGGGCGTCCATCGCCGGCAACCTGCGATCCGACGGTACGACGTGGCTGCCCGACAAGGCGCTGAAGTACGCGACGAAGTACTCCGCGACGGTGACCGCTACCGGCGACGACGGGAAGCCGGCCACGGCAACCTCGGCGTTCACCACGATGGCCCGGCCGGCGAACCAGGTCCGAGTGTCCAGTGTGGTCGGTGACGACATGGTCGTGGGCATCGGCATGCCGATGATCGTCCAGTTCGGTCGGGACGTACCGAAGGACGTGCGCGCCGCGGTGCAGCAGCGGCTGACCGTCCAGTCGACGCCGCCGCAGGAGGGCGCCTGGCGCTGGTACAACGCGCGCGAGGTGCACTACCGACCGAAGGAGTTCTGGCAGCCCGGTACGAAGCTGAACATGACGGTACGCACCGGCGGCCTGCCGATGGGCGACGGCTGGTACGGCCGCAACGACCTGACCGTCTCCGCCAGTATCGGACCGGCGCTCACGATGCAGGTCGACAACGCCACCAAGCAGATGACCGTCACCGAGAACGGCGTGGTGACCAAGACGATCCCGGTCAGCTTGGGCCGGCCGAGCATGCCGTCGTCGTCCGGCACGATGATCGTGATGGAAAAGCTGGCGAAGACGGTGTTCGACACCACCAGGGATCCGAACCCGGCCAACCGCTACCGCACCGACATCGAGTTCGCCCAGCGCATCACCTGGAGCGGGCAGTTCATCCACGCCGCCCCGTGGTCCGTGGACGACCAGGGCGAGCGCAACGTCTCGCACGGCTGCATCAACATGTCGACCGAGAACGCCCAGTGGCTGTTCGGCAAGACGAAGATCGGCGACCCGGTCACCGTCAAGGGCACCGAGGAGCAGGTCCAGTTCGGCAACGGCTGGACCGACTGGTCGATGCCCTGGGCGGAGTACAGCAAAGGGTGATCTTCCCTAACTGATCCCTCAGTCAGTAGGATCGCGCCGCATGGGCGCACTGCAAGCCGCGCTGCCGGGCGCGTACTACACCGACGACGCGCACTGGGCGCGCGAGGTCGACCGGGTGCTCAGTCGCGAGTGGTTCTGCGCCGGCCGCCTGGAGACCTGGGGGCTGGGCGACGGTACCCGCGAGCGGCTCGCGGTCGTCGACGTGGCGGGGGAGAGCGTACTGGTGACCCGCGCCGGGGACGGCCTCCTGCGGGCGTTCTACAACGTGTGCCGGCATCGGGGCTCGCAGGTCGTCCCCGTCGATCCCGCCGCGGGCACGCCGGCCCCGTGCCGGGCGGCCGCCCTGCGCTGTCCCTACCATTCGTGGACGTACGACCTGTCCGGCCGCCTGCTACGCGCCCCGCACACCGAGGACGTCACCGGCTTCACGCCCGCGGAGTTCGGCCTGACCGAACTGGAGGCCGGCGCCTGGGGCGGGTGGTTGTTCCTGCGGCTGGCCGGCGCCGAGGGACCATCGCTCCTCGACAGCCTGGGCGGGGTACCGGAGCGGGTACGGCGCTACCCTCTGGACTCGCTGGTCGTCGGGTGCACGCTGCGCTACGAGGTGCGGGCGAACTACAAGGTGGTGCTCGAGAACTACAACGAGTGCTACCACTGTGCCGGCGTACACCCGGAGTTGGTTCGCCTGGTCCCGGCGTTCGGCCGGGGCGGCGCGGACCTGGACTGGGACGCGGGTATCCCGCACCGCGAGGGTGCCTGGACGTTCACCGTGACCGGCACCTCGGACCGGGCGCCGTTCGCCGGCCTCGACGACGCGGAACGGGTACGCCACAAGGGCGAGCTGGTCTACCCGAACCTGATGCTGAGCCTGTCGGCGGAGCACGTCGCGGCGTTCACCCTCTGGCCCACAGCGGCCGGCCATACCCGTATCGTCTGCGACCTGCTGTTCGCCCCCGACGAGGTGGACCGCGCCGGGTTCGACCCGAGCGACGCGGCCGAGCTGTGGGACCTGGTGAACCGGCAGGACTGGGCGATCTGCGAGTCGGTGCAGCGGGGCATGGCGTCGCGGGGCTTCCGACAGGGCTGGTTCGCGCCGATGGAGGACTACAGCCTCGACATCCGCCGGTGGCTGTTGCCGCGGCTGGGTTCGTCGTGAACGTCGATGTCGTCGTAGTCGGCGCCGGCGCGCTGGGCAGTGCCACGGCTTGGCAACTGGCCCGCCGCGGAGTGGACGTCGTGCTGCTCGAACAGTTCGCGTTCGGCCACCACAACGGCGC
>Ga0114129_10006228_pt1 | contig 16914 bp, 13 predicted proteins | sample RhiMetdeltSRZDD1_FD_80071 | JGI IMG/M metagenome (GOLD analysis project Ga0114129, IMG submission 80071) | Populus rhizosphere microbial communities from Tennessee, USA - Rhizosphere MetaG P. deltoides SRZDD1 (version 2) (version 2) | ecosystem: Host-associated > Plants > Roots > Rhizosphere >... | reverse complement strand
TGCGCATAGCTCTTCTGCCGGAGGTTCGTGAACATCGCGGAAACCGTCCGCTGCAGGTCCACGCCGCCGTGGCGGAAGAAGTTCTTGTCCTCGGTCGCGATGATCGCGTTGCGCAGGACTGCGGGGATCTGCCCGCGGTTGACGAGAATTCTCCGCTCGATCGCGTACCGGGCGATCGTGGAACCGTTGTTCCCGCGGATCTCCGTGATGATGTCGGGCCGGTAGGTCTCGAGCTCCGAGACCCTCGGAACCCGCACGAAGTTCGTCGCCGCAGCTCCGGCGACAACGCCGAGGAGCGTCGCGACGAAGAGCGGCAGGACGGCGAGGAGTGTTTTTCTCCGGTCCATGCGCTGCCGTTCTTCATTTTGAGGCATCGCCGCGCCGTATGCTATAAGCGGGACTTCGTGAGCACGGCGCCTCCCATCGAGCCCGCCGCTCCCCCTGCGAACCGCGGCTGCTGGAAAGCCGCGCTCCTCGGCTGCGGCGGCGCCGCAGTCCTCCTGGTCGCGGCGCTCATCGGCCTGGGCGTGTACATCCAGAAGAAGCCCACGGCGGTGACGGACCTCCTGATGGAGCGGATCCGGGCGGGCTATGCCTCCGACGTGACGGATGCGGACAAGTCCGAGCTCGACGCCGCCTATGCCGATTTCCGCCGCGCGCTCGAGGAAAAACGCGTCCGGAAAGAAGACATGGAAAAGGTGCGGGACGCCGTCAAGCTCGGCCGCGTCGTGGGACGCGAGGAAGTTCACGGAATGACGCGGGTCTTCTGGGAGGCGGCCGGCAACGCAGGCGGAACGCGGCGGAGGGCGCCGGAATCGCCACCGCAGGCCGCGGCGACCCCGCTCCCTTGAGCCCGCGTCCCGGCTCTCAGCCGAAGCCCCCGGTTTCCCCGGGCCGGTCGACGGCCAAGCCCGGGTCTTACCTGGACGCGCAGGCGCGCGCCCGCGGCCGGTTCGTCCTCGAGACCGACTTCACGGCGCACGGAGACCAGGAGCAGGCGATCGAGAAGCTGACCGCCGGCATCGAAGAGGGTCGGCGCGACCAGGTTCTCCTGGGCGTCACCGGGTCCGGAAAGACGTTCACGATGGCGAAGGTCATCCAAGCCGTCAACCGCCCGACCCTCGTGCTCTCCCACAACAAGACGCTGGCGGCGCAGCTCTACCAGGAGTTCCGCGGATTCTTTCCGGAAAACGCGGTCGAGTATTTCGTTTCCTATTACGACTACTACCAGCCGGAGGCGTACATCCCGCAGAGCGACACCTATATCGAGAAGGAGACGTCCCGCAACGAAGAGATCGACAAGCTCCGGCTCTCCGCCTCCAAGGCGCTGTTCGAACGGCGCGACGTCATCGTCGTCGCCTCGGTCTCCTGCATCTACGGACTCGGCTCGCCCGAGTCGTATTACGACATGCTCGCCTACGTCGAGGTCGGAGACCGGTCCGGCATGCGCGCGCTCCTCTCGCAGCTCGTCGAGATGCAGTACGAGCGAACGAACCTCGATCTGGCTCGCGGCACCTTCCGGGTTCGCGGAGACGTCCTCGAGCTCCATCCCGCGTACGAGGACGTCGCGGTGCGCATCGAGTACTTCGGCGACGAAGTCGAGAAGATCACGCGCACGGACCCGCTCCGGGGAACGGCGCTCCAGAAGGTGGACCGGATCGCCGTGTATCCCCGGACTTTCTACGCGACCCCCCGCGAGACGCTCGAGCGAGCCATCTCGTCCATCCGGACGGAGCTCGACGCGCGCCTGGCGGAGCTCTCGGCGGCCGGTCGGCTGCTCGAGGCGCAGCGGCTCCATCAGCGAACGATGTTCGACCTCGAGATGATCAAGGAACTGGGATACTGCAACGGCATCGAGAACTACTCCCGCCACCTCTCGGGACGCCGGGCGGGCGAGCCGCCGCCCACGCTCATCGACTACTTCCCGCGTGACTTCCTCCTCGTGGTGGACGAGTCCCACGTGACGCTGCCGCAGGTTCACGGCATGTACCACGGCGACCGTTCGCGCAAGGAAGTTCTCGTGGACTACGGATTCCGGCTGCCGTCCGCTCTCGACAACCGGCCGCTCACGTACGAGGAGTTCGAGGCGCGCTTGAACCAGATCGTCTACGTCAGCGCAACGCCCGGACCCGAGGAGCTGAAGAAGACCGGCGGTGAGGTCGTCGAGCAGGTCATCCGGCCGACGGGGCTGCTCGACCCGCAGATCCAGGTCCGGCCGGTCAAGGGGCAGGTCGACGACCTTCTCGCGGTCGTCCGGGATGCCGCCGCGAAAGGGCAGCGCGTTCTCGTCACGACCTTGACCAAGCGGATGGCCGAGGAGCTGACGAACTACTTTTCCGAAGTCGGCGTGCGCTGCCGCTACCTCCACTCGGACATCGAGACGCTCGACCGCGTCGCGATCCTGGCCGACTTCCGCCGCGGCCTCTTCGATTGCCTGATCGGGATCAACCTCCTGCGCGAGGGCCTCGATCTCCCGGAAGTTGCGGTCGTCGCGATTCTCGACGCGGACAAGGAAGGCTTCCTCCGCAGCGAGACCTCGCTCATCCAGACCGCGGGGCGCGCGGCCCGCAACCTCGAGGGGAGGGTCCTCTTCTACGCCGACGCGATGACGGACTCGATGCGCCGCGCGATGGAGGAAACCTCGCGGCGCCGGACCATCCAGGAGGCCTACAACCGGGAGCACGGGATCGAGCCGGCCTCGATCGTCAAACAGGTGAACTCGCCGCTCGTCCGCATGGCGAGCCTCGACTACTACGACGCGGCGGCTTCCATCTCGCGGCCGGATCTCCCCGATGGTCCCTCGCTCTCCCGTCGGATCGCGGAGCTCGAGAAGGAGATGAAGGCCGCGGCGAAGGAACTCGATTTCGAGCGCGCGGCGCAGATCCGCGACGAGCTGCGCGGCTTGCGGGAGCTGCAGATCTTCCGCTCGTGAGCGGCGTCCGGCCGGGGCGAGGCCGGGGGAAAGACGGCGCTGCTTTGGCGCTCGGCCTCTTCGCCGCAGTCCAGACGTTCGTCTTCTTCGCCCGTCGGGATCGCTTTGCGGTGCTCTTCTGGTGGACGAGCGAATCCTGGCTCCTCGTCACACTGCTCTGGCTGAAAGACCTGGTCCTCGCGGCCGCGGCGTTCTTCGTTTTTTTTCGGATTGTTCGCTGGACGGAGACTCTGCCGCGGATGGGGGCCGGCGGGGCCTCGCCCCGCGAGGTAATAAGGACGCGGGTGCAGGTCCGTGGGACCCGTCCCCGCGACGACTCCTCTTCCTGGGTGCGTCACGCGCTCCTCTTCGCCGGGATCCTGGCGGCCGGCGTCGCGCTGCGGTGGATCGCGCCGCGGCAGATTCCTCCCGGCGTCTGGGCCGATGCTCTCTTCGAAGCCGAGGGGGCGTTGCGGCATCCCGGGACCATTCCGTGGCTCGGAGGCCAGCCGCTCGCGGTCGAGGGGCTCCACAACAGCGCGCTCGTCTCGAACCTCTACCTCAAGTTCTGCTCGCTCCTCTTCCGGATCTTCGGACGCGGAGACGTCGGTCTTCTCGCCCTGTCGGCGGTGGGCGGGACGCTCGCCCTCCCGGCGGCGTACTGGCTCGGCCGCGAGATCTCCGGCCGGCGCCGAGGCCTCGTCGCCATGGCGATCCTCGCGTTCTCACAATGGCCGCTCGTGTTTTCGCGTTGGGCCTGGACCGGCGCCCTGCTGCTGTCGCTCGTGCTCGGCGCCGCCGCGGCGGCGGTCCGCGCGCGCCGCACCGGATCGGCGGGATGGGCGGCGGTCGCGGGACTGCTCCTGGGCCTGTCGCTCCACACGTACGTCTCCGCCTGGGCGGTCGCGGCCGGCTTCGCGATCTTCGCGATCGGAGGTCTTCGTCGTCCGGCGGGGGCGAAGCTCGCCCTGGCGGCGACGGGAACCGCGCTTCTCGCCTTCCTTCCATTCGCCCCCGCCTTCCTCGAGTACCCCGAGCGTCTCGGGGGCCGCGCGCACGACGTTTCGTTTCTCGCCCCGACGAAAGACGTGGCGGTTCCCGGAGGCAACCGACCCGGCGCTCCGCCCCTGCGACTCCTCTACAACGGCGTCGAGTACACGGGCCTTTTTCTCTGGACCCGCGACCCCAACCCGCGTCACGGATTCCCGGACCGCCCTCCCTTCGACGCTCTCCTGGGCGTTGCCGCTCTCGTGGGCGCCGGGCTGTCGTACCGCAAAGCCCGGGACGGGAGCGCGGGGGACCAGCTGCTGTGTCTCCTCGCCGGCGCGAGCCTGCTCGCGGGAATCCTCGGAAACCCGGGCGGAGCGCCCAACGGTCTGCGCATCTATCCCTTCGTCGGGATCGCGGCCCTCTGGGCGGCCGGAAGCCTGGATCGCTGGGCCTCGGCCGCGGCCCGAGCCCTCTCCGCCTCGACGGCGAGCGTCTGGGCCCTGGCGCTGACGGTTCTTTTTGTCCTCGAGACGGTTCCGTTTCTGACTCGCTGGCCGGGCGATCCTCTCGTGGCGGGCTCGTTCTGCGTTCTGGAGAGCGACCTCGGACGCACCGCGCGCGCGCTCACCCCGGCGCCGATTTATCTCGCGCCGAAGGCGCTCGCGTGGCCGATCGTTTTCGAGACGCTCGCGGCCGGGGAGGACCCGCGGCGTCCCGTTCCGGAGCGTGGTCGCCGGACTGCGGAGGATCTCCTTCGGTCGGCGCCGGACGCGCCGTTCTGGTACGTCGCGCGGGACGACGAACTCGAAGCGCTGAAACGCGCATCGTGGCGTTGCCCTCCACGGGCGAGAGGCGACCAGAGCGGAATCCCGCGGATCGTCCGCGTCGCGCCGCATCCCGCCGCCCGCGACTGACTAATATGGAGGCGGGTGCAGGTCCGCCGGACCGGTCCCCGCGACTAATCCGGGGGCGTCGCTTTCGGAGGCGGAGGCGGGGCAGGATGCGCGAGCACGAATCTCCTCGCCGCCTGCTCGCTGAAATCGCCGAGCTCGAGCGAGACGTGCGGCTGGTCGATCTGGACGGTCAGCTCCGGCCAGAATCCGATGCGTCCCGACATGCCGTTCGGCGACACGTGGCCGTACTGGGAGGCGATCAGCGGGTCGGGAGCGTAGCGGACGCCGAAGGGGATCGCGCAGGGGAGCGCGCTGCCGCAGCGCTGGAGCCGGACCCATTGCGCCGCGGCGCTCGACGGGAAAACCGCCGCGAGCACCAGCGTCAACGAAAGCACGGCGGCCGTGCGGATGAGCCGTCTCATCGTGAACATGAGAACGATTCCGGGGGCCTCTCGATTGCCCCGGGGAGTCGTCATCGCGCTCGGGCTAGATCCAGTGACACGCCTTCGCAAATCCCGCGAGGACGAGGAGAAGCGCGAAAGCGGCGATCGCCCACACCGCGGTTCTCTTGCGGGCGGGTAGAGGCTGACGCGTGTAGAACCCGGTCTGCCACCGCTCGATCTCTTTGCCGCAGCGGGGGCACACGGCGTCGGTGGGTCCGACGCTCGCATAACAGTAAGGGCACTCGTTCATCGGGTTGCAATCATCCTACGACAGGACGCGCCGCGGGCGCCTCCCCGTCCCGAGATGATCGCGCTACACTTCCGAAGTGACCGAGTCCCGCCGGCCTCCCGAGAACGTTCCCGACGCGCCCGGCGTGTACCTTTTCAAGGACCGCCGCGGCAAGATCCTGTACGTCGGGAAAGCCCGCTCGCTCAAGAAGCGCGTGGCCTCGTATTTCACGAAAGGGCCGGAGGTCACCAAGACGGAAGCGCTTCTCGGCTCCTGGCAGGACCTGGAAACCATCGTCACCAACACGGAGCTCGAAGCGCTGCTGCTCGAGAACGCGCTCATCAAGAAGCATCGCCCGCGTTACAACATCTGCCTGCGGGACGACAAGACCTATCCCTACATCAAGATCACGACGGGGGAGGAGTGGCCGCGCGCGCTCGTCACCCGGAGAGTTGTCGACGACGGGCACTCATATTTCGGACCGTTCTGGGGAGGGCTCGCTCGGAGAATCATGCGGATGATCACGCGCCACTTCCAGATCCGCACCTGCACGATCGAAATCGACGGGACGCTGCCCCGGCCCTGCCTCTATTACGACCTGCACGCGTGCCTTGGGCCCTGTGTCGCCGGTCTGACGACCAAGCGCGCCTACGACGAGGCGGTTGCCGACGTGGTCCTCTTCCTCCAGGGGCGCAACAGGGAACTGTTGGCGAGCCTCGAGAAGAAGATGCGGCAGGTCTCGGCGGAAGAGAATTTCGAGATGGCCGCCGCCTACCGCGACGCGCTCAGAACGGTCGAAGACGTGTCCGAGCACCAGGTCGTCCACACGCTCAAGGGAGACAACGTGGACGTCTTCGGATTCTTCGAGTCGGGAGGGGACGTCGCGGTCTGCGTTCTGGTCGTGCGGGGCGGGGTGATCCAGGATCGCCGGGAGTTCTTTTTCGAGAAGTCCGAGGAAGTCGATCCGGCGACATTCCTCGAAGCCTTCCTTCCCCAGTTCTACGACGCGAACCCGTTTCTTCCGTCGGAGGTCCACCTCCCCGTCGAGATTTCGGATCCTGCTCTTCTCGAGTCGTTCCTCACTTCCCGTCGCAAGGCGAAGGTGACCGTGCGCGTCCCGCGCCGGGGGCCCGCGCGCGAGCGGGTCGAGCTCGCGCAGGACAACGCATGCCAGCGGCACAAGGTCCGGTTCCGGAGAATGGGCGGGGAAGGTGCGCTCGGCGTCGAGCGACTGGCGCGCGTGCTCGGCCTCGCGGTCGCCCCGCGCCGGATCGAGGCTTTCGACATCTCACACCTGCAGGGCACCGATTCCATCGCATCGCTCGTCGTCTTCGAGGACGGGAGACCCAGGAAGTCCGACTACCGGCTGTTCGGGATCGCCTCGCAGCAGCTTCTCGCGCCCGACGACTTCAAGAGCATGGCCGAAGCGGTCGAGCGTCGCTTCCGGAAGCTCCGCGACGGAGGAAGCACGATGCCGGATCTCGTTCTCGTCGACGGCGGACGCGGGCAGCTCCAGGCGGCGCTGACGGCGCTCGACCGGCTCGGCGTCGAGCTGCCTGTCATCGGCCTCGCCAAGCGTGAAGAAGAGATCTGGGTGCCGGAGCGGCCCGAGCCCATCCGTCTCTCCCGCAAGGACCCGGCGCTTCAGCTCATCCAGCGGGTCCGCGACGAGGCGCACCGATTCGCGATCACGCGCCACCGCGGCCGCCGCTCGAAGCGCATGCGGGAGACGAGCTTGAGGGACATTCCGGGCGTCGGCCCGGCCCGCGCGCGGGCTCTGCTGACGCGCTTCGGATCGCTCGCCGGGGTCGCCTCCGCCGATCCGCAGGAGGTCGAGGCCGCGGTCGGAGCCGCCACGGCTCGCGCGGTCCACGAGTATCTCGAGGCGGGGAGAGCGCGGGAACAGCCCGTCCCGGGCTCGACCGATCCCGGCGAAGGAGGACGAGCCCGCTCCGCATGAGGACGGCCTTCGAGCGCGAGGGCGACATCCGCAGCGTCGATTTGCTCGCCGCATTCGCGGCGCTCTGGCGCGGGCGGGCGAGCGGCATTCTTCATTTCTCGCGGCCCGGCGAGAGGATCCGGTTCGAGATCCTCGACGGAGACGTCGGCGACGTATGGGCGTCCGACTCCGACTTCGACGCGGCGCAAGTGCTGGTTCGCGCCGGCAAGCTGGATCCCTCCGCTCTGGAAGGTCACGGGCCGAAGGGAGCGGAGCGGGCCCGGTCGGCGCGGGAGCTCGGGCTCCTGACGGAACGCGACTGGCGCTGGGGAGAAAGAATCCGCGTCGTCGAGATCCTCTCGCACCTCGTCGGCTGGCTCGAAGGCTCCTACGTGTTCGACGCCGCGGCGCGGCCGCAGCCGGGAGAGTTCCGGGTCGGGATTCATCGGCTGTTTCTCGAGCTCTTCCTTCGCTCGCGGGATCGCGCTTTCGTTCATCACGCGCTTCCCTCGGCGGATGCGCCGCTCGTCAAGGCCCACGACTTCGACGAGAAGTTCGCCACGCTGGGCTTGACGCCCGACGCGCTCCGGGTCGTCGCCGCGATCGATGGGAAGGCGAGCGCCGCCGAAATCTCCCGCAAGACGCCGCCCGATCCCTTCTCCGTCGAGAAGCTCCTCGCGGCGCTGGCGACCCTGGGTCTCGTCAGCCCGGAGTACGCGTCGGAGGAGCCCGCCGCCGCCCGCCGGGTCGAGGCCGCGCCGCCGCAGGAAGTCCCGCCGGCGCCGTCGCCAGCCCGTGAAGAACCGGAAATGGAGATTCCGCCGGCAGAGGTCGAACGGGAGCCGCCCGACACCACGCCGGCGCCCGTCCCGGTCCAGCCCGAGGTCCCCCTGCCCGAGAGGGAGATCGACCTACCGATGTCCGCGCGCGTCGAGCCGTCGGAGCTGGAATCCGCGCTGACGGGGTGGGAAAACGCTCCGCCCGAGCCGATGGATCAGCCCCTCGATATGCCCGAGCCGGAGGTTGTCGCCTCGAGCCGCCCCCGCCTCGGATCCGTCTGGCTCCTGCTCCTTCTCGCCGCCGCGGTCGTCGCCCTTCTGGTCTTCCGCGCGAGGGAAACGGGCAGCGGCCCAGTCACGAGCCCGCCGTTGCCCTCCTCGCCGACCATCTCGCCGCTCGCACCCGCCGCGATCGTCCCGACGTCCCTGCCGCCGGCCGTCGTCCCGACGTCGCAGCCGCCGACCGCCGCGCCCAGTGCGGAGCCGCTGACTCCGGCGCTATCGACCCCCGCGCCCCCGACGGCCGCCCCGCCCACTCGCGCCCCGGCGACTCCCGTGCCGACATCGCCGCCGGCTTCTCCGACGTCTGTTCCTCCAACCGCGGTTCCGCCGCGCCCGACTTTCACGGCGGTTCCACGCCCGACCCTTACGGCGGTTCCGCCGCGCCCGACTTTCACGGCCGTTCCGCCGCGTCCGAGCCCTCCGCCTCCTCGCCCGACGGCAGCGCCCGCGTCCGCTTCGGGCCGGAACCGTTCGCAGTGGGAGGCGCTCGGCGAACAGGGCCGGCAGATCCTGCCGAGCGCCCCGTACACCATCCAGCTGGAGCTCGTCTGCGAGCTCTCTTCCCTGGAAGAAGCCTGGAAGTACAACCGCGGCGAGATGTGGATCGTCGCCGCCGAGCACCGCGGCCGCAACTGCTTCCGCGTTTTCTGGGGGCGGTACGCGAGCATCGAGGAGGCGCGGCTTGCAAAAGAGTCCACCCCGCGGTTCTTCTTCACGCGGACAAACCACCCGGCCGTCGTTTCGCCCCGGGCGTCTCTGCTACCCTGACATCGAGGAGGCGCTGTGGAGCAGCATCCCCCGGCAAGCCCCGCGGCACCCGAGCCGCCTCTGAGCGGCTCGCTCGAAGACGCCCCGCTGCCGCAGATCCTGCGTCGGATCTTTCTGGAGCAGCTGAAAGGTACGCTGACCCTCTCGCTCGGAGAGGAGGTCCGGCAGCTCTTCTTCGAAAAAGGCGAGTTGCGTACCGCCACGTCGTCCAAGGAAACCCAGAAGATCGGCTCGTTCCTGAAGCGCCGGGGACGCATCAACGACGAGGACGTGGCCTGGGCCTTGAGCGAGATCGCGCGACAGTCCGGCTCCCGTTTCGGAAAGAAACTGGTCGCAAAGGGTCTTCTTCCGAAGTCGGCCATCGATTCCGAGATGAAGCGGCTCGTCGAGGAGATCGTGTTTTCGGCGTTCGAGTGGGAATCGGGCGAATTCCGTTTCGAGCCTTCGAGCGGTGTGATCGATCCCGACGTCGCGCTTTCGCTTTCGACTGCCGCGATCATCGTCGAAGGGATCCGCCGGCTTCCGGAGACTCCGCTCTTCCGCGAGCGGCTGGGCGAAGGGAGCCGCGTCCTCCGTCTCGCGCGCGATCCGATGTCGCGTTACCAGTACCTTCCACTCACGCCGCAGGAGGCATACCTCCTCTCGCGCGTCGACGGCGTCGTCGACCTCGACTCACTCCTCGCGATCGCGGGGAGCTCGCGCAGCGCCGCAGCCAAGACGGTCTACGCGCTCCTATCGTGTGGGCTCGTGGAGGTAAACACCGACCCGATCCCGCGGCGGGAGACCGCCGGAAGCGTTTTGGCGCTGAACGTCGAAGTGTCGAGCGAGCCCGCGAAGCCCGCGCCCGGACACCGCGAGCTCGTCCACAACACCTGGCGTCGAATCGACTGGCTTTCGCACTACGACCTGCTCGGCGTCGGCCGGGAAGCCTCCGGGGAGGAGGTCCGTCGCGCCTATCTCGACAAGAGCCGGCTGTTTCATCCGGACCTGCGCCATCGCCCGGACCTGGCCGGCATGGACCGGGAGCTCACGGCGGTTTTCGATCGGCTGAAGGCGGCGCACGACACGCTCGTCGATCCCGACGCGCGCGCCGCGTACGACCAGGAGATCGACCAGGCGCCGGGAATGTTCTCGGAGGAGGTCGCCGCCGACCCGGCCGCGCGCCGACAGCTCGCCGCGAGGAACTTCGACCGCGCGATGGAGCTGATCAACGCGAAGGACTACTTCCCGGCGGTGGAGCTGCTCCGCGAAGCCGTCCATTTTGCTCCGGAAAGGCCGGAGTACCTTTTCCGTCTCGGTGAAGTGCAGCTGAAGAACGAGAACTGGGTCGAGCGCGGCCTCGATAACTTGAGGGAAGCGACGCGTCTCGCCCCCACGCGGGCGGACTTCTTCCGGCAGGCGGCTCGCGCGCTCGCCGCGAACGGCCGGAAGAAGGACGCGGAGACGTACGCGCGCCGAGCGAACCAGCTCGAGCCCGGCCCGGAAAGCTCCCTCCTGATGGAGGAGATCTTCGGGCCCTCGCCAACGGTCGAGTCGAAGTCGGATGCGGCGAGTCCGGAGCCACGGCGAGGGCTGTTGTCCCGCCTCCTGAAGAAGAAGGGCGGATGACGCGCCAGCGCGGACGGAACCGACTGTGACGGCGCTTCTGACGGGACTGGGGCTCGCCGCCGCGGCGGGGTTCAACGCCTGGGCAGTCCTCCTCCTCTCGAGCGGTCTCTACCGGCTGTTGCCGCAGGAGTTCCCGGGCTCGGCGGCCGCCCTCCTCGGAAGCCAGACGGTGTTCAGTTTCGCGCTCGTCCTCTTTCTGACCGAGTTCGTGATCACGAAGATCCCCATGCTCGATCGCTTCTGGGAGCTGGCCCAGACTCTCCTGCGTCCGGTTGTCGGCGCAGTCCTGGCGATCGCGTCGGTTCCGGCGACCTCGGTTTTCGAGCGCATCGCGGTCGGCCTCGCCGGCGCGGCGGCGACGCTCGCCGCGCACGTCGCGAAATCGACGACCCGCCTCGAATCGACCGCGGCCACGAGCGGCTGGACGCATTTCGCGCTCTCTCTCTGCGAAGACGTCGTCGCCGTGGTTCTCGCGACTCTCGTCTTTTTCGTGCCCTGGGTCACGGCTCTTTTCCTGGCGGGGCTGTTCGTCGTCCTCGCGACCCATCTGCCGCGCGTGAAGCGCGCTCTGGGCGTCCTGTTTTTCCTTCTCCAGCACCCCCGGCGACGTCCGAAGCCCGCCGGAGTCTGATCCGCGCCCGGTGGCGTATCTTCTCGACGGCAACAATCTGATTGGAGCCGAGCGGGGCGGCGCCGCATCCCAAGAGGACCAGACCGCGCTCTCCCGGGAATTGGCCGACCGACTACGCCGCACCCGCGCGCGCGTCGTCCTGTTCTTCGACGGCGCGGGTCGGCCGCTCGCGCTCGGCGCCCTGTCGGTCAGGTTCGCCGGGGCGGTCTCCGCGGACGAGGCGATCCTCCGGGAAGTGGCGCGCTCGAAGCGGCCCGAAGAGGCGACTGTCGTCACCGCCGACCGCGCGCTTTCCCGGCAGGCCCGTGACGCCGGCGCAAAGACCCTGTCGCCCGTGGAGTTCTGGGCGCGCTTCGGCAGAGAGTCCCGCCCGACTACCCCTCGCACGCCCGAATCGCCGGTGGACGTCGACGAGTGGGTCCGGTGGTTTGAGGACGAGGCGAACCGGAAACCCTGAACCGATCTGTTAGAATTCGCTTGTCCGAGCGGGCTGTGCGATCGCCCCGAGCAATCGGGGAGGAAAGTCCGAACTCCGTACGGGCGGCATGCCGGGTAATGCCCGGTCGCGGCGACGCGAAGGAAAGTGCCACAGAGAAGAGACCGCCTTTCCGCGGCAATCGCTTCGGGACGGCAAGGGTGAAACGGTGCGGTAAGAGCGCACCGCCCCTCCGGCAACGGCGGGGGCACGGTAAACCCCATGCGGAGCAAGGCCAAATAGGGAGACGGAGGGCGCCCGTCCCATCCCGCCTCGAGCGGGCCGTCTCCGGGTCGGCTGCTTGAGCCCGAGGGAGACCTCGGGACGAGAGGAATGATCGCGAGCCCGGGCGACCGGGTCACAGAATTCGGCTTACAGGCCCGCTCGGACATGGACTTTCAGCCGCGGCGGTCGCTTCGCGACCGGCGGCTGAGAGAGTCTGATTGGGGAACCTGGAACCGCCGGTCTACTTTTTTTTCGTGATCAAACCACCGCGGCTCAAGGCCGGTGCCACCATCGGCGTCGCCGCGGTTTCCGGCCCCGTCGACGGGGGGCGGCTCGATCGAGGGCTCCGGGCTCTCGAGTCGCGAGGCTACCGGATCGTCGAAGCCGCGAACCTGCGCCGCCGTGACGGTTTTTTCGCCGGCAGCGACAAAGAGCGAGCCGCCGGTTACCGGGAGCTCGTCAACGATTCCCGAGTCGACGCGATCTTCTTCGCCCGGGGCGGATACGGGGCTTCGCGAGTCCTTCCTCTCTTGGACGCCCATGAAATCCGTTCGAGCCCGAAGATCCACCTGGGGGGATCCGACCTCACGGCGCTCTTCGCGTACGTCGGGACGCACGCTTCGCTCACGACTTTTTACGGGCCGCTCGTAGCGGTTCACCTGGGCAACGGTGACTCCCTCGACTGGGAGGCGGTGCTCCTCGGCGCGCCGCCGGCTCCGCACTCCGTCGCCCCCGAGGACGTGCTCTCGGGCGGCGGGGGAGAGGGACCGCTCGTCGGAGGGTGCCTGTCTCTCGTCGCTTCGCTCTGCGGCACGCCGGAAGCCGTGCGGGGCGGGGGCGCCGTCCTGTTCTGGGAAGACGTCGGAGAGGAGACGTATCGGCTCGACCGAATGTTGACCCAGCTGGAGCGCTCCGGTACATTCGAGGGACTGCAGGCCATGGTGATCGGATCGGTCGCGCCGGGGCGACGCGAAGGCGTGGAGTCGGACGACGACATCCGCGCCTGGCTTCGGCGCAGATTCGCCTCCGCTCCCTTCCCCGCCGCGATGGGCTTTCCCGCCGGACATCTCGATTCGACGCGCACGTTGCCGCTCGGGGTCCGCGTCCGTGTCGATCTCGAGCGCGGCCGGATCGAGTTTCCCGAGGCCGCGGTCGAGTGAAGGTCGCATGAAGGCCGTTTTCCGAGCTGGCCCGGCCACGCCGAAGAGTCCCTTCGAGCGCTACCTCGTCACGCATCCGATGGGCGACATCATCTTTTCCGAGGGGGAAATCGGGACCGAGATGTACATCATCCAGTCGGGTACGGTCGAGCTCCTGAAGGAGATCGGCGGTTCGACCCGGGTGCTCTCGACGCTGGAGAAAGGGGACTTCTTCGGCGAGATGACCGTGCTCGAGGACCTTCCCCGCACCGCGTCGGCGCGGGCGAAGACCGACGTCGAGCTGGTCCGCATCAACGGCGCGACGTTCGACGCGATGCTGAAGAGCAACACCGAGATCGCGGTCCGGATGATGCGAAAACTCTCGCGCCGCCAGCGCGAGCTGACGGGGATGCTCGAAGAGGCACTCGGCCGGCGCGTTCCCGAAGAGGAGAAGCCGCCGGCGCCCCCGGAGGAACGCCGCGCCGTCGCGCCGCGGAATGCCTTCCGGCTCGTCGCGCCCGGCAGCAAGGCCGAGTTCTTTCTCCACCCGGAGGGGGACACGCTGATCGGCCGCGGAGATCCGGTCACCGGCATCACTCCGGACGTCGATCTTGCCGCCCTCGATCCCCAGCGGTCGACGTCCCGCCGTCACGCCAAGATCTACCCGATGGGCGGGAAGCTCTACCTGATGGAGGAGATCGGCGTGATGAACGGGACGTTCGTCAACGGGTCCCGCGTCGCGACCGGGGCTCCGGTGCCGGTCGTGGGCGGGGACGAGCTCCGCTTCGGCCTGGTCCCGCTCACGCTCGAAACGGCTGCGGGAACGTAGCCGGGACGCGCGCCCGACTCTCCGGCCGCGATGCCGCCACGTTCCGGCTCGCTCTCGCTCCGCGACCCGGTCTCCCGCATCCCCGGAGTCGGCGCGGCGCTCGCCGCGCGGCTCGCGCAGGCGGGCTTTGCGACCGTCGGCGACTTTCTTCTCGCGCTGCCGTTCCGCTACGAGGACCGGCGTCGCTACTCCACGATCGCGGAGCTCGCCTGGGGAACGCCCGCGACGCTCCTCGTGCGCTTCGGCGGCGTGCGCTCGTTCCGGATGCGCCGCGGCACGCTCCGCATCGAGGCGGTCGCCGATGACGGCACCGGCGCGCTCCGGGTCGTCTGGCACAACCGCTATCCCTCTTTCGCCCAGGCCCTCCAGTCGGGCCGGACGGCCGCGATCTATGGGACTCCCGTCGCCGGCGCCCGGGGCGAAATGCGGATCGAGAACCCGGAGACCGAGCTCTTCGAGGCGGGGGACGAGGGCGATCCGCTCCACTCCGGGAGAGTCGTGCCGATCTATCACCGCGCGGCCGACGTCGCCTCGCGGCGATGGCGGACGCTCGTCCGCCGGGTCCTCGACGCGCTGTCGCCGGACCTCGCGGCCGCGAGCGCCCGACCGGTGGACATCCTGCGGGCGCTCGAAGAGATCCACTTCCCGGCTGAACCCGAGGGCGGGGAGCGGGCGCGGCGAAAGCTCGTCGAGGAGGAGCTTCTCGTCATGGCCGCGCGGATCGAGCAGAAGCGCGCCCGGCTCCACGAGCGCCCCGGGATCCGCCTGGTCGCGGACGCCGAGTTGCGGCGCGCGGCCCGCGACGCATTGCCGTTTCCGCTGACATCGGCGCAGAAAAGGGCGGTGCGCGAAATCGCGGGCGACCTCGGCTCCGGCCGGGCGATGGCGCGGCTGCTCCAGGGGGACGTCGGCAGCGGCAAGACCGTCGTCGCGGCGCTCGCTCTGCTGCTCGCGGCGCGCAACCGAACCCAGGGAGCGCTCATGGCGCCGACGGAAGTTCTCGCCGAGCAGCACGCACAGACGCTCGTGCGCCTCCTCTCCGGCGCCGGCGTCCGACTCGCGCTCCTGACCGGCCGCGTCCGCGGCGCCGCCCGGCGCTCGCTTCTGGCGGCGCTGTCGGCGGGGGAGATCGACGTGCTCGTCGGGACCCATGCCCTGGTCGAATCTCCCGTCCGGTTCAAGAAGCTCGCGCTCGTCGTGGTCGACGAGCAGCACCGTTTCGGCGTCGCCCACCGCTCGCGTCTGTTCCGAAAGGGCGCTTCGCCGCACGTCCTCGTGATGACGGCCACTCCAATCCCGCGCTCTCTCGCGTGGGCCATCTACGGAGAGCTCGACGTGTCCGTCCTCGACGAGAAACCGCCCGGCCGCTCGCCGGTCGTAACGGGGGTGCGGGAAGAGGCCTCCCGGGAGCGGATCTACCGGTTTGCGGCCGAACGGGTCGCCGCCAGCGAGCGGGTCTACGTCGTCGTGCCCGCGATCGACGAAGGTGAGCGCGACGTCGCCGCGACGAGCGAGACCGCGGCGCGGGTCGCCGCGCTCCTGCCCGGAGCGTCGATCGGCGTCCTCCACGGCCGGCTCGCACCGCCCGAACGGGAGCGGGTGCTTCGGGACTTCGCCGCGGGACGGGTCGGGATCCTCGTCTCGACGACCGTCGTGGAGGTCGGTGTGGACGTTCCCGAGGCGACCTTCATGGTCGTCGAGAACGCGGAGAGCTTCGGTCTTGCGCAGCTCCACCAGCTGCGCGGCCGGGTCGGGCGCAGCTCCCGCCGCTCCTGGTGCGCGCTCGTCGTCGGCCGCAACGCGACGGAGGAAGCGCGACGGCGGCTGGAAGTCTTAGAGAAGACGAGCGACGGTTTCGTGATCGCGGAGAAGGACCTCGAGACCCGCGGACCCGGAGACCTCCTGGGGACCCGCCAGTCGGGAATCGCCGCGATGCGGGTCGCGCATCCCGTCCGCGATCTCGCGAGGCTCTCCGAGGCGAGAAGGGTCGCGAACGAGAAGCTCTCGCGCGGCGAGACGATCGCGAGCGATCTCTTCGGATATTCTTCCGCGCCGAATAGCGAGGGAAGTTGAAAGTTCTCGTCACCGGCGGCACCGGTTTCGTCGGAACCCACCTGGTCAACGCGCTCCTGCGGCGCCGGCACGCGGTCGCCGTGCTCGCGCGCCATCCCGATCGCGCGCGCAACCGATACAACCAGCCGGTCGAGAAGGTCCGCGGGGACGTCCTCCATCCCCCCTCCCTCGGTTCGGCGCTCACGGGCCGGGACGCCCTGATTCACCTCGTGGGGATCATCCACGAGAAGGGAGAGCGGACCTTCGATCGGATGCACCGGGCCGCGGTCGAGAACGTTACGGCTGCCGCCCGGGATGCGGGAGTCCGCCGGCTCCTCCACATGAGCGCGATGGGGACGTCCGCCGACTCTCCGTCGGAATACGGCCGCAGCAAGGCGGCGGGTGAGGCGGCGGTGCGTCAGTCCGGTCTCGACTGGACGATCTTCCGACCGTCGATCATCTTCGGGCCGGGCGACGGCTTCGTCTCGCTGCTCGCACCGATCGTGGATGCGAACCCGCTCTTCATACCGGTGATCGGCCGCGGGGAAACCCGTTTCCAGCCGGTCTCGGTCTACGACGTCGCCCGCGTCTTCGGCGACGCGCTCGAAAAGCCCGAGACGATCGGGAAGACGTTCGAGATCGGGGGACCCGACGTCCTGACGTTGAACGAGATCTATCGTGAGATCGCCACCGTGCTCGGGAAGCGCCGGAAACCGCTCGT